>Ga0209382_10004861_pt1 | contig 17707 bp, 21 predicted proteins | sample SoiMetdeltSBSDD5_FD_187599 | JGI IMG/M metagenome (GOLD analysis project Ga0209382, IMG submission 187599) | Bulk soil microbial communities from a Populus tree surrounding site in Tennessee, USA - Soil MetaG P. deltoides SBSDD5 (SPAdes) (version 2) | ecosystem: Environmental > Terrestrial >...
GGGGCTCACGAAACCGCCGCAACATACTGCTGGGGGAAATCGAGTTTGCTCAGGGCACGCTGAAGTCGCGCCGCATATTCCGGATTCCGCTCATGTGGACTCGGCGCTTCACGCAAGTTGAAACACAGGGCCGGCGCCGGCGTGCCCTCCAAGGGCAAGGCCAGTACAGCCTCCGGACGGTAGTGTTCCAGGCCTGGAGCGGTGTAGAGCCGCTCGACTTCAGAGTGGGTGAGGGCGAAGAGCATGCCGTAGGCGCGGGATCCGACGGATGGAACGAGCGTGGCGCGGTGGCCGATTCGTAACGCGAAGTCTTTGACATATGCCCGCCGCGGGTTGCTGGGTGCTACGCCACTCTCGCGCAGGACATCGGCGTCCATGAACAAGCCATAGAAGAAGGCGTCGATACGACGATCACTCATCTGCGTTCACCTCTGTGTGCATGACGCGCCGGTTCAGCGGCGGGCCGCGAGGCGGACCGTCAGTGTGCTCATCAGGCAGTCTGCTGCCCCAGCTCTTGGGCGAGCCCGATGAGAATGCCCTCGGGCCCCCGGATGTAGCAGAGCCGATACGTGTCTTCGTACTGGACCACCTTCCCAACGAGCTGCGCGCCCCTCTTGCGGAGCCGGGCGAGCGTATCGTCGATGTCCTCTACGGTGAACATGACGCGCAGGTAGCCAAGCGCGTTCACAGGGGCGGTCCGGTGATCGGCGACCACGGGCGGCGCGAGGAATCGGGACATCTCGAGCCGGCTATGGCGGTCCGGGGTGCGCATCATGGCGATCTCAACGTGCATGTCTCGCAGTCCGGTGACGCCATCTGCCCAGTCTCCTTGGATCGGGGCGCGCCCTTCGAGCTCGAGGCCCAGCTCGGTGAAGAACTCGATGGCGGCATCGATGTCTTCTAGCACGATGCCGACGTTGTCCATCCGCTTGACTGTCATTGAAGCTCCATATGCTGATGTTCCGAACAAGCTTCCCGCGCGTCTAACGTTCACGCTGCGCGGACGCGGCGGGCGAATGCGAGCCGGCGATCCGATCGAGCGGGATGTTAGACAGCGCCTGCCATCGCCATATCGTTATCGCTCCGCGCTGCCCGCTGCGTTTTGCACGGCCTGAACGCAGGCGGCACACAAGAACCCGCGCTCCAGTATCGGCAGCAATTCGCCGACCGCAGCTGGTAGGTGACACAGCGAACAGCTTGCTGAGTGTTTGAATATTGTCGACTGGTTGCTCGGTGGTGCGTGATCAGGAACCTGCCTGGATTCCCATTCCTCCTGAAGGATGTCGTTGCACAGCTCAACGCATTCGTCGCAGATGTAGACGTGTGAACCGGCAATGAGCTTACGAACTTGACGCTGAGTTTTCCGGCAGAATGAACAGGACAGAGTCGCTTCATCGTTGGCTGATGACTGGCCGGGGGCGCTAATACCGCTTGATCCAGTGGACATACGCTTTCTCGGTCTCACGGCTATCGTGACGGGCGCGAATGGCGTCGCGGACCCGATCGAGCAGGCGCGGCTTCGGATACGGCGTCGCCGGCGTCTCGTGGACGGCGAGCATGATCGACGATAGCGTGGTGGTCCCGATGGAGGCAAGAAAGCTCTGCGCCGACTGCCACCAAAAGTTGACATAGCCCCCGCCGGATGCCGCACGTACCGGCGGACCGGCGAGGGCGCCGCCGTCGATGTCCGTCAGGAGCTGGTTGGGATTCGCCCCAGCGCGTATTCGGTCAGCGAGATGTGCTCGTGGCAGACGCGACAGTGGAAGTCCAGCTCGAGGCCGTGGCGGCGGCGGAGGAACGCGAGCGCTTCGCCACAGCGGGTGTGGCGCAAACCCTCGTCGGTGAGATGGACGGTGCTCACGGCGGGCGCTTCTCGACGCTCGACGGGCGGCTTGGTCGCGATTGCCATTGTGATGCCCTCCCCCTCATCGGCCTCGGGGCCGCTCGGGGAACGACATTGCAGAGGCCGTTCCAAGCGCGAGGCGCGGCAACGGCCCGATTTCTCGCGTCGCCCGCGCCCGCCGCTGACGCGTCGGAGCGAAAGCATCCAGAGGCTCCGCGGATTTTCTGTTCGGGGCCGCCGGAACTCCTCACACCTTGAATCGCTTCAGCGCCGTCTGCGATAGCTCGACGCCGATGCCGGGCTTCTCGCTCAGCACGACGCACCCTTCACTTATCCTCAGCGGTTCCGAAAAAAGGTCCTGCCACCATCCCATGTGCTCGAGGATGAGCGCATTCGGCGCGGCAGCGAGCAAGTGCGCGGATGCCTCGGTGAAAAGATGCGACGAGACCGGCTGGTGCCACGCCTGGCAGAGCGCGACCGCACGCATGAACTCGCTTGGTCCGCCCATTCTCTGGAGATCGGGCATCAGCACGTCGGCGGCGCGGGCCTCCAGATGCCGCCTCATGGCGAGACTCCCGTAATCGGTCTCGCCGGTGGCGATGCGCATGTCGAGCGCGGCCGCCACGCGCGCGCAGCCCTCCAGATCCTCGTAGGGCAACGGCTCCTCGAGCCAGTAGAGCCCCTGACTCTCGAACCGCCGGCCGATCCGGATGGCGGTCGCCTCGTCCCAGCCCTGATTGACGTCGGCAAGCAGCGCCGCATCGCCCCCGAGCGCCTCGCGCACGATCCGCACCCGCTCGACGTCTTCCTCGGCATCGGCCCGGCCGACGCGCATCTTCATCGCGCGATGGCCCTGCGCACGGAAGGTCTCCGCCTCGTGCAGCAGCTCGTCGACGCTGTAATCGATCCACAGCCCGCTCGAGGCGTACGTCGGCACCCGCGTCTTGTCGCCGCCGAGATAGCGAAAGAGCGGCTGGCCGGCACCGCGCGCGGCAAGATCCCAGCACGCGGTGTCGAGCGGCGACAGTGCCATGAGGGCGAGGCCCGTGTGGCCGATGAAGTGCATGCCGCGCCAGGCCTCGGCGAAGCGCGCCTGCGGCGCCGCCGTCTGGCCGCGATAGAGGTCGGCGAAATCCTCCACGAGCGCGGCCAGTGCCGCGGCCTGGCGCCGGCCGAAGGCAAAGCAGTAGCCGCTGCCGACAAGCCCGTTGTCGGCGCGCATCTCCACCACTACCGTGTCGGCGTGGGCGTGATTGTGGCGGGCAGTGCGAACCGGTCGCGGAAGGGGCACGGACAGCCGGTGAATCACGATATCGGTGATCTTCATCTCGTGTCTCCTCGCCAGTGCGACAGGCGATCGTTCAGGGCGTCGAGTGACAGGACGATGACGATGGAGGCCGTCGACACCAGGGCCGTGGCCGCGAACAGCTCGGGGGCCTGGAAGCCGTTGGCGAGCGAGCCGAGCACGTGGCCCATGCCGCGCACGCCGGCGAACATTTCCACGATCAGGACGCCGAGCAGGCAGAATACGATGCCGAGCCGCATCCCGGTCAGAACGGTGGGCACGATGGCCGGGAGCACCACCTTCCAGTAGAGCTGCCGACGCCGGGCGCCGAAGGCGCGGCCGACCATCAGCAGCGTGTGGTCGACGTCGCGCACGGCGCCCGTCACCAGCACCAGAATCGGAAAGACGCCGTGGATGGCGCCGTACACGACGGCCGGCAGCGTTCCGAACCCGAGCAGCAGCACGATCCACGGCAGCACCAGGATCTTCGGCATTCCGTACAGCGCGATGACGAACGGATTCACGGCCTGGCGGACCGGTCTTATCGAGCCGAGCACGAGACCTCCGCCGACGCCGAGCACGACCGAGATGACGTAGGCGACGGCCGTCTTGGCCAGGGTGTCGCCGAGTCCGGCCATCGCCAGCGCGCCGACGCGGAAAAAGGCGCTGGCCACCGCGCTCGGGGCGGGAACGAAGAGCGGGTCGACCCAGCCGAGCCGGGCCACGGCCTCCCACGAGCCGAGCAGCAGCGCGACGCTGCCCAGCTGCAGGAGACGGATCCGCGAAACCGCCTCGCTCCGCAGCTGACCCGAGCGAGCTGGCGGTGGCGTCACTCGGTCCATCGGCGGGCGCGCTGCTCGACGACGCCGGCGACGGCGTCGGAGGCGACGATCAGCAGAAGAGTGACGACCACGAGGGCGACATAATCGGCGGTCCGGAACAAACCGTAGGCGTGATTGATCAGTGACCCCATGCCGGCCTTCGCGCCCAGAACCTCGCCGACGATGACTCCGATGACCGTGAGCGCCAGTCCGGTGCGGAGCCCGCCGACGAGCGTGAAGAGCATCGCGGGCAGCATCACCTTGCGAAAGACGGTGATGCCAGAAGCCCCGAACGCGCGGGCGACAATGACCAGCTGCGCGTTCACCTGACGGATGCCGGCCAGCACGGCGAGCGCGATGGGAAAGAAGCCGAGCAGGAAGCCGAAGGCGATCTTGGAGGCGGCGTCGAGGCCGAAGAAGAGCATCAGCGACGGATACCACACCACGGCCGGCACCGCGTAGAGCGCGGCCAGGATGGGCCCATATGTGCGGCCGACCACGCGGTTCAGGCCGAGCGCGGCCCCCACGCCGATGCCAGCGGCGATGGCGAGCGCGTAGGCCACAGCGATCTCGCGCAGCGTGAGCAGCAGGTGCTCGCCGAGCTCGGGATACGACTGCAGCGTGAGCAGCCGACCGAGTGCCGGCAGCGCCGCCGACGGCGGCACGTAGAGCAGCGGATTGCCCAGACGACCGAACACCTCCCAGGCGCCCAGAGCGACCGCGACGATCACCACGCGGATGAGGGCAACACTCATACCTCGCCCATCGCGCGCAACGACTCCTCGCGGATCTCGCTCCAGAGCTTGGCACGAAGCGCCACCAGCTCGGCGGACTCCATCGCGCGCGGGTACGGTAGCGGCAGCTCCACGACGCTCTTGATCCGGCCCGGCCGCGCGGTCATGACGATCACGCGGGTCGACAGCGCGAGCGCCTCCTGCAGGCTGTGGGTCACGAACACCACCGTCTTGCGCGTGCGGCGCCAGATGTCGAGCAGCCACTCGCCCATGAGCAGACGCGTCTGCTCGTCGAGGGCGCCGAACGGCTCGTCCATCAGCACGATCGGCGTGTCGATGGCGAGCGCGCGCCCGATGGCCACGCGCTGCCGCATGCCGCCCGACAGCTCGCGCGGGTACTTGCCAGCGAAGTCACGCAGGCCGAGCGGGCCGAGCAGCTCGGTGGCCACAATCCGGCGACGCTCGCGCGCCACGCCCTGGAGCTCGAGACCGAACTCGATGTTCTCGACCGTCGTGCGCCACGGAAAGAGCCCGGCCTCCTGGAACACGGTGGCCGCCCGGCGCGGGTCGGGGCCGTTCACGGGCCGGCCGTCGACGAGGACACGGCCGGCATCGGGCGTCACGAGCCCGCCCAGCATGCCGAGCAAGGTCGACTTGCCGCAGCCCGAGGGGCCGATGAGCGTGCAGAACTCGCCGGCGCCGACGCCGAGCGAGACGCCGCGGAGCGCGTCGACCGGCCCCGACGACGTCGCGTAGCGCTTGTCGACGCCATCGACGACGATCAGGTCGGACACTACGAGACTTTCAGAATTTCCCGGGCGATGACCATGCGCTGCACCTCGGATGTCCCCTCGCCGATCTCGGTGAGCTTGGCATCGCGGAAGATGCGCTCGACGGGAAACTCTGTGATGTACCCGGCGCCGCCGTGGATCTGCACGGCCTTCGTGGCCGCCTTCATGGCGACCTCGGAGGCGAACACCTTGGCCATCGCCGCCGCGTGCATGGCCGGCCGTCCCTGGTCCTTGAGCCACGCCGCGCGCAGCATGAGCAGCCGCGCCACCTCCACCTCGGTGGCCATGTCCGCAATCATCCCCTGCAGGCCATTGAACTCCGCGAGCGTCTTGCCGAACGCGGAGCGCTGCTTCATGTACTTCGCCGCCTGGTCGACGGCCGCCTGCGCGATGCCGACGGCCATGGCCGCCATGGCGATGCGGCCGCCTTCCAGCACCTGCATGGCCTGCACGAAGCCCTGCCCCGGCTCGCCGAGCAGGTTCTCGGCGGGCACCCGCGCATCCTCGAAGATCAGCTCCGCCGTGTCCGAGGCGTGCAGCCCGAGCTTCCGGTACGGCGTCCCGGCGCTGAAGCCCGGCATCCCTTTCTCCAGCACGAAGGCGGAGATGCCCTTGGGGCCCCGGGCGGGATCCGTGCGCGCCATGACCACCGCCGTCTTGCCCACGGAGGCGTTGGTGATGAACGCCTTGCTGCCATTCAGGACGTACTCGTGGCCGCGACGCTCCGCCCGCGTGCGCAGGGCGGCGGCGTCGGAGCCCGAGCCCGGCTCGGTGAGTCCCCAGGCGCCGAGGATCTGGCCGCTCGCCAGCGCGGGCAGCCAGCGGCGCTTCTGCTCGGGCGACCCGAAGAGATTGATGTGGTTGGTGCCGAGCGAGTTGTGCGCCCACATCGTGATGCCGACCGAGGCGTCGCCGCGATTGAGCTCCTCGACGATGAGGGCATAGGCGACGTAGTCGAGCCCGCTGCCACCGTACTCCTCCGGCACCAGCACGCCGAGGAATCCGAGCGGCGCGAGCCGGGCGACGATGTCGTGCGGAAACTCGTGACGCGCGTCGTAGGGCGCGATCTTGTCGCCAGCTCCGCTTCCGCGAACTGCCGGGCCACGTCGCGGACCTGCTTGTGCTCGTCGCTCAGCTCGAAATTCATTGCGGCTTCGCCTTCAGCTCGCTGTCGTGCGCCTTGATGAATGCGCGAATCTCGTCCGCCATGTCGAGCAGCTTCGCCCACTGCTCTTTGTAGAGCGTCACCGGGAAGCGGCCAAGGCCGTACACGGACACCCCGCCCTTCTCGCTCACCTTGAGCGAGACGCCTCGCGGGCCGCGGGCCTTCAGCGCCGCGTTCTCGGCGCGGAGCCGCTCGAGCTCCGCCTGCACGTCGTCGTCAGCCACCGCGATTCTCCCTGCGCGTCATCGGAGCGCGCTCTTGATCACCTTGCCATTCGGGTTGCGCGGCAGCGCGTCGAGGACGGCCACCTCGCGGGGAACCTTGAACTTCGCCAGTCGCGCGCCCACCCAGCGCCGCAGCTCGTCGACATCGATGGTGGCCCCGGCGCGCGGCACCACGCACGCCTTCACCACCTCGCCGTAGATCTGGTCGGCCACGCCGACCACGGCTGCCTCCAGCACGGTGGGATGCGCGCACAGCACGTCCTCCACCTCGACGCAGTAAATCTTCTCGCCGCCGCGATTGATCATGTCCTTCAGCCGGTCCATCACGGTGACGTAACCGTCGGCGTCGATCTTCGCCAGATCACCGGTGCGCAGCCAGCCGTCGCCCATGGCGGCCGCCGTTGCCTCCGGATTCGCCCAGTAGCCGGGCACGACCATCGGCCCCGACACCCAGAGCTCGCCGACCTCGTCGACGTCGCACTCCCGCCCCGTCCCGACCTCGACGGTCCGGACGTCGGCGATCGGCACCGGCCAGCCGACCGAAGCGACGTGACGCAGCTCCTCACCGGGCGGCATCAGCGTCGTGGGCGAGCACGTCTCCGTCATGCCGTAGGCATTCTGCAGCGTTGCCGCCGGCAGCCACTCGCGCAGGGCCATCACGCCGTCGGGCGGCGTCGGCGCGCCGCCATAGCCGACGGCTCGTAGCGTCCGGCCGGTCGCGCGATAGCCGGGCTGCTGTCGCAGCATGGTGAAGACGGTGGGCGCCGCGATCATGTACGTGATGCGCTCGGCGTCCAGCAGGCGCAGCGCTTCGGCGGCGTCGAAGGTCCGCATGATGACCGTGGTCCCCCCGACGAAGGCCATGCTCAGCAGCTGGCCGATGAGGCCGGTCACGTGGAAGAGCGGGACGGCCACGAGCGTGCGATCGCCGTCGCGGAGCCCCATGCAGCGCTCGAGGCTCACGTTGGACGAGAGGATGCCGAGGTGCGTGCCCATGGCGCCCTTGGGACGGCCGGTGGTGCCGGAGGTGTACATGATGAACGCGACGTCTTCCTCGTCCACGGCCATCACCGGCGGCGCGGCGCCGTTGCTCAGCGCCGCCAGCGCCATCGTGCCCGCCGGCGCACGGCCGGCCACGTAGATCGCCTCGCACGGGATGGCCGCGCAGATCGGCGCGATCTCGCTCCACACGGCGTCGTGCATGAGCAGCACGCGCGCTCCCGAGTGCTGCAGCATGAACTCGAGCTCCGCCGCCTTCAGCTTCGTGTTGAGAGTGACGGCGACGGCGCCGAGGCGCGCGCAGGCGAACACCGCGATGCAGAACTCCGCCGAGTTCAGGAAGAGGAGCGCGACGCGGTCGCCCGGCTTGATGCCGTGCCGCGCGTGCAGCCCGCTCGCCAGACGGTCGACGTCGGCCCGGAGCTCGCGCCAGCTGAGCCGGCGGTCGGGCGCGACCACCGCATCGCGCTCGGGTACGCGCTCGGCGGCGCGATCCAGCACGTCGCCGAGCGTGCGCGGCCGTCCCGGATAGCAGCGGAGCGCGCGCCCGTAGTGACGCTCGGCGACGAGGTCACGCGTGAGGGCGGCCGGCCAGAGGTCGCTTCCGCGGACCCGCATCGCTCAGACGGCCGCGCGGATGTGCTCGCGAACGAAGCGGATGATGTCCTGGGTGGAGGTGCCCGGCGTGAACAGCTCCTTCACGCCGATCTGCTTGAGGGCGGCGATGTCCTCGGGCGGGATGATCCCGCCGCCGAACACGGCCACGTCCTCGGCCCCCTTCTCCTTCAGGAGCTCCAGCACGCGCTTGAAGAGATAGTTGTGGGCGCCGGAGAGCACGCTGAGCCCGATGGCGTCGGCGTCCTCCTGGACGGCGGTGGCCACGATCTGCTCGGGGGTCTGGTGGAGGCCGGTGTAGATGACCTCGAAGCCGGCGTCGCGCAGCGCGCGCGCCACGATCTTCGCGCCGCGGTCGTGGCCGTCGAGGCCGGGCTTGGCCACCACCACGCGGACGGTTCGCTCGGGGCTCATCAGCGGTCTCCCAGCGCTGCCCGGACGCGCTCGCCGACCTTGGTGATCTGCTCGCGATCGCCCGGCACGAGCTTCCAGTCGAAGCCCTTGCCATCCCGGACCCAGCGCGGGATGAGATGCAGATGGAAATGCGGCACCGACTGGAAAGCGGCGGCGCCGTTGGCCTGCAGCATGTTCAGCCCATCGGGCTTGACCGCCGCCACCAGCGCGATGGCCACCTTCTGCGCGGTCGCGATGGCGGCCTGCAGATCCTCGACCTGGGCGTCCCAGATGGTGGCCGCGTGGCGTCGCGTGACCACGAGACAGTGCCCCGTGTTCAGCGGATTGATGTCCATGAACGCGAGCGTCGCCTCGTCCTCGTAGATCTTCATGGACGGGATCTGGCCGTCCCGGATCTTGCAGAACACGCAGTCGCCGCTCATGTGCTCACCGCCTTATCGAGGCGCGCCACGGCACAGCCCTGGCGCGTCCGCCTTGTCGAGGCGCGCCGCGGCACGGCCGCGGCGCGTCCGAGCGTTGGGGGTGTGGGGGGCCATATCGGGGCCCCCCACCTCCCTAGACGATCACCGTCCATCCGTGCTCGTCGGCGGCCGCGCCGTACTGGATGGCCACGATGGTGTCGTAGAGCTTCTGCGCGGTGTCCCCGATGCGCCCGCCGTTGACGACGAGCCGCTCGCCCTTGTAGGCGAGCTCGCCGACCGGCGAGATGACGGCGGCGGTCCCCGTGGCCCACACCTCGCGGAGGCTGCCGTTACGCGCGGCGGCCACCACCTCGTCGATGGTGATCGCGCGCTCGGACACGCGCATGCCCCACGTGCGCATCAGGGCGAGCGAGGTATCGCGGGTGACGCCGGCCAGGATGGTGCCCGCCAGCGGCGGCGTGATCACCTCGTCGCCGATCTTCAGCATGATGTTCGAGGTGCCGACCTCCTCGATGTACTTGTGGTGCACGCCGTCCAGCCACAGCACCTGGGTGAAGCCCTCGTGCTTCGCCTCCTCGGCGGCGTAGAGACTGGCCGCATAGTTGGCCGCCGTCTTCGCCTCGCCAAGCCCGCCGGCCACCGCCCGCACGTAGTTGTCGATGACCTTGATCCTCGTCGGGGCCAGACCCTCGGGGTAATACGGCCCCACCGGCGACAGGATGACGTAGTAGAGGTACTCCTTCGCAGGCCGCACGCCGAGGAACGGCTCGCTGGCGATGACGGTCGGGCGGATGTACAGCGAGGTTCCCACCGACGACGGCACCCAGTCCCGATCGACGTCGACCAGCGTCGTCCACGAACGCAGGATCAGCTCGGGATCGAGCGGCGGGATGGTCATGCGTGCCGCCGTCCGGTTGAGCCGCTCCACGTGCTTCTGCGGACGGAACAACCGGATCTTGCCGTCCTTGCCGCGGAACGCCTTCAACCCCTCGAAGAGCGACTGACCGTAGTGGAGCACGGCGGTGGCCGGATCGAGCGGCAGCGGGCCGTACGGCTCGATGCGCGGGTCGTACCAGCCCTTCTCCTCCTGGAAGTTCGCGACAAAGATGTGGTCGGTGAAGACGTTGCCGAAGGCGAGGTCCTTGTCCTTCGGCTTGTCCTTCCGGGTGGTCGTCCTGGTGATCCGGATCGTGTCGCTCATGACTGATTCTCCCCTCGCGCGCGCAGCAGCTTCCTCACCTGCGTGCGGTGATCGAGCAGGTGCAGCCGCGCCGTCAGCGCGTACCCCTTCCAGCCGAGCTCGGCGTCGAAGTGCTCTGGCTCGACGGTGCCGTCGGCCAGCGTCCTGTTGATGACGAGGATCGTGCGAACCGTGAGCCCTGCCTTCGGCTCGTGCCGCACGGCGCGACCGAGCAACCGCCCGAACTCCGCGTTCGCCTCCGCCAGCTCCGTCCTGAGCTCCTCCCAGGGCACGCGATGCGCCGCGCCGGAGACAAGCGCCTCGTAGACCGGCGGTGCCGGCGGGCGCCGGCCCTCGAGCAGATGCCGCAGCTCGTCGGCGTTGCGCCCCGTCGTCTGCGCCAGATGATCGACGATCTGCGCGGCCGTCCACTCTCCCGGCCGCACCACCGTCCGCGCGTCGTCCTCGTCGAAGCAGCCAATGGCGGCATCGAACTCACCGACCGCGGCACGGAAGCGCGCGATCACCTGCTCGCCGGGCATCGCGTCGGCCCGCACCGTCAAGTACTCCATCGCCTTCTGACGTTCGGGCGAGATCGCGCTCGTGATCGTCATGGGCGTCTCCTCAGAAGATGATCGGCTCGCGGTAGAGACCGAAGACCTGACGATAGACGTCGGAGATCTCCCCCAGACTCACGTAATCCTTCACGGCGTCCACCAGCACCGGCATGACATTGCCGCCGTTGCGGCAGACCTCGGCCAGCTGCTTCAGCCGTCGCTCGACCCTGGCCATGTCGCGCGCGGCTTTGAACCGGCCGACACGCTCGATCTGATCGGTCTCGACGGCCTCGTCGATCCGCAGGAAGTTGATGGGCTTGTCCTCGCGCATGACGTACTTGTTGACCCCTACCGTGACCTTCTGCCCGCGGTCCTCCATCAGCTGGTAGCGGTAGGCGGCGTCGGCGATCTCCTTCTGCGGATAGCCGTTGTCGATGGCGCGAATCATGCCGCCCATGGCGTCGATCTTCGCGATGTAGTCCATGGCCGCCCCTTCCATCTGGTCGGTCAGCTTCTCCAGGTAGTAGGAGCCGCCGAGGGGATCCGCGGTCAGCGCCGCGCCCGTCTCTTCCGCGATGATCTGCTGCGTACGCAACGCCACCGTGACCGCATCCTCGGTCGGCAGCGCCCACGTCTCGTCGTAGGAGTTGGTGTGCAGCGACTGGGCGCCGCCCAGCACCGCCGCCAGCGCCTGGATGGCCACGCGCGCGATGTTGTTGAGCGGCTGCTGCGCCGTGGCCGACACGCCGGCCGTCTGCGTGTGCGTCCGCAGCCGCATCGACTCGAGCTTCCGCGCGCCGTACCGCTCCTTCATGAAGCGCGCCCACATCCGCCGTGCCGCGCGCAGCTTGGCGATCTCCTCGAAGAAGTCGTTGTGGATGTCGAAGAAGAACGACAGCCGCGGCGCGAAGCTGTCGATGTCGAGCCCCCGCGCGAGCGCCGCCTCCACGTAGCCGAGACCGTCGGCGAGCGTGAAGGCCAGCTCCTGTACCGCCGTCGAGCCCGCCTCGCGGATGTGATAGCCGGAGATCGAGACGGGATTGAAGCGTGGCACGTGCTTCGACGTGAACTCGATCATGTCGGCGACGATCCGGACGGCCGGCTCCGGCGGACAGATCCATTCCTTCTGTGCGATGAACTCCTTGAGCATGTCGTTCTGCATGGTGCCGCCGATGCGGTCCCAGGACACCCCCTGCTTCTCGGCGATGGCCAGATACATCGCGAGCGCCACCGAGGCCGTGCAGTTGATCGTCATCGACGTGGTGACGTCGCCGAGCGGGATGTCGGCGAACAGCCGCTCGAAATCGTCGAGGGTCGAGATCGACACGCCTTCCTTGCCGACCTCGCCCCGCGCGCGCGGATGATCCGCGTCATAGCCCATCAGGGCCGGCATGTCGAACGCGGTCGACAGACCCGTCTGCCCTTGCTCGAGGAGGTACTTGAACCGCGCGTTGGTGTCCTCGGGACGACCGAAGCCCGCGAACATCCGCATCGTCCACAGCCGCCCGCGATACATGGTCGGATAGACGCCGCGCGTGAAGGGATACTGACCGGGCCGGCCGAGCTTGTCGTCGTACGAGCCGACGACGTCGTCGGGCGTGTAGAGCGGCTGGACGGGGATGCCCGACAGCGTCTCGAAGCGCACGTCCCTCTCCGGGGCCTTGCTCATCAGGTCCTCCTGTATCGGAGCGTCGCGTCCTCGTGCACCGTGGGTGGCGTGAGAGAGACGGCCGGGGCTGCGGTCGCCGCCGCCTCGGCGGTCAATCGCGTGACGTCCTCGACGCCGAGCCCGAAGATATCGGGCGCCTCGATTCCTATGAGGGTGAGATACGACGCCAGCTGGCTGCGGTGATGCACCTCGTGCTCGCACATCGCCATCAGCACGCGCCAGCCGCGAATGGGACGGCCGCCGGGCTCGAGCGCCGGCCGCAGCCGTGTCAGCGCGGCGTCGCCCGCCTTCGCCAGCGCCTGCGTCGCGACGGCGTGGCGGGCCTCGAGCAGCGCGAGCGCCTCCGCGAGGGTGACGCCGAGCTCGCGAGCGTGGCCGTCGTACCGCCAGGCGCCCTCGGCGACGACCCCGGCGAACATCGATTCGCTGGCCGCGACGTGCCGCACGATGTCGCCGCACGTGTACTCGCTGTCCTTCGGCGCCCAGTCGATCATGTCGGCCGGGATCGTGCGGAAGAAGCCGACCGTGCGCCGCCGCACACCGTCGAAGTACTCGGTGAACTCCCGCATCGACGCGATCACTTCAGCACCTCGCGCGCGATGACGAGCTTCTGGATCTGGGAGGTGCCCTCGTAGATCTGCGTGATCTTGGCGTCGCGGAAATAGCGCTCGACCTCCGCCTCGCGGATGTAGCCGTAGCCGCCGTGAATCTGGACTGCGTCGGTGGCGACCTTCATGGCCGTCTCCGCGGCGAAGAGCTTGGCCATCGAGGCTTCCTTTGTATAGGGACGCCCGGCGTCCTTCAGCGTGGCCGCCTTCAAAGTCATGAGCCGCGCGCCGTCGATGGCCGTCGCCATGTCGGCGATCATCCACTGCACCATCTGGTGCTGTCCGATCGGCACCCCGAACGCCTTGCGCTCGCGCGCGTAGGCCACCGAGCGCTCGTAGGCGCCGGTCGCGATGCCGACGGCCTGCGCGGCGATGCCGATGCGGCCACCGTCCAGCGTGCCCAGCGCGATGTGGAAGCCCTTGCCCTCCTCGCCGATGCGATTGGCGGCGGGCACGCGGCAGCCGTCGAACACGAGCTCCGCGGTGTCGGAGGCGCGGATGCCGAGCTTGTCCTCCGTCTTGCTGACGGACAGCCCCGGCGTTCCTTTCTCCACGACGAAGGCCGAGATACCTCGATGGGCCTTGGCCACGTCGGTTTGCGCGAAGACGAGCACGAAGGAGGCCTCGCGTCCGGTGCTGATGAACATCTTACGGCCGGTGATGACGTAGGCGTCGCCATCCCGTACGGCGAGCGTGTGCTGGTTGCGCGCATCCGAGCCCGCCTCCGGCTCCGTCAGCGCGAAGCAGCCGAGCGCGTGGCCCGACGCCACCGGTTTGAGAAAGCGCCCCCGCTGCTCGTCGGTGCCGTGCTTCCAGACGGGCTCGCAGTAGAGCGAGTTGTTCACCGACATGACGACGGCATGCGAGGCGCACGCCTTCGAGATCTCCTCGAGCGCGACCACGTAGGAGACGGTGTCGGCGCCGCTGCCGCCCCACTTCTCGGGCACCATGATGCCGAGCAGGCCGAGCTCTCCCATGCGCTTGATCGTTTCGTGCGGAAACCGCGCGTCGCGGTCGATCTCCGAGGCGATGGGCGCGATGTGCTCTTGCGCGAACTCGCGCGCCATCGTCTGGATCATCTGCTGCTCGTCCGTGAGCTCGAGGCGCATAGCCGGTGGCTACGATTTCTCCAGCAGCTTCTTGAACTCGTCGGTGAGCGCGGGCACCACCTCGAAGAGGTCGGCCACGATGCCGTAGTCCGCGATCTTGAAGATCGGCGCGTCCGGATCCTTGTTGACGGCGACGATCACCTTCGAGGTCCGCATGCCGGCCAGGTGCTGGATGGCGCCCGAGACGCCGAAGCCGAGGTAGAGCTTCGGCGAGATGGTACGACCCGTCTGGCCGATCTGGAAGCGATGCGGACGCCAGCCGGCGTCGACGGCCGCGCGCGAGGCGCCCACGGCGGCGCCGATCACCTTGCCCATGGCCTCGAGGATGACGTAGTTCTCGGGGCCCTTCATCCCGCGCCCGCCGGAGATCACGATCTCGGCCTCGGTGAGCTCCGGGAGGCCGGTCGACGTCTCCTCCCGGCGCTCCACGAGCTTCATCGTCGCGGCCGGGATGTTGACGGTCGGCTTCTCCACCGCGGCGCTCTTGCTCGCCTGCGCTTCGGCGGGCTTGAAGACGTTCGGACGGAGCGTGACGATCCACGGCGTCTTGGCCCACGTCATCTTCGCGAGCAGCTTGCCCGCATAGACGGGACGCGTGGCCACGAGCTGGTCGCCGTCCATGGCCAGGCCGACCGAGTCGGCGGCGAGGCCCACGCCGAGGCGGGCGGCCAGCCGCGCGGCGAGCTCGCGCATCTTGCTGGTCACCGGCGCGAAGATCGCCTTCGGAGACTGCTGCGTCGCCAGCTCGGCGAGGACCGGCGTCCACACCTCGCCGCGATACGGCGCGAAGGCCGCGTTCTCCAGCACCCATACCTTGGCGGCGCCCCACGCGCCGAGCTGCTTGACGCCGTCGTCCGACGCCTTGTCCGTGAGCCACACCGCCTCGACGTTGCCGCCGGCGAGCCGACCGGCCTCGCCGAGCACCTCGGCCATGACCTTCTTCGGGGAGCCCTTGCGATCGTCCTCGACGATGCACCAGAACGCTTGCGCCATGTCAGATCGCCTTCGCTTCCTCGCGCAGCGCGCGGACAAGCTCCTTGACGGCGTCCTTCACCTCGCCCGAGATCACGCGCCCGGGTGGGCGCGGCGGCAACGCTTCCAGGTTCTTCACCGCCAGCTGTGGCGTTCCGGTGGTGACCCCGAGGTCGGCGGCCTTCACGTCCTTGATCTCCTTCTTCTTGGCGCCCATGATCCCTTTCAACGTCGGATAGCGCGGCTCGTTGAGGCCCTTCTGCGCCGACACGACGGCCGGCAGCGGCAGCTCGAAGATCTCCAGGCCGCCTTCCACCTGACGGCCGATGCGGATCGTCTTGCCGTCACCATCGATCGCTTCCTCCATGATCCACGACGCCGCCGGCCAGCCGAGGAGCTCGGCGACCTGCGCGGCCACCGCGCCCATGTCGTCGTCGATCGCCTGGCGACCGCAGATCACGAGCCCCGGTTGCTCCTGCTTGATGACGGCCGCCAGCGCCTGCGCCGTCAACAGCGTGTCGGCGCTGGCCAGCGCGGGATCGTTCACATGGATCGCGCGATCGCAGCCCATCGCGAGCGCGGAGCGTAGCGCCTCCTTGACCCGATCGGGTCCGAGCGACACCGCCACCACCTCACCCTGCCCGCGCTTCTCCTTGATGCGTAGCGCTTCCTCGATGGCAAACTCGTCGTACGGCGAGACGATCCAGGTGATGCCCGCCGTATCGATCGCCTTCGGATCGCCGCCCGAGATCTTCACCTGGGTGGCGGTGTCCGGCACCTGCTTCACGGCTACCACGATCTTCATGAGGTCGCTCCTCGCTCGGACAGGTCGTAATGAAGTTCCCGGGTGATGCGGAAGCGGTCGCCGGGGATGTAGACGCGATCGAAGACGACCGGCGCGCCGCCGGCATCGTACGAGACACGCTCGGACTCGAAAGCCGGCACACCGGCGAGACAGCCCAGCTCGCGGGCCTCGCGGCGACCGAGTCGCACCGCCGACACGCTCTCGCGGGCGCGCTCGATGGTCACCCCGAGCTTGAACTCGAGCACCTGGATCAGTGGCGTAACCGTCAGATCGGCCTGCAGCACCGCCTCGCCGAGGCCGAGCGGCAGGAACGAGCGCTGCAGGCTCATCGGGTGACCGTCCACCAGCCGGAGCCGCTCGAGGGCGACCGCGCGGCCGCGCGGGCGCAGTCCGAGCGCGTCGGTCACGCGGCGATCGGCGGGGCCGATGCGACTGCCGACCACGCGGGTGGTGACGTGCTCGCCCTGCGCGGAGAGATCCCCGGCGAAGCGGCGCAGCTGGAGGATGTCGTAGTCGATCGACGGTGAGGCGACGAACGTGCCGAGGCCGTGGCGGCGCGCGATGAGGTTCTCGCGCTCGAGGAGCTCGAGCGCCTGGCGCAGCGTCATGAGCGTCACGCCGAAGGAGCGCGCGAGCGCGCGCTGGTTGTCCAGTCGCATCCCGGGCGTCAGGTCGCCCTCGCGGATTCGCTCACGAAGGGCCTCGGCGATGCGGTGATACCGCGGCACGCGTGCCTTCACTCCGACTCCTCTGTCGGTGTTCTAGAACTCCGCGCTGGGAGCAGCGCCGCCGGGCGCCGAACGGGAAGACAAGAACAACGGTAGCTTGAGCGCGACGGCGGTACGGCGTCATTGTACGGCCGCCCGCCGCGGAGGTGCAAGCGCCGCCGCCGGCTGCCGTCCGTATCAAAACAGGGAAAGAGACCACCCTCGAGTCGGCAACCATATGCAACGCGGCCCGGCGCTGACGGGGCCGGTTGCCGTCACGAAGGCGCAAACATCCAGCGTTTCCGGGCTCGGCACCGGATGTCGGGGCTCGGCACCGCCCTTGCTTTTTTACCGAGGCGAGCAGACGAACGGAAGCGGATCCGGCGCCCGCCGGGTCCGCATCGCTTCGCCGAACGCCGGCTCGACCGCGCTCATCCGCCCCTGTGAGCGCGGTTTCTATTTTTTATGGGGGCCCCGAAATGGCCCCCATACCCCCAGATGTTCGGCACGCCCCAGCGAAGCTGGGGCGTGCCTCGGGAATACGCGACGCGCGCCCCCGAAATGGCCCCCATACCCCCAGACGCTCGGCACGCCCCAGCCAAGCTGGGGCGCGCCTCGGGAATACGCGACGCGGGCCCGGAAATGGCCCCCATACCCCCCGTCGGGCGCTACTTCTCGTCGGCGAGGTGGCGGCTGAGGCCGATGAGGGCCTCAAGCTTGCGGAGGGCGGCGCCGGAGTCGATGGCGTGGGCGGCGAGGCCAACGCCTTCTTTGAAGTCGCGCGCCC
>Ga0209382_10004862_pt1 | contig 17705 bp, 9 predicted proteins | sample SoiMetdeltSBSDD5_FD_187599 | JGI IMG/M metagenome (GOLD analysis project Ga0209382, IMG submission 187599) | Bulk soil microbial communities from a Populus tree surrounding site in Tennessee, USA - Soil MetaG P. deltoides SBSDD5 (SPAdes) (version 2) | ecosystem: Environmental > Terrestrial >...
TGAAGCTCGACCTGGACGCCTCGGGCGGTGGAGACCTGACCCGGACGGTCGACTACGCGGCGGTGCTGGAGCAGGTGCAGTTCATCGCGCAGCACGGGGGCTGGCGCCTACTGGAGTCGATGGCGCTGGCCATCGTGCGGCAACTCCTGGCTCTGCCCGCCGAGGAGGAGCGCCGCGCGCAGATCGAGGCTGCCAGGGTGAAGCTGAGCAAGACCGGGGTCCTCGGCGGCCGCGCGGTCTTCACCATCGAGGTCAACCGGCATCGCTCCTGGTACCGGCCGGAGGCCAGGGTGATCGCGGAGAACGTCCGGGCGGAGGTCCTGCAGGAGACCAAGGAGTCGGGCGCGTACCGGATCCGGATGGCGCCGCGGACGTCCTGGACCGTTCCCTCCGGGATGGACTGCATGCTGGTTGCGGGCCGCGTCCTCAGCGACGGCGCGGAGCTGGGGAGCGGCGACACCCTGGGCCGCGGCGGCTCCACCGTCGAGTCGTTGGGCGCCAGCTGCCTGCTCGGCGTCAGCCACGGCTCGCCCATCCTCTCCACGGGTGAGACCGCCAGGTGACCGGCGGACCGCCTCAGCGCGCCGGGCCACCGTCGATCCTGTTCCGGAGCAGCCCTTCCGGGGGGGTCCGGTCGGTGCGCTCCAGCGCGCAGCGATCTCCATCACCCAGGTCCGACCTGCTCTCCTTGAAGCGCTCCGGGCACTCCTGGTGGATCGAGGTCAGCGTCCCTCCACCCCGGGTCCTCGCCAGGCAGGAGGCGCCGTCACGATCCCAGGCCGCCTCGAACGAGGCGCGCGCCGGGTCCCAGCTCGGCACCGCCTTCGTCATCCGGGCGGAGACCCCGAGCGTGTCGTAGTACTCGATCACGGTCTTCTCCCGGGTATGGCTCTGGCCGTTGCCGCAGTAGTCGGCGCGGGCCATGCGGGTGCAGGCCTGGTGCGCATCCGCCAGCGACCGCCCGTCGCGCCGCGCCCACGGCTTGTACCCCCAGCGGGCGCACTTGCTCAGCACGCCGTTCTCGCAGGCGAAGGTGATCTTGCCCGCCACGTCGTGGTGCGCGCCGCTGATGTCCCAGACGCCACCGATCGCCAGCGCGCGCGGGTTGGGAACGTCGCTGGTGGGGAAGCAGGGATTCTCCCACTCCTGGACCACCGGGTTCCACGCCTGGATCTGGTACCAGACCATCCCCGGGTCGTCCGCCGCGGGTTGCTCGTCGCAGATGGCCACCTCGACGGGTTGCCCGTCGCTCGCCATGCCCTGGAGGACGGAGCCGATGATGCTCTTGCCGCCTGCCAGGCGCCCACCTTCCAGCCGCAAAGATTTCATGCCTTCCGGTGCCTGGGGTAACCCGTCGAGCCTGGCCGACACCACCACGCTCTTCTGCTCCTCGACCCTCGTCCGGTCCTTCTCCGTCCACCCGCTCCAGGTCCCCCAGAGCATGGTTCCCTGCCTATCGATGTCCCGGCTGGGCGCGCGCCGCTGGCACTTCTGCGCATAGCGATCTGCCGATGGCCCAGCCGCAGCCTGGCCATCGGCAGACGCCGGTCCTGAGACCAGCACACATATCCACGCAGCCCACCACTTCGTCAGCATTCGCATTTCAATTCTCCACGAGGTCTGGAAATGAAGTGCGATCCTCGTGGAGTCTTATTCACCCCGGTCCTGCTCAGCGTGCCGGGCCGCTGGGCACCCGGTTCCGGAGCATCCCCTTCGAAGTGGTCCGGTCGGTGCGCTCGATGGCACAGCGATCTCCATCGCCCAGCTCCGCCGTGCTCTTCTGGAAGCGCCCCGGGCACTCCTTCTGGATCGCCTCCAGTGGCTCCTGATGGCGGGTACGAGCCAGGCAGGAGGCGCCGTCAGGAGCCCAGGTCGCCTCGAACGAGGCGCGGGCCGGGTCCCAGCCCGGCACTGCCTTCGTCGTCCGGGCGGAGATCCCGAGCGAGTCGTAGTACTCGATGGTGGTCTTCTCCTGGGTGTGGCTCTTGCCGTTCCCGCAGTAGTCGGCGCGGGCCATACGCGTGCAGGCCTGGTGCGCGTCCGCCAGCGAGCGCCCGTCGCGGCTCGCCCACGGCTTGTACCCCCAGCGCGCACACTTGCTCAGCACGCCGTTCTCGCAGGCAAACGTGATCTTCCCGGCCTCGTCACGGCGCGCGCCCTTCTCGTCCCAGACGCCGCCGAGCGCCAGCGCGCGCGGGTTGGGGACGTCCCCGGTGGAGACGCACGGGTTCGACCACTCCTGCGCCACCTGGTTCCATGCCTGGATCCGGTACCAGACCATGCCTGGATCGCCGGCGGCGGGCTCCTCGCCGCAGATGGCCACTTCGACCGGTTGCCCATCGCTCGCCGTGCCCTGGAGGACCGCGCCGACGACGCTCTTGCCACCCGCCAGGTGCCCGCCCTCCAGGCTCAGGGACTTCACGCCCTCCGGGCCCTGGGCAAACCCATCCAGGCTGGCCGACACCAGCACGCTCTTCTGCTCCGTGGCCTTCCGCTGGTCGCGGTCGGTCCACCCACTCCAGGTTCCCCACAGCATGGTTCCCTGTCCGTCAATGATTCTGCTCGGTCCCTGAGGTTGGCACCGCTTCGCGTAGCGCTCCGCCGCCGGGAGCGACTTGGCGCCCTCGGCGAACGCCGGTGCCGCAGCCAGCAGGCACATCGAAACGACCCACCGCATCCTCTTGCTCATGTGCTCCCCCTCTTCGGTGAGATGAAATCGACCCCAGGTTGAGCCGATTCGTCCGCTGACGGAGTGCCGGCCTCGCGTGGACCTATTCAACCCGGGCCAGGTACGAGGCGCAGGCGCGGGCGCCAAGGGAGCCGTCCCTCATCGTCAGCTCGCCGGGAGCGCGGTTGGCGCTGAGCGCGGTGCGATCGGTGTGGTACCAGCTGCCACCGCGCAGTGTGATGCCCACGGGCTCCGAGCCCTGGGCGAGCGTCAGCTCCATCGCGTTGCCGGCCATGTCCTCCAGGCCGAAGGGGCTCGCGGATGTTGGATGCGAGCCGACGACATCAGGTCCATACGCGCCCGGGTGCCGGCCGTAGGTTTCATCGATGTTGGCGTCGTTGGGCGAGAGCACGTCACCGTTCGGGAAGGGGCGGGCATCGGCCCCTCGCCCGGCGCGCTCCCATTCCAGCTCGCTGCAGAGCCGCGCGCCGGGGAGCCTGCCGGAGCGGTCGAGCCACGAGAAGTATCCCTCGAGATCGCTGGCCGCAACTCCGGAGAGCGGAAGCTGGCGCCAGTCACCGGTGTCGTTCCTGGTCCGGTGGAGGTAGCGGAAGGGCGTCCCTGCCGGAGCGCGGAAGATCCAGTTGCCCGCCCGGTTGAACGACAGCACCCACCCGACGTCCGGCCGCTGTCGCAGCGTGACTCCGCCTTCCGCCATGCCGTAGCGCAGCCGCTCCAGGACTTGTCGGGCGGTGGCGTCGCTCGGCAAGGACTCCAGGTACTTCAGCCAGTCCTCGAATGTGATCTCCGTTCTGCCGATCAGGTAGCCGTGCTCCATGCAGAGTTGGTGGAGCGGGCTGGTCCTGAGGAAGTACCGCCGCATCGTCTCGTCATCGCTTCCGAACAAGAAGCATCCAGGGGGAACGTAGACGAAGCCGTCCGGGACGCTCGCCGGAAGCACGACGTCGATCCGCCGGCGAAGCCCGCGAGTCATCAGCTCCGGCAGCGTGACCGGCGCACGCCCGTTCGCGGTGAAGCGAAAACGATAGGAGCCCGGCGGGAGGACGAGGTCCGAGATGGGCGTGACGCTCGAGGCCAGCCGGACCGGCTCCCACTTGCCTCCATCGGCGGCACGCTCGAGCTCGACACGCGCTCCGGCCGGCTGCGTCACCAGCTCCAGCCTGGCCGGCACCGCCACCCGCTGCTGCCAGGCCGCGTCGTCGAAGCGCGTCAGGAGCTCGCGCACGCTGTCCGCGCCGGACCCCTGCGGGTGGAAGCTCTCCTCCAGCTCCAGCGCCCGGTACGTCACGTCCGAGAGGAGCCGGCGGGTGTCCTCACGGCGATGTGCCCGGTCCAGGATGCCCTGGAGCGATCGCTCCACTCCGCGCAGGCCCTCCTGGGCCTCCCCGCGCTTGTCGAGAACCTCGCGCCACTGTGCCTCGGCGGACTTCCACTGCGACGAGGGCCCGTCGAACAGGGCCAGCGCCTTCACGCGGAGCTCGAGGGTGGTCTGGATGTCGGCCTCCGCTGCCTCGAGCTGGAGGCGAGCCGCTTCCAGGCGCTCGTTGACGAAGGCCCGCTCCTCCCTCCACTGCTGGAGCCGAAAGCCGGCGAAGGGAGAGGCGACCGCCAGGACCGCCAGCGTGACCGCAAGCCGGCGCTGCCACGTTCGCCAGCGGACCCTCCGCCACGAGGCGTTGAGGAACTGCTGCTCCACGGCGCCCAGGGTGGACGGCTCCAGTGGCCGCGCCTCGTCCAGCTGGCGCTTCGGCCAGAGCGCGTCCTGGGAGCGCCCCTGCCGGGCCCACTCGCGGGTCGCGGCTTCCACCCGCTGCCTCAGCGCGCGGTGTCCCACGTCGTCGTCCAGCCAGTTCCGGAGCAGCGGCCAGCTCTGGATGAGCGAGTCGTGGGCGATCTGGTAGCAGACGCGGCCGCCCTCGGCGCGCGTCTGGAGCAGGCGGCCGGCGACCAGCACCTGCAGGGCGGCCTGCGCGTTCGCGGCGCCCGCGTCCAGCTCGTCCTCGCCCAGCTCGACGCGGGTGCGGTCCTCGGTGGTCAGGCGGATGAGCAGGCGCCGCGCCTCCTGGGTCTCCTCGGCGCTCAGCCGGGCCACCACGCCATCCGCGTGCCGCGACAGCACGCCGGCCACGCCGCCCAGCGAATCCAGCGCCGCCCTGGTGATGCGCGCGCCGGGGATGTCGCGCAGCTCCCACACCTCGGTGAGGGCGAAGCTGAGGAGCGGCAGGCTGCCGGCGCCGTGGGCGGTGGTCTTCACCAGGTCCTGGATCAGGTCCTCGGACTCGAAGCTCACCCCGAAGGCGTGCGCCGGCCGGACGATCGCCGCGCGGAGGCCCTCCGGCGTCATCGGGCGGAGCAGGTAGAACGCGTGCTCCGCCCGGTCCTCCAGGCCCGGGAGCGCCGCCACCCTGGTGAAGAAGTCTCCGCGCACCGCCAGCAGCAGCCGCACCGCCGGCGACGCGCGGGCGATCTCGCCCAGGGCGTGGGTGAAGCCGTCGCGCTGGCTGGGATCGCTGGCGGTGAGCAGCTCCTCCAGCTGGTCGACGAACAGGAGCAGGCCGCCCTTGTGGCGGTAGACCTCGTGCAGGCGCTGCCTCACCTGGCCCGGGTCGTCGGCCAGGATGGTGAACAGCTCGCGTTCGTCCCGGGCGACGGCGGGCGCGAGCGCGGCGGCCAGCGCTTCCAGGGGCCGCCGGCCGGGCGAGAGGATCAGCGTGGAGAGCGCGCGGCCCTCCGCCAGCACGTCCGTCGCGGCCCGCGGCAGGACGCCCGCCCGGCAGAGCGATGACTTCCCGGCGCCCGACTCGGCGGCGACGATCACCATCCGGTGGCGGCGCAGGCGCTCCAGCACCTCGCGCAGGTCGCCGTCTCGCCCGAAGAAGAGCGCCTGGTGCTCCTTCTCGAACGAGGCCAGCCCGCGGTACGGATTGGGCGCGAGCTGGCGGGGGAGGCGAGACCTGATCGGCTCCAGCGCCTCTCGGAGGAGCTCCGCCGAGGCGAAGCGCGCCGCCGGGTCGGCCCGGAGGCAGCGCTCGATGGCGGCGGCGAAGACTGGATCGACGCCGGGCCCCAGCCGTTCGTCCGGGTCGGGTATCCGGCCGGTGCAGAGCTGGAAGAGGACGACCCCCAGCGAGTAGAGGTCGCTCCGCTCGGTGGCCGGGGCCCGCCGGACGCACTCGGGCGACATGTACCCCAGCGTCCCCGCCCTGGCGCCCGCGGTGGAGGCGGAGCCGGGGTCCAGCCGCTCGGCGAGGCCGAAGTCCAGCAGCTTCACCACCCCGCTCTCGGAGAGGATGGCGTTCGACGGCTTGATGTCCCGGTGCAGCACTCCCTTCCGGTGCGCCTCCGCCAGGCCGCGCGCCAGCTCCACCGCGATGTCCAGCGCCCGCGGCCAGGCCAGCGGGAGGGCGAGCCTGGCCAGGCTCTGGCCCTTGATGTACTCGGTCTCGATGTACGGGTGCCCGTCCACGTGGCTGTACGAGTGCACGGTGAGGACGTTCGGGTGTGAGATCTGGGCGAGGGCGTGCGCCTCGTTCTGGAAGTAGTCCTGGATGCGGGTGTCGGCCTGCTGGGAGGCGATGAACTTCAGCGCCACCTCGCGCATCAGCCGGAGGTTGAAGGCGCGGTACACGACGCCCATCGCCCCGCGGCCGATCTCCTCCTCCAGGCGGAACACGTCGAACGTGTCGGGCGGCGTCCAGGTCTCGAGCACCTGGAGCGCTCCGGCGACCAGCTCCTCGCATTCGGGGCACTCCGCGGCGTGCGCGCGGACCCGGGTCTTCTCTCCGGGCGGGAGGCGATCCTCGCTCAGGAGGGCGAGCGTGCGATCGGTCAGGTGCTCCGGGGAGCGCTGTTGAGCGCCGGGGGCCGTCATCCGGCACCCATGCTAGGCTTTCTCCGGCTTGCGGCGATGACGGAGGTGTGGAGATTTCCGGGGCGCTCACACGCAGCTTCCGCGCTCGCGCGCGAATCGGCGTCGCGCTGCCGGGTGATCCGGACGAACTGGAGCGCCTGCTGGCCCAGCGGTACGAGGAGGCGCGGGCCCCGTGGCCCGGCGTGGCGCTCCCCGCCGGCGAGTTCGTGGGTTACGTCGCCGAGAGGCTCCCGGAGGAGGGCGCGGGTGCCCCGGTGGGGAAGGTCCTGGACGGCCTGCGGCTCTCGGACCTGTACCTCGCCAGCGCGTGCGCGAACCGGGTCCCTGCGGCGGACGCGGCGCTGGAGCGCGAATTCCTGGCCAGGCTGCCCGGGCTCCTGCGGCGCCAGTACTCCAAGGCGCCGGGGGCCACCATCGACGACGCCTGCCAGGCGGTGCGGGAGAAGCTGCTGCTGGGCAGTCCGCCGGGCCAGCCACACCTGCTGACCTACAGCGGGGAAGGCGCGCTGATGAACTGGACCAGGATCATCGCGGTGCGCACCCTGAGCAAGCTGATGCACCGGGAGGCCGAACCGCCCGCCGGGGACCTCGATCCGTTCCCGCTCGAGGCCCAGGCGGACGTGGACGTGGAAGGCGACGCCATCAAGGGCGAGCTCTCCCGGAAGTTCCGCGAGGTCGTCCGGGAGGCGGCGCGCGCGGTCCTGACGCAAGAGGAACGGCACCTGTTCAAGCTCCATTACAAGGACGGCGTGTCGACGGTGAAGCTGGCCAGGTACTTCGACGTCCCGCAGGCCAACATGTGGCGCCGGCTGGACCGCAGCCGCGAGAAGATGCTGGCGGAGTCGAAGCGCTTGATGCGGGAGCGATACGGCATCGAGGGCGAGGGGCTGGCGTCGCTGATCTCCGGGCTGGAGAGCAGGTTCGACGTGACCCTGAGCAGCATCTTCGACAGCGAAGCGGGCTGAGCTCATGTCACGGGTATGGGTCGCCGTAGGAGAGGAGCTCACCGGTACGGAGGCGCACCCAGGACCGGCCGTCGCTCTGGCGCGCGACGTAACCGCTGGCCTTGGTGAGCGTTGGATCGGGTTGGCGGCTCACGGCGAGGCCGCGCCCGTCCGGGGAGGCGAGCATCACGATCGGGACCTGCACGGCGTCCTCGGGGGCGCTGTACTCGTCGCCCGGCGGCTCTCCGGCCTCGAGATCGTAGGCGATCATTCTGGCCAGGTCGGAGAAGCCGCCGTCGAGCACCCGGCGGGCGTTCCCCTCCGTTTCCCAGACGGCAGTGGCCTCCTGGAGCGAGATCTCTCCGCGGGGCCAGTTTTTCAGACGGCCGGTGGTGGAGAGGACGTTGTGGTAGGCGATGATGGGTTCCTCCACCGTCCAGCCTGCGGCGTGGGTGGTCGGCCTCACCTCGCGGCCGAGGAGCGTCACGTCCGCGGCGATGACCAGCGTGTCGAAGGACGGCCCGAGCCGGTAATCGAGCTGCACGAGGAGCACCGAGGCCTTGCCGCTCGCCTGGACCAGGTTGACCATCCTCCTCGCGGTCAATTTCTCCGCCACCCGCACGACGTCCACATGGCTGTTCTGCAGCCAGCGGAGGGAGCCCAGCGCCCGCGCCAGGTCGGCGCTCAGCGCCTTCCCCGGGTCGTATCCCAGGAGCGCATCCCGGACCGGCCACGCGGCGGCCTCATGGGCCTTCAGGCTTTCCCCCTCGCAGTTCCGGGCCATGACCTCGACGGCCGCGGCCATCCCGGTCTGGACCATCGACGTCACCAGCGCCCCGATGAACCCCAGCTCGGAGATCGCCGGGGGCGGGGTTCCCGTCTCACGGGGGCATTGCGGCGCGCTCACCCCGATCGTCGCCTGGGACAGCACCACGACGGTCTTCGTGGCCCGGAGGTCGGAGCGAGCTGACTCGCTCAAGGGGTACCGGACGAGGGTCGTGCAAGCAGCAGCCTGGAGGAAGGCGAATGCGAGCGCCAGCGCGGGCCACCTCGACGCCGAGCGGCCTGGTCGCATGTGACAGGGTTCCTGAGAGGTCATCGCTTTCCCGGGCCATGCGCAGGTGCCATCGGGCCCGTGTTCTATTCACTGTACTCCTGGCACTGGCCGTGCTTCTCCCCGATCCGGGCCTGGCCGGCACGGAGCAGGGCCTGCCAGCCAGTCTCGCGCTCGAGGAAGCACAGGCCTCCTTCGACAAGGCCCGGAGGCTGCTGGAGGCGGGGCAATACGGCGACGGAATGGTGGCGGCCGAGCGCGCCCGGAAGATGCGGGAGTCCAGGCTGGGCGCTGGCCATCCCGCGGTCGCCGCGTGCCTCGGCCTGCTTGGCGAGCTGAACTGGAGGCTGGGCCGGCTCGAGCAGGCCCAGTCATTCCTGGAGCAGGCCGTCTCGATCCAGGAAACAGCCCTGGGCAAGGCCCATCCGGAGCTGGGGAAGTCGCTCCTGGCGCTGGCGAACGTCCACCTGGCGAGGACGTCGTATCTGAAAGCGAGGGTGTCGTTCGAGCGCGCTCTCTCGATCCTGGAGGCGGTGCCGGGCGGCGGCCGCGAGGTGGCCCGCGGGATCCTGGAGCTCGCGCAGCGCCACCAGGCGCAAGGGGATTACGAGCAGGCGCAGCGGCTCCGGATCCGCGCGCGGCAGATCGTGAGGAGCACGCCCTGGAGCGCGGCGGGCGTCCCGGGACAGGCGGCACCCGGCGCCGGGGTGGAGGAGCTCCGGAGCGCTGATTGCCTCGAGCACCTGGGCACCGTGCACGCCGGGAAGGGCGAGCACGTGCGGGCCCAGCAGTTGCTCGCCCGGGCCCTGGAGATCAGGGAGGCCGTCCTCGGACCCTCTCACCCGGACGTGGCGGTCACGCTCACCAACCTGGGGAACGCGTACCGGAAGCTGGGGATGAGCACGCGCGCCGAGGACCTCCACGCACGCGCCATCGCCATCGGCGAGTCCACGCTCGGGCGGGACAGCCCGGTCGTCGCCGGCCGGTTGAACAACCTCGCGGTCCTGTACACCGACCAGGAGCTCTTCGCGCGCTCGCGCCCGCTCTACGACCGCGCGCTCGAGATCGTGGAGGAAGTCCGCGGCAGGGACGATCCCTCCGTGGCCTACGTGCTCAACAACCTCGGTGTCGATTACATCAAGCAGGGATTCTACGCCCTGGCGGAGCCTCTCCTGGCGCGCGCGCTCCGCATCCGGGAGGCGAAGCTCGGCGGGGACCATCCGCTCGTCGCAGACGTCCTGAACAATCTCTCGGCCGTCCACGCCTACCAGGGACAGTACGAACGGGCTGAGGCGGCGTCGCTCCGGGCACTAGACATCACCGAGCGGGCGCTTGGCCGGGACCACCCCGACGTCGTCACCCGGCTCACCAACCTTGGATACCTGTACCGCGTCCAGGGCCAGCGAGACCGCGCCAGGTCGATCCTGCTCCGGGCGCGCGCCATGGCCGAGGCAGCTCCCGAGCGGGCGCCCCTGGCGATGGTCCTGAGCAGCCTGGCCAGGCTCCTCATCGAGGAAGGCGAGCATGAGCAGGCCGGCGCGCTGGCGCGCCAGGCCCGCCTCGCCTGCAGGCCGGACGACACTTCCTGCAATGGCCAGGTGCTCGAGATCATGGCCCGTCTGTATGCGGTGCAGGGGGCCTGGAGCCGGTCGCAGGAGCTGGTGTCACAGGTGATGCAGAGCCTGGACCCGGCCGCCGCCGCGACCCATCCCGAGGCCGCGAGGCTGTTGTTCACCCTGGGGGAGCTCAAGCTCGCGGAAGGCAGGATGAAGGAGGCCCTGCCGCTGCTGAGGCGCGCCTTCTCGATCTCGGAGGGGCGCCTGCGGCGCGAGGCGCTGGGCCTCTCCGGCGCTCGCCTGGCCAGCTTTCTCCAGCTCCTGCGCCAGGACGAGGAACGGATGTACTCGCTGGTCCGCCTGTACCCGGAGTCCAGGGACGTGAGGCTCCTGGGCCTGGCCGCCGCGCTGCTCCTCAAGGGCCGCTCGGTGGAGGAGACCGCGGACACGTCACGGGCGATCTACCGGAGCCTGGACGCCGAGGACCGGGAGACGTTCGACCGGCTGCGCGGGCTGCGGACCCAGCTCGCGCGCCTGTCGCTGGATGGCGCGGGGGAGCTCCCGCTTCCGGTCTACCAGCAACGATTGCAGGAGCTGACGCAGCAGGGCGACGCGCTGGAGGCGGAGCTGGCGCAGCGGTCGGCGCCACTGCGCGCGCTGACCAGCCTGCCGTCCGTGGATCAGATCGTCTCCCGCGTCACCAGCGCGCTGGGATCGTGGGAATGGGGACGCTGGCGAGACGCGGGGCTGGTGGAGATCGTCGCCTACACCGATCACCCGCCGGTCCCCGGGCCCTGGGCCAGCACCTCCCCGGGCACCGGCCAGCTCAGGTACCTGGCGCTCCTGCTCCTGGCGGACGGAAGGACCCAGGCGATCGACCTCGGCCCCGCGGGGCCAATCGACGCGGCCGCGGTGCGCCTGCGCGACGCGCTCGCCAGCCGGGACGCGTCGTTCATGAGGACGGCCCGGGAGCTGCACTCGCTCGTCTTCCGCCCGCTGGTTCCGTTCCTCGACGGAATCCGCCGGCTGTACGTCGCCCCCGACGGCCAGCTGGGCCTCATCCCCTTCGAGGTGCTCCACGACGGGAGCCGGTTCCTCGTCGACGCGTACACGTTCACCTATCTCACCTCCGGCAAGGACCTCCTGCCTCCTCCGGACGACGTGCCCACCAAGCATTCGGTGGTGGTCTTCGCCGCGCCGGACTTCGGCACCACGCCGGACAGCGGCGCGGCGGGCACGGTGGTGGCGTCCGCCGACCGCTCGTATTCGGTCCAGCAGTTCTTCGCGACGCGCCGGGGCTTCGACGGGCAGTCCTGGCTGCCGCTCCCCGGGACCCGGAAGGAGGCCGAGATGCTGCGGAGCTTCTTTCCCCAGGCCAGGATGTTCCTAGGCCGGGACGCCTCGAAGGCCCGGCTGCTGAGCCTGCGCACGCCCGGCCTGCTCCACATCGCGACCCATGGGTTCTTCCTCGAGGACGCCGCCTCGGCCCGCGACGCCCGGGGAATCGCGGTGTCCGGATCGCTGGGTGGAGACCTCCTTGCGGTGGGGTTGCCTGACCCGCTCCTCCGCTCGGGGCTGGTGCTGGCGGGCGCCGGGAGCGTATCGGCCGCGCCCGAGAGCAGGCGGCACCTCGATGAGTCGCTGGTGACCGCCCTCGAGCTGGCGGGGATCGACCTCTGGGGCACCCAGCTCGTCGTCCTCTCCGCCTGCGACACCGGCCGCGGCGAGGTCAAGCTGGGCCAGGGCATCTACGGCCTGCGGCGAGCCCTGGTGGTGGCCGGGGCGGAGACCGTGGTGATGAGCCTGTGGAAGGTGAACGACGAGACCACCAACTCCTTCATGGAGAAGCTCTACCGCAACCTCGTCGAGGGGAAACGGCGCAGCGAGGCGCTCCGCCAGGCCATGCTCTCCATGCGCGCGGAGCATCGCCATCCGTACTACTGGGCGCCCTTCATCGCCCTCGGGCGGGACACTCCGCTCCGCGGGCTGGGCCCCCCGCGGTAGACCGGATGTAATTGCACGGGCGCGTGAGCGCGGTCGGGATACCTTGCGCGCTCATGAGCCCGCCCCGGAGGGCGCGCAATGAGTGGTCCGCCACCTGAAGACTGGAGCTGTCTCACGGAGCTGGCGCGGGCGGTGGCGACCTGTCGCGGACGGTTGACCAAGCGGCGGTGCTGGAGAGGTCTCGATGACCAGTCCGGGACGGCCTTCGTCTCCGGTGGAACGTGCACCGTCGGCAGCTCGCTTGTGGGCGGTGCCACCTACACGGTCGTCATCTACGCACCGAGAGATTGCTTTGACTACATGGTCGCAGCGAAATTGTCGAACGCGGCGGGCATCACCACCGGCGGCTACAAGATCGTGAGCCATTACGGAGAGAGTTAGGGTGACTTGACGGAACGATTGAATAGCCCGGCGACTCACGAGCACTCCTCGGTCAAGGGAGTGGGCATCAAGCCCACAGCCCTGCCGGAGGAGACAACAATCATGACGAAGTACGCGCTTGCGGGAGCGATTGTCGTCATCATGCTGAGCGCTTGTGGGCCGTCACGGTCGGAGCCGGCGGCGGAGGACGTCCAGGCCGGCGGGGCGCAAGAGCGGGGGCTCTCCGTCAGCTCGAGTGGCACCTGGCACTACGTGTGGACCGAGAACTGCTGGGATATTTGGGAGCGCGCCTGCACCGCCACGTTCCCTTCCCCTCAGTGCCCTTCCAGCAACCCTGAGGGGATGTCGTGTACCATCGGGCCAAATTTTGAATGCTACGTCACCCTCTCGCCTGGGTGGTTCGAATATTACAATTGCTACTAGCGAGGCTTCCCCTCAACCGACAAAGTGACGGCGGCCGCTCGGGATCGCCTGGTAGCCCTCGTCGGGCCCTACCGCCAGACGGCTGCAACGACCACCACCCACACGCCTGGCCGCGCTTCACGCTTCGCGGGTGGGAGGCCCGACCCGTCTCGCGCCAGCGCTCCGGGAGGTGAATAGCGCGCCCGGAGCCCGGTACCTGTCTGCAGAGCGCTCGTAGAGGCAAGCCGCCATCCGGGGATGCTCGAAGGGGGATCCATGAGCCGGCGAATGTTCGAGGTCGAAATGAGCAGGTTCCGCCGCATGGCGGCGAAGGGGGCGCGCGGAGTGCTGCTGGCGGCGGTGGCGGTTGGGCTGGCAGGGTGTGCCACCTCGATGCGCCAGCGCTCTCACGCTCCCCGGGCAGGATGGGAGCCGGAGCCGGTGGAGAGAGTGGTGGAGCGGGGCCATGAGGCCCCCGGGTGTCCGGTGGCAGGGCCAAGGCACGGGGACGGCGGGCTGGCCGCAGTCGAACAGCAGGTGGCGAGGTACCGTCGGATGGCGGCGGACGATCCGAGAGAGTACTGGCCTCGGCTGGGGCGGGCGCTCCGGGCCTACTCGGATTGCCTCGACGACCTCGAGCGCCGGGACGAGGCGCTGGCTGCCGCAGAGCAGTCGGTGGACATCTTCAGGAAGTTGTCGGCCGCCAGACCGGGATTGTTCGAAGCCGATCTGGCTGTGTCGCTGCACTTCCTTGGATGGGCCCAGCACCGCCTGGCGCGGCACGCGGACGCGCTGGCATCCATCGAGCAAGCGACCGAGATCTTCCAGCACCTGACGAGCGCCAGCCCGCGCGAGCACGCCTTCCACCTGGCGAATTCGCTGGTCTCGCTCTCGTTGGCGCTGAGGGAGGTTGGCCGGACCGAGGAGGCGCTGGAGGTGGTGGTGCGGTCGGAGGCGATGTATCGCAAGCTGGACGAGGCGTCTCCAGGCACGTTCGAGGCGGGCCTCGCCTACACCCTGAGGATCGAGACCCAGCTCCTCAAGAGGCTGGGGCGCCGCGAGGAGGCTCTGGTCTGCGTCGAGCAAGCCACCGGCCTGCTGAGGAGGTTGGCGAGCCGGCGGCCGGAGGCGTTCGCTCCGGATCTGGCACAGTCGCTGACCGTCATGTCCGTTCTCCAGATGGAGCTCGGGCTGAAGAGACACGCGCTGATGGCCATCGATCGCGCGGTGGAGCTTCGAGTGGAGCTGGCCAGGCGCAGACCGGAGCGCTTCGAGCCGGACCTCGCCCAGTCCCTCGCCGTCCGCTTCAATGCGCTGTACGACCTGGGGCGGACGGCGGAGGCGCTGGCCTCCGTCGAGGGAAGCCCTCGAGCTCCTCCGACGGCTGGACAGGGCAAAGCCGGAGCGGTTCGAGGAACACCTGGCCTCCGCCCTGCACAATCGCTGCATTGCCCTGTCCAAGCTGGGCCGCAGAAAGGAAGCGCTGGCGTCGGTCGAGCAGGCCGTGGAGCTCTTCCGGCGCCTGGTCAAGACGAGGCCGGAGAAGTTCGAGGCGAAGCTCGCTCGGACCCTGAAGCTCCGCTCCCTCATCCTTGATGGTCGAGGGAGGAGCTGGGGGATCGCCGAGATCTGAGCGAGGTCCGCCTCCTCGCCCAAGGCAGCGCGGACCCGCTTTTCACCGCCCAATCTACGGGGGCGCGGAGGTCATCGCCCGCAGCGGTCCGTCCTGGCCCAGCGCCAGGAAGGGAGCCCAGTAGTAGGGGTGGGGCTGCTTTTCGCGGAGGCCCAGCATCGCCTCGCGGAGCGCAGCACTCCGTCCCTGCCCGGCGAGGAGATTGCGGTAATAGCCCTCCATCAGATGGCGAGTCGTCTCGTCGTCCACCTTCCACAGGCTCATCACCACCGTCTCCGCACCCGCGACGATCAGGGCCCGCCGGAGTCCGTAGACCCCCTGGCCAAGCTTGACCTCACCTCGGCCGGTGTCACACGCGGACAGCACGACCAGCTGGCTCCCCCACAGGTCGAGGCCCGCGAGCTCGAGCGCCGTCACCCGCGAGGCGTCGAGCTGGGGCGGGGAGGGTTCTCCGGGCACCGGCGAGACGGCCAGGATCAGGCCAGAACGGAGCAGCGGGTCCGGCAGGGGCTGCGTGGGGTCTCCCCCGCCAAGGGGGCCAAGCTCGGCAACCGCGCGAGTGCCCGGGGCATCGACGGGGTCCTCGAGGAAGAAGCCGTGGGTGGCGATGTGGAGGATGCCGGGCACCTCCAACTGGAGGAGGTGCGCCTTGGAGGCGTCCGGGCCGAGGAAGAGCCGGGCCCGGGGGAAAAGGCGGTGAAGGGCCTGGGCCTCCTGGCGGGTGCCGGGGAGCGGCACCCAGGGTCGATCCCCCCGGTCCGCGCGAGTCGAGGCGCCGCGCGTGCCCGGGGACGAGCGCCCGGAAGGTGCCGGCTTGCCGCCGGAGGAGGACGCGGCAGACGAGCCGTTGAAATCCGGGTCCGCGAAGATGGCCACCGAGCGCGATGGGGAGATGGTCTCGGGACGAGGCAGGAGATCCCTTCCAGAGGTGAGATAGGTGAAATCAAATGCATCAATCAGGAATGTCCGCGCGCCGGAGTCCTGGAGGGCGTGGAACGGGACGAGGCCGAGCTGGCCATCCGGAGCAAGGAGAAGCCGGCGGATGTCCGCGAGGTACGGCAGGAGAGGTCGAATGACCAGGGCGTGGAGCGCCTGTGCATGACGCTGGTACGCCGCGTCGCGGCTCGCCAGCGCGTCGCGCAGCCGTGAGGCGGCGGAGTCGATGGGTGCCGCGGAGCCGAGGTCGATCGCGCGGATCCGCCCATCAGGGAAAAGCAACAGCGTCAGGTAACCCGTCCGGCTCGATACCTGGGACGGTGATCCACTGGACCGGCCAGGCGCAAGCCACCTCTCGCGATAGCTGATGACCTCCACCAGCACGCTGTCTCGGGGGAGCGCGGCCACGACGCTATCGACGATGTCGGCAGGAGTGGGGAGCGCGGTGAGCGAACGCAGCGGCGCGGAGCGCCCGGCGAGATCGGCTTCGATGGCGTCGCCCTGCTCCGTGAGCTCCTTCAGGAGCTGTTGATAGCTCTCGGAGGTGAGCTTGCCGGGGCCGCCGAACGATCGCTCGGCGAGCCGGGTGCGCAGGCCGCGCAGCCGCTCGAAGGCTTCGCGGTCCCGGACGCTTAGGCTGCGGGAGATGGTTCGAGAGACGCCGGCAATCTCCTCGGCGGAGCGGCCCTTCAGCAGCAGGGCGGCGGCGAGGGCCAGGCGCTGCACGTGAGCGTCAGCCGGATACGCCCGGAGGAGGGCGTAGAGGCGCTCCTCATCGGCGCGAAGGTGCTGGAGGAAACCCTCCCGGCGCGACTCGGAGAAATCGAGCGCCTCCTTGCGCAGGCGCGCCTCGGAGAGGGTGAAGGCGCGCGCGAGCAGGGGAAGGGCGCTGGCGAGGTGGCGGCGGGCCAGGTGGAGCCGGGCGAGCGCGTTGAGCGAGGCGGCGACATCGGGATGACTCGGGCCCAGGACCGCTTCCCGGATGGCGAGCGCGCGCTCGTGGAGGGACTCGGCCTGATCGTACAGCCCCTGGGCCGCAGCGAGCTCGGCGAGGTCGCTCAGGAGCAGGGCGACGCGTGGATGGTTCTCGCCTACGGCCGACTCGTAATTGGAGAGCGCGCGCCGGACGAGCGGCTCGGACCGGGCGTACAGGCCCTGGGCCATGTGGATGTTGACGAGGTTGTGGAGCGTCGTGGCGACGTCGGGATGACTCTTGCCCAGGGCCGATTCCCGGATGGCCAGCGCGCGTTGAAGCAACAGCTCGGCGCGCCCGTACCTTCCCTGGGCCATGTGGACGTTGGCCAGATTGTTGAGCGTCGTGGCGACGTCGGGGTGGTTCTTGCCCTGGGTCGACTCCCGGATCGCGAGCGATCGATCGAGAAGCGGCGCGGCGCGATCGTGCAACCCCTGCGCGTAGTAGATGTTGGCCAGGCTGACGAGTGAATCGGCGACCTTGTGATGGTCCTTGCCCAGGACCGATTCCCGGATGGCCAGCGCTCGGCGCAAGAGTTGCTCGCCGCGGCCATAGCTTCCCAGGATGTTATGGAGAATGCCGAAATTATGGAGTGAGTCGGCGACGTCGGGATGGTTCTCTCCGAGCTTCGCCTCCCGGATGGCGAGCGCCCGTTCATGGCACTGCTCGGCCCGGTGGAACAGCCCCTGGGTGGTGTAGAGAACGGCGAGGTTGCTGAGTGAGTCGGCGACACTCGGGTGATCGCTGCCGAGGGCCGTTTCGCGAATCGCGAGCGCGCGCTTGTAGAGAGGCTCGGCCTGTTCGTACTGTCCCTTGGACCAGTATAGGACGGCGAGGGTGTTGAGGGATTGAGCAACGTCGACGTGCACCTTGCCGGGGCTCGCCTCCCTGAGTTCGAGGGCTCGCCTGAGCAGCGGCTCGGCACGCGCGAGGTCCCCGCGTAACCGGTACAGGTTGCCCAGCAGGTTGAGACAGCTCGCGACGTCCGGAGTGCCATCTCCCGGCAGCGTCTCTCGCACCGCCAGCGCGCGCTCCGCGCGCTGGACCGCATCAGCGTACTTACCGGAGTCCTTGAGCCTGGTCGCCTCGTCAAAGGCTGCGCGCACCTCGGCAAGGCGCGCATCTTCCCCGCCCGCCGGTGGCCCCGCATCCATCCCGCCGAGCGCGGCGATCACCGCCATCCATGTGAGCGCTCGCTGCTGCATGGTCGCCGTGGGCTTCCGGGGGTCTTCCAGAAGCCACGTGACCTCGAGCCTACACCT
>Ga0209382_10004863_pt1 | contig 17704 bp, 17 predicted proteins | sample SoiMetdeltSBSDD5_FD_187599 | JGI IMG/M metagenome (GOLD analysis project Ga0209382, IMG submission 187599) | Bulk soil microbial communities from a Populus tree surrounding site in Tennessee, USA - Soil MetaG P. deltoides SBSDD5 (SPAdes) (version 2) | ecosystem: Environmental > Terrestrial >...
AAGTCGACGTCCCAGCGCGCCGGCTCGCCGTTGCCGGCGGGCATCATCACGGCCACGACCTCGCGCGAGACCGGCTGCTCGGGCTCGCCCCCGACGAAGCCGGGCAGGCGGAACATGGTCGCCTCGCCGAAGGACTCGGTGGTCCAGCCGAACAGGGCGCCGTAGAACGCGGCCGCGCCTTCCGGGTCGGGCGTGTGCAGCATGCTCATCGCGTAGGCGCTTGGCTCGTTGACGCGTTGCGCGCCCCGGTGCGTGCCGGGCTGCCAGAGCCCGATCACGGCGCCGGCGGGATCGGCGACGATCGCCATGCGCCCGCCGTCGAGGCTGTCGAACGGCGCGACGACCACGCTGCCGGCCGCCCGGGCCGCCTTCGCCGCGGCCGCGTCGGCGTCGTCGACCCACACGTAGGTCGTCCACGCCGCACCCGCGCTCTCGGGCCTCGGCGACCCGATGGCGGCAACGTCGCGGCCGTCGAGCTGGCACACGTCGTAGCGCGTCGACGTCGCGCCGGGCGAGCCCGAACGCACGTCCCAGCCGAAGATGCCCGCGTAGAACGTCGCCGCTGCGTCCGCGTTGGGCTGCCAAGTGTCGACCCAACAAGGGACGCCGTGTTGGTATCCGTCTCGTTCGCTCATTGGTTAACCGTATCATCTAGTAGGATTTTCCAACATATGTCCAAGCGCACATACGGAGACCGCTGCGGCATCGCCCGCGCCCTCGATGTCGTCGGCGAGCGCTGGGCGCTGCTCGTCGTGCGCGAGCTGTTGCTCGGGCCCAAGCGCTTCACCGACCTGCGGGCCGGCCTGCCCCACGTCAGCCCCGACGTCCTGTCGCAGCGCCTGCGCGACCTCGAAGCGGCGGGCATCCTCGAGCACCACAAGCTCCCGCCCCCCGCCAGCGCCCAGGTCTACGCCCTCACCGTGCGCGGGCGCGAGCTCGAGCCGGTCGTGTTCGCGCTCGGTCGCTGGGGCAGCGTCGCGCCATTCCCGCTCGCCGAGGACGCGCGGATCGGCGCCGACGCGTTCGTGATCGCGCTCAGGACGCTGTTCGACCCGGCCGGCACCGGCGGGGACGGCGACTTCGAGCTCCGCCTGGGCGACGACCGCTTTCACGCCCGCCTGCACGGCGAGCGCTTCACCGTGAAACGTGGCACCGCCGATGCACCCGATGCCGTGATCGCCGCCGAGCCGGGCGCACTGGCCGCCGCCCTCTGGCACGGCCGCCCAGTCGAAGACCTCGCGATCGAGGGCGATCGCCGCGCGGCCGCCCGCTTCCTGCGCCGCTTTCCGCTGCCAGCGCCCGGTTAGGCCTTCACTTCGGCGATCTCGAGCGTGCGCCCGAACGCGCGCTCGAACACGTCGCTCTGGCGCTCGGCGGCCCAGCGCGCCACCGGGACCTCCTCGTCCGCGACGAGGGCCAGCCGCACGCGCCCGTTCTCGACCTCCACGCGCGCCGCGTGGACGGTCTGGTCGCGCGCGCGCTCGAGCTGCTCGGCTACCCGCAGCAGGGCGGAGCAGCGGTCGAGCAGCTCCTGGTCGCCCTTGACCATCAGCGGCTTGAGGTCGCCCATCGCGGGCGTGCCCTTGCGGTGATAGCGCGCGATCTGCCCGATGAGCGCAACCTCGCGCGGCGTGAACCCGGGCAGCCCGGCGTTCAGGATCAGGTAGCGCGAGTGGCGATGGTGGTCGTCGTAGTCGACCGTCGTGCCGATGTCGTGCAGTAGCCCTGCCGCCCACAGCAGGTCGCGCTCCTCGGGGTCGCCGGGATGCAGCCCCGCTGCCGCGAGGCTGTCGAACATCGACAGCGCCAGACCGGCCACGTGTTGCGCGTGCCGCTCGTCGGCGTCGTACTGGGCGGCGAGGTTGCGCACACTCGCCCCGCGGACGTCGGGGACCAGCGGCGGGTCCGCGGGCGCGAGCTGCGTGGCGAGGAAAATGCCCTCGCGCAGGCCGGCCTCGGTCACCTCGAGGGCGTCGAACCCGCCCGCCTCCATCACGCCCTGGATCACCACCGCCGCGGCGAGGATCAGGTCGGAGCGCTCGGGCTTGATGCCCGGCACGCGCCGGCGCTCGGGCGCGGGGAGCGCGGCCAGCTCGGCGATGAGCTCGTCCAGCGCGCCGCGCTCCAGCGCAAAGCCCTGAACCCCGAACGACGGCATGTCGGCCGCCTTCTCGGCCGCCACGGCCAGCGTCCGCACCGAGCCGCCGAGCCCGACGAGACGGCCGGCGTCGCCGATTTCGGCAAGCCACGGGGCTTCGGCGAGCTTGCGGGCCACGTGGTCGGTGAGCGCACGCAGCTGCTTCTTGCTCGCCCGCTCGTCGGGCAGGAAGCGTTCGGTCATGCGCACCGCACCCATACGCCACGACTCGACCTCGCGCGACGCCCGCCCGACGACATGGGTGAGCTGCATGCTCCCGCCGCCGATGTCGAGCACGACGCCGTCGGCCAGCGTGGTCGAGTTGACGGCGGCGACGTAGCCGTAGAAGGCCTCGGCCGTGCGCGAGAGAACGTCGATGTCCAGGCCCGAGCGCGCCCGTGCCCGGGCCAGGAACGCGTCGCGGTTGGTCGCCTCCCGGATCGCGCTCGTCGCCACGGCCCGGACCTCGTCCACCCCCGCCGCGCGGCAGAAGTGGGCGAACACGTCGATCGCTCCGAGCGCGCGCTCCATCGGCGCGGGCTGCAGCTCGCCGCTCGGGCCCATGCCGGCCGAGATCCGCACGGGCTCATAGATCTCGTCCACGCGCTTCCACCACCGCCGGCCGGCGGCCGCGAACACCACGAGCCGGAAGGTGTTCGACCCGAGGTCGATGACCGCGGTGCGGGTCTCCTCGGGCGGCGCCACCCTTATCGGGTCATTGCTGGGGGTTCGACTCGATCAGCTCCACGCGGTAGCCGTCCGGATCGCGCACGAAGCACAGGCGCGGGCCGCCGTCGCGGACGGTGTAGGGCGGCTTCTCGGGCTCGATGCCCTCGCCCGCGAGGCGCTCGAGGGTCGTATCGAGGTCCTCCGCGGTGACCGCGATGTGGTTGTAGCCGGTGCCGAGCTCGTAGGAGTCGACGCCGAAGTTGTAGGTCAGCTCGAGGCGCGCGCCGTCGTTGGGCAGGCCCATGAAGACGTTGATCGCCTCGTCGCGAATGGGCATGCGACTGATCTCGTCGAACCCGAGCGCCTTGTAGAAGGCGACCGACCGGTCGATGTCGCCGATGCGGTAGCAGGTGTGAATGAGCTCCATGGTCGGGAGGCTACCTCCCGATCACCGCCTTGCCGCGCGCGGTGGCCGTCTGGCCGTCGGCCGACCGCAGCGTGAGCGCCAGCGTGTACGTCCCGCGTGCGGCTGCCCTGCGCCCGGCCTTGCCGTTCCAGCGGATCCGGTTGGTGCCGACAGCGGCCCGCTGGGTCACCTCGGCGACCCGCCTGCCGCCCTTGAGCACGTCCAGGGTGGCCCTCGCCTCGAGGGTGCTCACGTACCGCACCGCGACCGCCTTGCCGCGCCTGGCCTTGACCTTCGGCGCCACCAGCGCGGCGACGAGGCGGAAGGTGGGCGGTCCCTGCGGCCCCGCCGGACCGGTCGCGCCCGGCGGTCCAGCCGGCCCGGGCGCACCCGCGGGCCCGCTGGCGCCCGTGGCCCCGGTCGGCCCCGGCGGGCACTGGGGCGGGCTCTCGATGCCGCTGTAGGTCACGACCTGGCCGCCGCGCGAGAGCGTCGTCGGCGTGACCGTGACGCTGCTGCACGGCGACGGGTCGGCGTCGAGCTGGTCGGTCCCGGACGTCCCGGTGTCGCTGACGGTGGCCGGCGAGCTCAGCGCGCCGAACGCGACCAGGTACGCGTCCGAGCCCTCGCTGCCGTCGAGCGTGGGGGACGACGACGGCTCGGTCGCTAAAAGCACGAACGAGTCGTCGCCCGGCCCGCCGGTGATCGTCGTCGGGACGACGGTCGAGACGATCCGGAAGACGTCGTCGAAGGGCGAGCCCGCGACCATGAGCGATGCCAGGCCGGTCGCCGTCGCGGTGTTGTCGAGGTCGACGACGGCACCGTTGGGGAGCGAGCTCGCGTTCAGGGTCAGGTTCGTCTTGTTGGCGAAGGTCAGCGATTCGAACGCGCCGGTGCCCAGGTCCGAGATCGTGAGCTGCCCGACCGCGGCGCCGTTCTCGAGGCCGATCCGCCCACCGGCGACGACGTTGAAAAGGAAGTTCACCGCGGGCACGGTGTCGGTGATCGGCTCGACATTGCTGTAGGCGATGCGAAGGTCGTCGAGCGCGAGCGTGCCCGACTGCGGGCCGGTGGCGTCGTCGCGCTCCGTCGTGACGCTTCCGCCGCGCACGGCCAGGGTGTCGAAGCCGCCGGCGCCGCCGTCGTAGGCGACCGGCGCGGCGAAGTCGCCGCCCCCGAGATCGACGGTCAGGCGGTCGTCGCCGCTATCGGTGCCGTGGATGTCGACGCCGGTGGTGTCGGCCAGCGCGCTCGACGCCACGACGTCGCCGGTCGCGTCGTCGACGACGCGAAGGTCGGAGCCGGCGCGCACGAGCGTCAGCGCGCTGCCGCCGGCCGGGGCGTCGTAGCGGAGCGGCGCGGGCGAGGCCGCAGCCGGCGCGGCTACCGCCAACGCGAGGCCGACCCCGATGAGGCACGCCGAGAGGCGCACCCGCCGACCGTATCCGACGGTCTAGCATCGCAGGCGTGATTCTCGACCGCTCCATGAACCCGGACTGGCTGTCCAACACGTACCTCATCGGTGACATAAAAACCGGCGAGGGCGCCTTCGTCGACGCCGGCGGCCCATTGGCCCCGCTGCTCGAGCTCGTCGACAGCAAGGGCCTCGTCATCACCCACATCCTCCTCACCCACCACCACTACGATCACGTCGCCGAGCTCGGCGAGCTGATGGAGCGCTTCCCCGACGCCGCGGTGATGGCCCATCCGGACGAGCCCATCATGGGCGTGAACCAGACCCTGCAGCCGTATGAGCGCGTCCAGGTCGGCGAGCTCGGCGTCGAGGCGCTGCCCACGCCGGGCCACACGAAGGGGATGCTGTCGTTCCGCGTCGGCAACGCCGTGTTCACCGGTGACACGCTGTTCAAGGACTCGGTCGGGGGCGTGCGCGCCCCCGGCCACACCACGTACGCGGACCTCAAGGCCTCGATCATGGACGGGCTGATGAAGCTGCCGCCCGAAACCGACCTCCTGCCCGGCCACACGGACGCGACCACGGTCGGCGAGGAGTGGGATCACAACCCGTTCATCCGCGTCTGGCGGGGGCTCGACCCCGAGGGCGACCAGCCCTGCACGGCGATGGGCGAGAGGGCGACGCTGATCCTCCGCGCCCCCGACTACGACGGCGGCACGAAGGCGTGGGTGCGTTGGCCGGACGGCAGCGACGACATCGTGCCCGGGTCGCAGGTGCAACCCGAATAGCCACGGCGTCGGTGGGGTTGTACGCAGGCCGGGAGCGTCACGATGACGCTCTCATTCCGCCCCTGCCCTGACCGCGGGCGGCCGTACTCTTGAAAACGGATGAGCCCGAAGGACAAGATCCCCACCTCGCGCGTTCGCCGGTCGGCCAAGGTCGGGCGCCTCGCCGCCGGCCAGGCCGCGCGGCAGCTGGGCACCAAGACGGCGAACCTGGCGCGCTCGGACGAGGCCGCAAACGCCGCGCTCGAGAAGCGCCAGGTCGAGGCCGCGGAGCAGATCGTCGCGGCCCTGGGGACCATGAAGGGCGCGGCCATGAAGCTCGGCCAGGTCATGTCGTTCCTCGACGTCGGCCTGGTTCCCGAGCCCTACCGCGAGGAGTTCCAGCGCAAGCTCGGCGAGCTGCGCGACGCGGCGCCGAACGTGCGCTTCGAGGACATGCGCAAGGTCATGGAGGCCGACCTCGAGGAGCCCCTCGAGGACGTGTTCGAGGACTTCGCGGAGGAGCCGATCGCCGCCGCCTCGATCGGCCAGGTCTACCGCGCAACGCTGCCCGGCGGGCGAGCCGTCGCGGTCAAGGTCCAATACCCGGGCGTCAACGACGCGGTCCGGGCCGACATGCAGAACCTCGGGATCATCCTGCGGCTGATGAAGCGGGTCGCGCCGGGGATCGACGTCAAGGCGATCGGCGAAGAGGTCCGGGCCCGCATCTACGAGGAGCTCGACTACGAGCTCGAGGCGCAGAACCAGCGCTCGATGGCCCGCATCTACCGCCGCCACCCGTTCATCGTCATCCCCGACGTCGTCACGCGGCTGTCGCGCGAGCGGGTGATCGTCCAGGAGTTCGTCACCGGCCGCGGGTTCGAGGAGCTCAAGCGCCTGCCCCAGGACGAGCGCGATCGGATCGGCGAGATCGCCTTCCGGTTCTTCGTCGGCTCGCTGTACCGCCACCGCCAGTTCTCGGGCGACCCGCACCCGGGGAACTTCCTGCTCCTCGACGACGGCCGCATGGCGTTCCTGGACTTCGGGCTGTTCAAGCGCATGAGCGACGAGGCGGTGGAGTTCGAGCTCACGTGCCAGCGCGCGTACATCGAGGGCGACGCCGAGACGCTCATGCGGCTGTTCACCGAGCAGGGCTTCATCACCGACCCCAGCCGCTTCACGCCCGAGGGACTGATGGCCCAGATCGACGACTCGACCTGGTGGTGGTCGCGCGACGAGACCGTCGCGCTCGATCCCGGCATCGCGACGAAGATCGCGATCGAGATGTCCGATCCGCGCTCCAGCCACTTCCACCAGATGCGCCACGAGACGCTTCCCTCCGAGCACCTGTTCGCCCGGCGCGTCGAGATGCTGACCATGGCCGTGCTGTCGCAGCTGCGCGCGCGCGGCAACTTCCATCGCATCGCCCTGGAGTGGATCACGGGCGCTCCTCCGGCCACCGAGCTCGGCGAGCAGGAGGCCTTGTTCTACGCCCGCGCGGCCGCGTAGGTCCTCGGCGTCACGCCTCCATGACCTGGAACAGGGAGGTCGTGCCGGGGCGCCCGCTCGGCAGTCCGGCCGTCACGCCGATCCGCTGCCCGGGCTTGACCCATCCGAGCTCGACCACGCGGCGGGCGGCGTCGCGGATGAGTTCCTCGGTGACCTCGTGACGGCGCATGCGCGCGGCCTGCACGCCCCACATCAGCGAGCAGCGCCGCACGGTCTCCTTGCCGGGTGAGAGGGCATAGATGGGGACCTGGGGGCGGTGCGCGGAGACCAGGCGCGCCGAGCGGCCCGAGAGCGTCGGGATCACGAGCGCCGCGAGGTTGAGCTGGCGCACCGCGGCGCACGCGTTGTGGGCGATGGTGTAGGCGGGATCGCGCTCGTCGCGGTCGACGCGCTTCTCGTTCCACTCCTCATAGGGGGCGACCGACTCCGCCCGCTCTGCGATCGCGGCCATCATCTCGATGGCGCCCACGGGGTGGGCGCCGACCGCGGTCTCCTGCGAGAGCATGACCGCGTCGGTGCCGTCGAGGATGGCGTTGAAGACGTCCGTGACCTCGGCGCGGGTCGGGCGCGAGGAGCCCACCATGGAGTCGAGCATCTGGGTGGCGGTGATGACGGGGCGGGCACGGCGGCCGGCCAGGGCGATGATGCGCTTCTGGACCAGGGGCACGTCCTCGATCTCGAGCTCGATGCCGAGGTCGCCTCGAGCGACCATCACGCAGTCGGCGGCCTCGACGATCGCCTCCAGGCGCTGCACCGCCTGGGGCTTCTCGACCTTCGCGATCAGCGGGATGCGGGTGTGGTCGCGGAACCGCTTGATGTCCTCGGGCCGCTGGACGAAGGACAGCGCGACGATGTCCACGCCCATGCGCTCGCCGGCCTGCAGCAGGGCGAGGTCGTCCTCGAACACGGCCGGGAACTCGTCGACCTCGCCGGGGATGTTCAGGCCCTGGCGCGAGGCCACGGTGCCGCCGACGCGCACCACGGCGTCGACCTCGCCGTCGCCGGCGCGGACCTCCTCGACCCGGAGGCGGACCGCCCCGTCGGCGAGGTAGAGCTCCTCGCCCGGGCCGATCGCGCTGGCCAGGCCGGGCCAGTTGATGGCCATGCGCCGCTCGTCGCCCTCGGTGTCGGCGCCGTCGTCGCCGACGAACGTGACGCGGTCGCCGGCGGCGAGCTCGGCCAGCCCGTCGCGCAGCGGCCCGATGCGGAGCTTGGGGCCGGGGAGGTCCTGCAGCACCGCCACCGGACGCCCCACTCGGTCGGCGGCGGTGCGGACGCGCGCGCAGGTCTCGGCGTGCTGCTCGGGCGTGCCGTGCGAGAAGTTCAGCCGCGCGACGTCCATGCCCGCCTCGATCATCGCGACGAGCGTCTCGTGGTCGCCCGATGCCGGGCCGATGGTGGCGACGATCTTGGTGCGGCGGGTCATGAGACGAATTGTCCGTCGCGCTGGATGACGTCGCCGTCGGCGCTGAGGGTGCCGCCGGCCCGCAGGTCGCAGATGAGGTCCCAGTGGACCGACGAGTCGTTGACGCCGCCGGTCTCGGGATAGGAGCGGCCGACGGCGACGTGGACGGTACCGCCGATCTTCTCGTCGAGCAGGATCGAGCCCACCGCACGGTCGATGCCGAAGTTCGTGCCGATCCCGATCTCGCCCAGGCGGCGGGCGCCGTCGTCCGCGCTCAGCGTCGCGTCGAGGTAGTCCTGGCCACGCTCGGCCCGCGCCGCTCGGACGACGCCGTCCTCGAAGGTCAGCTCGACGTTCGTGACGTCGACGCCGCCGGGGCTCGACGGGACGGTGAACCGGATGTGGCCGTTGGCGCTGGTCTCGACCGGGCCGGTGAACACCTCGCCCGAGGGCATGTTCCGGGTGCCGTTGGAGTTGACCCAGGTGCGCCCGCCGACGTCGAGGCGCAGGTCGGTGCCCTCGGCCTCGATGCGCACCTCCTGGACGTCCTTGAGGCGGTCGACGAGGCCGGCCTGGAAATCGCTCAGCTCGCGCCAGGCGCCGGCGGGGTCGGGCCGGTCGAGGAAGAGCGCCCGCTCCACGAAGGCGGCGAAGTCGTCGAGCGCCATGCTCGCCTCCTGCGCCTGGGCCTCGGTCGGCCAGACGCTGATGGCCCAGCGCTTCGTCAGGCGGATGTCGCGCAGCGGCCGGGTGGCGTTGATGACGCGGGCCTGCGCCGCGGGGTCGACCCCCGCCAGCGCGCGCGTGTTGAACGGCGCCTGGATCGAGAGGAAGGCGTCGACGCTCTCGGCCACCGCGCGCTCGGCGGCGGGGATGCCGTCGAGGTGGGCGTCGCGGGCGGCGGCGAAGAAGCCTTCCTGCTGGCCCGGAAGCTCGGCGCGGAGCAGCGGCCAGGCGCTGCGCTGGAGCAACGCGCGCTGCAGCGCGGTCAGGAGCGGCGCCGCGAGCGTGGTCGAGCGGACGAGGACCTGTTGGCCCTCGGAGGCCTCGAGGCACCAGTCGCACAGGAGGGCGGCGAACGCGTCGGGGTCGGGGCGGGGCATGGGTTCAGCGTAGGACGGCTGGTGCGCGCGTCGGTTCGATGCGCTTGGCGGCCTCGGCGAACGGCCGACGGCGAAGGGGGACCGGCCGGGGGTCTGTGCATTTCGGACCGGATAGCGGGCCCAAATGCACACACCCCCTTCCGCTGAGAGGGGTTGTCGCCGCCGTTCGCCAGGGCGACGACGCGGCCGACGGCGATCCCTACGGCGCGTCGAGCTCCGGATAGTGCTCGGCCGCGTGCGCCCGCAGCGCCGCGAGCACGAACGCGCGCTGGGCCGCCGTCGCCGTGCGGTAGCGCTCGATCAGCGCCGTGCGGCCCCGGACGACCGCCCCGCCGATCTCCCATCGCACGGCCAGCCGCCGAAAGAGGAACTCCGCACCACGGTCGCGCAGCTCGTCGCCGGGCGCGGCCGATCGGATGCGTTCGTAGAGCATGCGGCTTCGTGCGGGCAGGGCCCAGCGCAGCGTGAGCACGCCGGCTTCGTCGTCGGCGTAGTCGGTGTGCGGAGCCGCGCCGTCGTGGCCGGTCGGGATGGGGTCGCCGCCGCGCCCGCGCTTGCGCCGGAACGTCATCGCCCCGCCGCCTCCGCCAGCACCGTGCCGACGTCGCCGGTCAGCGGCCCGCGATGGCCGGGCCACGCGGCGGCAGGCGACAGCTCGGCGAGCTTGCGCATCGATGCGCGCGCCGCCTCCGTGCTCCAGTTGAAGGCGGGATGGGGCACGGCCGGCGGACGGGGCGCGAGGGTCGTCGCGTCGAACATCGCGAAGCAGTCGTTGCACAGCGCGAGGCGGTCGGACTCGCGCCACAGCGCGATCAGCCCGGGAGCGTGGCCGGGCAGGTGCACGACGCGGAAGCCGGCGACCTCGTCGCCCTCGCTGAGCGTGTCCTCGACGTGGACGGGGCCGCCGTCGAACGAGCGCATGAACGTCGGGGTGAGCTTGGACGCGGGGAACGGGAGCTGGGCGTAGTCGAAGTAGTGCTGCCCGCCGTCGCCCTCAGCGTCCGGACGCTCGTCGGCGTGGCACAGCACCGGGACGCGGAGGGCGGGCGCGCCGCCGCGGTGATCGGGGTGCGCGCTGCCGAGGACGACGCGGCGCAGCCCCCCGTGGCGACCCGCCGCCGCAGCGATCGCAGGGGCCATCGAGCGTACGCCCGCGTCGAACGCGAGCACGCCGCCGTCGTCCTCGATGAGGTACGCGTTGACCCAACGGCTCGGCACGCCGCCGCGAACGACCCAGACGCCCTCGGCAACGCGCTCCTCCGCGGCACCGGCGAACGCCCGCGTGGCCCGGGTCCGCTGGTTGAACACGGCGTTGAGGCCGCGCTCGGCCGCTGATCCCCGCGGGGGGACGAGCCCGATCTGGCGCGCGATCGTGAGCTGGGGGATATGGGCGCGATTGCCGTGGAGGCGGCCGTCCTGAACCTCGAGCACATCGCATCCCTCGACGTCGATGCGCGCGCCGTTCGGATCCAGGCCCTGAAACGAGCCCGGGCCCGCGAACGTGCCGGTTGCCCGCCACAGCACGGCGCAGCGGTTGCCCTCGGTGAGGGTGGACCGCACCTCGAAGGTGAAGTCAGGAAACGCGCCGAACAGCTCGCCGAAGTACGACCGCACCCCCTCGGGCGCAACCAGGTCCTGATCGCCGACGATCGTGTCGGTCGCCCCGGGCGCCCAGCAGGCCGCCATGGCGTCGATGTCGCGGTCCGCGACGGCCTTCATGTAGCGGAGCGCGACCACGGTGGTCTCGCTGGCGACGGGGGTTGCCAAGGCCGATCGAGCCTACCTCTATCGTCCCCGCCCGTGAACCCTCCGCGCCAGCGCGAGCTCGGGCGGGGCGAGCGCGTGCTACCGGGGATCTGGCGCCTGCGCCTGCCGCTCCCCTGGCCGGGCGTCCCGCACTGCAACGCCTGGGCCCTGGCGGCCGGAGACGGCATCGTGCTGGTCGACACCGGGATGCACGAGCCGGGCTCGCTCGCCCACCTCGAGCGCGCCATGCACATGGTCGACCTGCGCATCGAGCATGTGCGCCTGCTCGTGGTCACGCACGCGCATGCCGACCACTTCGGCCAGGCGCTGCCGATCGTGGAGCGCGCCGGGTGTGAGCTGTGGATGAACCCGAACCTCGCGCATGCGCGCGCCTATGCGTCGGACCCCGACGCGGTGTTTCGGCGGCGGATCGAGGTGGCCCGCCAGAGCGGCGTGCCCAGCGAGCCCCTGGACGCCTACGCCGAGCGCCGCAAGGAGCAGGGCACCGGCGTGGCGGGCTGGGTCGAGCCCGCTCGCGATGCCGTCGAGGGCGTCACCCTCGAGACCGACCACGGCGCATGGCGCATCCTCGAGACCCCCGGTCACGCCCCGTCGCACGTCTGCATCCATCTGCGCGGCGGCCGCGTGCTGCTCTCCGGCGACCACCTGCTCGGGCGGGTCTCGCTCTACTACGACTACGGCTGGACGCCCGACCCCGCCCGGGAGTTCCTCGCCTCGCTGGAGAAGGTCGATGCGCTCGACGCCCGGCTGTGCCTGAGCGGCCACGGCCGCCCTTTCACCGACGTGCGGGCTCACGTGCGCGCCAACCAACGTCTGGTCGCCGAGCGCCTGCAGCGGGTGGAGCAGGCGCTCGCCGGCGGCCAGCTGCGCACCGCCTACGAGATCATCCCCGAGGTCTACGACACCCAGCTGACCGCAGCGACGGGCGCGTGGTGGCTGGGCGAGACGCTCTGCTACCTCACCCACCTCGAGCGCGCGGGGCGGGTGGAGCGCCTGGACGGGGAGCCGGAGCACTGGCGCGCCGCCGCCTGAACGGCGGCTCGTACTCTGTCCGCCATGCGGATCGACGACATCCTGGCCGGACGCGCCCGCCACGGAGACCCGGTCTTCTCGTTCGAGTTCTTCCCGCCCAAGACGCCCGACGGCGAGCGCAACCTCCAGCGGGCGCTCGACTCGCTCTCGACGCTCCGGCCCGACTTCGCGTCCGTGACGTACGGCGCGGGCGGCTCCACCCGCGACCGCACGCTGGACATCGTGCGCGAGATCAAGGACAGCTACGGGATCGAGGCCATGGCCCACCTCAGCTGCGTGGGCACGACCGCGGACGAACTGCGCAGCATCCTCGATCAGGTCCGCGCGGTCGGAATCGAGAACGTGCTCGCGCTGCGCGGCGACCCACCGGCGGGCGAGACCGAATGGCGCCCGCACCCCGGCGGCCTGCACTACTCGACCGAGCTCGCGAGCCTGATCGCCGCCGACTACGAGATGGCGATCGGCGCCGCCTGCTTCCCCGAGGTCCACCCGGAGGCTCCCGATCTCGCCCACGACCTGCGCTTCCTGCGCGAGAAGGTCGCCGCGGGCGCGACGTTCCTCATCACCCAGCTCTTCTTCGACAACCAGCTCTACTTCGATTTCGTCGAGGAGGCGCGAGCGGTCGGGATCGACGTGCCGATCATCCCGGGGATCATCCCGATCACCAACGCGGACCAGATCAAAAGGTTCACGCAGCGGTGCGGGGCGTCGATCCCCGAGCCCCTTCTCGACGCACTCGACGGCTATGCGGACGAGCCCGATTCGGTCCTCGAGCTCGGCGTCGCCTACGCCACCCTGCAGTGCGCCGACCTCCTCGCGCGCGGCGCTCCCGGCATCCACTTCTACGTGCTCAACAAGGCGCCGTCGGCCCGCGCGATCCTCGGCGCGCTGCGGCTGCAGCGGCCCTGGGAGCGCTTCCGCCCCGAGCGGGTCTAGCCGCCCTCGTCCTGCGGCGGCGCCTGGATGTCCAGCGCGTGGGCGACGACCGGGTGGCCGTCGACTTCGTAGGCCACGTCGACCTGGTCGTCCTTGCGATACGTGCCGATGCCCCACGCGCCCATGAACCAGCGCCAGAAGCCGAGCTTGCCCTCCTTGGCCAGCGGGCGCTCGAAGAGCAGGCGCTTGCCCCGGCGCTCGTAGTCGACGCCGGCGCGCTGGGGGACGCCGTTGACGTAGACCTGGAACGGCTCCTGCACAGCCGCGGGAAGCCGCACGATCCACACTCTCGGGGTCGACATTCGTCGGCATGATGGCGGCTTTGCGCAAGCCCTGGGGGCGGGAGGCCGATATCCGACGGCGGGAAGCATGCGCCTGCGCACCTCCGCAACCGAGGCCCCCCGCGTCCTCAGCGACGTCGTGGACGTCGTGCGCGATGGCTACGAAGGCGAGGTGGCCTTCGTCATCGCTCGGCCCCTCGACGGCGGCCCGCCGGAGCTCGTCGGCACCAGCGGCCTCGACGACGCGACCGCCGCGGACCTGCTGCATGCTTCGCCCGTGGAGGAGCTGCTGACCGGCGCGGGCACCGAAAGCCGCACCACAAACGGCGTGCGCGGCCTGGCCCTCGCGCTGGCCCCGTTCGCAACCGCCACGGGCGGGCGAGCCGTCGTCGGCGTCGCACGGCGCGCCGATCGGCCGTTCGACCACGCCGAGCTCGCGCTGCTCGAAGCCATCGCGGCGAGCGTCGGCCACGCGCTCGAGCGCGAGCGGCGCGCCGCGCAGCAGGCGGCGCTGGCATCGGCGGCGAGCGCCATCCACGCCTCGCTCGACCTCGATCAGGTGATGGCGGCGATCTGCTCGGAGGCCGTGCGGGCCTTTCGGGCCGACGTCGCCATCGTCTCGCTCCGCGACGACTGCGAGCGGTACGCGGCGATCGCGGCCCACGGCCTGCCCCAGAGCTTCGTCGGTATGTCCCGCGAGCGGGACGAGGGCCTGAGCGGCCGCGTGATGGCCACGGGCGAGCCCCTGGTCTCCGACCGCTACGACGACGAGGGCCACGCCGCCCTGCGCGACGTGCGCACGGCGGTCGCGGCGCCGCTGCGCCGCTCGCACGGCGTGGACGGCGCGCTCGAGATCGGCTTCCGCCGCGACCGGCCCGTCGGCGCCGCGGACGCCGAGCTGCTCGCGGCCTTCGCCGACGTCGCCGCGGTGGCGTGCCGGAACGCGGATGCGCTGGCGGCTGCCCAACGCGCCGCCTCGCGCGACTCGCTGACCGGGTGCCTGAACCACGGCGGACTGCAGTCGCGCCTGCACGAGGAGATCTCCCGCGCCGAGCGCGGTGGCGGCCCGGTCACGTTCGCGCTCGTCGACCTCGACGACTTCAAGTCGATCAACGAGCGGTTCGGCCACCTCGCCGGCGACGCCGTCCTGCGGGGCGTCGGCGAGCAGCTGCGCGGCTCGGTCCGGCTGCACGACCAGGTGGGGCGGCTGGGCGGCGACGAGTTCGCGCTGGTGCTGTGCGCCACCGCCGAGGCCTCGCGCAGGATCGTCGACCGCGCCGTGCGCTCGCTGCGTGGCGTGCGGCTGCCGGCCGGCGCGCAGCTTCACGCAGCGGCCGGCATCGCGGAGTGGCGGGCGGGCGTTCAGGCCACCGGCCTGATCGACGAAGCCGACCAGGCGCTCCGCGGCGCCAAACGCGCGCGCCGCGGCGTCGCCGTGGCGCGCGCCGCCGAGGGCATGCGGATCGGCGAGGGCTCGCCCGCACAGCTCCGCCGCCTGGCCACAGCGGCGGCACTCGGCGCCAAGCTGCGCCGCTTGCGCGATGTCCAGGCGATCGCGACGGTGGCCGCCGAGGACCTGCACGACGTCCTCGGATTCCCCTATTGCCGGGTTGCCACGTTGCGCGACGGCCGCGTCGAGGTCATGGCCGACGCCGGCGGCGCCGCGCCCACGACGCCCGCCGCCGACAACGGGGCGATCGGCCGCTGCGTGCGCGAGCGCCGGCCGGTCCTGATGGCGGATGCCTCGGTCGACGGAGGCACGCGCTCCGAGCTGGCCGTGCCGCTGTACGTGGGCGGCCAGGTCTGGGGCGCGATCGACGTCCGTTCGGCGGGCGATGCCGGCTTCGACTCCGACGACGCGCAGGTCGTGCAGACGGTCGCCGACCACGCGGGAGCGGCGCTGCTCGAGGCGGCTCGCGTCCTGGAGCAGCGCTAACGTGCGCGCGCTCTGACTTCCCGGCGCGAGATTCCCTACACCATTCGCCGCTCCGACCGTGCGCGGCGGGCGTCGGTGACCGTCGACCCCGATCGCGGGGTGGAGGTCGTGCTGCCCCGGCGCTCACCCGAGCGCCACGCGGCGCGCGTCGTCGAGGAGCTGGGGCCGTGGATCGAACGCCGGCTCGCTGCGCAGGCCCGCGCCCGCGAGACCGTGCACGGCCCGCCCGGAACCGTGCCCTACCTGGGCGAGGCCCTCACGCTCGTGGCCGAGCCGGGCCGCATGCGCGTGCACCGGCGCGGCGGCGCGCTGCTCGTGCCCGAGGAGGACGTCGGGCCGGCGGTCGAGCGCTGGTATCGGCGTACGGCTCGGGCCGAGATCGCGCCGCGCGCGCACGAAGCGGCCGCCGCGGTTGGCGCCCGCGTGACGGGGGTGGCGATCCGGGCCCAGCGCACGCGCTGGGGCAGTTGCTCGCCGTCGGGGGCGCTCTCGTTCAACTGGCGGCTCCTGCTCGCGCCCGAGCCGGTGCTCGACTACGTGGTCGTCCACGAGGTCTGCCACCTGAAGGTGGCGGACCATTCCCGGCGCTTCTGGTCGCTGGTGGAGCGCCACTGCCCGGACTGGCGCGAGCACGCGCGGTGGCTCCGCCACAACGGCTCGGCCCTAACGCTCTAGGCCATTCTCGTCGCCCCTCGCTGGGTCCTCCGGGTTCGGCGTGCCCAGCACGCCTTCACCGGGTGGGTTTTGGGCGGTTCTCTCGCGACGGACGCCGAGCTATGGCCTAGTTGGTCAGGGCCTTTCGCAGGGCGTCGTAGGGCGTCTTGTTTCCCTTGGCCTGCACCGGCCGCCGGCGCACGCCGCCCACGTAGGCGGACACCGACCCGTCCCCGTGGACGTCGACGCCGCCTCGCTTGGGTGGGACGAAGCGGCCCGGGCCGGAGACCTCGAGCCGCGCCACCACCTGGACCGCGGGGACGAACTCGCGCACCTTGAGGTCGATGGTCTCGCGACCCGCATGAAGCGTCAGCCGGGCCGCGCGCGTCTCGAGCTCGTCGACGGCCGCCTCGAGCGTGTCGAAGCGCTCGCGCTGCACCTTGGGCCCGTTGCGGACGGTCAGCCAGAAGCCGGACGACACCCGGCGATGATGGCAGCGTCAGGCGGCGAGCTCGGTGATGAACGCGTGGTCGGGGACGCCCGGCGCGGCGCAGAACCGCCTGATCCCGCTGCGACGGGCGACGTCGGTCAGGCACTCGGCCAGCAGGCGGCCCGTCCGGTCCCAGATGTCGCTTTGCTCGACCACGAGCGCCACCTCGGCCGTCGTCGGGTCACCGGGCCGCCGCATGTACTGGGCGGCGCCGAGCAGGACGCGCTGGTCGTCGGTGAACGCGAGCAGGGTGACGTTGGCGTACACGTCACGGAAGCGGAGGCGCTGGGTCTCGGGCTGGAGCTTCGCCCAGCGCGTCGCGAGGAGCTTGTCGTCTTTGGGGGTGATGGGCCGGATGAGCATGCCGGGCATGCTCCGGCCTCGGCGGCTCCGGTGCTGTGCTTTCGAGCACTCAGCGGTCGGCGATCGGCACGAACGAGCGCTCGCGCTCGCCCGTGTAGATCTGGCGCGGCCGCGCGATCTTCTGCTCGGAGTCGTTGACCATCTCGAGCCACTGCGCGATCCAGCCGCTCGTGCGCCCGATCGCGAACATCACCGGGAACATCGAGACCGGCAGGTCGAGCGCCTCGTAGAACAGGCCCGAGTAGAAGTCGACGTTGGGGTAGAGCTTGCGCGACGTGAAGTAGTCGTCGTCAAGCGCACGCTTCTCGAGCTCGAAGGCGATGTCCAGCAGTGGGCTCGAGCCGGTGACTGCGAAGACGTCGTCGAGATACTTCTTGATGATCCGCGCGCGCGGGTCGTAGTTCTTGTACACGCGGTGGCCGAAGCCCATCAGCCGCTCCTTGCCCTCCTTCACGCCGGCGAGGAAGTCGGGGATGTTGTCCACGCTGCCGATCCGCTCGAGCATGCGCAGGGCCTGCTCGTTGGCGCCGCCGTGCAGTGGGCCGTAGAGGCCGGCGACGCCGGCGGCGATGGCCGAGTACGGATCGACCTGCGACGAGCCCACCGAGCGCACCGCGTTGGTCGAGCAGTTCTGCTCGTGGTCGGCGTGGAGGATGAACAGGACGTCGAGCGCGCGCTCCAGCCGCGGATCGGGCTGGTACTTGAGCTCGGTCATCTTGTACATCATCGAGAGGAAGTTGCCGGCGTAGGACAGGTCGTTGTCCGGATACACGTAGGGCTGGCCCATGTTGTGCCGGAAGGCGAAGGCCGCGAGCGTCGGCATCTTGGCCAGCAGGCG
>Ga0209382_10004864_pt1 | contig 17701 bp, 18 predicted proteins | sample SoiMetdeltSBSDD5_FD_187599 | JGI IMG/M metagenome (GOLD analysis project Ga0209382, IMG submission 187599) | Bulk soil microbial communities from a Populus tree surrounding site in Tennessee, USA - Soil MetaG P. deltoides SBSDD5 (SPAdes) (version 2) | ecosystem: Environmental > Terrestrial >...
GACCGCGGGAGGCGGTCCGGACCCGAGTTGACCATGCTCATGCTCCCACGGTATCGCCGATCACGTCCGGGCCGTGTCGCGGCGAAACCGCCACGCGGCTCCGGCGCTGAACAGCAGCGTCCAGCCCACGACGTTGAGGACCGCCGCCATCATCGATCCGTCGCCGGTCATGGGGTACCGGACGATCTCGCCCACGCCGTACGCCGGTGTGAACTTGGCGAGGGTCGCGAACGTGTGACCCATCTGGTCGAGCGGCACGAAGAGCCCGCCGGCGAACGCCAGCACCGCCAGCGCCGGCCCCAGGATCTGCATGACGTTCTGGCTCGGCAGCAGGTAGCCCATCAGCAGCCCGAACGCCGCGAACACCAGCGCGCAGACCCAGGCCAGCAGGCCCGTTTCGAGCCAGGTGTACCAGGGCATGCGGGCGCCGCTGAACGCACCCACCACGAACGTCACGAGTACCGACAGCAGGCCCAGCGCCATCGCCACCAGGATCTTGACGGCGATGTACGCGGCCGGCCGCAACGGGGTGAGCCGCAGTTGCCGGCTCCAGCCCGCGGCCCGTTCCAGCGACACCGAAGCGCCGCCGCTGGTGTTCGCCAGCATCGCGCCGTAGATCGCCATGCTGACCGCCACGAAAGCGGTCACGTTGCCCCGACCGACGGTCTCCGCCCGGTACGCCGCGTTCGTGCCGAAGAGCAGGAAGAACACCGGCGGTAGCGCGATCGTGAAGATGAAGATGCGCCGGTTGCGCAGCAGTCTGCGCAGCTCGAGGCCGAGGAACGTGGGCGAGAACCCACCCCACCTCGGCAAGGTTGCGGTCTGTGTGGTCATGCCGGGCCTCCGCTGGTCAGCGCGAGGAACGCGTCCTCGATATTGCGCGAGGTGATCTCCACGTCGTGGGCGTCGGTCGCGATCAGCAGGTAGCGCGCGACCGCGTCCGAGTCGTCGGCGTGCACGATGACGGTGTCGCCGCGCTGCTCGATCGAGCGCGCGCCGGGCACCGAACCCAGGTCACCGTACGACCGGCCGGGCAGCGTCGCCCGGACGACGCGACCGGTACCGAGACTCTTGATCTCCGCGGGCGTGCCGTCGGCCACGATCCGACCGCGGCGCACGAACACCACCCGGTCCGCGTACTCGTCGGCCTCCGCGAGGTAGTGGGTGGCGAAGATGACGGTACGGCCGGCCGCCGCATCCGCCCGGATCGCCGTCCAGAAGTCGCGGCGCCCCTCGACGTCCATGCCCGTCGTCGGCTCGTCGAGGATCAGCAGGTCGGGGTCTGGCGCGAGGGCCATCGCGAACCGCAGCCGCTGCCGCTCCCCGCCCGACAGCGCGCCGACCCGACGACCCGCACGGTCCGCGATGCCCGCCCGGTCCAGCAGTTCCGCGACGGTACGGCCGGAGGCGAACAGCGCGGTCATGAGGCGTACCGTCTCCGCGACCGTGTAGTCGTCGAGCAACCCGCCGTTCTGCAGTACCGCTGACACCATGCCCCGCGCCACCGCCCGCCGCGGCGACATACCGAACACCGTGACCGACCCGCTCGTGGGCCGCGAGAGGCCCAGCAGCATGTCGATGGTGGTTGTCTTGCCCGCCCCGTTGGGTCCCAGCAGCGCCACGATCTCGCCCGGCTGTATCGCCAGCGACACGCCGTCGACCGCGACGACGCTGCCGAACGTCTTGACCGCGTCACGAAGCTCGACCGCCGGAACCCCGAGTGTCACGGGCGGCAGCGATTGTTCCTGTGTTTGTACCAATGTCATGCCACCACCGTGGCTCGCGCCGGCCGGCGGTACGCATGCCGAGCATCACCACCTGGCCATGACAGATGTCATAACTGGATGAGGCCCTGGGCCATCGCGGTCGTGACCGCCGCCGTGCGGTCGGACACGCCGAGTTTGGCGAACGCCCGGAGCAGGTGGGTCTTCACCGTCGCCTCGCCGATGTGCAGCTCGCGTCCGATCTCCACATTGGACAGTCCACGGGCGACGAGCCGCAGGACGTCGACCTCGCGGGCGGACAAAGACTCGGCAGCGGGCCGCCGTACGTGGCGCAGAAGCCGGTTCGCGACCGACGGCGCCAGGACGGTCTCGCCTCGGGCGGCGGCCCGCACCGCATGCAGCAGCTCGACCCGTGACGCGTCCTTCAGCAGGTAGCCGGCCGCTCCCGCCTCGACGGCACGCAGGATGTCGGTGTCGGTCTCGTACGTCGTCAGCACCACGACGCGCGTCTCCGGAGCCGTCGCGAGGATGCGTTCGGTCGCGGACACCCCGTCGCCGTCCGGCATGCGCAGGTCCATCAGGACGACAGCCGGGGCGAGCGCCCGCACCGCGGTGAGCGCCTCGGCTCCGGAGGCCGCTTCGCCGACCACGGCGATGTCCGGTTCACCATCGAGCATTCCGCGTACGCCGGTGCGTACCACCGGATGGTCGTCCACGAGCAGCACAGTGATCACGGCACCGGCACCTCGACCCGTACTGCCGTACCCTCGCCTGGTCCACTATGGATGGACGCGGTACCGCCGACCTGTTCCACGCGCAGTCGCATGCCGCTCAACCCGTACCCCCGCGGGACCGTCGTGGGCGCGAAGCCGCACCCGTCGTCGTGGACCTCGAGCGCGACGGTAGTCGGGCAGAACTCCAGGCGGACCTGGACCGACCGGGCACCCGCGTGCTTGCGGGTGTTGGCCAGCGCCTCCTGCGCGGCCCGCAACAGCACCACATCCACGGCCGTAGGCAGGGCCGCCGGAGCGCCGGTGACCTCGAACGAGGTCTCCGCGCCCGTCTCGTCGGCGAACCGGCCGGCGAGCCGGCGCACCGCGTCCACACAGGACGAATGGGTCAGCGCGTCGGGCGTGAGCGCGGCGACGAGCGCGCGGACCTCGGCCAGGTTCTCCCGGGCGGTCCGCCCGGCCAGCTCCAGGTGCCGGCGGGCGGTGTCGGGCGCCCGATCCAGCTCGGCCTCGACGGCTTGGACCAGCATGACCACACTGGACAGTCCCTGGGCAACGGTGTCGTGGATGTCGCCGGCCAGCCGCTGCCTTTCCGCGGCCACCCCGGCGGCGTGGGATAGCCGCGCCACCTCCGCCCGAGTGGACTCGAGCTCGGCGATGAGTGCCTCCTGCGCGTCGCTACGTCGCAGGGTTCGGATGATGGACGCCGCGACGAACCCGTTCAACACCGTGGCGGCGACCCAGATCGGTACCGGATGCGCCAGCGTGAACGCGATGTCCCGGGTCTCCACCAGCGTGACCGCCGACGGGATCCCGTTCGTCACGATCGTGACGGCGGTCGCCGGGCCGAACGGGAGTGTCATGTACGCCTGCGGTGCGAGCGCGAACAGGATGAACGCCGACCCACCGTTGAGCACCACAGCCGGTATCAGGAGCAGCGCCGCGCCGACCAGGTACAGCCAACCCAGCCAGTCCGCCCGGTTGTCCCGGATGACGCGCCGGCCCAGTAGCACATACCAGACCGCCATCGCGGCGAGCGGGATCACCGCGGCGTCCCGGTCGCCGTCGAGCAAGACAAACACAGTCGTGCCTAGCGCCACTACCGCGAAGTACGCCTCCCAGAGCGGGAACGTGCGTCGCCAGGCGTCCAGCATGTCGGTCACCGCTCCTGCCGGCCGCGCCAGCGAAACGTCGTCAGACACAGCACCAGACCTCCGATGCACCACGCCGCAAGGACCATAGCGACCCGTCCATGCTCCCACGCACCCGCGAGTTCCTGGTTCGCCGCCGAATCCGGCAGGAACACCGATCGGAAGCCCTGCGCGAGCCACTTGAGCGGGAACACCGAGCCGAACCTGACGAGGATGTCCGGCAACGTGGTGATGGGAATGACGTAGATGCCCGATACGAAGCACAGCACGAGATACGGCAGCATCATCACCGCCGGGGCGCTGCGCGCGCTGCGGACCAGACCGGTGGCGGCGATGCCGAGCAGTCCGCACCCGGCGACGCCGAGAGTGAACACCCAGGCGAACGTGAGCCAGCGGGCCGGATCGCTCGGCAGTGCCAGGTCGAACAGCAGCATGCCCACTCCGAGCAGCACCATGACCTCGGCCGCGGTGACCACGAACACGAGCACGAGTTTTCCCACGAAGTACGACACCGGTGGCATCGGCAGGCCGCGCAGGCGCTTGAGCGTACCGTCGTCGCGGTCGGTGGCGATGCCGACGCCGAGGTTGACGAACGTCGTAGACGCGATGCCGGCCGCGATCATCCCAGCCGTGAAGAGCTGGCTCGCGCTGACGCCGGTGCCTTCCAATCCGCCGCCGAAGATGGATCCGAGCAACGACAGCAGAACGGCGGGCAGGGTGAAGGTGAATACGACAGCATCGCGCTGCCGGAAGAAGGACTTCAGTTCGATGCCGCCGCGTGCGATGCCGAGCGCCAGTACGTTCACGATGCATCTCCGATCAACTCGAGGTAGATGTCTTCGAGGGACGGGCGGCTGACCGTGAGCCCCGGCACCGGGCCGCCGAACCGCGCCGAGAGCTGTCCCACGACCGCTGCGGGGTCATGGGTACCGGCGGTCCGCTTCTCCCCGTTGTCGAGCCAGGACACCGTGGCGTCCGCGGCCGCCCGGCCACCGAGTGTCGCCGGGTCGCCCTGCGCCACGATCCGGCCGCGAACGATGACCGCCACCCGGCTCGCGAGCACCTCGGCCTCTTCCAGGTAGTGCGTGGTGAGCACGATCGTCGTGCCGTTACCGGCGAGCGCGCGCAACAGCGTCCAGAACTGCCGACGTGCCTCGGGGTCGAAGCCCGTGGTCGGCTCGTCGAGGAACAGCAGTCGCGGGCTACCGACGATGCCGACGGCCACATCGAGGCGGCGGCGCTGGCCACCCGACAGCGTGCGGATCCGGCTGCGCGCCTTGTCCGTCAACCCGACGAGGTCGATCACCTCCGCCGGGTCGCGCGGATTGGGGTAGTAGCGCGCGAAGTGCCGTATGGTCTCGGACACCGTCAGCTCACCGGCATCGGCCGCGTCCTGCAGCACGATGCCGATGTCGAACCGCCAGCGCCGATCGCCGACGCGTGGGTCGATACCGAGCACGCGCACCTCGCCGCCGTCGCGGGACCGGTACCCCTCCAGAATCTCCACCGTGGTCGTCTTGCCGGCCCCGTTCGGACCGAGCAATGCGAACACCTCACCTTCGCCGATCTCGAGGTCGATCCCGTCGACCGCGACGACCTCGCCGTAGCGTTTACGCAACCCGCGCACACTCACCGCACTCGTCATACTCCGATCGTGGCGGCCGTACGGGTGCCGGCGGGACGACTGCCGGACGGACCGCGCTGTCCGTCGACCGGTGGACAGGTCTGTCAGACTCTCCACCATGGACAGCGGGCTGCGGGTACTCGGCGGTGGCAGCGGCGAGAGCACTCTCGTGCTGTTGCACGGCCTCGGCGCGACGGCGGACGTGTGGCGCGGCTGGCACCCGCTGCTCGACCGGCGGTGGCCGGGCCGCTGGCTCGCGCCGGACCTGCCCGGCCACGGTGGATCGCCACCGCTGTCGACCTACACGTTCGCTGGTTTCGCGGCGGCGATCGCGGAGATCCTCGAAGCCGACTCCCCCACTGTCGTGTTGGGACACTCGCTGGGCGGTGTGATCGGTCTGACGATGGCCGGTCCCGAGTTCGGCGTACCGGTGCGGGCGGTCATCGGCCTGGGCATCAAGGTCGCATGGACCGACGATGAACTGCAGCGGGCACTGGCCCTCGCCGAGCGGCCGGTGACCTGGTACCCCTCCCGCGACGAGGCCGCGGCCCGCCACCTGAGGGTCTCCGGCCTGGCCGACCTGGTGCCGATCGACGACCCCGCGCTGGACGCGGGCCTGTCCGAAGAGGACGGCCGGTGGCGGACCGTCATGGACCCGGCCGCGTTCGGGGTCGGTGCGCCGGACATGGCGGGGTTGCTGGCCCGGACCGAGGCACGGGTGGTCCTGGCCCGCGGCGAGCACGATCCGATGAATACCGACGAACAACTGGCCGGATTCGGGGTACCGACCGTCACGCTGCCGGGGCTGGGCCACAACGCCCACGTCGAGAGCCCGGAAGGCACATTCACCCTCATCGAGGCTCTAGACATCGAGTGACATCCATATAAAGCTGCGGGGTATGGAGAACCGCGAAGCACACTCTCTTGCCCACTATGGCTCCAGCCGGCGCGCGCTGCTGTCCGCAGGTGCCGCGACGGCCGCGGCGGCCGTGGCATCTCCAATCGTCGCCGCACCCGCGGCCGCCCACCAGGCGGACGGTCCCGGCGACGCGATCAGACCGCAGCGCCCGGATCGCGACCTGATCCGGCTGTTGGACGAGATCCACGCCGACCGTTTCGAGGCGATCGTCAACCGGCTCGTCGCCTTCGGCACCCGGCACACCCTGTCCAGCCAGACCGACCCGGTCCGGGGCATCGGCGCCGCAACCCAGTGGGTCTACCAGCAAATGCAGGAGGCCGCGGCGGCGTCCGGCGGCCGGATGACCGTCGAGCTGCAGTCGTTCGTCCAGCCGGTCGGCCCGCGCATCCCCCAGCCCACGACCATCACCAACGTCATCGCGACCCTGCGCGGGGACACCAGCCCGAGCCGGATGTACGTGATCACCGGACACATCGACTCGCGGGTCACCAACGTGGACGACGGCGTCAGCGATGCCCCGGGGGCCGACGACGACGCGTCCGGCGTCGCGGTGGTTATGGAACTGGCCCGGCTGTTCGCCACCCGGCACACCGAGGCGACGCTCGTCTTCGGCGTCGTCGCCGGCGAGGAACAGGGACTGTTCGGCTCGGCGTTCATGGCCACGCAGTACAAGGCCGCCGGGGCGAACATCCAAGGAATGTTCTCCAACGACATCGTCGGCGCCAGCAGTGCGTTCGACGGGTCCCGGCCGGATCCGCACCGGGTTCGGCTGTTCGTGGAAGGCGTGCCGACCACCGAGACCCCCACGCAAGCCGCGATCCGGCGCGCGGTCGGCGGCGAGAACGACGGCCCGTCCCGCCAGCTCGCCCGGTTCGTCGAGTCCGTCGCCGACAACGACGAGACCGGGATGAAGATCTGGACGATCTGGCGGCGGGATCGGTACCTGCGGGCCAGCGACCACGTGTCGTTCGTCTCGCAGGGGTACCCGGTCGGCCGCTTCACCGAGCCGCGGGAGAACTTCAACCACGAACACCAGGACGTACGGGTCGAGAACGGCATCCAATTCGGCGACCTGCCGGAGTTCTGCGACTTCCGGTACATCGCGCGGGTGGCGAAGGTCAACGCGGCCGTCCTGTGGTCCCTGGCCCAGGCCCCCGGTACGCCGGTCGGCGCGATCATCGACACCACCCAGCTGACGAACCTGACGACCCTGCGCTGGCAGCGCGGTACCGAGCCGGACCTGGCCGGGTACGAGGTCGTGTGGCGGGACAGCGCGGCCCCCACCTGGACCAACGTGATCCCGGTCGGCGACGTCGACGAGGTCACCATCGACCTGTCCAAGGACAACGTCCAGTTCGGCATCCGGGCGGTCGACACCGCCGGTCACCGCAGCCCCGCCGCTACTCCGCAGCGGGGTTAGCCAGAGCTAGCGGGAGGCGTACGCGAGGCCGACCGCTACGAAAACCATCGCGGGGATGGACAGGAGCACGACGAGTGCGGCGTGCGCCAGCCACCACGCGGCCGACCGAGGCTCCGGCCCACCGTCGTCCTCTCCCTGGACCAGCCGGAGCCAGGCCAGGCTCGGCTCGTCGCCCTCGCGGCGCAGCGTGAGCTCCTCGTCCGACAAGACGACCGGACGTGCCCGTCCGTACATACCTCGCACCATAGCCACCTGGCTCGCGGGGGTAAACACTTCCGCCGGTCCACCGCGTCCTTCCGGCATAACAGAATCAGCCGCGAGGGGGGCGAGTGCGGGAGTCGTTCGAGGATTACGTGTCGGGTCGCAGCGGTCAGCTGCTCCGGTTCGCCTATGTGCTGTGTGGCGACCGGCATCTGGCCGAGGACCTCGTCCAGGATGTCTTGGCGCGGGCCGTACGGCGGTGGTCACACATCGAGGCCGACCAGCCGGACGCGTACCTGCGCGCCGCCATCGTCCGGGCGCACCTGTCCTGGAGACGGCGGCGGGCCAGCACGGAAAGCGTGCTCGCCGACCCGCCCGAGCCCGCCGAGTCGGTGCCGGACTTCACGCAACGGCTGGTGGTCCGGGACGAATTGTGGGCGCTGTTGGCTGACCTGTCCCGAACCCAGCGGGCCGTCGTCGTACTGCGTTTCTACGAGGACCTCGACGACCAGCGCATCGCCGAGGTGTTGGGCTGCTCTCCGGTGACCGTCCGGGTACATGCCTCGCGGGCGATGGAGAGGCTGCGCGCCAGCCTCTCCCCGGCACCGGCTCGAGCACAGGGAGAACACGGATGAACCTCGACGAGGAACTGCGCGGAACATTGCACACCCACGCGGACGACGCGCCCGACGGAGCGGGCATGCTGGACGCGGTACGTACCAGGGCACGCCGGCTCGACCTGCGTCGCCGCCTCGGCACGGCCGGGGTCGCGGCGGTCGCGGCCGTTGCCGTGGCCGTCGGCGTGCCGTACGCCCTCGGCGCTTTCGGGCGATCACAGGACATTCCGGTCGGCGGCGGCCCGGTCGTCGTCGAGACGACCACGAGTCCGCCGCCGCGAGCATCAACGGTCGCGCTCGGACCCCCGGCGTTCACGCCGGTCAGGTTCCCACTCAACCCGACCTGGATACCGCCCGGCGTGGGCCGAGCGACCGAGGGTCGGATCCAGACGGGCCTGGTGCGGCTGGTGTACGAGGGGACGACCTCGGGCATCATCGCGATGGTCAGCGACGAGCTGTACCCGTCGGACTGGACCCCGGCGACCACGACGCAGACGACCGTGAACGGCCGCCCCGCGACGCTGACCACCGGTACCGCCGAAGGCCGGTCGACCGCCCGCATCACCTGGCAGCTGGCCAACCAGAAGTGGGTCGACGTGTCGGTCGTCGGGCAGATCACCGCGGCCCAACTGAAGCAGTACGCCAACGGCCTCGAGGCCCAACCGAAGCCGCCCACGCCGTTGCCGTTCACGCTCGCGCTGGCGCCGGTGGGCTATCAGGTCGCGTACCAGGAGATCTCGGCTACCGAGTTTCACTTCTGCCTGGCGCCCGCGGACGAGGTCAACGGCGACTCCGAGAACCTCGTGTGCACGTCCCGCAACGAGGCCCCGGAGGCGCACGGCGGCGAGCCGGTACAGGTCGGCGACTACCCCGGCGAGATCCACCGTGACCACTCGTACGGGCTCGTCAAGCTGGTCGTGTACCGACCCGGGTTCGAGTTCTCGGTAACGGTGAGCGAGGACGGTCCGCTCAACGACGAGGACCTGGTCCGCTTCGCGGCCGGAGTCACGCAGAGCTGAAGCCGGAGGTTATCCCGACTGGTCCCGTCGGTTACCGTCGCTACGCACGGCGGAACGGGCGATGACATCACAGGGGCCACGGAGGGTCGATGCGGCATCTGTCGCTCAACCGTCTCCTCCGTGGCCTCCGCAGCCGACCTCTGCCACATCGCGGGAGCACGGGCTGTGCGGCGACGCGCTGACCGAGGTCGCCGAGGTCGCCGACATCGCCGCCGCGGTAGGCGTCAGATAGCCCCCGTCGCCCCTGGGTTGATCGCCGTCACGATGTCCCGTGCCGCCCGAGCCCCGGACTGCAACGAACCCTCCATGTACCCGAAGAAGCCGAGGTACGTCTGCTCGCCGGCGAAGTACAGCCGGTTGGCGAATGGCGTGCTGAGCCGGCGCCCGATCGTGGTGACCTGGCCGGGTGACGGTACCGAGTACCCGGTCATGATGTACGGGCGGTGCGGCCAGTCGACGAACCGGGTGCGGTCCGGGTTGCCGCCGGGGTACAGCTCGCCGAGCCGCTGCGGGTACATGCGCTCCTCGCGCACGTACTGGCCGCCGGCGTACACCGACAGCCCGAAACCCCCCGGGGCCGGCTGCCCGTGCGTGCCCTCCCAGACCGATCCGAGGAAGTCCCAGATCGCGTTGGGCGAAAGGTTCTGCCGCTCCCAGAACTTGTCGCGGAACCGGCTCATGTGCTTGATGCACGGACCGTGCGTCATCGTGTAGTCGGCCGGACGCCACGTCTGTGACGCCTGGACGGTCGGCCACGTGAAGGGTGGCGCGGCGAGGATGGCGTAGTCGAACGCCTCGCACACGTTGCCGGCGTCGATGGTGACGCCCCGGTCGTGGATGCTCACGTTGGTCGCCACGGTGTTCAGCCGCACGTCGCGCAGTGACGCGGCGAGCCGGGTGGCGATCTGGTCGTTGCCGCCGGCGCAGCGGTGCGTCTCGGTGTACTGCCAGAAGCCGCGCATCCCCTCGGTGTCCGAACCCATCCGGCCGGCGCTGACCTGCGAGAGCAGCCCGAGGTAGCTCTGCTGCGACGGTACGGCGCAGTTGTCGTTGCCGATGATGAACTCGAGGGTCGTGCGCGCGAGCGAGGACTGCGGCCCGAAGATCTGGCTCATCTTGTCGGCGACCGTCATGTTGTCGAAGGTGGCGGCGTTCGCCGACAGCCACGGGCGGGAGCCGTCGATGGGCCGGGCGTCGTTACCGATCGCGTCGAGGGCCGGTTCCATGTCCAGCCGCAGTTGTTTCTTCTCGACGTCGGTCAGCTCCCGGTTGCCGAACTTGATCCGGCCCTCCTCGTCGCTCAGCTCGACGAGTTGGAGTCCAAAGTGGTCGGCCAGCTCCCACCACATTGGATGGTTGCGCCCCACCAGCTCCGCGCCGGCCTCGACGGTCTTGTTCGGAATGAAGGTGCGGTCGGTCTCCACCCGGCCGCCGACCCGCCCGGTCGCCTCGAGGACGGTGACCGAGAAGCCGCACTCGCGCAGGTACCAGGCCGCCATCAGGCCGGCGAAGCCCGCCCCGATAACCGCGACCCGGACCCGGGACGCGTCCCCCAGCGCGGCGCGGTTGACGTCGCTCGGGAGCAGGTACGCGGCGTGCAGATGAGCCCGGAGGCCGTTGTTCATCTCCTGCAATGCCGCGGGCGGGCGGGGCGTGCCGTACTGCCGGAAGAGCCTGGCATACAGCGAACGTGCCATGGTCGGTCACCTCACGGTTCCAGCGGGTATCTCCCGCTGATTCTTACGGCGACCGGGTGGCTGGACGTTCGCTCGAGTCTAGGAATTGACAGCGGGAATACGCGGTACGACCCGTTCTGCGAGTTGCTCGGCGAACTCGACGGGGTGCCGGTCGGGCATCACCTGGATCTCGGCGATGCCGAGCTCGGCGTACCGTTCCACGTCGGCGAGGAAACTGTCCACATCGGCCAGTACCGGCCGGACGTACAGCACGGTCGGCTCGATGGTGGCGTAGTCGCGGCCCTCGGTTTCGCAATGCCCGCGGAGCACGTCGAGTTTCCGCGCTACCTCGGCCACATCGCCGCCGAACAGGTTGCACGAGTCGGCGTACCGTGCCACGAGCCGCAGGGTTTTCCGCTCACCGTCTCCGCCGATCATGATCGGTGGCCGGGGTCGGCGCAGTGGCGGCGGGCTGCACAGCGTCTCGGTCAGTTGGTAGTGCTTTCCCTCGAACGGCCCGTTGTCGTCGCTCCACATCTGCAGGCAGATCCGCAGCGTCTCCTCGAGCCGCTCGAAGCGCTCCGTGACCGATACCACCGGTACGCCCAGCCCCCGCTGCTCCCGCTCGTACCACGACGCTCCGATGCCCAGCCGCGCGCGACCCCCCGATAAGACATCGAGAGTCGTGACTGCCTTGGCGAGGATTCCGGGATAGCGGTACATGACCCCGGTGACCAGTACGCCGAGCGTCATCCGTTCCGTCTTCGCCGCCACGTAGCCCAGCGTCGTGTACGCCTCCAGCATCGGCTCCTCGGCCGGGGCGATCCCCTCCATCTGGAAGAAGTGGTCCATGACGGTGAACGACGAGAAGCCCGCCTGCTCCACGATGCGTGCGGTATCGGCGAGGGTCGGCGCGGTGGCCGCCGGATCGGCCGGCGTCGAGAAGTTCCAGTAGTGCAACCCGAACCTCATCTGTACCTCCAGGGGGGTGGGCGGTGGGACCTTCGGCGAGGGCTAGGCTGCTGGGTATCAGCCATGTCACGACAAAGGAGGACTCCGTGGCCTCTCGTCTCAACCCGTACATCAGTTTCGATGGCAAAGCACGGCAAGCGATGGAGTTCTACAAAGGGGTCTTCGGCGGCACGCTGGACCTGCGGACCTACGGCGACTACGGACCACAGGACCCGGCGACCGACGACAAGATTATGCACGGCCAGCTCGAGACGGCCAGTGGCTTTACGCTGATGGGCGCCGACACGCCGCCCGGGGGCGAATACAACCCGGGCGACAACCTGTCCATCAGCCTGTCCGGCGACGACGGCGACGAGCTTCGGGGGTACTGGGAGAAGCTGTCGGCCGGCGGCAACGTGTCCGTCCCGCTGGAGAAGCAAATGTGGGGCGACGAGTTCGGCATGTGCTCGGACAAGTTCGGTATCACCTGGATGGTCAACATCGGACAGCCGCAGAGCTGACCGCACCTACTCGGCGGGCGCTCCTCCTAGCGGGGGGCGCCCGCCGGCATGTCTGTTCGTGATGGCGGACACCAGCGGGATGGACAACCAGATGTACTCGGCGGCCGACGCCGCGACCAGCGCCACCGGAATCGAGGCCGCGAAGACCGCGACCACGGTACCCATCCCCCACAGCGCGTTGGTCGCGTACCGCGCCGGTGCGTCCGTGCGCCACAGGTCCCCGCGCTCGGCCCGCAGCACCATCAGCATGAACGCCGTACCGTACAGCAGGATCACCGTGGCGTAGCAGATAGGCCCGAACGCCAGGTCGCCTTCCACCGCGACCAGTCGGGACACAAACGGGATCAGCACGATGGCGAACAGACACGCCATGTTCAACCACGCCAATGCGCGGTCGAGCCGCGCCACTTGGCGGAACAGTCGATGGTGGCCGAACCAGAGCGTGGCGATGACAGCGAAGCTGATGACGAACGAGAGGTACTCGTCGTCGAGATGGGTCACGAACGCGTCCCACACCTGGGCGTCGGTATCACCGCGAGGCACGGGCAGCTCCAGCGCGAGCAGCGTCATCGCGATCGCGATCACCGCGTCGGAGAAGAAGACCGTGCGTTCGGTGTCGTAATCGACGCGTTGCGCGGGACTCACCGGCAAATGATATAGGCCAGATACGTCGCCTAGCTGTCAGTCGTCAAACAGTCATCGCGAACAATGGATCTGGCGACTGCTGGGATAAAACATTCATGACGAGAAGGGTTATGGCGATTCTGCTCTCCGGTGGCATCGCGGCGTTCGCGGCCGCGGCCCCCGCATCGGCGGCCGACGATACCGGCCGTCAGCCGCCGGCGCACCAGTTGGCGACCGGCCCGGCCTGCACGTTGAAGGCGTCGGCCAGCAAGACCTCGCAGGACGAGTGGTCCAGCTGCCTGGCGGTCGGGGTGAAGGTGGATCGCCTGCCCGTCGTCGGGCAGACCGCAACGCTGTCCGTGACGGTCACCGCCGATGCGAAGCTGGACCCCAGCGAGATCCGCATCGAGCTGCCCGACGAACTCGCCTGGGAACACGCGCCCGCCGGGCTGGCCGTGACGCAGGCGACCGCCCGGGAACCGGAGCGGGCCGGCGCACTGGCGGTCGCGAGCACGACCCGGCAACTCGACCCCGGCCAGAGCACCGTCTTCACCGGCACGGTGCGGGCGGTGCGCGCCGGAGCGACGCAGATCCGCGCGCGGGCCACCTCGGGTCGGGGCGACCGCGTGCACGCCGGCCAGGACGACCTGTTCCTCACGATCGCCGGACCGGGTGGCCAGTCCCGGATCGGGTACGCCGCACCGACCGGTGACGCCGGGACGGCCGCGGTGCCGACGACGGACCGCGTGGCACGACCGGCCTGGCTCCGCCCGCAGCGGGTACCGGTACCGTCCAGTGTGGACGCTCCGTGCGACAGCCACGCGACCGGGAACTTCAGCTACACCGACCAGAACGGCAACTGGCACAACTCGATGAACCTCACGGTGCAGGTGTTCGACCAGGACTCGCTGTCCGGCGACGATCTGCTGGCCTCGGGGGTCACCGACGTCAACGGCAACTTCAACCTGTGCTTCGACGGCGCCGCTGAGGGCTGGCCCGAGGGCGGTACGGCCGACGTGTACGTCAAGTTCCTCAGCGAGAACGCCCTGTGGAAGGTGCAGCGGGGCGGAGACCCGCTGTCGTTCCGCACCGCGACGACGACCGACTTCGTCCCCGGTACGACGCTCAGCCTCGGCTCACGTACCGCGGACGACCCGACCCTCCAACGTGGACTGCACGCCTTCGACGAGGCGAACGACGCGTGGCTGTGGATCCCGAAGTCGGTCAACTCGTGCTGGGACCAGGACGACTCCAGTTGCCGGCAGCTAAAGATCAACTGGGCTCCGGACTCGACCGACGGCACCTACTACTCGCACGGTGGCAACGACGTGCACCTCGCTGCCGACGACCCGAACGGCGCGATCACGGTCGTGCACGAGATCGGCCACGCGGTCATGGACGACGTCTACAACGACGCGATGCCGCCGTCGCCGAACTGCAACCCGCACAACATCGACGCGACCAGCTCCGCGGGCTGCGCGTGGGTCGAGGGCTGGGCGGAATGGTTCCCGTGCACCGTGTACAACGACCCGTACTACCGCTGGCCCAGCGGCGCCTCGCTGAACCTGGAGCTGCAGGTCTGGGGCAACGGATGGGGCGAGGGCGACACCACCGAGGGTCGGGTCGCCGGCGCGCTCATCGACATCACCGACTCGTTCAACGAGGTGACCTGGGACCGGTACAGCGAGGGCTCGGCGAACATCTGGTACACGTTCATGCACCACGTGAACAACACGTTCGCCCAGTACTGGTCGAGCCGCACCGCGAACGGCTTCAACGTCGCCGACTCCGGGGCGCTGGCGGGGGCGTACCAGAACACCATCGACTACCAGTTCCGCGACCCGCTGAGCGACTATTCGCCATTGAACCGGCCGCGACCGGTACCGTCACAGAACTTCAGCTATTCGACCTCGACCATCTACTGGTCCGTCGTCGCGCTGCGGCCGCCGTCGGGCACCGACTATGACTTTTCGCTGTACGACGAACGCGCGCAAACGACGTTCCTGGGGAGCAGCGCGTTCGGTGCGTCCATGGTGGACTTCGTAGCGGTGGACTCCAACCTGCGGGCGCTGGGTGACTACTACCCGAGGGCGCAGCTGTGGTCCGGGTACGGCAACTACCAGATCGAGCTGGCTCAGGGATCGGCCACGCTGCCGGTCGGCAGCACCACGATCACAATGGCCTCGACGAACGTCGTCGCGGTACGGGACACGTACCTGACGGCCGGCGTACCGGTGACGCTGACCGTCACGCCCGGCGTCGGTACGCAGAACCCCGAGCTGTTCCTCATGGGCTCCGACCCGGCCAACTCGTCGACGTGGGTCCGCCCCCGGTCCTCCGCGGTATCGCTGTCGACCGCCAACGGCCCCGGTGTCGCGGAGACGCTGACGTACACACCGACGCGTACCGGGTGGTTCGGGGTCGTAGTGGTCAACGCCGCCGGCTCCGGCAACTACACCTTGACGAGGGCTTGACAGCCTGGGACGACAATGACGGCATGAACCGTGCGGCGGCCCTCGTAGTGGTGACACTGCTGGCCGCCGCCGGCTGCGGTTCCGGGGAGCGCCCGATCCCGCCGACCGGTGCCAGCGACCTCGTGCTGCGCGTGAGCGACCTGCCCGGGCTGCTGCCGCTGGGCGGTACGGCCGCCGTCCCGCCCAGCTTCTCGCTCTACGGCGACGGCCGTTTGATCGTCCCGACCGGCGGCGGGGCGTGGCCGATGTTCACGGAGCACCGGGTCCCGCCGGCCGAGGTGAGCCGGCTGCTGGGGGCGGCCGCCGACGCGGGACTGCTCGACGGGGCGGACCGGCCGGCCGCCGGACCGGACGGGCCGGTGGTCGTCGTCACCGCCGCCTCGGTCAGCCAACGGCACACGGTCAAGCTGCCCCGATCAGACCGGTCGGTCGCGGGCCTGCGCGCGGAGCTGGGCCGGCTCGCGACCGACCACCCCGGTACCGGGTACCGCCCCGCGGCGGTAGCCGTCATCGCGGTCGGCAACGAGGTACCCGGCCCGGCCCGCGACTGGACACTGTCCGCATTGGACGATCGGTGCACCGTGCTCCGGGGGTCCGAGGTCGACGCCGCCCAGCAGTTGGCCGCCACCGCCGACGCCACCACGATCTGGCGTTTCGGGGACCGCCGCTGGTCGCTGGCCTTCCGCCCGCTGCTCCCCGACGAGCCCGACTGCACCGCCCTCCTCCCCCCGCGTTGATCATGAAGTCCGGAGCACGACACACCGTCGAGCCCTAAACAAAGTTCATGATCGACGGGGTCGGGCGGGGTCGAGGGGGTAAACCGAGCGCGGGGGGTGGGCGTCGTACGGGCATGACGAGGCTGGGTTGGGCGGTCGGGGTGCTGGCGGCGGTTCTGGTGGGTGGGTGTGCGGGGGCGCAGCCGGGCGGGGGACCTGGGGCGACGCCGACGGGGGTGCCGACCACGCCGGCCGTGCCTTCGGAGCCGGGGGTTGCCTCCGCCACGGTTGCCGTGTACTACCTCGGCAACGAGCGGATCTGGCAGGAGGGCAACGGGCAACCGGTCGACCGGGTCAAGCTGTACCGCGAGTTCCACCGCGGGCCGGCCGGGGACGGCGGACCACGGGACCGGACCGTCAAGGCCGTCACGGAGATGCTCGACGGGTCTTCGGCGTACGACCCGGACTACCGCACCGGCTGGCCCTCCGGCGCCCGGGTGCTCGAGGTGCGCATCGACGGCGCTACGGTGACCGTGGACATCGGCGGCGCGGAGCGCAACAACGTCGGCGCCGAGGTAGCCGACCAGGCGGTACAGCAGCTGATCTGGACGGTGACCGCGGCCAGCGGCAAGACCGGGGTGCGCCTGCTCCTCGACGGCGCGGAGGTCAGCGAGCTGTGGGGACACGTGGCCGTCGGCGGCGTCCTGCGCCGGGCACCGGCCCTCGACGTACTCGCGCACGTCTGGCTGATCGACCCGCAGCACGACGCGACCGTGGGCCGAACCTTCACCGTCCACGTCTCCGGCGCGGTCTTCGAGTCCACGATCCAGCTTCGGGTCCGGCAGACCGACCGGACGGTGCTGCAGCGCTTCGTGACGGTCAGCGCGCCGGCCGGCGGCCAGTTCGGTGAGGCCAAGACGGATGTGACGCTGCCACCCGGGACCTACACGATCGAGGCGTACGCCGAGTCGGCGGTAGACGGTCGGCCACAGTTTCTCGACAACCACACGATCCGGGTGCAGTAGCTGTCGAGTTGCCGATTGCCCGGCAGTGCCCGGCGCAGGAACATCGCGGGCATGCTCAGATCCCAGCTGTTCGCCAACGACGCGCTGCTGCAGTCGATCGCCGACGACAACGACCGCATCTCCCGTACCCGCCACTCGCGCGGCGATTCAGTGCGTAAGGTGCAGACCGCGCTGCTGACCTGGGATCCGGGAGCCCTGCCCCGGTTCGGTGCCGACGCGGTGTACGGCAACGAGACGGCCGCGGCGGTACGGCGCTTCAAGATAGAGGAACTGTCCGTGGCGCCGGCACAGGCCATCGACGACGTCGG
>Ga0209382_10004865_pt1 | contig 17698 bp, 20 predicted proteins | sample SoiMetdeltSBSDD5_FD_187599 | JGI IMG/M metagenome (GOLD analysis project Ga0209382, IMG submission 187599) | Bulk soil microbial communities from a Populus tree surrounding site in Tennessee, USA - Soil MetaG P. deltoides SBSDD5 (SPAdes) (version 2) | ecosystem: Environmental > Terrestrial >...
CCGCACGCCGTCCGCCACCGCCACCGTGTTCGCGCCCGACTGCTTCTGCACGTCGAGGGCGAGGGCGGGCTGCTCGTCCAGGAAGGCCGCGTTGCGCGGCTGTTCGACCCCGTCCGTCACCTGGGCCAGATCCCGCACGTAGACGGCGACGCCGCTCTTGCGCTTGACCGGGATGGCCGCGATGTCGTCGGCGGTGCGCCCGCGCGCGCTCACGCGCACGAGCGCCTCCGTGGCCCCGCGGTCGGCGGAGCCCGCGGGGGCATCCACGTTCTCCTGCTGAAGGGCCATGACGACGTCGGAGAGCGAGACGTGATAGGCCTCGAGGCGCGCGCGGTCCACGATCACCTGGATCTCGCGCGTGGCTTCGCCGACCAGGTTCACCGCGCCCACGCCCGGGACGTTCTCCAGCCGCCGCTTGACCACCTTGTCCGCGAGGTCGGTCGCGGCCGCGGGCGTCAGGCCAGGGGCGTTCACGGACACGGACACGATGGGCAGGGCGCCGGGATCGATGCGCTGGACGATCGGCTCCTCGATCTCACGGGGCAAGTCGCCGCGGATGCCCGCCACCTTGCCCCGGATGTCCTGGGAGGCCACCTGGGTGGAGACCTCGAGGTTGAAGAAGACCACGATGTTCGACAGGCCTTCCTGGGAGGTGGACTCGACGTGCTTGATGCCCTGGACGGTGTTGATCGACTCCTCGATGCGCTTGGTGACCTCGCGCTCCACCGTTTCCGGGGAGGCTCCCTGATACACGGTGGTGACGGTGACGATGGGGAACTCGACGTTGGGGAACATGTCGACCTTGAGCTGCCGGTACGACGTGATCCCCAGCACGGCCAGGGCCACCATCATCATGGTGGCGAAGACCGGCTGCTTGATGGAGAGGTCGCTCAGGAACATCGCTAGTTCCTCGCCGCCTGGATCTCGACGGGCGAGCCCGAGGCGAGCGCGACGGGAGGGTCCAGGACGAGCACGTCGCCCGGCTGGAGCCCGCTCGTCACCTGCACCGCGTCCGCGCCTTCGACGCCGAGGGCCACCGTGCGCCGCTCCGCCTTGCCCTGCACGACCACGAAAGTCTGGGCCTGGCTGGTGCCGTCGCGCACCAGCGCGGCCGGCGGCACGACGAGGGCCCCGGCAAGCACGCCGATCTGGATGCTCGCGCGCGCGAAGAGGCCGCCCACCAGCGCGGAGTTGCCCGGCACCTCGACCACGGTCTCGAAGGACCGGCTGCGATCGTCGACGAGGGGGGCGATCCGCACCACGCGACCGGTCACGGCCAGGCCGGGCAGGCTGTCGACGGTGACCTTCACCGGCGAGCCCACGCGCACCTTGCCGTACTGCGTGGAGGGGGCGGAGGCGCGGAACTCGAGGACGGAGTCGTCGACGAACGTGAACAGCGGAGTTCCGCTGGCCAGCATCGCGCCGGGATCGGCCATGCGCTTCGCCACCCGGCCCCCGAACGGGGCCCGGATCTCCGTGCGCGCGAGCTGCTGGCTCGCGATCGCCGTCTCCGCTCGGGCCTGGGCCAGCGCCGCTTCCGCGACCTGCAGGTTCACCTCCGCGGCCAGGCGGTCCTTGTCCGTGATGCCGCCCGTCTTCAGGAGGTTGTCCGCGCGCTCCTTCTCGACGCGGGCGTGGGCCTGGTTCGCCTCCGCGACGGCCAGGGACGCGCGCGCGCGCTCCGCGCTCAGCCGGTAGTCCGTGGGGTCGAGCACGGCCAGGACCTCGCCCGGGGCGGCGCGGGCGCCCTCGTCGCGGCGCACCTGGAGCAGACGGGCGGAGACTTCCGCCACCACCTGCACCTGGGCGCGCGGACGCAAAGTGCCGGTCAGGACGACCTCGTCCTCGAGGTCCCGCTGCTGCACGGTCACCGTGCGCACGGGAACCCCGCGCGGCTTGGCCTCGGGCGCGGTCTGCGCCGTGCCGTCGCAGCCGGCCGCGGCCAGGGCCGCGACCAGCGAGACTCCGAACAGATGCCTGCGCGTCATTCGCTTCCTGCCTTTGTCTGGGCCTCGGGGGAGGCCGATGCGGCGGCGTCGAGGGGATCCCGGCCCATCACCCAGCGCAGCGTCGCCCGGGCGTTGGCGTGGGCGTGCAGCGCCTCCAGGCGCAGGCTCTCCGCCAGCGTCAGCGCGGCCTGCGCGTCGAGCACGTCGAGCGGGGTGGCCGCGCCCAGCGTGTAGTTCGCCTGGGTCATGTCCAGCGCCCGCTGCGCCTGCGTCACGTTGAGGTCGGCGGCGCCGAGCACGCGGCCGGCCGTGACCAGCACGTCCCGCGCCTGCTTGGCTTCGAGGCGGATCTGGTTCTCGAGGGCGATGCGGTCCTGGTCCGCCTGCTCGCGGCGCGCCCTGGCCTGGGCGACCTTGCCCGCGTTGCGGAAGCCGTCGAAGACGGGGACGGTCAGGGTGATGCCCGCGTTCCAGCGCGTGAAGTCGGAGGAGAAGAAGTTGCCCGGCCGTCGCACGGAATAGCCCCAGTTGGCGGCCAGGTCCAGGGACGGCCGGAACTCCCCGCGCACCACTCCGATCAGCTCGTCGTTGACCCGCACCGCCAACTGCGCGGCCTTGACCTCGTTGCGGTTGGCCAGCGCCTCCTGCACCACCGTCTCCAGGGGCACCTCGAAGTCCTGGCGCACGAGCGTGTCCGACGGCTCCACGGGGGCGTCGATCGGACGCACCATGGCCGCGTTCAGGGCCCCGCGCGCGAAGTCCGCCTCCCCGCGCGTGCGCTCGTACACCACGCGCTGGTTCTCGAGCGCGACCTGCAGGCGCAGGACCTCGAGGTCGGTGGCCACGCCCGCGGTGCGACGGTTCTTGGCCATGGCCACGTGGCTCTCCTGCTGGCGCACCGCCTTCTCCGCGACCTTCACCTTCTCGAGGTCGAGCAGGTACTCGTTGTAGGCGCGGATGGTGTCGAGGGCGATCGCGCGCGTGACGCTCTTCTCCTGCTCCTGGCCCATGGCCACGGCGTGGCGCGCGGCCTTGATGGCGCGGCCGAGCTTGAAGCTGAAGAGCGTCTGCCGGAGCTGCGCGTACCCGTCGAAGAGGTTCTGGGGGATCGGACGGAGGGCGTCCCTGAGCTCGGGCGGGAAGGCGTCGAAGCTGCTGCTGTTGAGGAGCGACGGATCGCGGTACCGCGTGCCGATGCCGTAGACGTTGATCTCCGGCAGGGCGTCCGCCAGCGCTTCCCTGCCCTGGCCGCGGAGGGAGAGCAGGGCCTGCTGGCTCTTGCGCACCTCGGGGTTGTTGGTCACGGCCAGCGCCACCGCTTCCGCGCGCGAAAGGGTCTGGGGGGAGGCGGGCGCGGGCAGCAGGCACGCCGCCAGGACCGCCATCATCGTGCGCCGCGTCATCGACGAGCCTCCAGGGGCGGGCGCCATCCGGCGACCACCGCATCGATCAGGGCGTCGGCGAGCGCGGCCGAGAGCTGGGGCTTGCCGACGATCAGGTATCCGCACAGCGCCTCTCCGAGCGCGCCCATCAGCATCAGCATGCGGAGGTCCGTGCGTCCGGGCACGAACTCGCCGCGGGCCACGCCGTCCTCCACCTCGGCGGCGATCCGGGCGACGACCTCGTCGTAGAAGCGGGGAAAGTCGGTGCGCGGTGCCGAGGTGGCCGGGTTGTGGACGAGCCCGAAGATGAACCGGAGCAGGTCGCGCCGGCCCCGCGCGCTCTCGAAGTACGCGCGTCCCACGCGCCGGAGACGTTGCACCGCCGACCCGGGTGCCTGCAGCGCGCGGGTGATCGCCTTGCGGAAGTCGTCGAGGGCGCCGTCCACGAGGGCGCGATACACGCCCTCCTTGCTCCCGTAGAAGTGGTACAGGGTGGGCTTGGTGATGCCGGCGGCCTCGCAGATCTCGCGCACGGACGTCGCGTCGTAGCCCTTCGACGAGAACAACTCCAATGCACTGAGCAGGATACGATCGGCGCTCGGGCTCGGGACCTGGGCGGAGCGCGACATGGCACCGGATTATACGTACCGGACGGTATAGCGTTCCGTGAAATCTTGTGTCCGGGGCAAAGCGTCGGCTTCAACGCGTGGGCGGCGCGGGATCCGCGTCGTGCGTCGAGTACTGCTCGGCCAGGTGCAGGTCGAAGGCGTGGTGCGCGGGGTTGCGCGCGAACCCGCGCATGTGGGCCTGGCAGCGATAGCAGACGGTCACGTCGGGCAGGAGCGCGTACAGGCCGGCGTCGATGGCGGCGGCCACGAAGAGGCTCGAGTAGAAGGGCGTGAAAGGCGCCAGGGCCGCGCCCACGATCACGACGCCGAGCCCGACTTTCTGGTTGAAGTCGCGCTGCACGTAGAGCAGGCGGTTCCCGCAGGCCGGGCAGGCTTCGAGGAGGCGCGAGGTCCGGAGGGTCTCGGGGACGTCGACGGCCACGGGAGAGGAGCAGGAGCGGCAGGCGCCCCTTCCATCGAGTCCGGCCACGGCCTCGCGCCCGCAGGCCGGGCAGGCCAGCGCGATCTCTGGGTGGCCGCGTCCGGAGGGTGTCACGGAAGGATTGTGGGCTCTGCTAAGCTTCGCGGCAACCGCACATCGTCTGGAGCATGGGTAGACAGGAGTCACCGGGTGAGAGACTCGACGGCCGACGATCGCGTGGACGAGCCGGCCGCTGAAAAGCGGGCGCGCAAGGAGATGAAGCGTCTCCACGAAGAGACGCGGAAGCTCGAGCCCTGGGAGCGCTACCGTGCCCTCAACGACGCGATGGACGAGTACTACGAGATGCTCGACATGGCAAACCGCGAGGCGCGCTTCGCGCTCATCATCGTGGGCGCCCTCAACGCGGTGCTGTTCGTGATCGGGACGCGCTCCAGCCTGGTCTCCGCCCTGCCACAAGCGGCGCGCCCGTGGCTGGGACTCGGCCTCGTCGTGTACGCCGGAGTGGCCGTGCACTTCTTCCTGCAGGCCATCGAGGTGCTGCGCCCGCGGAAGTACTACTCACGGCTGCCGGAGTCGGCCGTTCCCCCCGAGCGCTCGCCGATGGGCGTGCGCTACTACGAGGACGTCCTCCAGCGCGACGCCGAGAGCCACTACCGCGCCTGGCAGGAGGTCCGGATCTCCCAGCTCAACGCGGAGCTGGCCATCCAGGGCCACAGCCTCTCCCTGAAGGCCCGCGCCAAGCACGAGGCGCTGCGCCGGCTCTTCAACGGGCTGCGCCTGATGACGGTGCTGGCGGCGGGGCTGCTGATGGTGATGGCGTTCTTCGCCCAGGCCGCGTAGGAGCGACGTCCGCCTCGTCTCCACGTCGGCCACTTTCGCGTGGCGTAACGCACGACGGGGCACGTAAGCGCTCGCACGCCGCGGCCGCTCGACGGGCCGGGCCAACTCCATCGGCTTGTTCGACTTCCTCCTTGCGCGACCAGGGGCATGGCCGTTGCAGCCGTGTGGCCGACGTCGTTCGTCCGCAGGAGGTTGTCATGAAGAAGACACGCCGTCCGACCCTTCTGGCCGTCCTCGTGGCCGGAGCGCTCGCGTCGAATTGCGGCGGCGGCGGGTACAGCGCACCGGCCGCCCCCAATCCGCCGGCCGCCAACACCGGGAACACCGACACCGGCGCCACCGTGGTCGGCATCCTTGGCGATCGCGGAACCAACTCGTTCACCCCCAATCCCGTGTCGGCCCGGATCGGACAGAAGGTCCAGTGGCGGAACCAGGACGGGACCGTGCATCGCATCGTGCAGGACCGGGTGGGCGACGACGGGAACAACTCCGGCGATCCCTACGGCGGTGGCGGGCAGGGCGGGTCGGGCACATCCGGCTTCGACGGCGGCGACACCGCGCCCGGCGGCATGTCCAACGCGATGACGCTCGGCGCCGCGGGCACCATCCGCTATCACTGCGCGATCCATCCCGGGATGGTGGGCTCGATCGTCGTCCAGTAGACGTCCCGGCGCGGGCGACTACTTCTTTCTCTTGGCGGCCCCCGGCCGCGGCCGTCGGTGTGCCGTCCAGCGCGCGAGAGCATCGCCGACTCCGTAGGCCTCGGCGGTCGCACGCGTGTCTCGGGCGAGCTCGGGATGGGCCTCGAGCAACTCCGTCACATCCATGAGGTCTTTCGGACCGGCGGCCTTCAGCTTGAGACGGAGGAGGTCGCCGAGGCCCACGACCTTGAAACGGGCTCCTTCCGCCTGGATCTCGCGCCCGCGGGACCAGTCGATGGGCACGACCGGCGGCATGACCTGGAAGGGCACTCCGTCCATCTGGCCACTGAGAACCCAGGGGATGTCTCCCTCCCGCACGTCGCCTCGCGTCTTGCGCACCTCGAGGCCCACGCTCTTCAGGCGGCGCTCCGCTTCGGCGGCGCTGAGGCCGACGGCGAGGTCCACGTCGCCGGTCGCGCGCTCGAATCCCCAGGCGGCCACGGCGTAGCCCCCGATGACGAACGTCCGGTCGCCCAGGACGTCGGCCAGGCGGGCGGCCACGCGCAACGGTTCAAGCTTCCGACGGGGCATCGATCATCGCCACACGTAGACGCCGCGCGGCCTCGGACAGGTCGCGCGCGCGCAGAACGCGCTCTTCCATGACCGCGGACGAGACGGCGGGGAGGGAGACGGCGTCCGCCACCGCGGCCCGAACGACCTCCTGGAGGTGATGGACCTCGCGGAAGCCAAGCGCGGTGAGCTCGTAGTACCGGCGCGGACGTCCGCGCCCGCGATGGGGACGAGCCGCCGTCCACGACCGGACCAGCCCTTCTGCTTCCAGCTTCCGCAGGGCGGGGTAGATCGAGCCCGGGCCGCCCTGCAAGCGGCCGCCGGAGCGGCGGCGGACCTCGCGCGTCAGCTCCCGCCCGAAAGAAGGGCGCCCCAGGAGGGGCAACAGCGCGGCACGCAAGGTGACCTCACGCATGGATCAATAATATCGAATATCGGTATTATTCTCCAGTGCCAGGCCGGGCGCGGATGAGGCCCGCTCCCTAGAGCGCGAAGCCGGCGGCCACGCGCAGGTACTTCGCGAGCAGCTCACCGGAGAGGACGAGGAAGAGCTGGACGTACAGGATCCCCGTCGCGGACTGGGTGGAGCGGATCTCCACCGTCTTCCAGATGAACCAGATGAGCGACAGGGGGCCGGCCAGGCCGAAGAGGATCCGCATCCAGACGAACACGCCGTCCGGGCTCCACAGGCCCGCCGCCACCGCGCTCAAGTCCTGATAGGCACCCGCATCGCCCGCGGCCAGGGCCACGCCGACCACGATCGCGCGCAGCAGCAGGCCCGCGATGAGGAGCACGGTGAGGCGGCGCAGGGCCGAGATGGGCAGGTCCAGGATGACGAGGTAGTAGTGGCCGAGGATCATGGCGGACGCGGCCGCGCCGAGGAGCAGCACGGAGGTGAGGTCGGTCGCGGCCACGAGCAGCCGCGCCCGCGGCGGCGTGCCCAGGAGGATCGCGGCGACGCCGGCCACCAGGGAAAGAACCAGCAGGGGACGGCGGATGCGCACCCATCCCAGATGCCAGGCGCGGTTGTACACGATCGTCAGCGCGAGGAAGACGCCACAGGCGGCGAGGAGCAGGGGATAGGCGTCGCCCGCGGGCGCATCCGGCCGGCTGTGCCCTCCGAAGCGTCGGACGAGCAGCCACAGGCCCGCCGTGGTCATGGTGGCCGCGGAGGCGGAGCAGAGCTTGAAGAACCCGAGCCCGGCCCGGTCGGGCACGAACGGCAGCATGGCCATGAGCCCGAGCGCGAGGTGGACGAGGAAGAGGAAGAAGACCGTGGTCACGCCAGCGTCCCTTCGATGGCCGCCCGTTCGGGCGAAGCGGGATGGAACGGATCGCGGGTGATGCCCCCGCGCGGACATCGGCGCGCGGCGAGGTGGGCCTCTACGACCGAGGGCACGCGGCGCAGCAGGCCCGTCACCGCCGCCGCCCCCGTCCGGCCGTGCGCGCAGTACCCGTGATCGGCCATGAAGCCGGCCGCCTCCGCCAGATCGCCGAGGTCGCGCGCCCGCGCCTCGCCCGCCTCCACCGCGCGCATCACCCGCGAGAGGTTTCGGCTGCCTTGCACGCAGGGCGGGCACTGCCCGCAGGCCTCCCGCTCGAAGAACGCGGCCAGCGACGCGCCGACGGAGATCGGACATGCAGCGGCGCCGATCACGAGGATCGAGGCGGTACCCAGGGCCGATCCCGCCGCGCGCAGATCGTCCGGGTGCAGCGGCACGTCGAGCTGGTCGGGGAGGAGGGGCGCCGCGGACGGACCGGCGGGGAAGACGAGGCCGATCTCCTCGACGGCGCCGCCGCCGTAGCGCTCGATCACGGCGCGGAGCGGCGTGCGGAGCGGTACGTCGTAGACTCCGGGGCGTCGAACATCGCCCCAGAGGGAGACCAGCGTCGTCTCGTACGCACCGTACGCGTCGGGATCGTCGATGGCGGCGGGCACGCGGGCCAGGGTCTCGACGTTCTGCACGAGGGTGGGCCGGCCCTGGAGGCCGACCGCGGCCGGCAGCGGCGGTTTGGGGCGTGGCCAGGGGCGGCGGTCCTCGAGGGCCTCGAGCAGCGCCGTCTCCTCGCCCGTGATGTAGGAGTCGTCCCCGCGCCGGACGGTGACGCGCAGGCCGCCGAGGTCCATCGCGCGAACGGCGGCTTCCAGCACCTGGGCCGGCCGGTCGAACGACTGCTTGAGGAAGACGATCGCCTCGCGCGCGCCGACCGCGCGCGCGGCCAGGGTGAGGCCCCGCAGCACGTCGCCCGGCCGGGTCGTCATGACGTGGCGGTCCTTGATGGAGCCGGGCTCGCCTTCGGCCCCGTTCGCGATGACCACCGGATCGCCGCCTTCGACCCGTACGGCGTTCCACTTACGGGCGGCCGGGAACCAGCCGCCCCCTCGGCCCCGGAGGCCCGAAGCGGCCAGGCGCGTGATCAGCTCCGCCGCGTCCACCGCTGGGATTATGTCGCCCTTTGCAGCCCCCCTCGAATCCGCTAATATGAAGGAACGGAAGAAGGAGACGCGAATGATCAATATCACCACCGCCGCGACGGAGAAGGTCAAGGCGGTACTGGAGCAGGAGAAGGCGAACCTGCCCCAGGGCGGCCTCAGGATTTATGTCCAGGGCGGCGGCTGTTCGGGATTCCAGTATGGGATGGTCCTCGACGAGGTCACGGAAGGCGACGAGGTCTTCGAGAAGGACGGCATCAAGGTCATCGTGGACCCGATGAGCATGCGGTACCTGGAAGGCGCAGAGGTCGATTACAAGGAGGACCTGATGGGCGGCGGCTTCGCCATCAAGAATCCCAACGCCACGTCCACCTGCGGTTGCGGCCACTCGTTCCAGGCCGGAGGCGAGGGTGGTGGAGCCGACGCCGGACACGGCCACCAGCACTGAGCGGTTCCCGGGGTGGCCGGACGACGTCCGGCCGCTCCCGGCGAGGAACGCGTCCGGCGCCGCGCCTCGCTGACCCGAGCGCCCCAAAAGGGTCATCCATGACTGCAGCCAAGCCCGCCATTCCTCCCCCCGCGGAGGGAGGGCTGGAGACCGTGCGCGTGATCACGGAGACGCTCAGGATCGTCACGGACAAGCGGCTCGAGCTCTACAACCTCACCGAGAAGGTCGCGGACATCGTCAAGCGCCACGACATCAAGGAGGGCATGGTCCTTCTCTCCTCGCTGCACACCACGGTCGCCCTCTTTGTGAACGAGTGGCAGTCCGCGCTCCTCCACGACATCAAGGGGATGCTCAACAAGGTGGTCAGCCCCAAGGACGACTGGCGGCACAACGACCCCCAGCATTCCGACTGCGACCGGCAGAACGCGCACTCGCACCTGCAGGCCACGCTGCTCGGGCACGCCCTCTCCTTTCCCGTGACCAAGGGCAAGCTCGTGCTCGGACAGTTCCAGGCCATCATCGCGGCCGAGCTCGACGGGCCGCGCAACCGCGACGTGGCCATCCAGATCATCGGGAGGTAGCGGGGGGCTCCTGGCCACCATTCCCTCCGTCATCCCGCTCTTCCCGCTCCCGGACGTCGTCCTCTTTCCGCAGGTCCCCCTCCCTCTCCACATCTTCGAGCCGCGCTACCGCAAGATGATCGCGGACGCGCTGGCCGGACCCCGCGTGATCGGGGTGGCCCTCCTGCGCCCGGGCTGGGAGCACGACTACCACGGCCGTCCCCCCGTCTACGAGCAGGGATGCGCGGGCCGGATCGAGCAGCACGAAGCGCTGCCCGACGGACGGTCGAACATCGTGCTGCGCGGGCTCACCCGCTTCCGCATCGTGGAGGAGCATGCCGGCGAGCTCTACCGTCTGGCCGCGGTGGTGCCGCTCGCGGACGCGCCCGCGGACGAGGCCGCGGCCGCCGCCGCGCGCCGCGAGGTGATGGCGGCCATCGGCCGCGCGGTGGATGGTCCGAACCTGCTCGTGATCAAGCCCGACGTGCCCGCCGACGTCTTCGTGAACGCCCTCTGCCAGACGCTCGACCTCAGCGCGGTCGAGCGCCAGTCCCTGCTCGAGTGCGAGGGCGTGCTCGAGCGCTACCGGCGGCTGCTCTCCATCCTCGACTTCCGCCAGCTCGAGCGCGGCCGCCGTCCGGGACCTTCGGAGCCGACCGTCCACTGACCGCGGCCCGCGCGGCCCGCCCTCAGGGGTTGGCGATGGGGGCGGTCGTCGCCGGACGCCGGGACGCCACGCGCAGGATGGGCAGCAGCGCGGCGTAGGTGAGCGCCACCACCACCGGCGCCACCATGGCCCAGCCCACGATCCCGTGGAGCCCGGCCGTGCCGAACCGCTCCACGAGCACGGCCGGGTGCGCCCGCAGCTCGGCCATCAGGAGCGTGGCCGAGAAGGGGATGGGCGCCACTCCGAGCATCGACTCGCCCAGGCGGATGAACACCACGATCAGCGGGATCTGGAGCGGGTACATGAGCTGGTTCGTGATCTGGATGGCCGGATGGTTGAGGCGCAGCGCGAGAGCGGCGGCCACGCACAGGAGGGTGGTGGTGCCGAAGATCGGAAACAGGCCGAGCGTGATGCCCAGGGCCACGCTGAGGGCGATCTTCTCCGGCGTGTGCCCCTGGCGAAGCAGCGCGCCCAGCCGGGCCGCGCGGGCCCGGATGTATCCCCTCGGGGGAGACGGGGGCTCGGGGTCCAGCCTGTTGGTCATTGGAAATCCGGGAGGGGCCGTCACGGCGATTATACGCGACTTTTGGAGGCCAGCGTGCGTCTCAACCCGGCAGAGCGCGTCCTTGCTGGGCGCGTCAGGAGGTGGGGGGATGAGGCGCTGGGCGGGTATCGGGAGCGTCGGGCTGGCGGCCGCGGCCGCGCTGCTGGCGATGGCCAGCGGCGGGGTGCGCGCGGACGACGACGACGAGGCGTCCCGCAATGTGGAAGTCGTCCGCATCGCGGGCTCGGGCGCGCGCCTCGGGGTGGCGCTCGAAGACGTGCGGGCCGAAGACCTCGCGCGCCTCAAGCTGGGGGAGGAGCGCGGCGCGGTGGTCAAGGAGGTCGTGAAGGGCTCGGCCGCGGAGAAGGCCGGGCTCAAGGAGGACGACGTCATCCTCTCCTACCAGGGCGAGCGCGTCACCAGCGCCGCCCAGCTGCGCCGCCTGGTGCGGGAGACGCCCGCCGGACGGCACGTCGCCATCGAGGCCAGCCGCGGCGGCGCCGTACAACGCCTGACCGCGAGCCTCGAGGCCCATGGCGGCCACGAGCTCGCGCTTGGCGACGAAGACTTCCGATTCGACATGCCGGACTCGTTCCGGTTCAACGTGCCCGTCCCCCCCGTTCCCCCGATGCCGCCCATCCCGCCCATGGACCATTTGTTCAGGGACGGCGAGCGGGGCCAGCGGTTCTTCTTCCGCGACCGCGACCGTCTCGTCGAGACCCGGCCCGGCCGTCTGGGCCTCACCTATCAGCAGATCTCCGGACAGCTCGCGCGCTACTTCAAGGTGGACGACGGCGCCCTGCTCGTGACCGAGGTCGAGACCGACGGCCCCGCGGCCAAGGCCGGCCTCCGCGCGGGCGACGTGATCGTGAAGTTCAACGGCAAGGCGATGAGCGACGGCGACGACCTGCGGCGCACGCTGGGCGAAGCGCCCTCGGGCACGGACGTCACGGTGACGGTTCAGCGGGACGGTCGCCCGCTCGACCTGAAGGTCTCGCCGCGCGGCAAGAAGCGCATCCGCGCCCCTCGCTCCACGACCTAGCGCGGAGGCCGGACGGTCACGTCGGGCGGGACGAGCTGGTCTTCCAGCTCGAGGACCAGGAGCGTCCCGCCCACCGCCAGCGCGGGCGTGATGAGGACGTTGGCGAAGGGGACGATCAGGGTCAGCAGCCCGGTGATCCCGAAGCCGAAGCTCTCCAGCATCCAGTAGCGGTGCCAGGCCCGCCGCGCGCCGAAGTCGAGGCCGCGTCGCGCGAGGGCGGCGTCCGTCTGCTGGAAGGCCAGGGCGTAGGCGCCCCACAGAAGGCCGAGGGGCGGACCGACGATCGGGATCAGGCTGAGCACGAACACCCCGGGGGCGGCGATCAGGAAGAAGAGCGTCCCCCGGAAGCTCTGCACGATCTCCCAGCCGATTCCCCGCGAGCCGTCGATCTTCTCCCCGCGCACCAGGGCGTCCACGTTGAGGGAGAGCCGCTCCAGCGCGGGCGCGGAGAGCAGCAGGGCCGCGGCCAGCCCGAGGACGAGGCCGGAGATCAAGGTCCCGATCCAGACCACGAGCGTGAGCGCGAAGCCGAGCGCGGGCCCGATCTTGTCCGGTCCGGGGACGAGCGCCGTCTCCACCCGGTGCATCGAGTAGAGCGCGGCCATCAAGCCGCCGGCCAGGCAGGCCACGGTGAGGATCGCGGGCAGCAGCGCGAGCGGCCAGAGGCGCGGCCGGCGCAGGAGGAACCCGAAGCCGGCCAGCACGTGCCAGGCCCCGGCACCGACCCGCCGCGGGGCGCTGGGACGAACGGCCACGGCCGGCGGGAGGGCGCCCTCGGGACGGAGGGCGATGTCGTCGGTCACCCTGGCAGCGTACCAGAGTCGGCGCGGCGCGCGCAGGAATGGGGACATCGGCCCCACGGTGCGTGTCAGAATGTCTGGGTCACCCCGGAGAGCCCCCATGAACGACGTGCTCAGCGTGATCCTCGGCGGCGGGCGCGGCTCGCGCCTGTTCCCGCTCACCCTGCAGCGCTCGAAGCCCGCCGTCCCCATCGCGGGCAAGTACCGGCTGATCGACATCCCCATCAGCAACTGCCTGAACTCGGGGCTGCGCCGGATGTTCGTGCTCACCCAGTTCAACTCGGAGAGCCTGAACAAGCACGTCAGCCTCACCTACAAGTTCGACCTGTTCTCGTCCGCGTTCGTCTCCATCCTGGCCGCGGAGCAGACGGAAGACGACCCCCATTGGTACCAGGGCACGGCGGATGCGGTGCGGCAAAGCCTGCGCCACCTGGAGACGCACCGCTGGAAGGAGGCCTTGATCCTCTCCGGCGACCAGCTCTACCAGATGGACTACCGCAAGCTCATGGAGAGCCACCGCCGGCAGGTGGCGGACGTGACGGTCGCGGTGACTCCGGTGACCGCGGATCAGGCCCACGCCTTCGGCATCCTGAAGGTCAACAAGCAGGGCCGCATCGTCCACTTCGACGAGAAGCCGCCGCGGGAGCGGCTGGACGGGCTCGTCTCCGACGTCCCCGGGATCGGGCCCACGTTCCTGGCTTCGATGGGGATCTACATGTTCGGCCGCGACCTGCTCGTGCGGACCATCACCGACCCCAAGCTCGTCGATTTCGGCCGCCACATCATCCCGAAGCTGGTGCCGGAGGTGCGGGTCCACGCCTACGTGTATCGCGGGTACTGGGAGGACGTCGGGACCATCCAGTCCTACTTCGACGCCAACCTCGCCCTGTGCCAGCCCGTGCCTCCCTTCGACTTCTACGACACCTCGCGCCCCGTCTTCTCGAACCCGCGGTTCCTGCCCGCCACCAAGATCGAGGGCAGCACGATCGAGAACGCGCTCGTGGCCGAGGGCTCGGTGATCGTGCAGTCCGAGATCCGGCACGCGCTCGTCGGCATCCGCGCCCGCGTCGGCCGCGGGGTGCGCGTGCAGGACAGCCTGATCCTCGGCAATGACTACTACGAGACGACCGAGGAGGTGCAGCGGGCGGCGGGATCGGGACTGCCCCCCATCGGCATCGGCGACGAGACGGTGATCGAGCGCGCGATCGTCGACAAGAACGCGCGCATCGGCCGCGGCGTACGCATCGTCAACGAAGCCGGGCTGCGGGAGAAGGACGGGGCGGGGTACTTCATCCGGGATGGGATCGTGATCGTCCCCAAGAACGCGGCCATCGCGGACGGAACGGTCGTCTAGCCGCGCCCGGGCTACTTCCCGCCGCGGATCTCCTCGATCTTGCGGTCGCGCTCGGACGTGATCCGCTCGCGGTCGCGCCGGTATTCCTGCTCCAGCTTCTCCAGCGCCTCGGGGTCGGCGGCCCGGGCCCGCTGCGAGCGATGCATGATCTCGCGCTCGGCCAGGCGCGCCTCGCCGACCTTCCGCGCCTCCGCGATGGCGGCGCGCTGGGCCTCGGTGAGCGGCCGCTCGACTACCCCTTCCTCCTCGTCCTTCTTGCGCAGGCGGGCCATCGCGAGCTCGTAGGCGGACTTGGGCGCGTCTTGATCGGCCACGGGAACCTCCGCGACTAGCTTACCGCGACGGCGCGGGGGCCGGCGGGCGAGCTCACTCACGGGGACGGTGCTTGCGCGCGGCCTTGTGGATCGCCCGCCAGCGCAGCTTCTCTTCGCGCTGGCCGCGCTCGTCCTGCCGGAGGGCGAGGTGGCGCAGCTCGCGCTGGAGCTTGCGGTAGCTCTCGAGGCGGCCCGGGCCGAGCGTCCCGTCTTCGGACGCGGCCACGACCGCGCAGCCGGGCTCACCCGAGTGGGCGCAGTCCGCGAAGCGGCAGGAGGCGGCCAGGGCGTCCACATCGGCGAAGGCGCCGTCCAGGGCGTCGGGGGCCGCCCACAGCTGCAGCTCGCGCAGGCCGGGGGTGTCGACGAGCAGCGCGCCCCCGGGGAGGCGCAGCAGCTCGCGCCGGGTCGTGGTGTGGCGGCCGCGTGAGTCGTGGCTGCGCACGGCGGCCGTGGGCTGGCGCTCCGCCCCGAGCAGGCGGTTCACCAGCGTCGACTTCCCGACGCCGGAGGAGCCGATGAGGGCGGCGGTGCGGCCGGGGCCGAGGCTCTCCGTGAGGAGGTCGAGGCCTTCGCCCATCGAAGCGCTCACGGCCAGGACGCGGACGCCCGGCGCCACGTCCTCGGTGGCGCGCACCCTCGCCGCCAGCTCTTCGGGCGCGAGCAGGTCCGCCTTGTTGAGGACGATGGCGGGTTGCGCGCCGCCCTCCCAGGCCAGGACGAGCGCGCGCTCGAGGCGCCGCGGGTTGTAGTCGCCGTCGAGGCCGGCCACGATCCAAACCACGTCCACGTTGGCGGCCACGACCTGGACCGCGGTCACCGCGCCCGGCACCTTGCGCGCGAGATGCGTGCGGCGCGGGAGGACGGCCTGCAGCATCGCCGCGCCTTCGCCCGCCGGCACGCGCGCGGCGACCCAGTCGCCGACGGCCGGCCGCTCCGCTTCGTCATCCGCCCGGTGTCGCATGCGACCGGACAGCTCCGCCGTTCGCTCGCCCTCCGCCGTCCCCACCACGAAGGCGTCGCGGTGGACGGAGACGACGCGCGCCGGTACGTTCGCCGCGCGGTCGGGGAGTCCCTCCCAGGCCGCACGCCAGCCCTCATCCCATCCAAGGTCTTCGAGAGTTCCCATGCCCGGCTCCTTCCCACACGTGAGCGCACGCGGAGCGGGACGCGCGTCCCGCCGGAAGAAGGACGGTGTGGCTAGCGCCGCGAGGCGGAGCCCACCGTCCGGCCGGCAAGGGCGGCGGTGGGGGAGCGGCGAGCTCGATGACGTGTCAGCAGAGGCAGCGGCGGAAGTCTAGCACGAGACGCTACAGCCCGATCTCGGCCGCGATGGGCTTGAGGGCGTCGATCAGGAACTCCACGTGCTCGTCCAGCGGCCGCCCGATCGCCTCCGCGCCGCCGTAGACGTACGAGCGATCCACGGAGCGGGCGAAGGCCTTGTCCTTGAGCTTCTTCACCACGGAGTCGACGGGCAGGTCCGCGACCCGCTTGGACGGCCTCACCTTCACGACGGCGCCGATGAAGCCCACCAGCTCGTCGCAGGCGTAGATCGCCTTCTTGAGGGGAGTGTCGCGGGGGATGTTCATGTAATCGGCGTGCGAGCAGATCGCTTCCACGATCTCCTCCGGGAAGCCGCGCTCGCGCAGGATCCGGCCCCCGACGTGGAGGTGCGTGTCCTCCGTGGGGTTCTGCTCGTAATCGAAATCGTGGAGCAGGCCGACGATGCCCCACTTGTCGATCTCGGCCGGATCGGTGATCCCGAACCAGCGCGCGTAGGCCCGCATGGCCTCCTCGACCGCGCGGCCGTGCTTGCGCAGGGCGTCCGACTGCGTGAACTCGAACAGCAGGGCCTGCGCCTGCGCCCGCGTGACCCGGGTCATCGCGCCTCCGGCGGAGGGACCCACCTCGTGGCGTGGCCGCAACAGTACCACGAGGCCGTCCGCAGGCTCGACCGCGGAGCGCTCGCCCGCTAAGCTGGAGCACCCATGATTCGCGCCCTGGCGCGCCGCCCGGAGACCGCGCTCTTCGTGCTCGCGCTGGGCGTCTATGCCTACTTCTTCCAGGCCGGCGGCTGGAACCAGAACGTGCGCTTCGACCTCACGCGGGCCATCGTCGAGCAGCACACGCTCGTCCTCGACGACTACATCGTCAACACCGGCGACTACGCCTTCGCCCGCCAGCACTACTACTCCGACAAGGCGCCGGGACTCTCGCTCCTGGCCGTGCCCGTGTACGCCGCCGTGCACCCCCTGGCGCGCGGGCAGCGTGTCCGCGGCTGGCTCGTGCATCTCGGGGCCTACCTGGCCACGGTGCTCTGCGTGGCCGCGCCGGCGGCCCTGGCCGTGGCCCTGTTCTTCCGCGTGGCCGTCGTGCTCGGTGCGCCCGCGGCCGCCGCCGCCGGCCTGGCCATCGCCTGGGCCTTCGGCACCCTCGCCCTCCCGTACGCCACGCTCTTCTACGGCCACCAGCTCACGGCCGCGCTCCTCTTCATCTCCTTCGCGCTCCTCGTGACCGCGCGCGCCGCCGCCCGGTGGACCCGCGCGCGGATGCTGGCCGTCGGCTTCCTGCTCGGCCTCGCCGTCGCCACCGAATACCCGGCCGCGTTGCCGGTGGCGGTGCTCGGCGCCTATGCGCTCGCCACCGTCCGGCCGCGCGGGACGCTGGTGTGGATGGCCCTGGGCGCCGCTCTTCCCGTGCTGGTCGTCGCGGCCTATCACACCGCCGCGTTCGGCGGTCCGCTCACTTCGGGCTACGGCGCGACGGGCGACCGCGCACGGGACGGCGGGATCTTCCTCGGCATCACGCTGCCGTCGGCCCGCGTCCTGGGGAAGGTGGTGCTCTCGCCCGGGCGCGGCCTGCTCACGCACGTGCCGTGGCTCGTCCTGGGAGTGGTGGGCGCCATCTGCATGGTCCGGGACCGGGCGCGGCGCCTCGAGGGTCTCGCCTGCCTCGGCGTGATCGTCCTGGGCCTGTGGTTCAACAGCTCGCTCACCCAGACGCCGGGCGACTGGGCGGCCGGCCGCGGGATCGGCACACGGCATCTCGTCCCCTCGCTGCCCTTCTACGTGCTGGGGATGGTCGGACTCATCGGCGAGTGGTG
>Ga0209382_10004871_pt1 | contig 17688 bp, 12 predicted proteins | sample SoiMetdeltSBSDD5_FD_187599 | JGI IMG/M metagenome (GOLD analysis project Ga0209382, IMG submission 187599) | Bulk soil microbial communities from a Populus tree surrounding site in Tennessee, USA - Soil MetaG P. deltoides SBSDD5 (SPAdes) (version 2) | ecosystem: Environmental > Terrestrial >...
GTTGAAGGATCGCTCCAGAAGGCTCTTTGGCACCTCGCGGGTAATCATCACGTTGAGGCCGGGGCAGGAGACCAATGCCTCGGAGCAAGTGCGGAAGCTGGGCGGACGCCTTGGCCGCAGGCTGAGTCTGATCGACGGGATCGTCGTGGAGGTGCCGAATCGCGTCCTCAGGGCGCTGTCGGAGCGCTCTGAAGTCCTGAGCATCCACTACGATCGACCGTTGAACGCCCACCTGAACCGGGCGGCGGTCGCCGTTGGCGCGCGATCGGTGAAGTCGCAGTGGGGATATGACGGCGCCGGCGTTGGCGTCGCCGTTATCGACTCCGGCATCACCGCTCACCACGACGACCTCGGATACCGTGGCACATCGCCTGCGGTCCGCATCCTTGGCGGCCAGCGCGTGACGGCGTTCGTCGACTTCGTCAATGGCCGCGCTCTCCCGTACGACGACAACGGTCACGGCACGCACGTCTCAGGCATCATCGCCGGCGACGGCTACGACTCGTTCGGTGCCAAGGCCGGTATCGCGCCGGCCGCGCACCTCGTCAGCCTCAAGGTGCTCGACGCGGACGGCAAGGGTGTCATCAGCGATGTGATCGCGGCGTTCGGATGGGCCGTGCAGAATCGCCTGGCGCACAACATCCGCGTCATCAACTTGTCGGTTGGCGCGCGGGTGACCGAATCCTACTGGACGGATCCGCTGACGCTCGCCGCCAAGCGCGCGAACGATGCGGGGATCGTGGTGGTGACGGCCGCCGGCAACCTTGGAAAGAGGTCCGACGGCAGACCCCAGTACGGCAGCATCACGGCTCCCGGTAACGCACCTTGGGTTCTCACCGTCGGTGCCTCGAGCACTCAGGGGACTGCCGCGCGTCTTGACGATGTGATCGCGCTGTATAGCTCGCGCGGACCAACGGCCGTTGACTACGACGCGAAGCCGGATCTCGTCGCCCCTGGCACGGGTATGGTCTCGCTCTCCGATCCAACGAGCGAGTTCTATCAGACAAAGACCGCTTACCTGTTGAATGGCTCGCGGTACGTCGGGTACAAGCCGTATCTCAGCCTGAGCGGGACCAGCATGGCGTCGCCCGTCGTCGCCGGCACGGCCGCCCTCATGATTCAGGCGAACCCGAAGCTCACGCCTAATCTTGTGAAGGCCATCCTGCAGTACACGGCGCAGCAGTACAACTACGACGCGCTGACGCAAGGTGCGGGCTTCCTGAACGCGCAAGGCGCCGTGCAACTCGCCCGCTATTTTGCGAAAGCGCGAGTGGGTGACCTCTATCCGAGCTCCTACACGTGGAGCAAGAAGATTCACTGGGGCAATCGGCGTCTGAGCGGCGGCGTGATCAAGCCGAACGGCAGCGCGTGGAGCCTCAATATCGTCTGGGGCACCGTGGCCGACGAGGGCGAGAACATCGTCTGGGGCACGATCTGCGGCGACGATTGCGAGAACATCGTGTGGGGAACCCTCGACGATGGGTTCAACATCGTGTGGGGCACGATTGCCGACGACGAGAACATCGTGTGGGGAACCTTCAACGATGGGTTCAACATCGTGTGGGGCACACTCGACGACGAAAACATCGTGTGGGGCACCAACTGCGGCGGCGACGATTGCGAGAACATCGTCTGGGGCACCGCGATCGATCTCTTCAACATTGTCTGGGGCACGGCGGTCGACGACGAGAACATTGTCTGGGGTACGAGTGGGATTCTCGACGAGATCGTCTGGGGATCCGCGGCCATCGGCGACGACGTGACCTGGGGCAGCTCGGGTGAGGACCAGGAACTGTTCGACGATCCGAATGGAGACCCGACCGTTTGCGAAGAGATTCCATTTGACGACCTCTTCGTAGGAACGCCTACGCCACCGTCGCTACCGCCGACGGACCCGACGCAACCCGGCGGCATCGTGGGAGGAGGCCTCTAATGGAGAAGATGCCTTTCCGCGACGCCGAGCAGGAGATTGTGGACGTGCACGCTGCGATGGCAACGGCACAACGGGTCACGACGAGCGATTGGCGACAGTCGCTGCCAGTTCTGACCGGAGAGATGGTGACGCTGCGAGAGCTGCGATTGTCGGACGCACCGGCACTGCTGTCGATGCTGTCGACGGAGGAAGTATCGCGGTTCATCTCGCCGCCGCCGACGACGGTCGAAGGGTACGAGCGGTTCATCGCATGGACCCATCGCGAGCGCGCCGCAGGCAACTACATCTGCTTCGCGGTCGTGCCGCACAACATGGATACGGCGATCGGAATCTTCCAGGTGCGCCAGCTCGAGCCTGGCTTCGGATCGGCGGAGTGGGGCTTCGCCATGGCATCGGCGTTCTGGGGATCCGGCGTGTTCATGGACGCCGCGACGCTCATCGTCGACTTCTCGTTTGAGATCGTCGGTGCGCGTCGTCTCGAGGCGCGCGCGGCGACGGCTAACGGCCGCGGCAACGGCGCGCTGCGGAAAATCGGCGCCACGCAAGAAGGCATTCTGCGCCGGTCGTTCTTGCGCGACGGCGAGTATCTGGATCAGATCCTGTGGACCTTGCTCGCCGACGACTGGCGTCAGGCGCGGTCGGGGTTCAGCGAGACGATTCACTGACGATTCATTCACTGCGAAGGAGCGCGACGCCGCCGGGCGTCGCGTAGGCTGACGGGAGGAGAGCCGGTTCGAGCATCATTCTCGGGCCGGCTTTTTTCTTTTCCCAAGAGTCTGTTTGACCCCTCTTTGTTGACATATTCAACTCCCGACCGGTACGCTCCCGATCAATATGACGTCCGAACGGCTTCTCCTTGGTCCTGGTCCCAGTCCGGTTTCTGCGCGGGTGATGCGTGCGCTCGCGCAGCCCGTACTCAGCCATCTCGATCCGGAAATGATGGCAATCCTTGACGACATGCGGCGGAGGTTGGATTGGATCTTTGGTGCCGGTGAAGGGGCACTGAGCCTGGCGATCTCCGGCACGGGTACCTCGGGGATGGAAGCTGCCGTTGCCAACGTCACGAAGCCTGGCGCGCAAGTGCTCTGCGTGGTGACAGGATATTTCGGCGATCGGCTGGCGCAGATGTTCGAGCGTTACGGCGCTACGGTCGCGCGAGTGGATATCGAGTGGGGGCGCGCGTGCGATCCGTCGGTCGTTGAACGCGCGCTGAGTGCCGCGCAGTACGACATCGTCGCCGTCGTTCACGCGGAGACGTCGACTGGTGTGCTCAATCCGGTGCAGGAGATCGCGCGGCTGGCCACCGCTGCCGGGGCGCTCACGGTGGTGGACGCGGTGACCTCGCTCGGCGCGATGCCGTTGCGGACCGAGGACTGGACCATAGACGTGTGCTACAGCTGTTCGCAGCAAGGGCTGGGCGCGCCGTCGGGTATGGCGCCGCTGACGTTTTCTGCGCGTGCGCTGGCTCGCAAGGTACCGTCTCGCAGCTTCTATCTCGATCTCTCGCTGCTCGAGGATTATTGGGTCCGAAGAAAGTACCACCACACGATCTCGGCGCCGCTCGTCTACGCCGTTCAGGAATCACTGGCGATCGTCGAAGAGGAAGGTCTCGAGAGCCGATGGTCGCGGCATCGTCGCAATCATCTTGCGCTCGCCGCAGGTCTCGAGGTGCTTGGCCTCTCGCTGTTGCCGCCGCCACCAGAACGGCTCTGGACGTTGAACGCCGTTCGCGTACCCGAAGGGATCGATGAAGCGCAGGTGCGGCGACGGTTGCTCGACGAGTTCAGCATCGAGATCGGCGCCGGCCTCGGCCCGCTGGCGGGCCGGATCTGGCGCGTCGGTTTGATGGGCGCCGGTTCGACGTCGTCGAACGTGCTGCTGTTTCTCACGGCGCTCGAACGCGTGCTGAGCTCGATGGGATATCGTCGAGCGGCGTCCGCGTCGAGTAGCGCAGTGACCGCCGCAGAGTCCGCCGCTACCAACTGAACGCAAGCGAGCGCCCAAATACCGCAGCAAATCCGCGGGTTTGTTGCGCATCGCGACAGGCATGTGAGTTGCACCACTGGGTCGCAGGAGCAAGACATGCGACTCAAGAGGTTCGCACCCGTCGTGTTGGCGACCACCGTGGCGACTGCCTGCGCCACGAATCCAGCCACAGGAGATAAAGAGTTCTCGCTCATGAGCGAGGCTCAAGAGATCGATCTCGGACGCCAGATGGACGCGGAAGTACGTCGCGAGATGGGCGTCTACAACGATCCCGAGCTGCAGCGGTACGTGGAAACCGTCGGCCTGCGGCTCGCCAAGCAATCGGATCGCCCGAATCTTCCTTGGCACTTCGCTGTCGTCGACTCACCCGCGGTAAACGCGTTCGCGTTGCCTGGTGGATACATCTATCTCACGCGCGGCATCATGCCGTTTCTCGACAACGAGGCGCAGCTCGCCGGCGTGCTCGGCCACGAGATCGGCCACGTGACGGCGCGTCACGCGGCGCAGCAGTACACGAAAGCCACGAGCGCAGGTCTGGGGCTGACGCTGCTCAGTATTTTTGTGCCCGAGGCGCGGCCCTTCGGCGGCCTTGCAGAGAACGCACTGGGACTCCTGTTTCTCAAGCATGGCCGCGACGCCGAACGACAGGCTGATTCGCTTGGTGCGCAGTACTCGGCGCGCACCGGATGGGATCCGTCTGGTGTGGCGGGCATGCTCAACACGCTTGCCCGCCTCGACGAAGCCGCGGGCAGCCGCAGGGGCGTGCCCAACTGGTTGTCGACGCATCCCGCACCGGCCGATCGTGTTCGCGAAGTGGAAGCGGCAGTGGCTCAGGCGGCTGCCAAGATCCCGGGCAAGCCTGTCGTGGACGAAGCAGAGTACCTGCAGCACATCGACGGCCTGATCTTCGGCGACAGCCCGAGCGAGGGCATCGTGCGCGGCTCGCAGTTTCTTCATCCCGATCTGCGCTTGAGCCTCACATTCCCGCAGCAGTGGGAAATCCAGAACACGAAGACCGCGGTGCTCGCCAAGGCGCCGCAGCGCGATAACTATCTGTTGTTGCAGCTCGTGCCGAATGCGCGCGGATCGATCGAGAACGTCGCCCGTGGGACCATGACCCAATCCGGCTTCCGGCAGTTGGACGGTGAACGCGCGCGCATCAACGGCGCGGACGCCTACGTTGGCGTGTGGCAAGGGAACATGGAGGGGCTCGGACAAGTCGTGACGCGGACCGCGCACATCGCGTACAACGACAACGTCTACCTGCTCGCCGGGATCGCGCCATCGAATCAGTTCCAATCGGCGGACCGCGAGTTCGCGACGGCGATTCGTTCGTTCCGTCCGCTGAGCGCGGCGGAGGCTGCGAATATCCGACCGAATCGCGTGGATCTCTACACCGTCCGCAGGAACGACACGTGGCAGACCCTTGCGGATCGCACCGGCGGGCTCGTGAAGCCGTCAACGCTGGCGATCATGAACGACTACGATCCCAGCCAGCCACCACGACCGGGCGACCGTATCAAGATCGTCGTCGAAGGGTGACGCAGCCTTTTATAATGGCTGCATGCTTGGACGCACGCGGATGCGGGCGGTCTGGCGCGGCGTGGCTGCGCTGATGGCTGCCGGCTTCGCGTGCGCGGCCTATATCTATCTGACGCTCCCCGATGTGCGCGAACTGCGCACGCAGAACCCCAAGACCACCGCATTCATCGAACTCCGTACCGCGCAGGCGCTTCAGAAGGGCGAGAAGCCTAAGCAGGTCCAGCGCTGGGTTTCTTACGGCCGTATTTCGGAAAACCTGAAAAGAGCCGTGCTCGTGGCGGAGGACAGCGCGTTTTGGGACCACGATGGCGTGGATTTCAAGCAGCTGAAGGAATCCATGGAGGTGAACCTGGAACGGATGGAGTTCGTGCGCGGCGCGAGCACCATTACGCAGCAGCTCGCGAAAAACCTGTATCTATCCCCGTCGAGGAATCCGATCCGCAAGATGCGTGAACTGCTGATCGCTCGCCGTCTTGAAGCGGAGCTGTCGAAGCAACGGATCCTGGAGCTCTACCTCAACGTCGTTGAGTGGGGCGATGGTGTCTATGGCGCCGAAGCCGCGTCACGCCTCTACTTCGGCAAGCCTGCCGCGGATCTTGCGTCGCAGGAGGCGGCCCTTCTTGCGGGCGCGCTCGTGAACGCGCGTCTCCTGGATCCCGCGCATCCCAACACGAGATTGCGGCAGCGGCAGCAGTTGGTCTTGAGCCGAATGCGGGGAGTGACGCCGCCGCCTGTTATTGCTGAGCCAGCCGCCCCCGACCTCCTAGAGTTGGCCGAACCGGCCATAGTACCCCCGGCGGGAGGGGTTCCAGCGGTCCTGCCCGGTGAAATCGTCCCCGCGACCAAGCCGTCAGGTGGGAAGCCGCCGGGCTCGCCACCGGGCCTCTAATGAGCCCCTCGGTCAGACCCCCAATTCTGGATAGGAACTCGACCGTAAGACTTTTGTTTTGCTCACCTTGACAGGATTCTTGACTGTCTCTATAGTCGTCACTACAACAGCATCAGAGCTCCCCCTAAGCTCGATAGACGACGGGCTTACTTTGGATGCAGGGACGCGGGCCTGGCCGGCGTGTGTGCGCTTCCAGCCCTCGTGTGTCGGGATGATCAACTACACAGAGCGCATCGCGCTCCTCATGGCGGATGTAGTTAACCGGACGCCGCTCCTCTCGTTCATCGACCTTTCCGAGGGTTCTCGTCTTCGCCAGATTCGGCCGCTCGGATGCTGACGGGCCCTACGCAACGTGCCACTGCCTGACGCTTCCTGAAAGCGAGCCTGGCTACTTCTTCTGGCGCGACCGCACGACTGGCGAGCTCACGCGTCGGTCCGAGTGGTTCGTCACCAAGTCGCCGATCGTTCGGCTCGGATCCACGTCGATCAAATACTTGATTTCGTTCGCGCTGCCGCGGTTCTGCGATCAGACGCTCGAGCGATCGCGTAAGGCGCACCTGTATCCTGGCGCACCGTCGTGGATCGCGAAGCTCGATACGGTGATTCACGAGATGTATCACATCGATCCGGACGAAACCGGTATCCGGCGCTTTGTGCGTGCCGATGGCAGCGACTCGATGCGATCGCACGGGCCGCTGTTTTACGAGCAGGTTGCGGAGATGGTTCAGGCGTATCTCGCAACGAATCCTGATCCCAGCCTGTACGAGTTTCTGCAGGACGATTTCGCTGCGCTCAACGCACGCCATGGCGGCGTGCTTGCGACCACGTTCAGGAATTTTCCGTCGTTCCCGCAGCGTTACATGGAGCGGCTTGAAATGCCGGCTGCTGATTGCAGCGTTCGCGTCGAGCCGCTCAAGCCGGTCACACAGCCGATTCTCTACACGGAAAACGACATCCACGTCCGGCAGTTCACCGGCTCGAGGACCAGCCGCCGACGAGGCCAGGCTGCGTAGTCTCATCTCACCCTTCGCGCGCCGACATAGCGCGTGGCCCAGTACTGAGAGCTGAAACGCTCGACGCGCACGTTGCCGCGCGCGCTCGGCGCGTGCACGAACTCATCTCCGCCAATCACCATCCCGACGTGCGTCGCGCCCGGCGCCTCGGTACTGAAGAATACGAGGTCGCCTGCCTGAAGCGCGTCCGGCGCGACTTCCAGGCCGTTGCGAAACTGTTCGCTGACCGAGCGCGGTACTTTGATGCCGTGCAATCCGAACACGTACCACACGAATCCACTGCAATCGAATCCGTTTGGATCCGCGCCACCGCTTCGATAGGGCGATCCCCGGAGCGATAACGCCGTCCCGGCAATTGCGTATCCATCGGCTGGCCGATCCTCGGGCTGCGGGACGATCATTGCAGGCGGTTCGGCGGGTGCGCCGGCTGGAGCAGGGAAGGGGCGAGGCACGCCCCCAGTCGAGGCGCACGCCGTGGACAGAAGGGCGGAGAACGTCAAGACATAGAGCGAAACGGGGATGAACGGTGTTCCGTGCTTGGACATCACGTATCGCGTATCGGGCGGTTAGAACCCGAACAGTTGTGGCCGATTACGCACAGAATGTGACCTTTTGTGGCGCTAAGCCTCTGGAAACAATCCTGTTACGCCGACAGGCCGCTTGACAGCCCGACCGGGCATCGGCGAAAATAGTCCCAATTATGGAGCAGACGCTCCTGCTGAACGCGACGTACGAGCCCCTCAAAGTCGTCCACTGGCAAAAAGCGATCACGCTGATGTGCCAGGGGAAAGTCGAGGTCATCTCGGAATACGACCGGGAAATTCGGTCCGTGTCGTTCAGCTTCAGGCTGCCGTCGGTCATTCGGCTGCTGCGGTATATCCGAATCAAGCGCACGATCGACTACGTGCCGTTCTCTCGGGCCAACATCTACGCGCGGGACGACCACTCGTGCCAGTACTGTGGCGAAGTGTTCCCAACGGCGGAGCTAACGTTCGATCATGTGGTGCCGGTCGCCCAGGGCGGCCGAAAAGATTGGGAAAACATCGTCACCTGCTGCATTACGTGTAACCGGAAGAAGGGGGGACGCACGCCATCGGAGGCCGGCATGCATCTGATTCGCGTGCCGAAACGACCGGAGCGTGCGCCGGCCATTCGCATTACGGTCGGCCTCAAGAACGCGCCCGATAGCTGGCGCGATTACTTCTACTGGAACATGGAGTTGGATGAAAGCTGATCCCGGCCTCCTTTCCTAATCGCCCGACGCTTCGTCCCGGTGCGACACGAGATTTGAAGGCCATGACGCCTGCCCCGACCTCCCGGATTACTGCGGTCAACCCGCTGTGGGCAGTCGAGGGCAGCCGCGTCACCATTGCCGGCAGTGGCTTCAAGCTCGAGCCTCTGCTGCCCGAGGTCAGGTTCGCGGGCGTTCCAGCCAAGGTTGCCCACGCCTCACGGGATTCCCTGACAGCCATCGTCCCCGCCGGACTCGATGGCGGTCACACGCCCGTCCGCATCGACTGCGCGCCCGGAGAAACGGCGTACGTCGATGTTGGGGCACCGATCGCGACCGGGCTTCACCAAGTCGACAACCCGGCATTCGATCGCGAGGGCAACCTCTACGTCACGTTCAGCGGCTCACGCGGACAAGACGCGCCAGTATCGATCTACGTCGTCCGCCCCGACGGCGCGCGGGAGCCGTTCGTCATTGGCGTACCAAATCCGACATCGATGGCGGTCGGGGCCGACAACGACCTTTATGTGTCGAGTCGATTCGACGGCAGCATCTATCGCGTGGCGGCGAATGGGTCAGCCGCGGTGTTCGCGACCGATCTTGGCGTGGCGTGCGGGATCGCGTTCGGGCCGGACGGCGAGTTGTTTGTCGGCGATCGATCGGGCTCTGTGCTGCGCGTGGGAACCGGTCAGACAACGTTGTTTGCCAGCTTGCCGCCGAGCGTTGCGGCATTTCACCTCGCGTTTGGCCCGGACGGCTGGTTGTATGTGTCGGCGCCAACGCTGGCGTCACAAGATGTCGTTTATCGCATCTCGCTGCAGGGGGTAATCGAGCCGTTCAGCGAGGGCTTCGGCCGGCCGCAGGGTCTGGCGTTCGATTCGGATGGCAATCTCTATGTCGTGGACGCCGTAGCTGGGTGGAGTGCGATTTATCGCGTTCCGATCGATCGGCCGAACGACAAGACGTGCGTGCTTTCCGGCGGCGCGTTGCTTGGCCTCGCGTTCGATCCGCGAGGCGGTCTCGTCGTCTGCTCCAGCGAAACCATCTACCGCCTGGACGTCGGCCTGCGCGGTCTGTTGCCGGTTGCGGTTGCGGCCCGAACGTCGCCGTGAGTGTGTGATAGCCTGCCGCCTGCCTCTTCGATGAGCCAGTTATTCAAGCGTAAGCCAATCGAGGACCTTGTCCCCGAAGGCGAGCACGGGCTCAAGCGCGTGCTGACCGCGGGCGACCTGGTGATGCTGGCGATCGGCGCGGTGATTGGCGCTGGCATCTTCGGCGCAATCGGGACAGCAGCCGCTGGGCAAGTCGACGCGAACGGCACCGTCATTCGCTATGCCGCCGGACCCGCGCTGGTGTTTTCGTTCCTGCTGCTCGGAGGCGCATGCGCGCTGGCCGCGTTGTGCTACGCCGAGTTGGCGGCGATGATCCCGCAGGCCGGGAGCGCCTACGCGTACACCTACGCGACGCTGGGTGAATTCGTGGCGTGGATCATTGGCTGGGATCTCGTGCTCGAGTACGCGGTGGGAAACGTCGCGGTCGCGATCTCATGGGGCGATTACTTCAACACGCTCCTGCGAGGCGTCGGCGTCGAGTTTCCCCAATGGCTGACAACCGGATATCGCACAGCGGCCCTGAGCGCGAATCCTGAAATCCATGGCCTTCTCGATACGGCGCCGCGCCTCGCGGGTCTGCCCATCCTGATCAATCTGCCGGCGTTTGCGATCGTGATGTTGGTGACGTGGCTGCTGTTGCGCGGCGCCAAGGAAAGCGCGCGTGCGAACAACATCATGGTGGTGATCAAGCTCGCCGCCCTGGCGCTGTTCATCGGCTTCGGCATCACGCATCTCAATCCCGATAACTATCGGCCGTTCGCACCGAACGGCTTCACCGGCATTCACCAGGGCGCTGCGATCGTGTTTTTTGCGTATATCGGATTTGACGCGATATCGACCGCGGCCGAAGAAACCGCCAATCCGAAGCGCAATCTGCCGCTCGGAATCCTGGGTGGCCTTGCCATCTGCACGTTGATCTATGTCCTGGTGGGGTTCGTGCTGACCGGGATGGTTCCGTACACTGAGCTCGCCGTAGCAGATCCGCTCGCGCACGCGCTCCAGGCGGCCGGATTCGAGGCGGTCGGCTGGATCGTAGCGCTTGGAGCCGCGGTGTCGATGACCGCCGTGCTGCTCGTATTTCAGTACGGGCAGCCGCGAATCTTTTTTGCGATGGCACGCGACGGCCTGCTGCCGCAATGGGCTGCCAAGATCCACCCGACGCGTCGAATTCCTTACACCACCACGCTCGTCACAGGGATGGTCGTTGCCGTGGCCTCGCTCGTCGGCGACGCAGCCGAAACGTACGATCTGACAAACATCGGAACGCTGTTCGCGTTCGCGCTTGTCTCGATCGGGGTGCTGGTGCTGCGCGTAACCGAGCCGGACCGCCCGCGCCCATTCCGCGTGCCCTTCGTCTGGCCCGTCGGGCTGCTGAGCGCCGTCGCCTGCGTCTTCATCATGGCCGGCCTTCCACTCCAGGCATGGGAGCGCTTCTTCCTCTGGCTCCTCATCGGCATCGCCATTTACGCGTTCTACGGGCATCGTCACAGCCGCCTGCGAACCTAACGTGTAGAACCCGCCGGGTAGAACCGCCGGGTAGAACCCGCCGGGTAGAACCCGCCGGGTAGAACCGCCGGGTAGAACCCGCCGGGTAGAACCCGTCGTGTAGAACCCGCCGTGTTATGATCTCCGTTTGGGGAAACTGCGAAATCCCCGGCAGTACACATGGCGCACGACTGGATTGCGGTGCGCGGCGCTCGCGTCCACAACCTCAAGAATATCGACGTCGATCTCCCGCGTGACAAGCTGGTTGTCATCACCGGCCTGTCAGGATCGGGGAAGTCCTCGCTCGCCTTCGACACGATTTATGCCGAGGGACAGCGAAGGTACGTCGAATCGCTGTCCTCGTACGCGCGGCAGTTCCTCGAGCAGATGGAGAAGCCGGACGTCGATTTGATCGACGGCCTTTCTCCGGCGATTGCCATCGAGCAGAAGACGACCGGTTCGAACCCGCGCTCCACGGTCGGCACGGTCACCGAAATCTACGATTACCTCAGGCTGCTCTTCGCCAACATCGGCGTGCCGCACTGCCATTTGTGCGGCCGCGAGATCGCGTCGCAGTCGCTCGAACGCATCATCGATATGGTGATGCTGTCGCCGAACGATGAACGGGTGAACGTGCTCGCGCCGATCGTTCGCGGCCGGAAGGGCGAGTTCAAGAAAGAGCTGGCGTCGCTTCGCGCGCGCGGTTTCACCAAGGTCCGGATTGACGGCCAGCAGCGGTCGCTCGACGAGGACATCAAGCTGGATCGGCGGCGCAATCACACGATCGATGTCGTTGTCGATCGCGTCATCCTGAAGCCCGGCATCGAGCGTCGCCTCACCGAATCGGTCGAGATCGCCCTCGGCCTCGCTGACGACATCGTCGTCATCAACACCCTGGATGGAGGCGATCGGCTGTTCTCGAGGCGCCTCGCCTGCACGTGGTGCGGCGTGAGCATGCCCGAAATGACGCCGCGGGCGTTCTCGTTCAACTCGCCGCACGGCGCGTGTCAGGAATGCCAGGGATTGGGCGCGGTGTACGACTTCGATCCAGCCCGGATCGTTCCAGACGATTCGCTGTCACTCGACGCCGGCGCCATTGCCCCGTGGGCGAAAGGCGATCGCAAGTTGGTCAAGGAGGCGTTGACCTCGTTGAGTCGAGTGTTCGGAATCGACTTGACGATTCCGTTCCGCCGGCTTCCGCGCAAGCTGCGGGACGTCTTGTTCTATGGCGCGCAGAGTGGCGTCAAGCGCGGCGAAGGCGACGCACCGAAAGCCAAGAGCCGCAAGGATCGCCAGGAGGATCCGTTCGGCGCTGGATTCGAGGGCCTGATCCCAAACCTGCGGCGGCGATACGAAACGGGCACGTGGCTCGAGCAGGAAAACCTCGAGCCGTACCGCGCGCTTCGTCCGTGCCCGTCGTGCCGCGGTGAGCGATTGAAGGCGCAGAGCCGCGCCGTCAAGGTGAAGGGGCGTACGATTTCGGACTACGTCAACCAGCCGATCTCCGAAGCGGTCACGGCATTTGACACGCTCGAGTTGACCGATCGCGAGAGCCTGATCGCCAGCCGCATCCTGCGTGAAATTCGAGACCGTCTGCATTTCTTGAACGACGTAGGCGTCGGATATCTGACGCTCGGCCGAAGCGCGGCGACGCTGTCTGGTGGCGAAGGCCAGCGGATTCGATTAGCGACGCAGATCGGTTCGAACCTTACGGGGGTCCTCTACGTTCTCGACGAGCCATCCATCGGCCTGCATCAACGCGACAACCGCGCGCTGCTGTCGACGCTGGCGAGGCTGCGCGATCTCGGCAACACCGTAGTCGTCGTCGAGCACGACGAGGAAACGATCCGCACCGCCGACTACGTCATCGATCTCGGCCCTGGCGCCGGAGAGCATGGCGGCCACGTCATCTTTCAAGGAGCGCCCGCCACGCTGCTCGACGATGGACACGGATCGCTGACCGGCGCCTACCTGCGCGGCGAGCGCTCGATTCCGACGCCTAAGAACCGACGGCCGACTACGCGCGGCGAGATCGTCGTCAAAGGCGCTCGCGCCAACAATCTGAAGGACATCGACGTCGCGATCCCGCTTGGTGTGCTGACGACCATCACCGGCGTCAGCGGATCTGGCAAGTCGACGCTCGTGAACGAGATCCTCTATCGCGCGTTGGCCCGCCAGCTCTATCGAGCGGTCGACGAGCCGGGAGCTCACACCGCGATTGAAGGGATCGAGCTGGTCGATAAGGTCATTCAAATCGATCAGTCGCCAATCGGCCGGACACCGCGATCGAATCCCGCGACCTATACCGGACTGTTCACGTTCATTCGCGAGCTCTTCGCGATGATGCCCGATGCCAAGACGCGCGGGTTCAGACCGGGCCGCTTCTCGTTCAACGTCAAGGGCGGACGGTGCGAGGCCTGCCAGGGCGACGGCGTGATTGCGATCGAGATGCACTTCCTCCCGGACGTCTACGTGCCGTGCGAGCAGTGCAAAGGTCGCCGCTACAATCGCGAGACGCTCGAGATCAAGTACCGCGGCAAGTCGATTGCCGACGTGCTCGACCTCACGGTCGATCAAGCACTTCCGTTGTTGGAAAACTTTCCGCCGATCGCGAACAAGTTGCGTACGCTCCAGGACGTCGGCTTGGGCTACATCGAGCTCGGCCAGTCAGCGACGACGCTCAGCGGTGGCGAGGCCCAGCGCGTCAAGCTGGCCAAGGAGTTGTCGCGGCGGGGGACCGGCAAGACCCTCTACATCCTCGACGAGCCGACGACTGGCTTGCATTTCGAGGACACACACAAACTGCTCGACGTGCTGAACAAGCTCGTCGACCAGGGCAATACCGTCGTCATCATCGAGCACAACCTCGACGTCATCAAGTCAGCGGACCACGTCATCGACCTCGGTCCTGAGGGTGGGCAGGCGGGCGGGCGAATTGTCGCCCAGGGGACTCCTGAGGACGTGATGAGGAGCCGAGAATCATTCACAGGGCGTTTCCTGGCGGACATCCTGACCGGGAGCAGTGGGGTCAGACCCCACTGAACCGAATCTGGGCGGGTGGGGTCAGACCCCAGCCGATCAGACCCCCATGTGGTAATATGGCCACACTTCTGACATTCCGCGCTGTGGCTCAGCAGCCACAATCGACGACGATCCGCTGTTTCTTCGACCCGAATCTCGGCGACTATCTGTCTCAAAACCAAGGACTTAATTCTGCCTCCCAGGGTAAGGCTGCTGTGGCAGGTACTTTGCTCAGCTGCAGTCGGCTTCCCTTTCTCGAGAGGTCATGAGCGCGCAGCGAACCCTCCGCCGAGCAGTCTCCTGTACGGGCATCGGGCTACATTCCGGCAACAAGGTCACGTTGTCTCTCAAGCCGGCCCCAGCCGACACTGGAATCCGCTTCCAGCGCACGGATTTGGGCGGGCTGGAGATTCCGGCAACGGTGACTCACCTTGGCGGAATCCAGTATCAGACCGGGCTGACCCGCGAAGCGGTGTCGGTCGAGACCGTCGAGCACCTGCTCGCGGCCCTGACGGCCCTCGGGATCGACAACGCGATTGTCGAACTCAATCATCCCGAAGTGCCGATCATGGACGGCAGCGCAGCGCCGTTCGTCTACCTGATTCTCAATGAGGCGGGTGTCAAACAATTGACAGCACCTCGCCGCTACCTGAAAGTGCTTCGCCCGATTTCGTTGACCCAGGGCGACAAGCGAATCGCCCTCTATCCGTCCGAGCACTTCAAGGTCACATACAGCATCAGCTTCGATCACCCGCTCCTCCGGCACCAGACGCGGACGATGCGGATCACCGATGAGACGTTCGTGGAGGAGATCGCTCCCGCGCGGACGTTCGGCTTCCTGAAGGAAGTCGAGATGCTGCGGCAGCGCGGTCTCGCTCTCGGCGGCTCGCTCGACAACGCCATCGTTCTTGGCGAAACGGGCGTGCTGAACAACACGCTTCGCTTCGAGGACGAGTTCGTCCGCCACAAGATCCTTGACGTGATTGGCGACCTCTCGCTGGTCGGTCACCGCGTCATCGGCCACCTCGTCGCGCACCGCGGAGGGCACGCCCTGCACACCGCGTTTGCTGCGAAGATTCTCGAGGAAGTGGATGCGTGGCGCCTCGTCGAAGGCGAGACCGAAAGCGTGGCGACGTTGCCGCGGCCGGTGGGCGTCAAGGCTGACGCACGGCTAGCAAACTAATCTGATCCGGGGGACTTCGTCCCCCGGACCCCCTTACACGCTCTCTCGCGCGCCGCTTCCGTCGGCGCGCTCCGTTCGCGTGGGCTCGCTCGCTGTCGCTCGCTCGCGTCTCTTGCAGGCGCCAACTGGCCTCAAACCAGTTGATTCCTTCGCTCACCAAATCGCTACTTATCCGGAATGATCGACGGCGCCCGCAGCGAGACGCCCCGGCGCTTGAGGTTCACATTGAGCCGGCGATCGAGTTTCGTACTCGCGGGCAGCGTGTACGTTACCGCGTATTGCGCCAGAAGCTCGTTGGCGACCTGTAGCAGCGCCCTCGGCATGGCCCCGGTCGCGGTCACTTCGATACGGCGCCCGCCCGACTGTCTCGACCCGTCACCAATCACTTGGTCGCTGCGCATGGTGTCGGTCGAGTCGGGAGGAGCGAACGTCAGGAGCGTGACCGCGTACATCGTCGCGCCGCTCTGCCCCAGGCGCTCCAGCACGAGGTGCGGATCCAAGCTGCCCCGGCCGCCGGACACGGCCACTGCGACAATTACCGGGCGTGCCGGCTTCGCGTCGATAAACCGATTTGCCAGCTCGAGCACACCCTCGGCGAGGGCGTTGTCGCGCGGCGGATTCAGCGTCAACTTGCGAATGCCTTCGACGAGCGCCTCGAGGCTCGTCGTGTAGTCGACGATCGTCGTGTTGCGCACGCCGATAGTGATAAGCGAGATCTCTCCGGCGCCCGAAAGACGCTTCATGATCTCGAACAGCCCCGTCCGGACCGCCGTGTCGGCTGTGAGCCGTTCTTCAACCGCTAAGGCGAGTCGGAGCGGCGTCGACGCGCGCTCGACCTTGACGATTGTGCGTTCTTTCCCGCCTTCCTTGACGACGAGATCTGCCGGCGTCAGATCTGAAACCGGTTGACCGCTGTCGTCCAATACCGAGATGTAGACCGTACGGTCAGCTGGTATGTTTGTCGCAGCGCGCGGTACCGACACGGCCAAACCGAGCGCGAGCATGATGCCGGGCTTCGTCATGTCTCCTCGCAGAAGAGCGGGCTAAACAACGATCAATGTTTTCATCGTCGTCCGCGATCCGCACGCTTCGAACCAATCAATCCCCTCGCTCACGAGATCGAACTTCAATCCGTAGCGGCCCGGCCTCTCCGGTGCGGTGAACGTCATCGGCACCTGCACCGATTGACCCGGATACAGCGTGCCGGGAAGCCAGGCGCGCTCGAAGTCGCGGTTGATCACCGTCTGATCCTTGCTGCACAACTGCGCGCCGAGCCTGACCAGGCGACGACCGTAGCTCGCCTGCGCCGGGAATGCTCGCGTCGACAGGTTGCTGACGGTCGCGGAGAGGCGCACGGGACGCGATGCGCGTGCGACGACCGGCATGCCGGACATCAGCGCCACGGGCAGTCCGCCTTGCCTGACGTCGATGCGGGCGCGTGGCGTGGCGCCGGGGATCGCATTGCCAAGGTTGTTGTTGTCCCAGATCTCGTGGCGAATTGCCGCCAGTTCCGTCGATCCTGGTAGAAAGCGCCGCGAAAACATGTTCTCGGGATGATCGGTGAGTTCCCAGCAGAGACGGTCCACGCCAATCTCGCTCGCCATCGATCGCGCCCGGTCCATCTCCGACTCGCTGTCGTTGTGGGTGAAGAGGATGTAGCGCCAGTTGATGAACGGGAGGTCGCGTCCGGCGGCGTGCTTTTCATCGACTGCTATCCGTAAGTTGCGAATCGCCTTCTTGAAATCACCACGCTGGCGATAGATCGCGTAGGCCTCCGGGGTTGCGCCATCGATCGAGAACGTGACTTCGTCGATACCGGATCGAACGAGCCGACGGATCTGATCCTCGTTGAAAGCCAGACCGTTCGTGCTGGTGTAAAGGTAGATGTGCGGGAACTTCGCTTTGATGTATTCGCACATCTCGACGGCGCGCTTGTGGAGAAAGGCCTCGCCGTAGTTGAAGAAGTCGACGCGAACCAGACTCGGTCCGGCTTCGTCGATGACGCGGCGGAACACGTCGAAGTCCAGCATGCCAGCCTGGCGCGTGCGGGTGATGCCGGTCTCCGGGGCGCAGCAGGCCTGCGCGCACGAGATGTTACACGCCGCCGTGCACTCGATGTACAGGCGTGAGGGGAGCGACGAGACGTTCACATCGCGCTGCGGCGGAGGTTCGTCAGCGCCGAGCGGAAGCTTCAGTGGACAGTCGCCGCAGAACTCCGATCCGCCCTGATTCAGATCCGTTCGCAGTGCGGTCGCGCGCGAGCCGGTCCAGACAGCGGAGACCGCTTCCTGCC
>Ga0209382_10004875_pt1 | contig 17676 bp, 17 predicted proteins | sample SoiMetdeltSBSDD5_FD_187599 | JGI IMG/M metagenome (GOLD analysis project Ga0209382, IMG submission 187599) | Bulk soil microbial communities from a Populus tree surrounding site in Tennessee, USA - Soil MetaG P. deltoides SBSDD5 (SPAdes) (version 2) | ecosystem: Environmental > Terrestrial >...
CTTCTGGCACGTGACGTTCCCCCTGCTCAAGAACCTCTACCTGATCTGCACCCTCCTCTCGATGGTGTTCACGCTGGGGGACTTCACGGTGCCGTGGCTGATGACCGGCGGCGCGCCCGGGGATTCGACGCACGTGCTGGCCACCCTCGCCTATCGGTATACCTTCCAGATGGGCCGGCTCGAGTGGGGCCTGGCCACCTTCGCAGTGGCGCTCCCGGTGACCCTGGTCTTCATCGGCATGCTGCTGCGGTGGGTGAAGATATGAACCGCGCCCGCCACTCCCGGGGGCTGCAGGTGTGGCTCAGCCTGCTGGCGGTCGTGATCCTGGCCTGGACCGTGTTCCCGATCTACTACATGCTCCTGCTGTCGTTCACGCCCACCAACGACCTCTTCCGGCCGGGCCTCTACGTCGAGCACCCGACCGTCCGCAACTACGTCTACACGATCGGGCAGGACAACCCGTTCGTCCGGTACTTCTGGCAGCAGATCAGCAACAGCCTCGTGGTGGCAGTGTGGACCATGCTGGCCGTGGCCGCGGTGGCGGCGCTCGGCTCGTTCGCGATGGCCCGCATGAACTTCAGGTTCCGGCGGTGGATCTCGGGGCTCACGCTTTTCACCTACGTCATTCCGTCGTCGTTCCTCGCCATCCCGTTCTTCCGCATGATGGCCGACTACGACCTCATCGACACCAAGCTGGCGCTGATCCTGGCGATGGTGACCTTCGCGTCGCCCTATGCGCTCTGGGTGCTGTCCGACTACGCCCGCTCGCTGCCGCCCGAGATCGAGGAGGCCGGCGCCATCGACGGCGCCGGCACCCTGGCCACCTTCTTCCACCTCTACCTGCCGCTGATCCGGCCGCCGCTCATCGCGATCGGCACCTACGCGTTCCTGTACGCCTGGAACGAGTACCTCTACGCGCTGCTGCTGCTGACCGGCGAGTCGCGGATCCCGCTGCCGGTGGCGATGGGTAACTTCCTGACGACGGACAACGCGCCCTGGAACCTGCTGATGGCCGTCTCGACGGTGTACTCGATCCCGCCGGTCGTCCTCTACTACTGCTTCAAGCGGTACCTCGTCAGCGGGCTCGTCTCCGGGGCCGTCTCCGGGGTCTGAGGCGTGTCCCGCTCCGTCCGTCACCGGCCGCCGCGGTCAGAGCTCGGCGGCCCGGAAGGTATCGCACTGGTCGACGGCGCCCGACTCGAAGCCGCGCGTGAACCAGCGCACGCGCTGGGCCGAGGTGCCGTGGGTGAACGACTCCGGTGCGACGCGGCCCTGCGCCTGGCGCTGGAGCCTGTCGTCGCCGATCGCGGCGGCCGCGCCCAGCGCCTCCTCGACGTCGCCCTCGTCGAGGATGTTGCGCGACTGCTGGGCGTGGTGCGCCCAGACACCCGCGAAGCAGTCGGCCTGGAGCTCCTGGCGGACCGAGAGCCCGCGAGCCCCGGCCCGGTCGCCGCCGCGCGCGGCGCCCCGCGACCGGTCGGCCGTCCCGAGCAGGGTTTGGACGTGATGGCCCACCTCGTGGGCGACGACGTAGGCCTGGGCGAAGTCGCCGGGCGCCCCGAAGCGCGTTCGTAAGGCTCGGAAGAAGTCGAGGTCGAGATAGAGCTTGTGGTCGCCGGGACAGTAGAAGGGCCCGACCGCGGCGCCGGCGATGCCGCACGCGGACTGCACCGCGCCCGAGAACAGCACGAGCCTCGGATCCTCGTACTCCCGGTTCATGTCCCGGAAGACTGCCCGCCAGGTGTCCTCGGTGTCGGCGAGGACGACCGAGACGAAATCCGTGACGTCGTCCTGTCGAGCCGGTGCGGGCGCCTCACGGCCCGGCTGCGGCGCATCGCTCTGGAGGATCACACCCGGGTCGAACCCGAAGAAGAGAGCCGCCAGCACCAGGATGATCGTGCCGATGCCGCCCCCGGCTGCCAGGGGCACGCCCATCCCTCGTCGATCCTCGATGTTGTCGCTGCGCCGGCCCGTCAGCCGCATATCCAGCACCGCCCGTCAGGTGACGTGATCATCCGCGCCCATCGTGCAAGCGCCGGGCCGTCGAACCGGCCCGATTCGCCCGTGACCCGCTCGTGCGCCCTACCGGGGGCGGCCGGCGTCGACGGTGTACTGGGGCTAGAACCCGGTGAAGACGAGGCGCCCCCGGAGGTGCGAGGCCCACGGCGCTTTTTGCGCGCCCCACCCGAGGAACTCGGCCTCGGGGAATCCCTTCTCGCGCAGGTACGCGAGCCGGTCGAAGACGTGCACCCGCATCCCGAGCCGGGCCGCGATGGGCTCGCCGGAGTCCTGCGGGGCGTCGGCCGCCGTCAGCACGCGGGAGCTCGAGAACGTCAGCGCCTCGGCGCAGCCGACCGAGCGCGCGAGGACCGCGCTCGCCGGTGAGTCGTACCCGCCGAGACCGTGGCGATGGGTTCGTAGGTCACCGTGCAGACCCGGTGCGAAGGCCCAGTCGCCGCGCTCGAAGGTCGCGAGCGCCTCGTCGGCGATGTCGCGCTCCGCCTGGGTCCGTGGCCCCGGGCCCCCGCAGGCGGCGAGGATGACCGCGATCACGGCACTGTAGGCGCCATACTTCTGCACGGTCCCTCCACAGAGGCCGTCGGTCCGCGCGTCGACGAGGGAGTTCCCCTGGACGTCGAGGTCGCCTCGCACGCAAAGCGCGCACGGCGCGTTGAGGACGAGGTCGGGAAGCGCCTGGACGGTCATGACCAGACGACGGTGCGCGTTGAGCGGACCGACCGACGGCACCCAGCCGACAGCCTCGATCTGGCGGCGCAGGGGCTCGCCGGCGGGGTCGGGCGTGGTCACGCGCACCGTGTAGCCGCCGATGCTGCTGACGACGCTGAACGCGTTGCCGTCGAACGGTGCCCGGGCCGGGCTCGACGGCATCGGGTTGGCGAGCGCTCCCGCCGGCACGGGGGTGCCCGAGCCCGGCACCACGTTGCCCGCACTGAGCGGCGGAAATTCCTTCCGGCCCCGTCCGCCCGGGTCACGCCTGCGGGCCGCCGACGTCGGCCACACAAGTGGTCCTCGAAGGGCTTCGGTGCAGGCATGCGGTCGTCCTGACCCGCGTGTGACGGTCGAGCGATGGGCGCTCAGCTCGTGGGGCGGGGTCGACTCCTCGAGCCGTGATCCCGTGAGATGGGCGCCAGCGGCGGCGTCACGAAGGCCAGACGCGGCTGCGGGTGGCGGTCACCAGCTCCACAGGAGATAGACGAGCGCGAGCGCGCCGAGAATCGCCAGGATGAAATTGACCATGGGCCGCACAGGCTCACGGTAGGTGGTCCGCCGTGTGGTCACAATGGATCGGTGGGTCGGCGCACGATCTTCACGGAGCCGACAGCCTTGCGTGGATCGGATGGTAGATTCCTGGGCGCCGCGGGCGGGGTGGGCGAGCTCAGGTTCCCTCGGCGAGCAACCGTCGAACCTCGGGCGGCAGCGCCACGTAGGCGTCACGAGCGAGCCGGACTTCCTGCGGAGGTGACTGCAGCTCCCGGCGGCTGCGCTCGAGGACGAGCGCCTGATAGGCCTCGGGATGAGCCGCGAGACCCCCCTGCTCCCGGAGGATCTCGATGGCGGTCGTGAGGTGTGGCGTCGAGACGCGAAACGATACGGTGTCGGCGTCCTCTACCATCGCTCTGGCCGGCCCTACCCCGCCTTCCCCGCGAGCCGTGCGATCTCGCGCACGAGCAGCGTCGGGTTCATGGGCTTCGGGAGGAACGCCTGGAAACCGTGCTCCAGGGCCTGGCGTCGATGCTCGTCCTGGACGAAGGCCGTCAAGGCCAGCGCCGGCGTCGGTGCCCCCATCTGGCTCGGCAACGCGTGCACCTGCTGAAGGAATTGCACGCCCGTCATGTCGGGCATGGCCAGATCGCTGACGATCACATCGGGTCGAACGAGCTTGACGCGCTCGAGCGCCTCGATGGGATTCCTCGCCGCGATGACCAGGGCGCCGTGGAACGCCAGGACCGCGACCAGGATGTCGAGCGCGTCCTCGTGGTCGTCGACAACGAGAACCGACACGCCGCTGAGGAGCCTGGGGCTCGCATCGTCCACGGGCTGATCGACCGGACCCGAGCTGGTGGCTATGGCGATCTCCAGATGCCCCGGCCCTTGCCGCGGCGCAAAGGGAAAATGCTTGACCAGGGTGTCATCATCTCGCGAAAGGCACGATCGTCGTGAGTGTCCACCCGATCACCTCGTCAGGAGGGCGTAATGGCCGAGCTCCCCGAATGCCTGCTGATCGTGACCGTCGAGGTCGACGCCTCGGTCGAGGCCGAATGGAACGAGTGGTACGACAGGGTTCACTTGCCGGATGCGCTGCGATGCCCCGGCGTGCGGCACGGCCGGCGCTACGTATCCACCGGGGAGATTTCCGAGACCGCGGCCGGCGAGACGGCACGGACGGCGAAGCGCATCTACACGACGATCTACGAGCTCGACAGCCCGGACGCCGTCGCGACCCCGGAGTTCCGCGCCATGCGTGGCTGGTATCAGTACGCGCCGCACGTCCGCTCGCGCACGCAGGTGATCGTTCCGGCCCGAGGTCGCTGACAGCCCGGCGTCGCGTCGAGCGCCGCATCGGCGTCACCGACGTATCGGCACCGTCGGCAATGGCCCACACGCCGCCTCCCCCTCCGCGGATCTCGCCCCCCTCGATGACCGCCGCGGACGCATCGGCCCGCGGGCATCGAAACGTGAGCGGCCGCGCTTCTGTGTTCCCCCCGGAAGGCCGACCGCGCCCACCTCGCGTGGTCTCCGCCGCCCGCTCCCCGTCGAGGCCCGCGATCTTACCGCGTTCCCGCGGTGAAGACTCGAAGAATGCGCGACCGATCGAACGCGGGCGTGTCACGTCGCGATCGAGCTTGACTACCGTGTGCGCGGTGGCATTCTGCCGTACGTTCGAGGCACGGTCTCGCTGCATCGACCCACGACCGCCGAAGGAGACAGACATGATCAAGGTCAGCGTGATGTACCCCAACACTCCGGGCGCGCGATTCGATCACGAGTACTACCGCGACAAGCACATGCCGCTGGTCAAGGCGCGTATGGGCGACGCGTGCAAGTTCTACACGGTCGACAAGGGCCTGGCCGGAGGTACGCCCGGCGCGCCGCCCACCTACGTCGGCATGTGCCACATCTATGCGGACTCGGTCGAGGCCTTCCAGAAGGGATTCGCCCCGCACGCCAAGGAGATCATGGCCGACATTCCGAACTACACCGACCTGAGCCCGGTGCTGCAGATCAGCGAAGTGGTGGTCGGCCAGTAGAGCCGAGTCGAGCGGGCACAGGAACCTCGCGAAACGGGCCGCTGCGTCGGCCTCAGTCACACGCCCGGCGGGCCGATTGTGCCGTGATCCGGAGGATGACGAACTCTGCCGGACGGAGCACCGCGAGCCCGATCACCGCGATCACCCTGCCGTTGTCGACATCGTCCTGGGTCATCGTCGTACGATCGCATCGCACGAAGAATGCGGACTGGGGCCTCGATCCCACCAGGGCTCCGGACGTCCAGAGATTCATCAGGAAGTCCTGGATCGCCCGCGACATCTTCGTCCAGAGCATGGGTCCGTTTGGCTCGAACACGACCCACCGTGTGCCCGTGCCGATCGACTCCTCCACCAGCGCCAGGAGCCGCCGGACGTTGATGTAATGCCATTCGGTGTCCAGGCTGGTGGTCCGAGCGCTCCAGACGACGACCCCCTTGTCGGGGAGCGTTCGAATCACATTGATGCCACGGGCGACCAGCGCGTCGCATTCGGACGACGTGACGTCGTGCGAGACGTGGTCGACACCAAGCACCCGGACACCGGCCGGAGCGCGGTGGACGCCGCGCTCGGTGTCGTTGCGCGCGTAGACGCCGCAGACGTGTCCGGAGGGCGGTACCAGGACGGTCGAGCGGCCATCCAGGCTCGGAACGGCGAGCCACGGGTAATAGTACGCGGAGTATCCGGAGCGCACCGGGGGCACGTGCGATTCGGCGGCCACGGGAGGTCGCGGCGACTGGAGGAGACAGACCACGTCCGTGCGCTGTTCACAGTAGGCCACCATCGTCGCCGCGGCATCGGGGCACTCGTGCTCGTCGGGGCAGCAGAGCATCGAGAATCTCTCGCGACGCAGCTCATCCAGCGCCGCGTCGATCACGCCCGGTGGCGACGCGACGGTTACGTAACAGCGAGTCCCGCCGTTCTCGAAGAAGCCGCGTACCGCCAGTGGCAGGAACCCGCCGACGTCCGCGCCGACCGTGCGCCCGAACTCCGCGAAGCTGGAGATCAGCACCGGCGCCGCTCGCCGGGCTCCCACGCCGATGAACGCCGCGGTGCTCGTGGATACGGCCTCGATCGTGCGGACTCCAGCCGGCAGCTCCTCCACGTAGACGCCCGGAGCGAGGCGTTCAGGCATTGCGAATCAGTGGGTTCTGCGGAGGCTGTCTTTGACGCATGCCGGGAGTATAGTCCCGCCCGTCCCCACAGCTCTCCCGCCCCGCCCCTCGCGCATGCACGCGGTAGCCGGCCCGGATCGAGTCGGGGCGCCGGGCTCAGCGCGCCCCGCCGGGCTGGCGCGGGAGGAACGTGGTCAGCAGTCCCAGCAGCAGGAGAAACGGGCAGAGGCGGTAGACCGTCGCGATGCTCGTCAGGTCCGCGAGCCGGCCGAGGGCGGCAGCGCCGAGCCCGCCGAGGCCGAACGAGAATCCATAGAACATCCCCGCCGCGAGCCCGACCCGGCCGGGCATCAGCTCCTGCGCGTACACGAGGATCGCGGAGAACGCCGAGGCCATGATGAAGGCCACGGTCACCGCCAGCATGCCCGTCCAGAAGAGACTCGCGTGCGGCAGTATCAAGGCGAAGGGAAAAGCTCCGAGGATCGAGAACCATATCACCGGGATACGGCCGATGCGGTCGGCGAGCCAGCCGCCGGCGATGGTGCCGGCCACGATGCCGACCAGGAAGGCAAAGAGGTAGAACTGGGCGGTCTGCACCGACAGGTGGAACTTGTCGATCAAGTAGAGCGTGTAGTACGAGCCGAGGCTCGCGCTGTAAACGTTCTTGGAAAAGAGCAGCGTCACGAGGATGGCCACCGTGAACACCACCCGGCGCTGTGGCGGCGCGGCGGGCCGCGCCGGATCGGCAACCCGCGGGCCACGGGCGGGTCGCGCGGGAGCCCGCTGGCGCGCGTACCAGCCGCCGACCTGGATCAACACCATGAGAGCGGTCAGCGCCAGGCCCGAGAACCAGACGATGCTGCGTTGACCGTGCGGCACCACGACGAAGGCGGCAAGCAGCGGCCCCGAGGCGGAGCCGATGTTGCCGCCCGCCTGGAACAGTGACTGCGCCAGACCGTAGCGGCCGCCGGCCGCCATGCGCGCCACCCGCGAGGCCTCCGGGTGGAAGATGGACGAGCCCATGCCGATCAACATCGCCGCGACCATGATCATGGGGTACGACGTCGCCCGCGACATCAGGATGAGCCCCAGCAGCGTGATGCTGATGCCGACGGTCAGCGAGTAGGGCTGCGGCCGCCGGTCGGTGTACATGCCGACCACCGGCTGGAGCATCGAGGCGGTGAATTGAAAGGCGAGCGTGATGAGCCCCACCTGGGCGAAGCTCAGCCCGTAGGAGACCTTGAGGATCGGATACAGCGCCGGAACGAGCGATTGCATGGTGTCGTTGAGCAGATGGGAGAAGCTCAGCGAGAGGATGATCGAAAAGTTCGCGACGCCGAGGCCGCGAGACTGAAGCGCGGAGCCGAGATGCGCGCTCGCGGAGGGGTCCAGGACACGCTCGGGCATTGCTTCACGATACCAGGCCCGGCGCTCCGGGACCGGTGGCGGCGCATGGCCTGCGCCCCGGGCTGAGGTAGTATGTGGCCGTCTCGATTGTGTCCCCCGAGGCGACGCACCAGGTGCTCGCCGGCGGCGCCCTCGGGTTCGACGGCCTGAGCTGATCCGGATTCCAGTCGATCGGAGGCGACACATGACGAACACCAGCCCCGCCACCGGCCTGCAGCTTCGCTCGACCGTGAAGAAGGAAGGCATCCTCGAGCTGTCACTCGCGACCGTCGCGATTCCCGAGCCGAAGCCGGAGGAGGTCATCGTGCGGATCGACGCCTCCCCCATCAACCCCTCCGACCAGGGTCTGCTGTTCGGGGGCGCCGACCTGAGCACGGCCAAGGTCTCGGGCTCCGCCGCCAGCCCCATCGTCACGGCGACCGTTCCGCCGGCGGCGTTGAAGGCGGTGGCGGGGCGTGTCGACCAGTCGATGCCGGTCGGCAACGAGGGCGCCGGTGTGGTGGTTCGCGCGGGGACGTCGGCGACCGCCCAGACCCTGCTCGGCAAGACGGTCGCCGTCGTGGGCGGCGGCATGTACACCCAGTACCGGTGCCTCAAGGCCGTGACGTGCCTGGTGTTGCCAGATGGGACGACGCCCGCGGAGGGCGCCGCCTGGTTCGTGAACCCGCTCACCGCGCTCGGCATGGTGGCCACCATGCGCGCGGAAGGCCACAAGGCGCTGGTGCACACCGCCGCCGCCTCCAACCTCGGCCAGATGCTCAACAAGATCTGCCTCAAGGACAACGTGGGTCTCGTGAACGTCGTGCGCAAGGCCGAGCACGTCGCCCTGCTGAAGGGGATCGGCGCCACCCACGTCTGCAACTCGAGCGCGCCGTCGTTCATGGACGACCTCACCGAGGCGCTCGCGGCGACCGGCGCCACGGTGGCCTTCGACGCCGTCGGCGGCGGGAAGCTGGCGGGCCAGATCCTCAGCGCCATGGAGGCCGCCATCAACCGGACGGCCAAGGAGTACAGCCGCTACGGCTCCACCACGCACAAGCAGGTGTACGTCTACGGCGGCCTGGACCGTGGCCCCACGGAATTCACCCGTACCTTCGGCCAGTACTGGGGCATCGGGGGCTGGCTGCTCACGCCCTTCCTCCAGAAGATCGGGTTCGAGGCTGCGCAGAAGCTCCGCGAGCGCGTGGCCGCCGAGATCAAGACGACCTTCGCGAGCACGTACACGAAGCGCGTCTCGCTCGCGGAGGCGCTAAAGCTCGAGGAGATCGCGGTCTACTCCAGGCAGGCGACGGGCGAGAAATATCTGATCGAACCGAACCAGGGGCTCCACTGAGTGGCTTGAGCCTGCCAGAGCTTGGTAGGTCTTACCATGCGCCGTCCCCCTCACCGGTCGGTGGCATGGCTGATGCGGCACCCGGCAATGTCATGAACCATCGTCCCATCGCGCTGGTGATCGACGACTCCGACGACACGCGCGAGTTGTATGTCGTCATCCTTCGCCTGGCGGGTTTCGTAGTCGAGGAAGCGCGTGATGGACGAGCGGCTCTTCACCAGGCCCATGCGCTTCTCCCCGACATCATCATCACCGATCTCGCCATGCCGATTGTGGACGGGTGGGAAATGATCCGGCTCTTGCGCGCCGATGAACGCACGCGCCGCATCCCGGTCATCGCGTGTTCCGGTCAGGCACGTCCAACTCCGGCCGATGATTGCGGGGCGGATACGCTCATCCCCAAGCCGTGTTCGCCCGACAGGCTGCTGCTCGAGGTTCGGGGGCTGCTGCGGCGGGAACCCGCCGCCTGACCAGCGCTGGCCTGACCGTTGCCGTGTGCTCGGGCGGATCGCATTTTCGAACGGCGGAGTCCGCCCTCATCGGCGGCCGCCTGGTGCTCGATCCAGTAGTGGTGGGTCCTGGCGACTGCGGTCACCACGTCCTTGTTCTCGCCGTGGAGTGTGCAGTGGCCGAGAACACCTCACTCCAGCCGGTAGACGCGCCACGACCTGAAAGGCCCGGGCTCTCAGTCTGAAGGACCGAGGGGCCCGGATCGGTCCAGCGATCTCAGCGTCGGAGCCCCACGGTTGACGGAGCCTTCGGTCTCAGCTCCGCACCGCCGCCCATGCCCCGGGCAGTGACCACGACATCGAAGTTCATTGCCCGGCCGGGCCCCGATGAGCGGGACCCAAGCGGAATATCGTTCCCGGGTATCCGGCCATGCGGTCATCGGCCGCAATACAAATCCCCTCGAATATCGCGGACTCTGACCCGGAACGGCGTTTGCTATCGGTTGATTGCCGCCAGACGCCCACAGGCGTCTGAGGTCACGATTCCCCGAGGTCATGATGCCGAGATCCGTTCTGTTATCGCTTGCGCTGACCGTGGCCATGGTCGCTTACTGCGACTCGACGCCGAGTGCCACGACGGCAACATCCGACTCAATACGCGACGCAAATGGTCAACTCGGCACGCGCGCCGACACCGACGGCGCGGCACGCGCCGGTTCGACCCCGCACTCCCGCATGTTCGACGGCGCCAATGACCACGGCGAGATTCGGCTCAATCATGGACGCAGACCTCAGGACCACATCGCGTACGCCCGGGTGATCCGCGCCGGCCGCAAGGCGATGGCGACCTGGCCGACCGGACCGGCCCCGCTCGCCGGCGCGATTCTGCCGCACCGCCGTATCGTCGCGTACTACGGCAACCCCAACTCGAAGAAGATGGGCGTGCTCGGCGAATATCCCGAGCAGCAGATGCTGTCGATGCTCGACGAGACCGTCGCGACGTGGCGCCAGGCGGATGCGTCGACGCCCGTGGTTCCGGCCATCCACCTCGTCACGGTGGTCGCACAGGGATCCGCGGGCCCGGACGGCCAATGGCGCCGACGCGAGAACCCGCAGACGATCGAGCAGGCCTACCGGTGGGCGCAGAGCCGCCAGGGTCTGCTCTTCGTCGACATCCAGGCCGGCCACAGCACGCTGCAGCAGGAGCTGCCGCCGCTGCTGAAGTACCTCGAGCGGCCGGATGTCCACCTGGGTGTCGATCCGGAATTCTACATGCACTACAAGCGCGAAGGCCTTCGCCCGGGCGTGAAGGTCGGCCAGATGATGTCGAGTGACGTGAACTACGTCATCGACGTCCTCGACAAGGTCGTGCGCGAGAAGAACCTGCCGCCCAAGATCCTCGTCGTGCACCGCTTCCGCAACGATATGGTGCCGGACGCGGAGAACATCAAGCCGACGACGGCCGTGCAGGTGGTGATGCACATGGACGGCTGGGGGCCCGCCTGGCTCAAATTCGACTCGTACAAGGACTACATCGTGCAGTACCCGGTCGCGTTCACCGGCTTCAAGATCTTCTATCACAATGACGCCAAGAGCGGCGACCCGATCCTCACGCCGCCCGAAGTCTTGCGACTGCTGCCACGTCCGCTGTACGTGCAGTATCAGTGAGGGGCGACGCGCGACACCGATCCTCGCGAGGCTGAGCGCCACCCAGGGGCTCCAGGATCGACGATCGACCGAGGGAGCGCTGGGCTGAGCTACGCACCGATCCTGCAGAACCCCGGGGCGGTCGCCCAGTAGCCGCCGTTCCGCTCGCACTCCAGCCGGAGGGCGTCGGCCGGCGCCTGGCCCTGCACCGCGCTCAGCGGCGCGCAGCCACTCAGCGCCGCGAAAACGACCGCCACGATCACCGCCATCGCAACGGTTGCCATCACTGGGTCTCCGGCACCCTCCAGGACAACTGCATTGGGCGTCGAGTCACTCGGCATTCGCTCTTACAGCACGCCGTCGGTCTTCAGCTTGGCGACCTCCTCGGCCTCGATCCCGAGCCAGGCGCCCAGCACCTCGGCGCTGTGCTGGCCGAGGAGCGGCGACGGCGAGACCCGCGGCGGCTTGCCGTCGACGCGGACCGGCCACGCCGGCATCTTGAAGGGGCCCTTCGGGTGCTCCATCACCTGCATGATGCCGCGCTTCTCGAAGCTGGGGTCGTTCTGCAATTCCAGCGTGTCGAAGACCGCGCCCGCCGGCACGCCGACGCCGCTGATCAGCGTCATCGCCTCCTCCTTGGTGTGCTTGCGGGTCCACTCGGTCACGATCGCGTCGACCTCCGTCTCGCGCTCGATCCGGGCGGCGCCGGTCGCGTAGCGCGGATCGTCGATGAGCTCCTCGCGCCCGAACAGCTTCATCAGCCGCGCCCAGTGCTCGGGGTTGGCACGGCTCGTCATCACATAGATCCAGTCGTTGGCGCCATAGGGCTTGCACTGGTAGAGCCCGGAGGGCGCATTGGAGCCCATGACGGTCTTGCCCCCACGTCGCTGGGCCGCCTTCCCCGTGCGCGCCTGCACCGCGAAGCACGTACGCATGTAGTGCAGCATCGCATCCTGCATCGCGACCTGCAGCCGGCGGCCCTGGCCGGTGCGCCGACGCTCGTAGAGCGCGCCGAGGATCGTGATCGCCATGAGCATCCCGGTGCCGGTGTCGCCAAAGCTCGGGCCGGGCTTCACCGGCGGCCGGTCGGCCTCGCCGGTCACGCTGATCATGCCGCCGGCGGCCTGCGCGATCATGTCGAACGCCAGGCCCTTCTCGTACGGGCTGCCGGTGCCGAACCCCTGGACCGAGCAATAGATGATGCCCGGGTTGAGCGTCTTCACCACGTCGTAGCCGAGCCCGAGGCGCTCGATCGTGCCCGGCGCCATGTTCTCGACGGTGATGTCGGCCTTCGTCAAGAGCTCCTTGACGAGCTCGAGCCCGCGCGGGGATTTGAGATCGAGCGTCAGCGACTTCTTGTTCGCGTTGAACATGTGGAAGTACCACGGGTCATCGGGGGCCGCGCCCGGCAGCACCCGGCGGGCCGGATCGCCCGTCTTGGGGTTCTCGATCTTGACCACCTCCGCGCCGAGCCACGCGAGCGCCTCCGTGCACGAGGGTCCCGCCTCGAACTGAGTGAAGTCGACGACCCGGATACCGGCGAGACACTCGAGGTCCTGGCAGCTGTCGTTCATCCTTGATCCCTCCATGGGCGCGGAGACATGGTACATAATCGCGAGCCGAGCGACGAGTGTCTGCACGGCGCGCCGCTCGAGTGTCGACCGTCCGTAGAGCGTACCGCGGCGTCACAGCAGTTCGCCGTCACCGGCGAAAGCCATCGAGCCTCAGCAGGAGGGAGATGTTGAGTATGGCGTTACATCCCCAGCTCGAGCAGCCAGTTGCGTTCGCGGGCGTTCAGCCCGGCGCGGTCAAGCCATGGACATGATCCGTCCCGATCGCGCGATGGCCGTCCTGCGGATCGTCGTCGGGGCATGGTTCGTCAAGGCCGTCTGGACGAAGATCACGCTGAGTTTCGCAGGCGGCGTCATCCCGTATCCGTCGGTGTCGCCCCGGTTCGTGGGCTTTCAGCCCCGGCGCGTGGCAGAGTTCGCCGCCGGCAATCCCGTCGACTGGTACAAGGGCTTCCTCGAGAGCACGGTCCTTCCACACTCGGCGCTGTTCGCGACGCTGCAGGCCTACGGCGAGGTCGTGGTTGGAGTCGGGTTGATCATTGGGTTTCTCACCGGTCTCAGCTCCATCGTCGGACTGTTCCTGGCCCTGAACTACGGTCTCGCCACGCAGTGGATGAGCTTCGGCCAGCAGGGCTTCCACCTCTTGCTGATCACCTCCATGGTGCTGTTCCTGTTCACGCGCGCCGGTCGCACGTGGGGCGTCGACCGATGGCTTGTCCGGTGGACCGGCCGCGCGCGGTGGATACGACTCCTCGCGTGACCTCGGCGCGGCGGCGATCCTCAGGAGGCTGCTTCTGCGCGCCTGGAGTGCCGTGGCTTCACCGCTTCACCGAAGGTGACCGGGTGGGCCATGGCTTCACGGGGCCTGGATCCTACTCGTCGAGCAGGCGCCGGAGCCAGGGGGGATCCCAGCGAGAGTCATGCCGGCGGGTCGAGTCGATGTAGCGGCGCGCCGCGCCGGTCGCCGACTGAACAATCGCCGTCTCGTCTGCCGCCGACTCGTCGAAACGTAGGGTGATGCCTCCATGCGCTCGCGGATTGACGTCGGGCGGCCAAACCTCCACTCGCGCACGCCACCCACGACTGAGTGACGGGCTGACGCGAATAGTCCAGCCGCCATGCTCGCTCACCACGACGCGCCCGCTTCGGGTCTGCGGCGCCGCAGTGGTGCACGCCGCGAGCGCCATGGCTGCGATTACCAGACGGAGGAGTCGCCGTGAAAGGAGCCCGGCCGGCGAGCCGCTCATCGTCTTTTCCCCCGTTGGCACGCGATGACGACGATCAAGTCGACTGCCGCGCCGCCTCGGGAGACTGTAACCCTTCCGCTCTTGCTGTAGGATGCTTGTCCGGAGAGGTACTGCGTGCCCATGCTCGACCTGCTGATCCGCAACGGCCTCGTCGTCGACGGCAGCGGTAACCCCGGCTACTACGCGACCGTGGGGGTGGAGGGCGACGCGCTCCGCATCCTTCGCGGCGATACCGCAGCGCTGACCGCCGCGCGCACCATCGACGCCGCCGGACACGTCGTGGCCCCGGGTTTCATCGACATGCATTCGCACGCCGGGCTGACGATCCTGCACGAGCCGCGCCACGAGCCGAAGGTGCGCCAGGGCGTCACCACCGAGCTCATCGGCATCGACGGGAACTCGCATGCGCCGTTCAAGACGCGCGAGGACCTGCATCGCTACATCGAGCTGGACTCCGGGCTGAACGGCGAGCCTCCGATGCCGGCGGACTGGCTCACCGTGGCCGGCCAGCTATCGATGTTCGACAACAAGGTGGCGGTCAACATCTGCTTCATCCTCGGCAACTCCCCCGTGCGCATCTGGGCGGTGGGCTGGCACGATCGCCCGGCCACGCGGGCCGAGCTCGACGACATGAAGGCCATCGTCCGCGAGGTCTGCGAGGAGGGATCGTTCGGCCTTTCCACGGGTCTGGACTATCCGCCGGGCTCGTATGCCGACACCAACGAGCTGACCGAGCTGTCGAAGGTGGTGGCCCGTGCCGGCGGCTTCTATCACACGCACACCCGCGCGCTCCTCCGGCAACAGGGGCTGCTGGCGCCGTGGCTGGAGGCGCTCGAGATCGGCCGCGCGAGCGGCATTCCGGTACACTTCACCCACTACCGCCAGCGCTCACAGGGCGACGGATCGCACCTCGACTATCTCGGCCTGGTGGAGCGCAGCCGAAATGAGGGGCTGGACGTCACCTTCGACTGCTATCCCTACGTGTACGGCAGCACCCGCGCCAACATCTGGCTGCCGGGGTGGACGATGGATGGCGGGCCGGAACGGCTCGCGGTCATCCTGGATTCGCCCAAGGAACGGGCCCGCCTCCGCCAGGAGATGCAGGCGCGCAATGCGCTGGGCCGAACCGATGAGGGGTGGCTGACCAACTTCCGCCAGCCCGAGAACATCGGCTACGAGGGACGCTCGCTCCTGGACATCTCGCGCGAGCGAGGCCAGGATCCGCTGGACGCCTTCCTCGACCTCATGCGGAGCGAGGGGCACAGCCTCTGCGCCATCATGGTCGGCACCAATCCCCAGACACTGCCCGCGTTCGTGTCGCACCCCTGTGGCATGGTCGGCAGCGACGCCATCCTGCTCGGCGAGTACCCGAGCCCGCGGACCTACGGGTGCTTCCCGGTGATCCTCGCGGAGTTCGTTCGCGCGGAGAGCCATCTCCAGCTGCCCGAGGCGATCCGGAAGATGACGTCGTTCCCCGCGCAGCGACTCGGCCTGCGAGATCGCGGGCTCCTGCGAGATGGCATGAAGGCGGACATCGTCGTCTTCGACCCCACCACCGTGAAAGCCACGGCGACACCGCGGCAGCCCAAGCAGTACCCGCTCGGGATTCCGTACGTGATCGTGAACGGCAAGATCGTCGTCGACAAGGGCGAGCACACGGGCGCGCTGCCGGGACGCGCACTCCGCTATGGGCGCTGAGCAGGACGGTCCACGGGACCGGCCGCGGTACGCCTTGCCCGCCGTCCCTCACCTCAGCTTGCTGAGCCCCGAGTCCTTCGCCCGCCAGGACACGATCTTCTTGTCGAGCCACCCCACGGCGAGGTAGAGCGCCAGGTCGAGCACGCCGGCGACGGCGCCAGCGTCAGCAAGGTCTTGAGCCCGGCGAACACCTGCGGCGGCGCGTTCGGGAAGCGCAGCTCGATGAACGTCTGCCACCGCGTGGCCTGCAGCGAGGCCACGTGAGGGTGGGAGGGCCGTTACATCAGTCTCGCTGAGCTTCCTCTGCGACAAGCTGCGCTTCCCCCCGCTTGCTGTATGCTGCGCATCGCACACATGCTCGCAGCCGGCCACGAAAGGGGAAGACCATGGGGTTGTACGAAAAGGGTCATGTCCGCATTCACTACCAGGAGGCCGGCTCCGGCTTCCCGCTGCTCGTCCTTCCCGGCGGAGGCCAGAACTCGACCATCGGCTTCATGTCGGACCGGGCGCCGTTCAACGCGATCGCGGAATTCAAGGACGAGTACCGCTGTATCATCGCGGACCTGCGCAACGCGCCCAGCGGACAGTCCTCGGGGCCGCTGGAGATCGATCGGCCGTGGGACTCCTATGCCGACGATCACCTCGCCCTCATGGACCACCTGGGCTTCCGGCGCTTCATGGTGATCGGCTACTGCATCGGTGGCCCCTTCATCTGGAAGCTGGTCCAGCGCGCGCCGGAGCGCATCGTCGCCGCCGTCGTGTCGCAGCCCGTGGGCTTCCGTAGAGAATCGAACCCCATGTACGACAACAGCATGCAGACCTGGGGGCCGGCGCTGGTCAAACAGAGGCCTGACCTGACGATGGACATGATCGACAGGTTCCTGACCCGGATGTACGTCGCGAACGCCGACTTCGTGTTCAGCGTGACGCGCGACGTCGTCCAGGGTTGCCCGGCGCCCGTCCTGGTCATGCCGGACGACACCCCAGCGCACCCCTACGAGCCCGCCATCGAGTCGGCGATGCTGGCCCCGAAGTCCGAGCTGACCTTCTTCCCGTGGAAGGACACGAAGGAGAAGATCCCACTCGCGGTCCGGCACGTGCGCACGTTCCTCAGGGCGAACCGGCCGGCCTGATTCCGAGGCGAATCCATGTCGTTCGGCTGGGGCATCGTCAGCACGGGCAAGCATCCAGACATCAAGATCGCGCCGGCGATGGCCGCGGCCGACGGCGGCGAGCTCGTCGGCGTCTACAGCCGCGACCAGGACCGCGCGGAGGCGTTCGCGCAGAAGCATGCCGCACGCGCCGCGTACAGCCAGCTCGGCGACCTCCTCAAGGACTCACGTGTCGACGGCGTCTTCGTGGCCTCGCCGAATGCCTTGCATGCCGAGCACGTCGTCCAGGCGGCGGACGCCGGGAAGCACGTGCTGTGCGAGAAGCCGATGGCCACGACCATCGCCGACGCCGTGCGAATGCTGAAGGCGTGCCGCCGCGCGGGCGTCACGCTCGGCGTGGCCTTCAACTTGCGTCAGCACCCGGCCCACATACGCGCGCGCGAGCTCGTCGCCGCCGGGACGCTGGGGCGCATCGTGCTCGCTCAGGCGCAGTGGGCGTTCGGCGTGCGCGGGCGCGACGGCTCGCCGCCGCGCACGCCGCTCACGCAGTGGTGGGACACGCCGGAGCTGATCGGGGGCGCGTCCACGATGATGGGGACGGGCGTGCACTCGGTCGACCTGCTCCGCTTCGTGCTGGGCGCCGAGGTGGACGAGATCACGGCTGTCACGGACGGCCAGACGGCCGCGCGCCCGCTCGAGCAGCTCGCCTGCCTCACGCTGCGCTTCGGCAACGGCACGCTCGGCCAGGTGGTCGCCAGCCGCCTTCTTCCAGACTCGCGCAACGATTTCCGCGTCTACGGGATCACCGGGCTCATCGCCGGACACCACTC
>Ga0209382_10004876_pt1 | contig 17675 bp, 14 predicted proteins | sample SoiMetdeltSBSDD5_FD_187599 | JGI IMG/M metagenome (GOLD analysis project Ga0209382, IMG submission 187599) | Bulk soil microbial communities from a Populus tree surrounding site in Tennessee, USA - Soil MetaG P. deltoides SBSDD5 (SPAdes) (version 2) | ecosystem: Environmental > Terrestrial >...
ATGTTCTCGGCGTTGCTGCCCAGCCCGGTCTCGTCCGTCGGGCTGTGGACGCCGATCCGCCCCACCACGATGAGCCAGGGATTCGTCTTGCGCGCGTGGTCCAGGATCTTCTGGAAGGGCTTGCCATCGAGAAGCGTCTTCTTGACTTCGATGCCCGCCTCGCTCCCCATCCGTTCTCCGACTTCGAGGTGAGACTGGTAGATCTGCGCGAGCCCGGTGTCGATGATTTCCTCGTGGAGCTGATTCTGCTCCTCGAAGCGGAACACCTTCGCCGCCTGCTCGGTGAGGACGTTGACGATGCCGTTGAAGACGGAGTAGTGCAGATAGGGATCGTAGACGGCGATGGTTTCGATCTTCTTGCCGAACGTGCGGGCCAGTTCGACCGCGGTCATGAGCGCGCCGAACGACTGCGGGCTGCCGTCGAGGCCGACCAGGATCGTGTCCCGCTCCGCCTCGCCCGGCTCGGGGACGTGCTTGACGACCCAGACATCGCGGTCGGATTGGCGAGCCACGCGTTCGCATACGGAGCCGATGACGCTGTCGCGGGCGCGCCCGATCCCCAGGGCGCCGATCACGACCAGGTCGTGCGATGAGCCGGCGAGATCCTTGAGGATCTCGGTGTGATGTTTCCCGTCCATCATCCGCGGCTCGAACGGCAGGCCCGACTCACCACACAGGCGTGACATGCCATCGAGATAGCTGTCGGAGATGAGCTTGAGGCCCATCGTGATGAGGCTGTCGTGGATCTTCCGCTGGCGCTCCAGTTCCACCTCGTCGATGTACTCCTCGGGCAGGGTGTACTCCATCTGCCTGAAGCGATAGTCGTGCAGCTTTGCCGCGTAGACATGGCAGCCGACTAGTTTCGCGGAGAATGCCTTGCCCAGCGCGACGCTGCAGGCGACGGCGCGGTTGGAGTGGTCTGAGTTATCGACAGGAACGTAGATACTCTTGTACATGGATCCTCCGGATAGCCCGCTACAGCTCACGCTCGCGTGGCTGCCTGTTCACTCGTCCCGTGGGCGCGAGGGCCCAAGTGCCACCGCCGCGCCCAGCCGATCACAGCCAGCTCGATCGCGAGGATGAGCAGCGCAATCCTCACCATCGGGCCGACGGCCGACGTGACCACTTCCGGCTCGACGTAGAGGGAGTACCAGACCGTGAGACCTCGCCTGTTGCCCCGCTCGCGCGAGAACCCGTCCCAGACCGAGAAGGCAATGGGCACGAACTGTCCCGATGCGAACGGGGCGCTCCCGCTGGCGAGCAGGGGCCGCTTGAAAATCGCCGACCATTCTCCCTGGTCGTAGCTGGCGACGCCCGTGACATCACCCGTATCGTTCAGCGCGACGTCCGCGCTTCCCCGGCCGGTGAACTGGAGCGGATTGGGGCGAGCCAGATCGAAGAACCACAGGTCCACCGGGTTCTGAGCATCCCCGAAGATGAAGTAGGGCTTGCGCGCGTCAGTCGTCGCCCGCGAGGGAATCTGGATCGCAACTGCGTCGGAGAACTCGGATGGCTTGGCGGATGGCGCGACCGCCTCGGCGAAGGGGTCCGCTGCCGGCTGTTCGGCAGCCACCTCCGCCTCGCCGAACGGGCTCGTTCCCGTCTCCTGGGCAGCTGCCGGCGCCGATTCCTCCTCTTCCAGTGGCACGGGAAGCGACGGCGCGTTCTTCGCCATGTTGTCCGCCCCCATGTCGTGCCATCGAACGAGCAGGGCGATCGACTCGGCGTCGTAGATCGCCTGAACCGTCACGGACGTCGCGGGGGGATGAAACGCGCGTCCGGGTTCCGTGATCTGTCCGATGATCGGGAACCGGGCCACGGGTGCCGAGGCGAAGCTCGCGGTCCCTTTGGCGATGTCGATCGGATCCGGGACGTATTTGGCGACGACGAGATTGGTATATCCAGGGTCGACGCTGCCCGACAGCGAGGCGATGAAGTCGGTGATCGCCCACCGCTGCTCGGGCATGAGGCTGTCGGCAAACGACGGCATCGGCGTACCGTTGAGCCCGGTGGTCATCGTCCGGAAGATGTCCTCGCGAGTGGGGCCTCCCCGAAAGGTCCAGGGCTGTGTGAGGTCAGCCGCGCGTATCGGCTTGCCGAAGTCATCCATCAGCGTTGGAGCCGATGGTCCGTCGCCCCGGCCGAGGTTCCCGTGGCACTTCAGGCAGCCGGTTTCCACGTAGAGCTTCTTCCCGAGCTCAATCGACTCCTGCGAGGAGGCCGGCGCGCCCGGGAGCTCCAAAGGCTTGGGGACACTCTCGGGATTCGAAAAGTCGGGAGAGAAGGTCGTCACGAAGTAGGCGAGATCCGACACTTCCTGTTCCGACAGGTTTGGCCAGGCGGGCATCGAGGTATAGGGCATGCCGCGCCTGATGATGTTGACCAGGTCCTGATGGCTCGGGAGCGCTCCGCTGGGAGTCGTCCGAACCTTGAACCTGCCGGCCGTGAAGTCCCGGGGCGTTGGGAACAAATGCGGCGTGGCATAGCCCTGGCCGTCACCCTTCTCGCCGTGGCACTGGGCGCAATTCTTGACATACACCGCCCTGCCCGCTTCTCGCTGCGCCTCGGTGCCGACGTCGGGACCCTGCGCTTCGACTCCGACCGCTATCGCGTCGCTCAGCACAGGCGCGCGCACCGAGGTCAGCACCACAGCGCACAGCCAGGCGATCAGAATTGCGAAACATCCGCGCAGAGCCGCAGCGGAGGTCATTGTGCCTCCACCTGCTCCAGAGCGCGCACCGCGGGCCGCTGGCCTGTGAAATCGTAGAGAAAGAGGATCACGTCCCACATCTCCTCTTCCTTCAGGAACTTCTCCCAGGCGGGCATCGCTGTATCCCACGGCGCCCCTTCGTCGGGCAGCCCGGGGCCGCCCTTTGAGATTCGCCAGAACAGAAACGTCTCACTGAGATTCGGGAGCGTCTGCCCGTCGGCGAAGTTGGTCGGGATCGGGTTCAGGCCGTGGGCGAACATGCCGTTGCCCCCCAGGTTGTCGCCGTGGCAGAAGACGCAGTTCCGATAGTAGACCTGGCGCCCGTTCTCGACGTGCCTGCGGAACTCTTCCGGGTTCGATGTCTCGAGCTCTCGGAACGGGTTGTCTCCAGCATCGATCTCGACCCTGTTGTCGTGGACCGTGATCTCCGAGGGCGATGCAGGATGGATCGTTCGTGGGAAGAAGGGAGGCTCGATCGGCACGTTCATCTGGACGTAGACGTTCGCCGCTGCGAGCGCCGGGATGGCGATGGCCAATCCGCCGAGGAACGGCGTGAACCGCTTCTCGGTCATGAACCGGACGAGCGGGCGGGACACCTCTTCGCGACGCGGCTGGCTGGAGGACAAGTACGCCAGGAGCGCGAGCGAGACGATCCCCATGTAGATCGAGATGACGGAGGCGGGAATCGGGGTCGTGAATCCGAACCGGAGCACGACGTAGAGCCCCACCCACCAGGCGAAGGCCCAATACAGCAGACTGGCCCGGCGGAAGCGGAGAAGTCCGAATACGACGGCAACGGCGAGGACGACCAGGATGTTCATCGTGCAACCCCACCGGTCGCAGGGGCGGCGGGAGCCGGCCCGGCGGCTGGAGCGACTGGCGTTCCAGGCGGCGCGACCTTCTCGGCTGGTGGCGCGCTGAGAGGCAACTGCTGGCCAGGCGCGGCGTTCTGGTCTGGCGGCGCGCCAGCCGGCGCCCCGCCCGGTGCGCCCGGCGCGCCCGGCGCGCCCGGCGCGGCAGCCGGCGGCTTGTAGTAGGCATGCGCCGTCTGGAGCGTGACCGTCGGCGTGCCGCCAAGGGACTGGAGGTACGCGATCACGCAGAGAATCTCCTGATCGGTGAGACCGATCGGGGGCCTGTTGATGGTGGGCATCCCCGGATTGAATCCTGGCACGACGAACCTGTCAGGTTCGTACATCGATTGAGCGAAGTACTCGATGTCGGTCAGGCCCGGAACGCGGGTCATCGCGCGGACGTCGAGCCCTTCGAAGTCGGGGAAGCGGAGCGCCCCGGTCTGACCGATCGTGTGGCAGGTCCGGCACAGGCCCTTGCCGGTCGTGATGTCGCGGCCGATCCCGACCATCTCGTCCGTGGTGAGGTCGGCTCTGATGAGGATCGGCGCCGGCGGCTGCACTTCGTTCTGAGGCACCATCTGGCCGACGTAGCCATAAAAGGCGGTGGTCGCGAGGACGAGCGCGCCGATTCGGGGACCGACCGGTATCGTCATGACAGCCTGTTGGTGTGCCCCTCGCGGACCGCGCCCCCGAGAACGATGTGTCCGCCGCTATGCGGCACTCTCTCCGGCGCCGGCACAACCGCCGGATACTCGGCGCGCTCGTGCAGGCTCGTGATCCAGAACACCACGCCGATCAGGACGAAGAACAGCAGCACGGTCACCGAGACCACCTGTGTCGCGAAGCCAAGGGTGGGCGTGAAGGCGTCGGCCGAGTTGTCGCGAATGACGCCGTAGACATGCCAGTGCTGGCGGAGCCCGGACCGCACGTAGCCCATAAGCCCCATCAGCCAGGTGAAGGTCACCGCGATGAAAATCAGCACGTATTGCGAGATTGCCGGGATCCGTCCCCACTGCACCTCGCCGGTTCTCTTCGCCCCGCGGAAGAGGAAGACGTCGATGGCGGTGATCGCGACCATCGCGAACAGCACCGAGCTGACCTGCGGCACCGAGAGGCCGATCCTGACACTCGCCTCGACAAAGTACCCGTAGATACCGAGGGAGATAACGAAGACGGCGACGCTCGCGAAGATGGCGAGCTGCGCCGCATGGCCCGCCTTCGCCCATGCCACCGCCGCAATCTTCCCGGTGCGGCGGTAGAGGAGAAAGCTCATGAACGTCGTGAGGATCAGGATGTTCACGGCCGTGTTCTTGGCGGACATGACGCCCAGGAACCCGAGCACCGGGTGCGCCGATCCTCCCATCGCGCGCACTTCGGAGACCGTCGCGATGATCGACCGGGGCGTCGCCCACACCATGAAGCAGAGCGCGATGCCGATGAGAAGATACTTGATGAACTTCTGAAGCGGCTGTACGCCTTCGACCCGCCCCATCCCGAGCCAGAGATAGTAGTTGGCGGCAAGGAAGAGATTTCCGATCAGTACGGCCTGGATGATGAACAGCCACGAGAAGGCGCCGCCCATCATCGTCAGCCCGAGCGTCTGGGAGAACGCGTAGATCTCAGACGCGAGCCAGTAGCCGGCGAACGGGAGCGGGAGAAAGGCGCTGATGGCAACAAAGTTACCGATGTATCCCATCCAGTCGTAGTGGGCCCGCTCCTCGTCGGATGTTGCGTTCAGGAACTTGAATGCCGCGTACGCGGCAGCGACCGATCCGCCGAAGGCGACGTTGGCGATGACGCGATGGACGTTGATCGGCATCCACGTGTAGTTGTAGACCGCGTCCCAGACGGAGATCACCGCCCCGGTATCCGAGACGCCGTTCGGCGACATCATGAACGTGAGCCAGGCATTGGCGATGAACATGATCGCCGTGCCGACGAGGTTGAGCATGAACCCGAGGACAAGATGAACCACCGGATGGAACTTACCCCAGCCGTAATAGTAGGTGTAGAGGAAGAAGGCCTCGGCAAAGAAGAGCAGCACGTAGGGGAGAAAGGTCGGGGAGAACACGCTCATCAGGTAGTTCGTGAACTTCGGATACAAAGCAATGAGCATGAACGTCAGGAAGGCTCCGAACGTCGCCGTGAGCGAGAAGGAGACGGAGAGGAGCCTCGTGAACTCGTGCGCCAGCCGGTCGTATCGCAGATCTCCGGTTTTGTAGCCGATCACCTCGATGATGAATGCGAAGAGTGGAACGGCGAGGACGAAGGCCGCGAACAGCAGGTGGAGCTGCGCGATCGACCAGATGGCGACGCGACTCCCAACCACGGGAAAGGTCCTGTACTCCGCCTCCTGGTAGATCGTCGCCTTGGCCTTCGCCTCCGCGTCGGCCCTTTCGTCAGCCAGTCCCGAGACGCGGGGAGTTGCGTCCACCGTCGCGGCAGGCGCCCGGTAAGGATCCCTGTACTCGCGGTTCGTCAGGAACATGGCGATCATCACAACCGCGACGAACATCGCCACACCGGTGACGGGACCGAGCACGAACAGCAATTTGCGGTTCATCAGGCCGTTCATCCCGTCGTCTCCTTCAGGGGTTGCCCGCGGGCGCAGCAGGCGCGGGCGCGGCCGCAGGAGCGGGTGCAGGCGCCGCCGCGGCCGCAGGAGCTGCCGCGGCGCGCGCCAGCCGATCGCGCTGGAGCTCTCGCACGTGGGCGATGATCGCCCACCTGTCCGCGGGAGGAATCGGCCAGCGGTAGCTGGGCATCAGCCCCACTCCGTTGGTGATGACATCGAAGATCTGCCCGTCCGGGTACTTCAGGATCTTTTCCTGGTGGAACGTCGCCGTGGGGACGTTTCCTCGCTGATACAGAATCCCCATGCCGTCCCCTCGAGCGTCGTGGCAGGGCTGGCAATAAATCTGGTAACGCTGCCGACCGCGCTCGACGAGCGCGTCGTCCACGGTCACGGGGATCGTGGCGACGAACTGTCCGCCCGCTTGCTTTCCTGTAAAGAACGCCCCGTCCTCCTGGAGACCCCCGATCGGGACCGTTCCCGGAACGGGCTCGCGCATGGACGCGCCGTTGTAGAAGAAATTGCTGGCCGTCTGGGGCCGGGCCTTCGGCTGGTCGTCCATGCTCGGGTTGAGATGGATCGGGGGGCGGCTCGAGGTGCAGCCGCGCGCGCAGCCGCTCACGGCAAGAGAGGTGAGGACGAGCGCGGTCAGCACGCGTCTGCGGGCGATCATGCAACGCCCTCGAGGTCCGGATTCGGATTGCGCACTTTGGCCAGGTAGGTCGTCCGGGGCTTGGTGTTCAGCTCCTCGAGGAGCGAGTAGTTGCGGGGATCGGCCTTCGCCTTGACGACCCGGCTTGATTGGTCGCGAAGATTGCCGAACTCTATCGCCGAAGCGGGGCAGGCCTGCTGGCAGGCCGTCTTGACGTCGCCGTCGCGAAGCTCACGCCCTGCCAGCTTCGCATCGATCTTCGCCCGATTGATCCTCTGCGTGCAGTACGTGCACTTCTCCATGACGCCGCGGGCACGAACCGTGACGTCGGGGTTCATCGCAAGCTTGAGGATGTCGGGAGTGTCCTTGGTGTAGTTGAAGAAATTGAATCGGCGCACTTTATAGGGACAGTTGTTCGAGCAGTAGCGGGTCCCGATGCACCGGTTGTAGACCATCACATTGAGACCCTGCTGGTCGTGAACGGTTGCGGCCACGGGACAGACCTGCTCGCAGGGAGCGTCCTCGCACTGCATGCATGGGACTGGCTGGAAGACGACCTCCGGGCTGCCAGAGGGGTCGCCCGAGAAATACCGGTCCACCCGCACCCAGTGCATCTCGCGCTGTCTCTTGACCTGGATCTTGCCGACAACGGGGATGTTGTTTTCGCTCTGGCACGCGGTCATGCACGCGTTGCAGCCGATGCAGGAGTTCAAGTCGATCGTCATCCCCCACTGGGGGCCCTGATCGTAGGTATGCTCCTTCCAGAGCGAGAAGTGCTCCGGTTCCTCCGCGAAGACGCCGAGCGCGCCGACTTCTCCTTCGGGATGGCCGGCCGCTGGAGCTCTCCCCTCCCCCTGCGGGTTCTCGGGCTCCGCCGCGGGGGCCGTTGTCGATCGAAGCTCGGTTACGGTCGATTCGCGGACGATCGGGCGCCCCTCCATGCTCCCGTGGTCCTGAGTCGCCGAAAGCGGATAAGTGCCCGCGCGCTTGGCCAGTCTGACTCCGCCGTCGAAGCCGGGTGCCTTGGAGCCTCGGACCTTGAACGCGTCGAACCCGACCCCCGAACCGATCCGACCCGCGCGTGAACGGCCATAGCCGAGCGTCAAGGCGACCACCCCGTCCGCCATGCCGGGAAGAACCCAGGCGGGAAGCTCGAGCGAGCGGCCCGCATACTCGAGAAGGACCATATCCTCGTTCACAAGACCGAGCATTTCGGCCGTCTTCGGGCTCACGAGCGCGGGGTTGTCCCAGGTGAGTTTGGTGAGCGGATCCGGCAGCTCCTGCAGCCACCCGTCGTTTGCGAAGCGGCCGTCGTGAAGTGAAGGAGAGGGGAGGAACACGACCTCGAGCCCGCCGCCAGCTTCGCCGCCGCTCGCGCGCGCAAGCTCCGCCAGGGCCGGTGCGGAAAGAGCGGGGACAACCTCTGGAAGCTCGCTGCCGGGAAGCAATCCGTCATGCAGGACGCGGTTCCACTTCCTGTCGAACTCGCCCTCGCCGAGGATGGGTCTCCACGTCTCCCGCACGATGTCATAGCCGGGACGATCCTTGCCTCCGACGATCATCCCCAGCACTTCAATGGCGGTTCGTCCGCCGAACAGGGGGAGGATCAGCGGCTGGACGACGCTGACTGTGCCTCCAACCGCACGCGCGTCTCCCCACGATTCGAGATAGTGAGCGCGGGGGATGTGCCACTCGGCTTTTGAGGAGGTTTCGTCCACCGAATGCCCAAGCGCGATCGAGTGAGGGACCTTCGCCATCGCCGAGGCGAAGTCGAGATCGGCGGGCGCATCGAACACAGGATTTCCGCCGAGGACGATGAGCGTCTGGACCGTGCCGGCCGTCATCGCGGAAACGAGGGAAGTCAGTGAGCTGACGCTCGGAAGCGCCGCGTCTCTCGTTTCGTAGTAGCTGACCGTCGTGCCTGTGTTGCCGAGAGACGTGTTCAGCGCGCAGACCGCGGCGTGCACCGCTGCGGGCTGGCGTTCTCCAGCCACGATCAACCCCTTGCCGCGGTTCGCCAGAAGGTCCTTGGCAAGGGCGTCGAGCCAGCGCGGGTCCACACCCGCGAGCTCTGCCGTCGCGTTCCCGGCTCCCGTCGGGGCGAGGCGCGCAGCAAGAGCCGCGAGGAAAGGGGCGATCTGCCGGCTTTCGAGACGGAGCCGATGATCCGCCATCGCTCCGGTGAGCGAGTAGACCCCTTCTACCACGTACAGCCGGTTCATCGCGCCGCCGGAGGTTCCCGCACGTCTTCCGTCCGCGAAGTTTCGCGCGTGGCGGATCATTTCCGGGTCGGTAAGCAGCGGGTCGGCGTCGAGGGCGAGAATCACCGCGGCTCGATCGAGCCGGAGCATGAGGTCGACGTCGCGCCCGGCGGCCTGCCGCAGACCCGCGAGTCGGTTCTCGTCGCTGACCGCATCGTAGGTCGCCCACTGCAACCGGGGGTAGCGGGCACGGAGCTCGGAGGCCAGGCGCGCCAGGGTCGGAGAAGAAAAGGACTCGGAGAGCACCGCAAGGCCGGCGCCGCCATCGGCGCTATGGGCCTCCGACAGCTGGCCCCAGGCAGTGACGAAATCGCCCCAGGACTTCCGCGCACCCTTCTGCGTGACCGACTGTGAGCGGTCGGGATCGTAGAGGCCGAGCACGGACGCCTGGACGAGTGAGCTCGAACCTCCGAGCGTTGACGGGTGCGAAGGGTTTCCTTCGATCTTGGTCGGCCGTCCTTCGTGGCTCTCGACAATCAGGCCGTATGCGCTGCGCCGGAACGGCATCGTCGTCGCGTAGTAGCGCGGGATGCCAGGGACGATCTCCTCGGGGGCATTGACGTAGGGGACGATCTCTTCGACCGGGCGCCGGCACCCTGCGAGGCCCGCGAGCGACAGCGAAGCGCCCAGGAGCATCATCATCTCGCGCCGCGTGACTCCGTCGGGAAGCTCCGAGGCGCCTTCCGGAAACTCCCGCTCCAGAGCGGCGCGGAATTCGGGGCGGTCTTCGATCTGCGCGAGGCTTCGCCAGTAGCTCCGCCTCACCGGTGGCACCCCGAACAGTCAGTCGGCGGATTAACCGGTCGCTCGCCTTTCAGCAGGGCCGCGCGCACCTGGGGATCCCGGGGAGGCGTCCACCTCATGTTCGTGACCTCCGAGACCGGGCGTCTGTTGGGAGCGGGGTTGCGGTGGCAATCGAGGCACCAGCTCATGCTGAGCGGCGTCATCTGGGTGACCGTTTCCATCTCGTCGATGCGGCCATGGCAGGTGACGCAGCCGATCCCCGCCGTCACGTGCGCGCTGTGGTGGAAATACGCGTATTCGGGAAGGTTGTGGACGCGAATCCAGCGCATCGGCCGCCCGCTCTGGGCACTGTCCCGAATCGGTGCCAGCACCGCGCTGTCCTTCAACACCGTCGTGTGACAGTTCATGCAGGTCCGCGTCGGCGGAATGTTCGCGACCGCGGACGTCTCGACCGAGGCGTGACAGTAGCGGCAATCGAGGCCAAGCTCGCCGACGTGGAGCCGGTGGCTATACGGGACGGGCTGAACGGGACGGTAGCCTACATCCGTGTACGAGGGGGAAAAGTAGTACCAAACGCCCGCGACCGCGACCGTCGGAACAAGGATGCCCGCGATGGCGGCGACGATCGGGAGCTTGTTCCAATTAGGGGGGAAGATTTGGGCCAACGGCTAGGACTCCGGGGCGCTGGAGGACACTTGCCCCGGCTGCGAGTCCGCGTTGGAACTGTAATGCCGCATCCGCGCGCCCCAAGAATTCGTTCGGAGGGAAAGATGATCGAAATCCCGTGGATTGACGCCGGCGATTCTATCTACGAACTGGTACGAGGGTCAAGCACACAGCGCCTTCACGCGCGGACTAAATTCATCTGTAGCTAGACGATTCTTACCGCTCCGGGGCCGTCTGCGGCTCCGTATCGCTCTCCGTCTGCCCGGCCGGTTCGGCAATCGGCGCGGGCGGCCCGATCGTCACGCGCGTGCCTGCTGCCGCCGTCCCACCGGGCGCGACGAACCATCCGCGCGACAGGTAGTCGGACAGCGTCAGGCCAAACAGGACGAACAGAAAGAAGAATGCGGTACCGCAGATCAGCTTGGTCAGCTGGCTGCTGTACTTCACATGCATGAAGAACAGGATGACCAGCGTCGCCTTGAGGATGGCGATGCCGAGGGCCACGGGAAAATTCAGCGGACCCAGGTTGATGAACGCGATGGTCACCGTGATCGCGGTGAGCACCATCAGCGCTCCGAAGATCGCGTAATACGTCGTCTTGGGCGAAACATGGCCAGACATGCGTTAACTCAGGTGATGCGCCCTGTCCACGAGGTACAGCAGGGGAAACAGGAAAATCCAGACGATGTCGACGAAGTGCCAGTACAGCCCCGACAGCTCGACCGGGGTATACCACTCGGGTGAGAAGCGCCGGCGGTGCGCCATCCAGGTAATTACCGCCAGGACACAGAACCCGACCACCATGTGGAGAGCGTGGAGACCGGTCAGGCCGAAGTAGAGCGACAGGAAGATCTGAACATGGGCGGCTTCAGGCCCCTCGAACTGGAAATTGGGTCCGGGAATATGGTGAAGCAGGTACTTCTCCCGGTACTCGAAGAACTTGACGACCAGGAAGGTCAATCCGAGCGCCATCGTCAACAACAGCCACCTGACAGTCGCCTTCTGAGCGCCCGTCTGCGCCGAACGCACGGCCAGCGCCATGGTGAGACTGCTCCCGATGAGCACGACCGTGTTGAACCCGCCGAGGCGGATGTCCAGTTCGAGGCTGCCTTCGGACCACGCCAGCGGGTACCATACCCGGTACAAGAGGTAGGCCATGAGCAGCCCGCCGAAGAACATGACTTCGGTCACGAGGAAGATCCACATGCCCAGCGTAGACGCTTCCTGTTGCTGCTCCAGCGTCTGGAAATGGTGCTGCAGCGCCGGATGATGAGCGTGAGCGCCCGGATCGGCGTGCGCGGCGGCTATCTCAGGCAACTTCGATCTCCCGCTCCGAGTACTTGTACGCGCCCTCGTTCACGATCGGCGTCTCCGTGAAGTTGTCGGGTATCGGCGGCGACTCGGTCTTCCACTCGAGGCCCGTGGCGCGCCAGGGATTCGCGCCTGCCGCCTGCCCCTTGAAGAGGGAAAACACGAGGTACGAGGCAATGAGCGTGTAGCCGACGGCCAGAATCGACGCGCCGGCGGACGACAGCACGTTCAGCACCTGGAACTCTTCCGAGTACGCGTGGTAGCGGCGCGGCATCCCGAGGTAGCCGAGGATGAACTGCGGGAAGAACGTCAGGTTGAAGCCGAAGAACACGAGGAGCGCCGCTGTCGTGGCTGCCCAGTTCGGGTACATCCGGCCCGTCATCTTGGGCCACCAGTAATGAAGGCCGGCAAAGAACCCCATGATCGCGCCGCCGACCATGATGTAGTGGAAGTGCGCGACGACGAAATAAGTGTCGTGGAGGTGGACGTCAAGCCCCAGCGAGGCCAGGAAGAGCCCGGTCAGCCCGCCGATCAGGAACAGGCCGATGAAGCCGAACACCCACAACATCGGCGCCCGCCACCAGATGGCCCCCTGGTACAACGTCGCTGTCCAGTTGAACGTCTTCACCGCCGACGGAATCGCGACGGCGAACGAGAGGAACGAGAACACCATCGCCGAGTAGGGCGAAATGCCCGCCACGAACAGGTGGTGCGCCCACACCAGGAAGCCAAACACCGCGATCGCGAGGCTCGAAAACGCGACAAATGAATAGCCGAAGACGTTCTTGCGCGAAAAGCAGGCAATGACCTCGCTGATCACGCCCATGGGGGGCAGGATCATGATGTAGACCGCCGGGTGCGAGTAGAACCAGAACAGGTGCTGGAAGAGGACCGGGTCGCCGCCCAGGCGCGGATCGAAGATGCCAAAGCCGAGCGCGCGCTCCAGCGCCAGCATGCCGACAGTGATGGCGATCACCGGGGTTCCGAGGATCTGGACCAGGCTCGTCGCATACAGCGCCCACACAAACAGCGGCAGCCGGAACCAGGTCATGCCGGGCGCGCGCATCCGGTGGATCGTCACCATGAAATTCAGCCCGGTCAGGATCGACGAGAAACCGGCGATGAACACCCCGATTCCGGTCATGAGGACGTTGGAGTTCGAGTAGAGGCTGCTGTACGGCGTGTAGAACGTCCAGCCGGTGTCAACGCCGCCGAACACCATGGCCGCCAGCGTGAAGAAGAACCCGATGACGAAGATGTACCAGCTCAGGAGGTTGAGCCTCGGAAACGCGACGTCCTTCGCGCCGATCATCAGCGGCAGCGCAAAGTTGCCGAGGATGGCCGGCACCGATGGGATGAGCACGAAGAACACCATGGCGACGCCGTGCATGGTGAACAACCGGTTGTAGGTGTCCGCCGACACGAAGTCGCCCTGCGGCGTTGTCAGCTCGATGCGGATGCCCGTGGCGAAGAGGCCGCCAAGAAAGAACGCGATCGTGACGACCAGCAGGTACAAGATGCCGATGCGCTTGTGGTCCTTGGTCAGCAGCCACGAGGCCACGCCGTGCCTGACGTTCAGATAGTTCACTCGCGGAAGGACTGTCGTGGTCATGGTCCTTACTTTGTTGCAGTCGCCGGCGCCCCCGCCGACGGCAGCGACTTGATGTACTCGATCAGACTCATCAATCCCTGTTCGTTGACCTGCCCCTGGAACGTGGGCATCACCGGGCCGTAACCGGCCACCAGCCTCATCTGTGGCGTGAGGATCGATTCGCGAATGTAGGTGTCGTCAACGAGCACAGCGACGCCGCTGGCCAGCTGCTCCTGCTGGCCGTACTTGCCCGCGAGCGACGGACCACGCCCTGATCCGTCTGTCAGGTGACAACTGACGCAGCCAAGCTGCTGGAACAGCTGCTCACCGCGCGCCGTCATCGACAGGCCGCCGCCCCCGCCGCCGAGCCAGGCCTGGTACTCGTTCGGCTCCATGACGAACACGCGGCCGATCATCCCGGAGTGCTTGGTTCCGCAGTATTCCGCGCAGAACAGGTGGTACTCGCCCGCCCTGGTCGGCGTGAACCATATCGAGCTGTAGCGACCGGGGATCGCGTCGGCCTTCACGCGAAACGCCGGGATGAACAGCGAGTGGATCACGTCCTCCGAGGTGAACGTCACCTTGACCGGGCGGCCGAGCGGGACGTGCAACTCGTTGATCTCGCTCTGGCCGTCGATGTGCTGAAAGCGCCACATCCAGCGCTTGCCGGTTGAATAGATCTCCAGCGTCTGGTCAGGGGCGCGCACCATGTGGAAGAACACGATGGTCGCCCAGGCGAAGATGGCCATCGACACCAGGAACGGCACGATCGACCATCCGAGCTCGAGCCAGAGGGAACCCGTGATCGGCGCCCCGACCTTTTCCCCCGTGCGGTCCCGGTACTTCACGGCAAAGACGATGACGAAGAACACGACGAGCAGCGCGACGAACGCCGTGACCGCGGTGACGAAGAAATACAGGTGGTCCACCTCGGGGGCGAGGTTGGATGCCTGTTCGGGGAAAAGCGGGATACCTTCCAACATAACTTGTTACGGTCTCACGTCCGGCGCAGCGCCGGCATTCGCGACTCGCGGCGTCGCGTGATCAGAATGAATCCGCCGATCGCCAGCACCGTCAGGACGCCGCCAAGCCGGACGAGGTTCATCACCATGAGTCCGTAGCGGCCGCTCTCAGGGTTGTAATGGAAGCAGTAGAGGAGCAGTTCGTCGATCGCTGAGCCGACGCGTCCCTCACTGGATTCCACCAGCGCCAGTCGCAGTTCCTTCGGCGAGTACTCGACGCCGTAGAAGTAGCGGGACAGCCGGCCCTGCGGAGTTGCGACCAGAATGCCGCTGACATGCGCAAACTGCCCGGTGCGTGCATCCCACTGGTACGAAAAGCCGGCCGCGGACGTCACGCGCCGAATCGTCGCCTCGTCGCCGCTCAGCAGGTGCCAGGACCCGGCGTCTTTCCCTGTTGACCAGTATTCGAGATGGGCGCGCTTCTTCTCTGCCGCCGTTGCCGGCGTGTCGCGCGGGTCGAAACTGACGAGGACGACCTCGTAGTCCTCCCCTGCTGCAAACGGCATCACCTTCAGGGCACTCGACAGCCCGTTCATCACCTGGGTGCACAGCATCGGGCACTGGTAGTAGACGAAGGCGAGCAGCACGGGCTTGCGGCCAAAGTAAGCACCGAGCGTCACGCGCCGGCCGGTCTCGTCGGTAAACGATGCGTCGAGCGGCAGCATTTCGTTCAGTCGCTGTTTGAAGCTGACATCCTTCAGCTGCGGGATCGTCTGCGTCGACACTGTGCCCGGACGCTGCTGATCGCCGTAGCCCGCCGGGAAGCCAGGCTGCGCCGCCGCTTCCGGCGGAAGACACAAGGCCCAAAGCCCAAGGCTCACGGCCCAAAAACCCCGGACCCTCTTTTGTGCCTTGTGACTTGGGCCTTGTGACTTGGGCCTTGTCATTGTCTTCGCCGCTCCATCACGCGCCCGGCGCTCGCGTCCGACGGCATCATGCCCGGCGTTTCGACAGCGGCGCCGTCGGCCGGCGAGCGCGAAGGCAGTCCGCGCTCCACCATCAGCCGCATCGCATCCTCGATCGGGATGTGCACGATGCCGGCCTCCTTGTTCATCCACCCGTAGCCCTCGAGAAACGCCTCTTCTCCGACACGGAACTCGTAGACCTCTTTGGTCGGGAACTGCTGGAGCCGCGGCGTCGGGGGCAGCCGTTGTCCCTGCGCCGCCACAAGCGGGTATCGCGGATCCCCGGTTTCCTCCGCCCGCTCAATCAGCAATGCGTACAGAAGACCGAGGCCGACGTGGATGAGGACCGCCGAGATGGTGAGCCAGAACAGGAACCTGACGATGATCCAGACGTTGGCGTCGGTGTGTTCATAGGTCGAGCCCGGCGGCGTCTGTCGGTACTCGTCATCCGGCGAGGCGTGGCCGATGGCGTCGTGCGGGTTCATCAATGGCCCCCCGTGCTTTCGAGCGCCTCGCGGAGGTACGGATCAGCGAAGGCCAGCAGCGGCCGCTGCGCCAGCTGCGTGAAGAACATCCAGAGCCAGAGGCCGCCGATCGCCAGCGGCGCTGCCAGGTCGAGCCAGTGGACGAAGAAGGTCCCTTCATGCTCGCCGGGCAGCATGTGCAGGTTCGCACCCGAGGCGTCGAACTCGGGCGACACCAGCATGAACAGATCGATGTACCGCACCACGAGCAGCGCCACCGCCACCCAGACGAGGCGGTGCGGCATCCGCTTCAGGTTGCGCGAGAGCAGCAGCAGGAACGGCACGGCGAAATGGAAGATCACGAGAAACAGCGCGAGGTACTGCCAGCCATGGCTGATCCTGCCGATGAAGTACGGAATCTCCTCGACCAGGTTCGCCGCATAAACGAGCATGAATTGCGAGAAGTTGAAGTAGGCCCAGAGCATGACGAAGGCGAGCGACAGCTTGCCGAGGTCGTGGAAGTGACTCGGCTTGAGCAGGTTCGCCATTGGCGCCTGTCTGGCGAGCACGGTGCTGATGACGATCGTGAACGCCAGCGCCGACAGTCCCTGTCCGCCGATGAAGATGAAGCCGAACAGCGTCGAATACCAGTGCGGGTTCAACGACATGATCCAGTCGATGGCCGCGGCGGTCGCCGAGAACGCGTAGAAGACGATGCCGCCGCCGCTGACGTGCTGGAGGCGGAGGTTCGCGCTCGTGTCCCCTTCGTCCTGCCGGCGGGAGAGGCGCGAGAGCGTCCACGCGAGCGTGATCCAGCCGCCGAAGTACACCAGGGCGCGCACCAGGAAAAACCCGGTATTGAGGTAGAAGGCCTTGTGCCGGAGCACCTCGTCCTGCTGGACCAGGTCGGCATGGGTCCAGGGATAGAGGCTGCTCATCCCGAGCACGATCGGCAGAAAGAGCAGCGCCAACAGCGGCAGTGTCCGGCTCGCCGCTTCGAAGATCCTGCGGAAGATGCCCCATGCGCCACCCGACAGATGCTGGATCATCAGCAGCGCCAGCGAGCCGAGCGCGATCCCCAGGAACAGCAGGTAGGCAATCAGCCACGACCTGAAAAAATGGCCGCGATCGAAGATGAATCCCAGCAGGCAGGCCGCAAGCCCGATGCCTCCGGCGACCAGCGCGCGCGAACGGCGCGCGTCGATGTCGGCGGGCGACGCATAGGTGGTGTCCGCCATTTACCTGGGCTCCTGTCGGGCCGTCGCGTCGAGGGCGCCGCGCCGATCTGCAGGGACGTCGTCAACCGTCGCCCGCTGGCTGAATTGCAGCGCGCGGATGTACGCGGCGATGGCCCAGCGGTCGGCGACCGGCACTTGCGCGGCATAGTCGGACATGGCGCCGAAGCCGTGCGTCATGACGTCGAAGAAATAACCGGCCGGGGCGGTGCGCAGCCGCTCGTCGTGGAACGAGGGCGGCGCCCGGAAGCCGCGCTGCACCACCATCCCGTTGCCCTGCCCGGTCCGGCCGTGGCACGGCGAGCAGAACACGTTGAAGCGCTCGCGCCCGCGAGCCATCACATCGGCTGTCACCGGCATGGGAAACACGTCGGCGAGCTGGCCGTCGATCTTGCCGGCGTACAGATGCTCGTCCCCGCGCAGCGCGCCGCGGGGGACGGTGTTGGCCACCAGGGCGCGCGAGCCGCGCCCGTCGCCAAAGAACGTGCTCGCCTCGAGCGGTTCGTATCGCGGGGCGTCGTGCATGTCCTGGCGGCACGCAGCCGCGACGCACGCGAGCGCGATGACGAGCGCGTGCGTCGCCCGACAATTCCCAAGTCCCAACTTCCAACTCCCAAGCCGCGATGCTCCAGACGCTCCCGGTTGGAAGTTGGGAGTTGGGAGTTGGGAGTTCACGTTAAGGCGCAAC
>Ga0209382_10004878_pt1 | contig 17674 bp, 15 predicted proteins | sample SoiMetdeltSBSDD5_FD_187599 | JGI IMG/M metagenome (GOLD analysis project Ga0209382, IMG submission 187599) | Bulk soil microbial communities from a Populus tree surrounding site in Tennessee, USA - Soil MetaG P. deltoides SBSDD5 (SPAdes) (version 2) | ecosystem: Environmental > Terrestrial >...
CCTCGGGTGGGCATATGCAGTACTACGCGAATGGCAGCCTGGTCAACCCGAACAACGCCCCGTTCCTCAGCGCCGGTGTGTCGTCCGGTGAGGGCTGGAACGCCTACACCAAGCTGATCGCTGCGGATTTCAGCGGTGACGGGGTAGCCGACCTGGTGGGTGTCACCTCGGGTGGGCATATGCAGTACTACGCGAATGGCAGCCTGGTCAACCCGAACAACGTCCCGTTCGTGGGCGCAGGACTATCCAACGGCGAAGGCTGGAACGCCTACAGCGAGTTCCACGCGGCCGACTTCAGCGGCGACGGTGTGGCCGACCTGGTGGCGATCACCGCCGGTGGGCATATGCAGTACTACCCGAACGGCAGCCTGGTCAATCCGAACCACATCCCGTTCACCGGTGGCGGCCTGTCCAACGGCGAAGGCTGGAACACGTACGCGACGCGCCTGGTCTGAGGCCACCGCGCGGGCCGGTCCGGATGCCGGGTCACCCAGCATCCGGACCGATGGCCTACGTCCTGGAGCCCCATCCGGACGACGGCTGGAGTTCGGCAAGCGGCAAGGTCGCAGTGCTCAAACGTGGTGCGACTCTTCAGTTCGCGCGGGAGGCGATGCTGCTGCCGGAGCCGAGGCCCGGGACCTTGCAGGCGATCGCAAGGGTGCTTAACCCGTAGCTTGGGCGCGATATCAGGTTTGTTGGCGGGCAATGAGTTAACCGGCATAGCGTGTCCAGTCTCCTGCCGCGGCTTGTTGCCATTGGACCGCCACTCCGATGTGGATGCCGAGCATACGGGCCAGGATCGCCGCGGGTATCTCGGTAGCGAGGGTGAACAGTGCGGTGGAGCGGTCTTGGCGTGGGTTGACGCCGATGCGGTGCAGCCGCTGGGCGGCGACGTCACCGGCGACGGCCGGGCCGACGTCGTGGCCGAGCGACCGGACGGTTCGCTGTGGCTGTACACCAACGGTGGCAGCAACACCTCGCCATACAGCGGCGGCACCCTGATCGGCAGTTCGTGGGATCAGTTCCGCAACGTCACACTGGCCGATGTGACTGGCGATGGGCGCGCGGACCTGGTCGCGGCCCGACCGGACGGCACGCTGTGGCTCTACACCAACGGCGGCAGCAACACCTCGCCATACAGCAACGCCACCCTGATCGGCACCTCATGGAACCAGTTCACGTTCGTGATCGGTGGCGATGTGACCGGCGATGGGCGCGCGGACGTCGTCGCGGCCCGACCGGATGGCACGCTGTGGCTCTACACCAACGGCGGCAGCAACACCTCGCCGTACAGCACCAGCACCCTCATCGGGACCGGCTGGGAGGCATTCAACCGCATCCTCCTGGCCGACGTTACCGGCGACCATCGCGCAGATGCGGTGGGCGGGCTCCCCGACGGCACGCTGTGGCTGTACACCAACGGCGGCAGCAACACCTCGCCGTACAGCACCGGGACCCTCATCGGGACCGGCTGGGAGATCTTCGGCTAGCCGTAGACCCACGACCGGCCGGGCCGGCGATGGACCCATCGCCGGCCCGGTCCATGCGGACCGCTTGGTGCTGTGGCTGGCGCCGCCAGCTCCACGACCGCTCCGGCGATCCCCCCGGTGACCTACGCCGCCCAGTACGCGCCCACGGCACACATCCGTTACACCACACAGGCCCTCATCGGGTCCGCGCCGGACGACCTGACCTCAGCGCACACGTATCGCCGCTGACACTCCGGCTGCTTCGGCGGCGGCTGGTAGGTTCCACCGGTGACAATTCCCGATCTAGCCTCTGTCACCGTCGCAGAGCTACGCGCCCTGCTGGAAACGGGGACGATGACCAGCCAGGCCCTCGTCGAAGCCCACCTGGCGCAGATCAACCGCTTCGATCCCGCGTTCGGGGCGATCCGTTGCCTGGCAACCGATGTCCTCGACCAGGCCGCGCAAAGCGACCGGATCCGGCGCGAGCGTGGCTCACGCAGTCCGATCGAGGGCATCCCGGTCCTCGTCAAGGACAACATCGACGTCGCCGGGCTGCCGACGACCGCCGGCGCCCTGGCGCTCGAGCACAATGCGCCGGCCGTGGACGCGCCGATCGTCGCCGCGATGCGCGCCGCGGGCGCGGTCATCCTGGGCAAGACAAACCTTTCCGAGTTGGCCAACTTCCTCACCGAGGACATGCCATCCGGTTACTCGTCGCTGGGCGGGCAGGTGCTCAACCCGTATGACACGGCCATCACGCCCAGCGGGTCGAGCAGCGGCTCCGCGACCGCCGTGGCGCTGGGCCTCGCGCCGCTGACCATCGGCACAGAGACCGACGGCTCCATCACCAGCCCAGCCGACCACCAGAGCATCGTCGGCATGAAACCTACGCTGGGCATGGTGAGCCGCACCGGGATTCTGCCGATCGCGCCCAGCCAGGACACGGCCGGCCCGATGACCCGCACGGTCGCCGATGCGGCGCTGCTGCTGGCGGCGATCGCCGGACCCGATCCCGCGGACCCTGCGACCGCCAGCGCGGCGGCAGCCGCCGGTGAGCTGCGTGACCTGGTCCTTGACGAGCAAGCGCTACGCGGTGCCCGCATCGGCGTCGTCCGGCAGCAACCCGAGCCCGACGAGAAGCCCGACCCGTCTCGTGACAAGTGCCACGCCGCGGCCCTTGCGGCGCTTCGGGAGGCCGGCGCACAGCTCGTCGACGTCGACCTGCCCGCGTGCGACCGCGAAGACGAACTGGCGGTCCTGCACTACGAGTTCGCCCCGAGCGTGGACCGCTACTTCGCCGCGATACCCCACACCCCGATGCGCAGCCTCGCCGACATCCAGGCGTGGAACAATGCCCACGCCGGTGCGGCGCTGAAGTTTCGCCAAGTGCATGTGGACACCGCCGTCGCGATCGATCACGACCGTGAGCGCGACGCCTACCAGCAGACACGCGCACGCGATCTGCGGTTCGCCACCGACAACCTGCTCCAGGCGCTCGGGGACACGCTTGAATGCCTCGTCTTCCCGGGCGCATCCGGCTGCAGCTGGGCGGCCCGCGCCGGCTGGCCAAGCATCGTGCTGCCGGCCGGCTATGGCGCGGACAACCGCCGGCCGGTGGGCATGATGCTCGTGTCCCGGCCGTGGACGGATGGGAGACTGCTACAGCTGGCGTACGCCTTGGAGACTGCACACCCGGTACGCCGCACACCGTTCGAGATCAACCCCGCGGTGTTTCGCCGGCTCTAGGCAACGCCGAAAAGGTCAGGGGTCAAAAGGTCAGGGCTGTCACCAGCTCCAACCGAGGACCCGCCGACCGTCACGGCAACGCGATGATGGTCGCGCTGGCTGGCTGCTGCGCGTTCTACCGCGACCCGCCTCTGGTCGGCGAGGTATGGCGACGTCGCCGACGGTTGGCTGCTACCCATCGCCTGATTCGAGCCTGCCAGTGCCCCGAAGACCCCAGATAATGAGCGCGAAGGCGGCCAGCCCGGTGGGCGCCGACGAGTAGGCCACGACCTTGATCAGCGTCTCTTGGAACGCGCTGCCGCGGGATAGCCCGTGCGGAAGCTCGCCCATCAGCGTGATCGTCTCGTTGCCGACGCCCCAGAGTGCCGCGATGACATAGGCGGTCAGGATGGCCAGCGTCGAGTAGACCGTGCACCAGAATGCGACCTGGAGCGTGCGCGGTCCCAGGTTGAGCCGCTGCCACAGCAGCCCGAACGCCAGCAGCATGACTGCCTGGAGCGCGCTCAGGGTGTGTACCGACAATCCGATGCGGGGCGATGCGAAGTATGGGATCGCGAAACCATCAAGTGATGAGAACAGCAACAGCGCGATGCCGAGCTGCAGCAACCGCTGGCTCTCCTGTCGGGACAAGGCTTTCATGACCGCTCTCCGTTCGTCGCACGGCTATGCGACTGCCCTACCCTTTCTAGGTACGCCCATGCGTTCGTAACGGTGCGTCCTACAGTTGGGCACCCGAGGGGTGCTGGACGAGCTTGTCCGTGACGCGGGTGGGTCCGTCGCCGGCGCCCACCGGCGCCGCATATCGAGCCGCGCCCGTCATGCCAACGTGACGGTCCCGATCCCCGGTCTGGCTGGTGTCAGCGGCCGTGGAAAAATGGCTCTGGCACAATTCCGTGAAGCGTATCCACTTAGGACTGGAGCAGGATTCGTTTGGTGCGTCCGGGAAGATCGAGGCTCATGCCCCGCATCGGCGAGAGATCGATGACCATCCTCCGTCCAGGTGCCGTGCCCTGCAACGTGATGACCCCCGCCACGCACGGCCACTATGAGGTCGTGCTCGGGGGCAAATTCAACCGCGCGGATGCCGTCGACGACTCCTCAACAGCGTGCGATCAGCGCCGATCGCTTGTCGACGCAGCCACTCCACACCCGCCGCGCACGGTCATACGTCTCATCGGAAGGGAACACGAGCTGCCCGCGGAACGAGGCTCGGAACGATTCCAGCGCCGATGCTCCGATCCGCGGGCCAGGCTCTTGCTGCTCGGGTGTCGCCCTCGTTACCGGTCTGATCGCGCCCCGTGGCGTCGAACCTCCTGTCGAGAGCCTACCGTTCGGTTGGTCCGAAGTGGTTCCTCATGACGTACCGGGCGACTTTCCTGCCGATCCATGCCCCCTCCATCGTCGAGTTACGGAAGTGAAGGCCGGCCCAGGTGCGAGCGTCGTAGACCTCTTTCGCAGCGTCGCTGACACGGCCGTAGTAGTGCGTGGATCCCGTGACGGTGCTGTTCATCGAGAACCCGATCTTGTCGGTCTCGAAGAACGCCGCCAGCGTCTCGACAACAGCAGCCGTCCAGCAGCCGTGGGCCCCCGGGTATTCGGGATGGTTGACAAACAGCAGCGGCGTCCAGGCCGGATCGGACTCGGTGGCGGGGTTACCGTCAGAGTCCGCTCGCCGGATCGCGTGGACCGGCCTCCAGGAGAGGAAGTGGTACTTGGCGTCGAAGCAGGCGAGGATCGCGTCAGCGGTCGCCACCTGCGCCATCGCAAGCATCCGCGCGCTCTGGGCTAGGTTGAGTCCCCGCTGGACCGCCAGGTTGCGCAGGGTCCGTGGCCACTGAACGGCGGCGTTCTCCGACCAGAAGAGCGCGGTTTCGGTCTGCTCGGCTGTCCGGACGGTGCTGTCGACCCTGCCGTACGCCTTCACCTCGTTGAAATCGTCCGCATACTCGGTGCTGGTGAGCCGGCTCGGACCATCGGGACGGAAATGCGAGATGGTGGTGAGCGCGAGCGGCCGCACCTGCTTCAGCTTTACATCGACCGGCGTCGTAGGTAGCACCGGCTCGAAGACGCCAGGGCCAGGCGCCGGTTGGACGTATGGGATCTGATTGTCGAATCCATCGTCCGCACGCCACACGATAATAGGGTGCGCGACCTGCTCGCCTACCGCGATCCCGTTCGTCTTTGCCGGCCCGTCCGGGATCTCCGCCAGATAGGCGGCGTAGGCGGCCTCCACGACGGCGGCCTGGCCGGGCACGCGGCCAACGAGCACGCCGCGCGCCGCGGCGGCGACAGCGGCCGCGGTCGAGGCCGGGCGACGTACCGTCGGCGAGACGACGAACGGCCGGTAACCACCCTCGATCGCGACCACCGCGTCGTAGATAGCCACCTGGACGATGCCTTCGAGGACGGCCGAGCTTCCCGGTGGACGTCCGACCGTGATCGCGTTCTGTGCGATCAGGCTCCAGTCGAGGACCGGGTTGTTGCGCGCCGTCGCGGCGAACGTTCGTGGCGTCGCCTGGGTGGTTGCGACCACGGTCACCGCGAGCCCCACCGCCGTGGCTTTGATCAGCCGGCGGAAGATCGACCGCGTGCTCATGCTGCACCTCCTTGCCAAGATTGATTGCTGCCACTGCGACCCTAGTGACGGGCGGCCGGGCCGCCTTCCGTACAAGTACGGATCGCGACTACTGGTTCAGCGCCAGCTCGGAGGCGCGCCGCACGAGTTCGGTCTTCGAGCGCACACCCAGCTTCACGTACGCGTTGGCGAGGTGGGTCTCGACGGTGCGCTCGCTGATGAACAGCCGCTCCGCGATTTCGCGGGCTGTCTTGCCGTCTGCTGCCAGCCGCGCCACCTGCCGCTCGCGCTGGCTGAGAGCCGCCGGGCCCAGCGCCGCCGCGGCCGCTTTCCGTCCGCGTGCGCCCAGGCCGCGGAGTATCTGCCTGGTACGGTCTCGGCGCCAGACAGCGCCGCAGGCGTCGAAGGCTACTGCGGCCTGCCCGAGCACCTCGAGCGCTTCGGCTCGGTCGCTGTCGAGGAGGGAACGGCCAAGCAGATCGAGCGCACGGGCGTGGAACGCCCTGCAGCCCGACGCCGACAGCAGCTCGACTGCTCGCCGCCCTGCGCCGATATCCCCGCACGACGCGGCTCCCATCGCCGCCAACGCGTGGTACACGTTCTGGTCGATGCGCCGCGCGACAGCACGCAGGTGCTTGGCGGCCTCCGCTGCGGTCTCGATCTCGCCGCACTCGGCCGCGACCTCGGCCAGATCGACCAGAACCAGTGCGGCGAACGGCTCGGCGCCAGTGGCGAGGATACGGGTAGCCGCTTCCCGCAAGGCCACGACCGAGTCCGCGGGCTCACCTCGCTGCCGGGCGAGGACCGCCTCCGCGTGACCGCAGGCGTGGCTGAAGAACTGCCAGTCGCGATCCCCGAACGCGCGCCGGGCACTGCCCAGGTAGGCGTGGGCCTGCGCGGGCTGCCCGGCTTCCGCGGCCGAGAGCGCGGCGAACACCACTCCGATCGCCCGTCGTCGGCTCAGCTCACCGACAGCCCGCGCCGCGGCCTGCTGGGCGGATGCGAGCGTCGCCCGGAAGTCCCCGGCAAACCAATGCAGGATCGCCTCCCACTCGGGAAGGAGGCTCTCCCGCCAGTCCGGATTCACCGTCTTGGCTTGCTCGAACAGCGGTACCGCCTCATCGATGCGCCCCTGGGTCGCCACGGACAGCGCCAGTTGCCCAAGCCCGATCGTGAGCCGGTAGACCTTACCCTCGTCCCGCGCAATCGCGATGCTCTTCATACAGGTGCGCTCGGCCTCCGCGAACCGACCGCGAAACCAGGCGGCGAACCCGGTCGCCTGGAGTCCCTGAATGGCCGCGAAGCGTTCGCCCGCTGCCTCCGCCGCTTCGACCACGGCCCGGGCGGCCGCCTCCATCGCCGGGTAGTCGCCCCGCAAGCCGCGGATCCAGCCCAACTCGTTCGCCGCAAGCAGTGCACCGGAGCGATCTCCCGCCCGTTCGAACAACGAGCGCGCCTTGGCACAGGCGCGTTGCGCCTCGTCAAGGTCGCCCGTTCCCCAGCCGAGGAAGTTGGCCAGGCGAAGTTTGACGGCTCCGCGCGCCGCCCGATTCGACGAATGCTCCAGCACGGAGTCGATCGCCCGCATGGCCTTGATCCCGAGCAGGGCATGGGTGTCCGCCCGATGATCAACGACCCACTCCGCCTGCCAGACAAGCGCGTCAAGGACGTCCAGCCACCGCTGATCTCCCGGCGGAATCAGGTCTACCAGTGTGTCCAAGATCGTCAGTGCCTCGCGGTACGCCCCGCGCTCCTCCGCCTGCCGGACGGCGTCACTGAGGGCTTCGATCGCCTCGTGATCCCCGACCTCGGCGGAGCGCGCGAAATGCGAAGCCGCCTCTCCCAGCCGGCTCGCTGCCAGCAGCGTACGACCAATCAGGCGGTGCAGCCCGCGCCGCCGCGCGCCGCCGATGCGCTGGTAGATCGCCTCCTCGATCAGCGGATGGGCGATCTCGTAACCCAGCTCCCGGCCACGTTCCTCCTCCGTCACCAAACCCGCCCGGATCAGCCGTTCCAGCACGACCGGCAGCCGATCCGTGTGCAGAGCGCTCAAGCCGACGAGGTCGCAAAACTCAACACTCCGTCCCACGGTCGCCAGCACCTCCAGGGTCGCGAGTCCGGACTCGTCGAGACCTCTGGCTCTTGCGCCCACGCGATCGGCGAGTTCCTCGGGAACGGACCGAAGCACGGGAGCCGACAGGTCGCCGCCCTCGTCGATGAGCGCCTGGAGCAGACCCAAGGCGAAAAGCGGGTTACCGCGCGTCCGCTCCACCAGCCAGTCAACCAACGCACCGGACGGTAGATCGTTCGCGACGGCCTCAGCGAGGTGGCTCAGGGCTTCCCGGTCTAGCGGGCTCAGCTTCAGCCTCCGCAGCAGAGACTCCTGCTCCAGCGCCAGCAGCACCCGCATGCCCGTCTCATGCTCCGTCAGCTCAGCCGGCCTCGCCGCGGCCAGCACGAGCACCGGCGCGTCCGGGAGGTTGCGCGCCAGATAGCCCAAGCCCTCCCACGAGGAGGCGTCGGCCACGTGTGCGTCGTCCAGGAAGACGACGACAGGCCGCTGGTTCGAAAGGTTCGATATCAACACGGCGAGCCCTTCAAGCAGACGCGGCTGCGGCGGCTCCCGCTCGACACCCGAGCCGCGGGCAGCGGCGACGCTACGAACAACCGCAGCTAAATCATCGAGGAACCCGCCGCAGAGCCGTGACACATCCTCCGTGCCGAGACCGCGCAGGTAACCCTCAAGCGCCTCCGACCACACCCCGAACGCCGCGGTCTCACCGAGCGGATAGGCGCGCGCCGACAGGATGATTGCCTTGCCACGCCCGCGGCTGAGGAACTCGCGCACAAGACGCGTCTTCCCGATCCCGGCATCCGCAAGCAGCAGAACCGAACGGAACTCCCCGTTCGCGGCTCGCGCGTACTCGCGTTCGAGTTGGGCGATCTCCGTACGTCTACCGACGAGCCTCGTAGCCCAAGGCATGGCCAAATTATCAGCCAACTGCCCCGTCCAAGCCACACGCGCTTTGAGGGCCAAGGCCCAGCCAGGAACCAAACACCGCGAGCACACACCCGGAGAGGTCGAGACGTCCCACCCCACCCAACAGAAAGAGCAAGGAGGTGGCGACCCGGCCGCGCGGCAGCAGGCCACATGCTCATCTTCAGGCAGCGACATCGTCGACGTCGTCGCCATGTCCTGTTCGAGTACGTGAAGCACTACAACGAGAGCCGGCCGCACCGGCCCTGGATCTGTCACCGCCACGCACACAGGCCACCGTCATCGATCTTGGCGAGCGGCGGCGGATACGGCGAAGACCGATCCTCGGCGGGCTGATCAAGGAGTATCAACGAGCCGCATGGATCCTCAAGAAGCCGCGGGTACCGCAGGTACGGGGGTATTGAGCCTTCCTACAGGAAATAGCGATCGATGCCAGGGGTCGAACCTGGTCGGATTGAGTCAGTTTCAGGGAACTGTTCCCTGAAATGTCCAGCCTGAGCTCGTGACCTGCCACACCGTGGTTTCGGGCTGATCGAGTTCCCCGGAAGCGCCCCAGTGATAGGTGACATTCGTGGCCGCACCCCGCTTGTTGTATTTGGTCAGGAATTGCAGCATCTCGGTTCGGGTGGTGTTGCCGGCATCTATGCCCTCGAGAACAATCTTCGCCAGGTCGTAGGCCACGGCATCGTACGTGTTGGAGCTGGCGAAGGAGCCAGAGGGCTTGGGGCAGAGGCAGGTGGCCAAGACACCAACGCCGTTTCCGCCTGACCCGGTGACGAAGGCGCTGTCCAGAATGCCATCGGGGCCCATGAATGTGCCGGTCCAACCTGCCGCGCGCAGCTGCCTGACCAGGCCAGCCGCCTCCGTACTGTAACCGCCGTAATAGATCGCCTTTGTTCCGCTGGACTTGACCCTGGTGACCGTGGCGCTGAAAGCCGTCTGCTTTTGCTGCACCTTGTCAGTGCCAATGACCGCGGCGCCCAGGACCTGCTTGATCTCGTCCGTTAGCCTTGTGCCATAGGTTGAGCCATCATCGATCACGAAGACTGGCTGAACTCTCATGACGTTAAGGAGGTATCGGCCTGCAGCGCGGCCCTGAGTGGCATCAGTTCCCACTCCGCGGAAGAAGGTTTTGTACCCGTTGTTGTTGAGGTCCGGAGCGGTGGCGGCTGGGGGTGAGTGCAGCCACACCGGCGTTGTTGAAGATGGGCAACGCTGATCTGGCCTCGCTACTGAAAGTGGGACCGATGATGGCGATGACCTTCGCATCACTCACCGCCGTTTGGGCATTGGTGGCAGCCTTCGCCCCGTCGCTCTGGGTGTCGTATTCGGTGAGAGTCACCTCGCAGGAATGGCTGCCCTGGCCGCGTTCTTGGATGGCGCGCTGAACCGCGTCGTGCATCGGCTTCACCAAGGAGGCATTGCCTCCGGACAACCCACCCATGAACCCGACCGCAAGCCGGCAACTAGGGCTGGCCGGGACGATGTTGGCGGGGGCGGTGGTGACCGGTCCGGTAGGCAACGTCGTGCCTGCCGACGGCAGGAACTGGATGACGAGGCTGCCCGCCGCGATGACCAGAGCCAGGCCCGCGGTGATGAGCGAGGGGACATGCCAGCGTCGGGCTGTCTTGCCGCCTGGCGGTGTTTGCACCCCGGGCGGCGCCCAGGACTGGCCTGCACTCTGCGCCTGGCAACGCTCGATGATCTGGTCAACCGAGGGGCGTTCGGCTGGGTTTTTGGCGAGGCAGTCGGCGATGAGCTGGCGCAATCCACCAGTGATCCCGGTCAGATCCGGTGGTTGATGGATCACTCGAAACAGCATGGCGTCGCTGGTCCCCTCGCCGAATGGGGTCCTGCCGGTTATCGCGTATGCGAGGATGGCGCCCAGCGCGAACACATCCGCCGCCGGCCCGACCTCCTGGCCTAGCGCCTGCTCGGGGGCCATGAACGCCGGGGTGCCGGGCCGATGCATGGTTGCGGTCAGCCGCGACGCGTCGCGGGCGCGGGCAATGCCGAAGTCGATGACTCGTGGCCCGTCCTTGTCCAGCAGGATGTTGCTGGGCTTGAGATCCCTGTGCACCACGCCCGCGGCATGGATCGCACGCAGCCCCTGTGCCACGCCCTCAGCTAACGCCCACACCGCGCTCTCGGGCCATACCCCACGATCGTCGATGGCCTGCTGCAGAGACGGCCCGCTGACCAAGGATGTCACCATCCAAGGCTGCTCGGCCGTGGGATTGGAATCCAGCAACGCCGTGGTGAACGGGCTGCGGATGTGCTCAATCGCCTTGATCTCGCGTGTGAAGCGGCGGCGAAACTCGGGAATGTCGGCGTATTCGGGCCGGATCAGCTTGAGCGCCACCAGGTCGTGACTGCCGGAGCGCCTGGCGATGTAGACCCTTCCCATGGCGCCAGCGCCCATGCGGCCAACGATCCGATAGGGACCGACCCGGCGTGGATCTGTCGTGGCGAGCGGCTCCCATTGCATGGCCGACTCGGGCTTGTGAACCAAGGCCCCAGCAACCAGTTGCCAGGCCGCCACGAGGCCGGTCATGAGCCCGCCGATTAGGACGTATGGCCGCCATGCCGCTTCCGACCCGATGGCCTGGATGTTCTGGAGCACGGTCGACGCGGCTACCACCAAACCCAGTCCGATGACGATCGGCAGATTCATGCGCGTCCGCATCGCTCCATCATGATGAGCTAATCAATGCGACCGTTCGATTTGTCTGCTTCTCGACAGGCGCTCGGCTACGACCGTCCAAAATCCGCTGTCGTGAACTCTGACCGTGGTCGGTCCGGTCAGCCAAGCATGGTTTTCCACGGCGATGGCTGGAACTGGTCGTCCACCGGGCTTAATGTCATGCCGGATGGCAGATTCGCCGGGTAATGCTCGATGGGCAGCACACTGAAGAAGACCGTGTGGGCCCCCGCGCGGTCCACGCGGTGGCCGGTGTGTTCAGGGGCCGATGCGCCGCGATCCGGTCGTGCCGTTCACCTTCCAGCGCATGTCGATGCGGCATCCCTGGCTGCTCTGGAACTGTCCGATGCCCTGCAGATGGGCGCCGGCAAAGAATTCCTGTTCTCGGGTGAGCTGCACCTGTGGTGGCTGGAGGTCGACCGGGATGTCGGTGCGCGACACCGACACTTTGAGATTGGGGACGGAGGAGATGAACAACGCGGCCAGATCGGCGGCCGCGCCCCCGACCAAAGAGCAGGGCCCACGCAACGCGCCGGCGGTGTCGCCAGCCGGTAGATAGTCGAAATGCTCGCCCTGGAAGATTGCCGCGTACTTGTTCTGCGCCAGCTTGTCCCAGAGTTTCGCCGATGCGTCAAGGTCCTCGAACGCGAGCCCGATACTGTCTCCCTTGGCCCACATGAAAAAGCTCGGCGCGGTGACGGCCTGCAATGCGGGCAACGGGTTGCTCAGCTCTAAGAATCCGCCGCTGAGGCTTACGAACGCCCCGATGTCAGGGTTGGCGGCGGCCACTCGCGCCGCCAGTAGCGCGCCGAACGAGTGACCCACCACGGCGGTAGACGTCGCCCGCTTGTCGACCCACTTCGATTCGGACCATCCGGTACGGACGAAGTTGATGTCCTGCATCGCGGCATTGACCGCCGCGCCGAAATCGTTGTTGGGGATCTGGGCGGCGTGGTTGGGCACCACGACGACATAGCCGCTGCGGGCCAGCACGGCGGGCAGCAGGAACCACCGACGATGATACCCGCTAAGCGGAATGCCATTGGGAGGCTGGCCGTGCAGGAAAAGAACCACCGGATACCGGGTGATGCACAACCTGACGATCGGAGCACCCTCGGGGGATCCCGCAACTGTCGGGTAATAGACCCGCATGTCCCTAGGTGCGCCATTGGCCGCGCTGAGCTCCTGGAACCCCCAGAACAGCGGATGCCCGATATCCGGGATCCAAGTGACACCGCCCGACTCGGCCGGGTCGCTAGGGCAGCTGTTGACCGCCCCTTCGATAAGGTCCTCACACCCTGTCAGCAGCGTCAGTGCCGATGCCGCCCCCAGCCTGGCCAGCAACTGCCTGCGACTCGGCGTACGCGTCTCCCATGCCCGGTCCACGATCGTCACCACCCATCCGGCGGTCAGCGTTGGAGCCTGGACACTAGCCGGTTGGCGTGGCCGACGCGGTCGGGAAGTTGACTTGCCTCGCACGTTGATCGAGCGCGGCGACCGGTTGTCACCGCCACGCCCAACGGCCACTGTCATCGATCTTACCGTGCATCGGCGGATACGGCGAAGACCGATCCTTGGCGGGCTGATCAACGAGTATCAACGAGCCGCATAGATCCCCAAGACGCCGCAGTTTCCGCAGGTACGGGTGTATTGAGCCCTACAGGCGGTTGTGGGCCTGAGCGCTTCGCTGGTCGCGCGGGTGACTTGCCTTGATCCGGTTCGTTGACCGGGAAATTACCTTATGGTTGCGTGTAGAACACGGTTATGTCGTCGACCTTGAACGCGCCGACCCACTGGTAGCCCATCCAGAATCGCACAGCTGCGAATTGCTGCGGCAGGCTGCCAAAGATGGGCAGCACGTCGTAGTCCAGATTGCCTGATGCGCCGGCACCGAAAAGTTGCATGTGTGCCTTAGTCATCGGGGAGCCGACCTCCAGACTGACCGACACCGTAAAGTACTTGTCACGCGGGAAGGTGCCGAACGTCGTGCTGCTGTCGTCGATGCGAACGGTGTTGTTCGGCATGAAGTCCAGGTGCAGGAAGCTTGGGTATGACGAACCCAAACGAGACTCGAATTGCAGCGTCACGACCTCGCAGCCCGTGGGGATGAACAGCGCCACGAGCAGTCCGTATGTGCCGTTTCCGTTAAGGTCTTTAAACTTGCCCTGCAGCCCGGTTTCCGGAGTGGTTCGCGTAGGGTGGCTGATTTCGACCCAGTTGCCGCTAGCACCCGGAGGCGGTGTGGCCACGAGGACGCTTCCCGCGCCAGCTTGGACCGCGACAGTTCCGACCGTCTGCGTTGGCGAAGGCGGCGCGCCGACGGTGTCGGATGTGAATTTTGCGGTTAGGATGGTTGTCGTGCCAGCGCAGCCTGTCAGCACGAACGCCCAGAAGCCAACCAGCCCTGCGCATAGAATCCTCTGTGGAGAAATACTCATGTGGACTCCTGTGAACTCTTGCCAAGTAACAGGAAATTCAATCGGCCCGGTGTCTCGCCTACCGCAGGAGACTCTTTACAGATGCGGCGCCGTTGGGCGGCTGGCGCCATTTGCCTGTCGGATTGGCGCTTTCAGGTGGCCTGCCACGGTCGTTGTGGGACCTCATGCAGTCGCTTAGCGCAGTAGTCAACCGCAGAAGCGACCGCAACTTCAGGCTGGAGGACGCGGCATGACGATCAGCAGCTTCTACCGACACTGCCGAGGGATCGACCCCATCACGTCGCACCCGAGACGCGCGAACTCCTTCACAAGAAATCCACCCCTGCAACAAATATGTAGAGCCCGCAGCCCGGAGATGCGGCCATTGCGTTGTCGCGTAAGGACATCGCAGAAGCAGGAGAAGCGGCCGGGTGTCATACTACCGTGCAACACCTTGAGCGGGTTGCTCCCGTCGCTCCAGGATTCACCTATGTGGTTGTAGATGTTCCTGTCGACTGGCACCGCGGCCTCCGACTGTTCCTCTCGACTCGCCCGTACTGGTCTGGATATCACTTTCGCCGTACTGCGGAACCCCCGCCGCGCCACCGAAGCCCTCGGGTATCCCACGCGGGTAACGCGCTCGCCGCAACCATCTGGACGACAATCCTCCTCGCAGCTGCTGCCGAACGCAGTCAGTTCAACGACACGCAGCCAAGAGCACACGGCCGACGGTGACCACTGGTCCCAGCTGAGCCAGTCCAGCAGCGGTACCCAGTGGCCGGTGGTGTGGTCCAGACGGTACGCGCCGCCGATGTCCGCCCTGGCGTAGACCAGGCCTGGTTCGGCGTCGTCGTAGACGATTCCCGGCATGAAGCCGCCACCGACGATCTGGACGTTGCGTCAGGTGTACGGGACCGCGGCGGGTTGCGGTCACCGCGCTGGCTGGCGGGACACCTATGGTGAGCGCGACCGCCAGCAGACCGGCTGCGAGGAGGGCATGGGTTCTTCGGTTACGCACGACAGGCCCCCTAGCCTTGTCTAGTTAGGATGGTGGCTAAATTAATACGGCAACGGCACCTGCTGGTGGGTTCACCCGTTGGCGTATGTCAGAAGGTACGCGGGGGCACCTAAGCCTGCGATAAACGTCAGTGAGGCGATGACCAGGTTTCCGATCCGCAGTCGTCGACTGACCCCGGCCGTGCTGTCCTGAGCCGGACCTTCTGCGATCATTCGCATGATCAATTGGGCCTGGCGGTGGCTGGGTGCGCTGTTGTCATAGCCCTTGGGAAGGTTGCGATCAAGCACCACGAGGCGGATTGATGGACCACCGTCGACAAGTAGGCGTGGAATCCAGTAGCCCTTGGTGCTCACACCCTTGACGAGACGGCGTGGGACGACGTGTTGAACATAGGGATTGTTGATCAGCACGTGGGTGGGCGTCACGCGCACTGATGCGGCGAAGGTTGCCAGGTACAGCAGCGAGAGCCCGGCTGATGTCCAAGCGAGCAAGGCAAGCACGACACCGGTTCCCTCTGATCGGTTGGCAAGTGTCGCCAGAGTCATGCCGACACCCCAAACCCCTGCGGCCGTGAGGTGCAGCGGTTCCAGGCGACGCAGTACCGGTGAAGCCGAGGCCATCACCGCACCGTAGTACGCAGGCGCCACCTGGGATCAGCGGCTGAGTTCGAGCATCCGTCGCGTTTTGTAGGGGCTGTTGCGGGCCGTGGCCCGGTGTCGTCGTCGCCAGAGCGACCAGTACAGTGCCAGGTTGATATCGGGTGGACGGGTCAGGATCAGCAGGTTGATCAGGCGGCGGGTCTCCGGCACTGTCAAGGCGATGAGTCCATGCACCGATGTGGTGTCCAGGATCGCGATCGCGGTCAGAAGGGCCAAGGCGAGCATGGCGATGGTGGCAAACCGGTACCACGCTTTCCACTTTCGGCATTTGATAGTGGTCTAGTCCGACCTGGCCCTTACCTTGTCAGCTGGATGCGATGGTTGCGCGCCACCGCTAACACATAGCCCACGCCGCGCAGTTGCAGCGAGGAATGCTCAGAACTTGTGGATCGGAAGCTGCCGCAAGGCGTTGCGGGTCGGCCTCGGGCACCTCTCGCAGCGCCCACGCCACCGCCAATGCCATCTGGCTGTTGTCGGTCACCAAAGCCGGCTGCGGTAACCGGGTCGGACCAATCGGTCGGTCATGGCGGCGACGATGGTCAGGCGGCGCATGGCGTGCCTCGTTTCGAGACGCGCGGCGCGGTCTGGTCGATGTGGACGGTCAGTGGGGGCAGCAGGAGCTGTACCAGTGGACCGATGCTGACGGCATAGAGCAGGGTGCCGACGCCGACGGTGCCGCCGAGCAGCCAGCCAGCGCCCAGCACCGATACCTCGATCACGGTGCGGACCACCCGGATCGAGTGGCCTCGGGCGGCGAGCCCGGTCATCAGCCCGTCGCGGGGACCGGGGCCGAGACCCGCGCCCACGTAGAGCCCGGTGGCGAGCGCGTTGAGGGCGATCGCGACGGTAAGCGTGAGTACCCGGACCGGGAGTGAGGACAGCGCTGGTAGCACAGCGAGCGTCGCGTCGGCGACCAGGCCCACCACGACCACGTTGGCCACGGTGCCCACGCCTGGCCGCTGCCGCAGCGGGATCCAGGCGAGCAGCACGAGCACGCCGACCCCGTTGACGACCCAGCCGATGGACACGCCAAGGCGCTGCGCAATGCCCTGGTGCAGGACGTCCCATGAATCGAGCCCGAGATTCGCCCGGACCAGTAAACCGATGCTGATGCCGTAGGCGACGAGCCCAACGGCGAGTTGGGTCAGGCGGCGCGGCAATTTGGTTGACATGTCACCAAGCTAGCGTACATCTTGGTGACATGTCAACCACTGCGACGACTGGACCGCGTGGGTGAGTCTCGCCGGCCCCGACCTCGCTGGCTCAACGACGCCGAGATGCGCGCATGGCGTGGCTACGGGCGCCCGCGCAGGCTGCTTGGCCTTGAAATTGCCCGCGACCTCATGGGCGACAGCGGCCTGTCCGAGCCTGACTACGACGTGCTGTCGAAGACGTACTGTCGAACCTCTCCGAAGCCCCGGGGCGTGTATGCGCCGCCACGCGATGATCGACGTCATGACGCCAGACGAGATCGCCGCGTTGGACGCCCACACCCACCGCATCGTCGAACGCCTCAGCCCACCGCAGACGATGTTCGGCAAGGGGACGGCCTACGAGATGAGCGAAAGTGCCTCTCCCTCAGGGAAACTGTCGGTTGCGTCGATCAGGTTCTCTCGCGGGAGGGGCACTTCGGACTGCCGGTTTCGGCGTGGTCGAAGGCTTTCCGGGTTGCTGTGGACTGTGCTGCTGTGTTGACACGATCGAGGCGCCGACTCGTTGCTATGCCTACTGGCATGGACGACGGTTGGCTCGGCTACCACGATCGTGGGTCATGGCCGGGAACTTTTGCCGTCCAGCCAGAGCATGTCGGACTCGTCTCGATGCGAGCCGGTCGTTCCCACGTGCTTCGCGTCGATTCTGGGACCGTGCTTGATCACGTGCACCAGGGCCATCGCGTGCCCACGCCCCAGGCCGTACTCCTCCTTCAGCCACTCCACGATCGTCGCCGCCTTGGTAGCCGGCTGATCGAAGCCACGCTGCTGCGCCAGCGCGATGAACTCGCGAGGTGTCAGCCCGGTCTTGTCCTCGATGTTGTCCAGGTACGACTGAAATGACATGGCTACTCCTAGTTGCTCGCAACGCTATGGCCGC
>Ga0209382_10004879_pt1 | contig 17673 bp, 15 predicted proteins | sample SoiMetdeltSBSDD5_FD_187599 | JGI IMG/M metagenome (GOLD analysis project Ga0209382, IMG submission 187599) | Bulk soil microbial communities from a Populus tree surrounding site in Tennessee, USA - Soil MetaG P. deltoides SBSDD5 (SPAdes) (version 2) | ecosystem: Environmental > Terrestrial >...
CGACTGACAGTCCCAGAGGAGATCGATCTTCGCGTCGATGAGACCGCGGCAGAAATCGATCACGCGGCGCTTGTTCACCGTGATCGCCGGCTGTCTCGACGATGTCCGACAAGCGGAGCTGGGCGCCGCGGCCTTGAGTTCGCCCGCCCCCCGCCCCCGCCACTCCCCGCGGGCTGTCTTCTCGGCACTTCGGGCATGGCGAACCGCCCTGACCGCCGCTTGCGCTCCGTCGCACCCCAGCAAGAAGGTGAGTGCGGGACCACTTCGCACATCCCTCCCGCCGGCGGAACTCCGGAATGCCCGACACGCCGCTTCGCCCCGAAAACGGCCCCGCCGCGCCCCCGACCGAGGACCGCAGCGGGGCAGGTCAGCCCCGGCTACGGCGTCGCTATCGGGTGCCGGTCCGTGATCGTGAAGCGCGGCCTCCAGGCATCCTTGTCGGCGCCGCGGCGCTGCGACAGGTCGAGGGTGATGTGGGTCACCTTCATGCGCGTGGTGTTGCCCTCGACGTACAGCAGGAACTGCGCGATCTCGCGCCGGGTGAAGTCGAAGTCCTGCTGCGCGACATTGAGCGTGTAGGCGACGTCCTCGTAGCCTTCGGCGTGCGGCGTGGTGACCGGCGTCTGGTTGTTGAAGCGCTTGCCGATCCGGCTGTCCACCTCCTGCTGCTCGATGTAGGCGTACGGGCCCACCTTCTCGTTCGCCACGTCGTCCTTGGCCAGGTCGGCCTGCAGGTCGAAGACCTGGCTGGCCAGCTCGCCGATCTGCTTGAGCTGGCTCTCGGCCGTGCCCAGCCGCTTCTGCAGCGCGTCGGCCTCCGTGTCCTGCCACACGATGAAGACCACGCCCGACAGGATGAGCACCAGCATGAAGGCCAGCACGCCGCGCTCGAAGTCCCAGTTGCCGAACATCAGGACGTCTTCCCTTCGGGCGCGGCCGGCGCGGTCGCGGCCGGCGGGGTCTCGCTCGACAGGTCGAGGCGGATCGAGACGTCCTCGAAGCGCAGGCTCCCCGTGGGCATGGCGCGCGTGCCGCCCGGCTCCACCTCCTGGAACATCGGGTGGCCCTTGAACATGTCGAGCAGCCGCTGGTAGTGCGTGGCGTCCTCGACCTCGCCCTTGAGCTTGAGCGTGGGCTCCTTGCCCATGACCTCGATGTCGATGCGCTCGAGCGCGATGCGGCCGATGGAATCCTCGTTGGCGCGCAGGAGCTCGCTGAACTCGATCCACACCGCCAGCGCCGAAGGCAGGTCGGGGATGGTCTGGCTGCGTCCGAGCTTCTGCGCGATCTCCTCGCGCAGCCCGCGCGTGGCCTCGAGCAGGCCGGCCACCTGGGGCGGGCCCTCCTCCAGGTGCGCGACGCGCCCGGCCGCGGCCTCCTTGTCCTGGAGCATCTCGCCGAGCTGCTCCTGGCCCACCGACACCATGAGCTCGAACTCCTTGCGCACCCGCCGCGCCTCCATGAACTTGTCCAGCCCGAGGAAGGCCACCAGCAGGAAGACCAGGAAGGACAGCACGATGAGCGGCGTCTTCACCTGGTCGAACTTGCGCGTGTAGGCCGCCTCCTCGCGCCGGAAGTCGGTGCCCGTCTCGTCCAGGCCGTTGAGCTTGAAGGCCACTCCGAGCGCCACGCCGATGTCGGCCGCGCAGCGCTCGGCTTCCTCGTCACTCAGCTTGTGGTCCACGCGCGCGAGCAGGTCCAGCTCCTCGGCCGGCGCGCCGAAGGCGTCACCCAGCGCCTCCGCGAAGCCCGGCAGCCGGCTGCCCGAGCCCGCGAGCAGCACCTTGCCCGGCGCGGAGAATTCCGGCAGCGTGCCCAGCGTGCGGCGCACCTCGCGCACGAGGCGCGAGAGCATGTCGTGGACGCGCGCCGTCTCGATCTCCTTCTCGCGCGCCTCCTGCGCGCCGTGCAGCACGCCGGCCGTGCCGATGCGGATGCTGCGCACCGCGTAGAGCTTGCCGTCCTGCAGGAACAGCAGGCTCGTGGTGGCGTCCTGGGCGTTCACGACCACCGCGCGCTCACCGCACTCGCCGGTGACGCCCGTGCCGATGAGCGCGTGGTACAGCGCGAAGTCGTCCAGCTCCACGAACGTCGGGTCGAGGCCCGACTCGTCCAGGATGTCGAGGCGGTCGAGCAGGTCGTCCTTGCGCACGGCCACCGCCAGCAGGTGGCTCTTGTCGCGCGTCTGCCGCAGCACCAGGTGCTGCACGATGAGGTCGTCGATGTCGCCCGGGAAATGGCTCTCGCACTCGAACTTGACCACCTTCTCGATCTGCTCGCGCGCCGTGAAGGGCAGGTCGAACTCCCGCGACATGGCGTGCGCGGCCGGGAAGGACATGCCCGACGGGTCGGTCGCGAAGCCGCTCGCGGCCACGGCCTCGTGGATGGCCCGGGCGCGCACGTCGTCCGGATCCTCGCCCTCGACCTGCCCGCGCTGGCCCTCGGGCAGCTCCGTGTCCTCGAGCATCATCAGCTCGGGAGGCATGTGCAGGCTCACGTCGCGCACGCCGAGAATGCGGATCTTGCGCCCGGAGCCGTCGAACTCCAGCAGCCGCACCCGGCGAGCGCCGTATTCGATGGCGGTCTGGGCGGCCATGCTGCTCCTAGGGTTCCCCGCGGCGCGGCCCGACGACGATACGTCCGACCCCGCTGGCCTTCAACGCGTGGCTCACCTGGCCGCCTCGGCGACGAGCAGCGACTCGTAGCGCGCGCGCTGCGACGCGTCGAGCAGCGCCACCAGCTCCTGCTCGGTCCGCGAGCGCCGCTGCGCGACCTCGGCGCGGATGCCGTCCAGCCCGCGCGTCAGGAGCGCGTCCAGCTCGCGGTCCTCGTCGGCCAGCACGGCCTCCAGCGCCGCCACCTGGTCGGGCCGCAGGTCCAGCGCCTGCGTGAGCTGCTCGAGGTAGGACGGAGCCGGCGCCGACGACGCGCCCGTGAGCCGGCCGGCCTGCCAGCCGGCGAGCACGCACAGCACGGCCAGCACGAGCACCGCAAGCCGCGCGCGGCCGGGACGAGGGGGACCGTTCATCGCATCACCCCGAAGGCGCCCGCCCCGCGCTCCACGAAGGCCGGGTCGGCCAGCCGCGCGCGCAGCCCGGCCTGCAGGTCGTCGGCCGCGAACGGCGTGGCGCGGAAGTGGTCGACCGCGTGGCGCTGGCGCTGGATGTCCGGATCGGCGCGCAGCACGCCGGGCCGTGCCAGCGACCAGCCGAGCGTGACCGCCAGCAGCAGCGCAGCCGCCGCCGCCAGCCGCATGACCAGCGGCAGCACGAGCACCTCGACCGGCGCGGTCCGCTGCTCGCGCGCCGACTGCAGCACGCGGTCCGTGAAGCCGGCGCTGGCCGCGAGCGGCGGCTCCGCGGCCAGCAGCGCCGCCTGTCGATCCCACGCCTCCAGCGTGGCGCGCAGCTCGGGATCGCGGCCCGCCAGCTCGCGCGCAGCCGCGGCGTCGCGCGGCTCGACCGCGCGGCCGTCGCGCAGCAGCGACAGGAGGCGCAGCGCCTCGGCGCGCTCGCCGTCGCGCGGCAGGCCGTCGTCGCGTCCGTGCGGGCCGCTCATGGCAGCTCCTCCTCGAGCAGCACGCGCAGCTTGCAGCGCGCGCGGAAGATGCGGGATTCCACGGTGCCTATGGACACGTCGAGCGCCTCCGCGATGGCCTCGTAGGAGAGGCCCTCCATCTCGCGCAGCACGAGGGTGCTGCGGAAGGGCTCGGGGAGCCGCGCCAGCGCGCGGCGCACCGCGGCCCGCTCCTCCCCCGCCACCGCGGCCTGCTCGGGGCTGCGGTCGGGCGCGACGGGATCCACCAGCGGCCCGTCCTCGCCCTCGAGGGACACGGCCGGCCGGCGCCGGCGGTGGTCGTGCCAGTCGCGCGCCGTGTTGATGGCGATGCGGTACAGCCAGGTGAAGAGCGCCGAGCGGCCGTCGAAGCGGTCGATGGCGGCGAAGGCCTTGAGGAAGGTCTCCTGGGCCAGGTCCTCGGCGTCCGCGCCGGCGCCCGCGACGCGGGCGATGACGGTGAGCAGGCGGTCACGGTGGGCATCGACGACCTCGCGGCAGGCATCCTCGTCGCCGGCGCGCAGCCGAGCCACGAGGGCCTTCTCGTCGTCCCTCATGCGCATCTCCGCGCCGAACGGGGCTTCGACGCCCTGCCCGGCGGCCCTATTCCCGGACCTCGGGGCCGCCTTCCGGCCGGGGGGTGGCGGGCAGGTCGATGTCGTGGCCCAGCTTGTCGCGCTTGGTGCGCAGGTAGCCCTCGTTGTGGCGGTCGGCGGCCACCTGGAGCGGCACCCGCTCGATGATCTGCAGGCCGTAGCCCGACAGGGCCAGGTACTTGCTCGGGTTGTTGGTCAGCAGCCGCATCTGCCGCACCCCGAGGTCGCGCAGGATCTGCGCGCCCACGCCGTAGTCGCGCACGTCCACCGGCAGACCGAGCGCCTGGTTGGCCTGCACCGTGTCGAGCCCCTGGGTCTGCTGCAGGTGGTAGGCCTTCATCTTGTTGGCCAGGCCGATGCCGCGGCCCTCCTGCTGGCGCATGTAGAGCACCACGCCCTCGCTCTCCTCGGCCACGCGCCGCAGCGCCGCGTGCAGCTGGCCGCCGCAGTCGCAGCGCAGACTGCCCAGCACGTCGCCCGTGAGGCATTCGCTGTGCACGCGCACCAGGACCGGGCGCGGCAGCCCGTCCTGCAGGCCGGGCGTCGGCTCGCCCACGGACAGCGCCACGTGCTCGCTGCCGTCGATCGTGCTGCGGTACAGGTGCGTGCGGAAGTTGCCGTGCCGCGTGGGCAGGTCGATGCTCACCACCAGCTCGACCATGCGCTCGGTGCGCCGGCGGAACTGGATGATGTCGGCCACGCTGGCGATGCGCAGGCCGTGGCGCGCGGCAAAGAGGCGCAGCTCGGGCAGCCGCGCCATCGTGCCGTCGTCGTTCATGATCTCGCAGATCACGGCCATGGGGCGGCAGCCCGCGAGGCGCGCGAGATCCACCGCGCCCTCGGTCTGGCCGGTGCGCCGCAGCACGCCGCCCGGCATGGCGCGCAGCGGGAACACGTGCCCGGGCCGCACCAGATCCTCGGGCCGGCAGTCGGGCTGCACGGCCACCTGGATGGTGCGCGCGCGGTCGGCGGCCGAAATGCCGGTGGTGACCCCGGCGCGCGCCTCGATGGACACCGTGAAGGCCGTGCCCATGCGGTTCGTGTTGCGCTCCACCTGCAGCGGCAGGTCCAGCCGGTCGGCGATGGACTTCTCCATGGGCAGGCAGATGAGGCCGCGCGCGTGGCGCGCCATGAAGTTGATGACCTCGGGCGTGACCTTCTCGGCCAGGCACACCAGGTCGCCCTCGTTCTCGCGGTCCTCGTCGTCGACCAGGATGACGAGCTTGCCCGCCTTCAGGTCCTCGAGGACCTCGGCGATGCTGGCGAAGGGCGAATCCTGCGGCATGCGCTCAGCCCTCCGCGGGACCGGCATCCGGCGCGGCCGGCCCGGCGGCCTGCTGCGGGCCGCCGTCGTCGCCCGGCGGACCGGCCTCCTCCCGGTCCACGCGCGTGGCCGACGCGACCGCGTCGCCCTCGGCCAGCGAGATGAGCCGCACGCCCTGCGTGCCACGACCGATGCGGCTGATCTCGGCCGCCGGCGTGCGCACCACGTTGCCGAGGCTGGTGATGTACATGACGTCGTCATTCTCGCCCAGCGCGCGCAGCGTGACCACCGGCCCGTTGCGCTCCGTGGTGCGGATGTTGATGACGCCCTGCCCGCCGCGGCCCTGCACCGGGTACTCCGCGAACTCCGTGCGCTTGCCGTAGCCGTTGCGGCACACCGTGAGCAGCGAGGCGTCCGGCGTCACCACCGCCATGCCGCACACGCGGTCGCCCGCCTTGAGGCGGATGCCGCGCACGCCCACCGCCGGCCGCCCCATCTCGCGCACGTCGGTGGCCTTGAAGCGGATGCTCATGCCGCCCGCCGTGCCGAGCACGATCTCGTCCTCGTCCCGGCAGATGGCCACGTCGATGAGGCTGTCGCCTTCCTCGAGCCCGAGGGCGATGATGCCGCCCGCCTTGGGCCGCGCGTAGTCGGCGAGCGGCGTGCGCTTGACGGTGCCGCTGGCGGTCACGAACAGCAGCGTGCCGTGCGAGAAATCGCTGATGGGCAGCACGGCCTGGATCTTGTCCTCGGGCGGGAAGCCCGGAATCAGGTTCACCGCCGCGCGGCCGATGGCCGTGCGCTGCAGGTTGGGCAACTTGTAGACCTTGAGCTGGTGCACCTTGCCGCTGCCGGTGAAGAACAGCAGCGCGTCCTTGGTGTTGGCCAGGAAGAGCTGCTCGATGAAGTCTCCCTCGCGCGCGTCGCCGCCCTTGATGCCCGATCCGCCGCGCCGCTGGCTGCGGTACTGGTCGAGGCTCATGCGCTTCACGTAGCCCTGGTGGCTGATCGTGACGGCCACGTTCTCGTCGGGCACCAGGTCCTCGTCCTCGAGACCCTCGATCTCGGCGCCGATCTCAGTCTGGCGCGGCGACCTGTACTCGGCCGCGATGCGATCGAGGTCCTCGACGATGATCGCGTCGATGCGGCGCGGATCGGCCAGGATGCCCTCGAGCCGCTCGATCTCGGCCTTCAGCGCGCGCCACTCCTGCTCGAGCTTCTCGACCTCCAGGCCGGTCAGCGCGCGCAGCCGCATGTTCACGATGGCCTCGGCCTGCCGCTCGGACAGCCGGAAGCGCTGCTGCAGCTCGGCCACGGCCGCGGCCGCGTCGGTGGCGCCGCGGATGACCGCGATCACCTCGTCGATGTGGGCCACCGCGATGCGCAGGCCCTCGACGATGTGCATCCGGTCGCGCGCCTCGCGCAGCAGGAACTGCGTGCGGCGCCGGATGACCACGCGCCGGTGGCCGAGGTAGGCGTGCATGAGCGCCGCCATCGGCAGCGTGCGCGGCCGGCTGTCCACCAGCGCGATGTTGATGATCGAGATGGTCACCTGCAGCTGCGTGAACTTGAACAGCTGGTTCAGCGTGACCTGCGGGTCCTCGCCCTTCTTGAGCTCGATGACGATGCGCAGGCCGTCGCGGTCGCTGTGGTCCGCGATGTCGTGGATGCTGGTGACGCGCCCCTCCTTCACCAGCTCGGCCATGGTCTCGATGAGGGTGGCCTTGTTGACCTGGTAGGGGATCTCCTTGACCTCGATGCGCGCGCGCTTGCCCTTCTCCTCGGCCACGCACTCGGCGCGGGCGCGCAGCACGGCGTTGCCGCGCCCGGTGGCATAGGCGTGCCGCACGCCGTTCTGGCCCCCCAGGATGCCGCCGGTGGGGAAGTCGGGGCCGGGCACCAGGGCCATGAGCTCGTCCACCGACGCGTTGGGCTTCTGGACGAGCAGCTTGAGCGCCGCGCACACCTCGCGTGCGTTGTGCGGCGGGATGCTGGTGGCCATGCCCACCGCGATGCCGCTGCTGCCGTTCACCAGCAGGTTCGGGAAGGCCGCCGGCAGCACCGTGGGCTCCTGCCGGCTGCCGTCGTAGTTGGGCACGAAATCGACCGTCTCGCGCTCCAGGTCCTCCATCATGAGCGCCGCGGCGGCCGACATGCGCGCCTCCGTGTAGCGCATGGCCGCCGGCGGATCGCCGTCGATGGACCCGAAGTTGCCCTGGCCGTCCACCAGGGTCTCGCGCATGTTGAAGTCCTGCGCGAGGCGCACCAGCGTGGGGTAGACCACACCTTCGCCGTGCGGGTGGTAGTTGCCCGAGGTGTCGCCCGCGATCTTGGCGCACTTCTTGTACTTGGCCCGCGGACCCAGGTTCAGGTCGTTCATGGCCACCAGCACCCGCCGCTGGCTGGGCTTGAGCCCGTCCCGCACGTCCGGAAGCGCCCGGCTCACGATGACCGACATCGCGTAGCTCAGGTAGCTGTCCTTCATCTCCTTCTCGATGAGGACGGCGGTCTCGCGCGGATTGGGCTGGTCGGGCATGAGACGGTCCGAGAGGCGGCTAGGAATCAGGGGCCTTTTGCGCTGCCGCACCGCGCCCGGTCGGGGCGCTGCGGAAGCACCGCATCATCCCGGTTCCGGTCCGCTCTTTCAACACGTCAGGTGATCTGTAAGATGTTGCCGCTGCTCGTTTTAGGCTCGCGACACAGCCTCGGTTCGCTGCGCCCGCGGCGGCGCGTGACGACCGGCGAGCCAAGGCCCCGGAAGCGTGCATGAACGTCGACGAGAAGGAACTCCTCGAAGCCGTCTTCACCGGGTCGAAGGGAGCCTTCGAGCAGCTGCTCGAGCGCTACCGGCCGCTCATTTACTCGGTCTTCGCCGCCCCCGGCCTCTCCTTCCCGCGCGATTTCCACGACGACCTGTTCCAATCCTTCGTGCTGGCCCTCTCCGCCCGCGACTACCGGAAGCTGCGCGCCTTCGAGGGCCGCAACGCCTGCTCCCTGGCCACCTTCCTGCAGGTCGTGGCCACGCGCTTCGCCCTCGACGAGCGGCGCAAGTTCCGCCGCCAGCCCCGCGGGTACGGCGAGGCGGGACGTGACGACGACGAGCCCACCCACGAGGTCCAGGACCCGCGCGAGAACAACCCGGCCGCTCCCAGCCTGGACAGGGAGCAGCTGGACATCTTCCACAACCTGCTCTTCTCGCTGGACTGGAAGCGCATCTCGGCCGTCCTGTGGGTGTTCCGCGACGTGCAGCGCGAGCGCATCGCCGAGGTCATGGCCACCTCGCGCGCCAACATCGATGCGCTCTACAAGCGCGCCAAGGACCAGATGACCGCCCTCCGCGAGGAGGGCACCTACTCGCGCCTGCCGCGCCTGCCGGATCCCACCGTGCTCACGCCGGACGTCTGCGCGGCCCTGCGGGCCCTGCTCCCCGCCCCGCCCACCGAGGTCCAGGAGGCCCTGCTCCAGCCCGGCGCCAAGCGCCGGGCCCTGCTGGGCCTGGTGCTGGTCCTCTACCCGCGCTTCAACTGCACCCGCCGGGAGCTGGCCAAGCTGGCCAAGGTGCCCGAAGATGCCGTGGAGGGCGAATGCCTGGCCGTCCTGCGCGACGCGGCCGCCCGCATCCGCTCGGGGACCGCCGCATGACGCTCCGAAGGCCTCCGCCGACCCCTTTCTGCCCCGCCGGCCTGTCAGAGCGTGCGGGGCGGAGGCCGTCTTGTCGCCCCGTTTTCGAGACCTTCGGGCACGGGGGGCGGACAGGGCCGAAATGACCAACACCATCGATCAAGCCTTCCTCTCCAAGGGCCTGCCAGCCCGGGCCCACGCGCCCGGCGCCAACTGCCCGTCGGACGAGTTTCTCGCCAGTTACGCGCAGGGCACCCTGCCGGAGCGCGAACGCGAGGGACTCCTGACCCATGCGCTGCGCTGCAGCGACTGTCACGAGCTCCTCGGCGCCATCGCCCAGAGCATCGGCGTCCGCCGCCCGGCCACCGCGCCGGCGGGCCTGCACATCGTGGCCCGCCTCCTGCGCAACGGCCTGCAGCTCCTCAACGAGGCCGAGCTGGCCGTGCACGCCCTGCTGGTGCCCCCGGCGCCGGCCCTGGGCGGCGTGCGCCGCACGCCCGCCGAGGCCCGCGACCTGCTCATCTTCCGCGGCCCCGGCTCCGGACTCGACGAGATCGAGGTCCAGGTGCAGGCCAACGGCACCGCCCGCCTCGGGGTGCGCGCCATGCACCTTCCCGAGCTGCGTCCGGACGAGATTCTCTCGGTGCTGCTCGAGGTCGACGGCGCGCCGCGCGAGAAGCGCCCGTACAACGGCGACCTCGTGCACTTCGCCCCGCTGGGCGCCGGCAGCTACCGCGTGCGCGTCACGGTGCGCGCGCCCGGCGAGCCCGCCCGCGACCTGGCCGAGGCGCGCCTCGAACTGAAGACCTGAGCCTGGGCCCGAACCCCTCCTGCGGCCCGCCGCGACGAGCTGTCCGGCGGGTCGCGGTGTTTCAGGGCCCGGCCTGCGGCGAGCTCAGCCGCGCCGCCCGCTCGGCCGCCGCCTGCGCGGCCTGCGCTTCCAGGCTCCGGCTCTGCACCCACCACTCCTGCAGCGCGAGGCGCCAGCTGGGCAGGTGCGCGCCGTCCGCCGCCTCGAAGAGCTGCGCGAACCGGCCGTAGTCGCCCGACACCGCCAAGGGCTCGAGCAGGGCCGCCAGCGCGAAGTGCAGCAGCGGATGGCCGGGCTGCAACCTCGCGGCAGCCTCGTAGCACCCGGCCTCCAACTCCCATTCGTGCCACGCGATGTCCGGGCGGATCTCGAGCAGGGTCTCGTTGAGGTCCTCGAGCCGGTAGTCGTAGCGCGTGTGCGCCACGAGGCCAGAAAGCAGATCGGGCGATGCGAGCGCGCCGTCGCCCGCGCCGGCGATGGCTCGCGAGAGCTGCGCCTCGGGATCGAACAGCGGTGCCACGGACGCCCAGCCGCCTGTCGCGCAGGCGAGCCCGCGCACCGGCCGGCTGCGGCCGTAAGGCGCCGCGTCGGATGCGAGCCGCGCGAGTCCCCTGCCGTCGCGCACGAGCAGGGCCGCCAGGTCGTCCGGCGTGGACAGTCGCACGCGGGCTCCGGTGACATCCGAGCCCGGCAGCTGGCCGCGCAGCTCGGGCGCTGTCGGTGCGCCCATCGAGTCGAGCCAGCCGACGAGCAGCACGAAGGGCGCATCCAGCTCGCGCGGCTCCACGAAGGCCGCCGACTGCTCGCCGAACACCGCACCGAAGGCGGCGAGCCGCGCGGCCAGCGCGCCCTCCGGGAGCCACGACGTGTCCAGCCACACGAGGCAGCGTCCGCCGGGCTCGAGCAGACTGGCGAGACGCTGCAGGTGCTCCTCGGTCACCAGCGACGAGACGCCCGGCAGGTCCGCGGGAGCCGGGACGACGACCACCGTCGCGAAGCCGCCGGCCGGCGCCGTGCGCGCCGCCGGCACCGGCTCGCGCACCTCGGCCGCCTGCCAGCCACCGCTGCCGCAGGCGTCGAGGAGCGCCTGCAGCGTCGGCCGTCCCAGCGGCACGGGGCTGCTCACGACCATGACCGAGGCGCGAGCTGCGTCGTGCAGGTCCGCTGCGACCAGCTCGGCCCCGAGGCCCGTGACGAAGGCGACCCCCTCGCGCGCGAACAGCCGCGTCATGCGCCCGATGCTGCCCTCCGGCCCGAGCGGCGGATGCCCCGCGTGCAGCGGAACTCCGCCCACGCGCAGGCCGAAGCTGTAGCGCGGGGCGAGGACCGCTTCCGGGTCGGGCGCGGGCTCCTCCACGCCGAAAGCGTGCTCGGTGTGCACCTCGAACGTCGCTTCGGGCTCGCCGCCCGGGCCGAGCCGGAAGGCCGGGACGCGGCCGGTGAAGGCATCGGCACGGGCGCGCCGGCCATCGAGCGAGCCCACGTCGCGGCCCGGCGCTCGGAACAGCGCCACGTCGGCCGGCAGCGTGCGCACCGCGGCGTCGAGCGTGAACTCGCCGGCGCGCCGCACCTCCAGCAGGCCCGGGAGCTCGCGCCACGCGAGCGGGTCGTCTCCGCCCAGGTCGAGGTAAGGCAGCACGCCGACCGGCAGCAGCAGGAGGCCGCGCCAGCCGAAGAGCGCCAGCGGCACGCCCAGCGCCGCGAGCGCGCCGGCGAGCAGGAGGAGGAATGCCGGCGCCTGGTCGGGCCACACGAGCAGCGCGTACGGCGCCGCCGCCGCGGCGGCTCCGCCCACCGCCAGCCAGCCGAGGTCGCGCGAGCGCCACGTGCCCAGCAGCACGCCCAGCGCCGCCGCCGGCAGCCCCGCGAACACCGCCAGCCAGGCCCAGGCATCCAGGTGCGCGCCGCCGCCCGACAGCGCCCGCGCCAGCCCCGAAGGCAGGACCGCCGCCACGTCGAGCGCGCGCGCATGCAGCTTCCACGAGAGATGGACCTGCGCCTGGGCGTTCTCGTACACGTCGAAGTGCCCCAGCGTGCGCACCACGGCCAGCGCCAGCAGGACCCCGCCCGCGGCACCCAGCAGGCGGCGCGGCCAGACCTCGGTGGCCAGCAGCGACGCCGGCAGCGCCACGAGCGCCGCGGGCAGCAGCAGCATGAGCACGGCATCCACGGCCAGATGCGGCGCGGGCGTCGCGTAGGCCGGCACGACACGGATCAGCGAGATCAGCAGCAGCCCCAGCGCGGCGCCCAGCAGCACGGCCGAGCCATGCCAGCGGCCGTCGGGCGGCGCCGGGTTGCGGCCGTCACGGGTCGCGCCGAGCTCAGCCAGCGCCGCCAGCGCCGCGGCGCACACGGGGCCGGCCAGCCACACCGGCAACCAGCCCCCGGCCCCCAGCATCACCAGCACTTCGCCCGCGCAGGCGCCGAGCAGCAGCGTGACCGGCGCGGCATCCGTGACCGCGCGCAGCTGGCGCCCGAGCGCGAGACCCACCGGCCCCAGCGAGAGCAGCCCGGCGACCACGTCCGCGGTCGCCCCGGCGGGCAGCAGGGCCTGCACCAGGTCCACGATCGGCCCGCGCAGCGGGAGCAGCAGGGCGAGAGCCACGCCGTCCGAGAGGTACGGCCCACGGTTGCGCGCGAGCAGGCCCGCGCCGATCGCCAGCAGCAGGAGCGCCGCGGCGCCGGGCGCGGCCAGCATCCCGAGGTCCGCCTCGCTTCCGGCCAGCAACCGGTGGAACAGGACGACGCCCAGGGCCAGCGCGAGCGCGCGGCTCACGACCCGTTCCACTCCCCGCGGAACGGCAGCCGCGACGGTCCGGCGAGCCAGGCCGGGTGCGTGTCGTCCCAGCGCACGCGCAGCTCGCCGCCGGGCATGGCGACGCGCACCACGTCGGCCTCCGTCCAGCCCTGCCGGCGCGCGACGGCAGCGCAGGCGACGGCGCCCGTGCCGCAGGCCTGCGTCGCGCCCGAGCCGCGCTCGAAGGGTCGCGCGAGCAGCAGGTCCGCGCCGCGCACCGCGAGCACGTGCACGTTCACGCCGCCCGGCACCGCGGGCTGCAGCGCTCCGGCCACGGCCTGGAGTTCCAGCGCCTCGGGCGCAGCAACGCGCAGCACGAGGTGCGGATTGCCCACGGAGACGCCGAAGGCCAGCGGCGGGTCGGCACCTGCGCCTGCCGGCGCCGGCAGCTCCGCCGCGCCCGCGCCCGGCAATCCCAGCGCCGAGCGCCGGAAGTCGGGCACGCCCATCTCCGTCTCCACCGTGCCGTCCTCGAGCAGCCGACCGCGGCGCAGGCCCGACGCCGTCTGCACGCGCACTTCGGGACCGGCGGCCCGGCGCTCCTGCAGCATCCACAGCACCGCGCAGCGCAGGCCGTTGCCGCACATGCGCCCCTCGCTGCCGTCGGCATTGAAGATGCGGAGGCGCGCGTCGGCGCCCGGTTCGTCGGGCGGGCCCACCAGCAGCAGGCCGTCGCTGCCTATGCCCGCGTGCCGCGAGGAGACGGCGCGCGCCAGGGCGGCGGGCGCGTCCACGCGCTGGTCGAAGGTCTCGACCAGCACGTAGTCGTTGCCGGCGCCCTCCACCTTGACGAAGCGCACGTGTCCTCCGCGGCGCGCACTCTACCGAACGGCGAGGCGCGCTGCTCACGGCGTCCGTCGCGGGACGTACGGGCTCGGCGCGGTCGCGACGCGGCGCCCGGTCAGTGCGGCGTGGGCACCTCGGTGCCGGCCGCGGTGGCCAGGACCTCGTCGGCTTCGCGCTCCAACTCGTTCACCGGACCGGACAGCAGGGCCTCGACGCGCTCGGCGGCCAGGCCCTGGGCGATGAACAGCTCGCGGAGCTGCGGCGACTTGAGCTCGCGCAGGCGCTCCTTGAACTCGAGCGCATTGTCCGCGTCCGCCAGGAACTTGCGGTCGCCGTCGGTCAGAGGCACCCAGCGGCCCAGCTTGCCGAAGTAGCCGCGCACCGGGCGCTGGCGCTCGGTGAAGGCGGCCACGTCCAGCGGCGAGAGCGGCAGCAGGGCGTCGGCCTCGTCGGGGCGCGCTCCCTCGGCGTACAGGTTGATCTGCTCGGCCTTGAACAGCAGCAGCGCGTCGCGCAGCTGCTCGGGCAGCGACTGGCTGCGCAGGCGCGCGAGCTCCGGCTGCGAGAGGCGCTGGCGGCGCCCGAGGTTGTCGAAGAACGCCTCGATGCAGCGGCGCGTGCGGTTGTCGAGCTGCGCCAGCAGATCGGCGGTCGTGGCGGCCGAGCCGCCTGCGTCCTGGATCCGCTGCTGCATGTCCTTCACCACGCGGGAGAGCTCCAGCGCGGCCTCTTCGGCCGTGGGCTCGTGGCCCTGGCGCTGGGACAGCCGCGCGCGCAGGCGCCGCAGCGTGGCGCTGCGCTGGTCCAGGGCCTCCTGCTCGCCGGGCGGCAGCGAGCGGAAGCGACGGAAGCGCTCACGCAGCGCCTCGCGCTCGACTTCGGGCAGCGACTGCCAGCGCTCGTTGTTGGCCCGCAGGAGCTGCGGGTCGATGACGTCCGTCGAGCGCACGTCGGGGCGCAGCGCGAAGCCGGCGAGCGTGGCGCCGAGGGACAGGACGATCAACAGGCGGGCGTTCATCGCACGGCCTCCCGCGGCAGCTCGCCCTGGAAGTGGCGCAGGACTTCGGCCTTGACGGCGACGTCGAGCTCGTCGGCGTGGGCCTGCAGGAAGTCGTACTGCTCCAGGAGGTGCAGGCGGCCGACGACGGCCCGGTCGGTCTCGTCCAGCCGCACCTGGCCCTGGGCCGACCACCAGGCCCAGCCCGCCACGGCGACCAGCAGCGAGGCCGCCAGCAGCGCGACGGCGCGCGTGCGCAGCGGCAGGAGCGCCGCCGGCCGCTCCTGGGCCGCGCGCTCCAGCGTGACCGCGCGGAACTCCGCTGAGGCAGAGACCGCCGGCTCGGGCAGATCCTGGCCGAGAAGGCTCCAGAGGCGGCGCTGCTCGTCGAGCACGTGACGCGCCTCGGGGTCTTTCTCCAGCCACTCCTCCACGGCGGCGCGGTCGGCGGGCGGCAGCCGGCCGTCGAGGTACTCCATCAGGCGGATGCCCTGGAATTCGTTCATGTTCGTTCCAGTTCCTGCGCGGGCGGGCCGCGCTCCTCGTCCAGTCGGCCCGCCAGGGCGACACGCAGGTTCTCGCGCGCGCGCCACAGCAGCGATTTCACCGCCTGCAACGAGCTGTCCATGACCGTGGCGATGTCCTCGTAAGCCAACCCCTCGAACCGCGAGAGCACGAGCGCGCGGCGCTGATTCTCGGGCAGCCGCTCGATTGCCGAGTGCAGCAGCCGCGCGCGCTCGTCCAGCTCCATCTCGCGGGGCGGGGCCAGGGCGGTGTCGTCGGCCGGCAGCGGCACGCCCGGCTCGTCACCCTCGGCGCCCTGGCGGAACGAGAGGTGCCGGCGGCGCCGGTTGTACTGCGTGTGGTTGACACAGATGTTGAAGATGATGCGGTAGAGGAAGGTCTCGAAGCGCGCCGTCGGCTCATAGCGGTCGCGCGCGCGGTACAGGCGCAACAGCACCTCCTGCGACAGGTCGTCCACCGACGCGCGATCGACGATGTGGCGCGCCACGGCGGCCTTGATGCGCGACTCGTACGCGGAGACGAGGCGCTCGAAGGCACCGGGCTGGCCCGCAGACACGGCCTGCATGAGGTCGCGCCCGTCGACGGCGGTCGGCATGGCGGTCGAACTGCCCATGGGTGACAGGGGGGCTTCAACGGGCTTGGCCGGCGCGGGTTGCGGCGCCGGAGGTCCCCTGCCGTCCTTTCCCAGCGGTGCGGGAGCCGCAGCGCTCACGGTTCGGCTCCCCAGCGGGAAAGCCAGCCGGCGCGCGCCCAGGGCGCATAGCGGGCGATGGGCCGGCCAAGGACCTTCTCCCCGTCGACCGGGCCGAAGTAGCGGCTGTCGCGCGAGCGTCGGCTGTGGTCCCCCAGGAGGAACACCCGGCCGGGGCCCACGCCGGGCTCGCTGCCCTTCAGCCAGTCGCCGTCGGCCGTGTAGTAGAGGTCGCGCAGGACCTCCACGCGCAACAGTTCGATCGAGCCGCCCGACACCAGCAGCGCCGGGTCGTTGCGGGACACGCCGCCAGCTGCGGACGTCTCGCGCGGCGGGCGGTCCCAGGACAGCAGCGTCCGCCCGTTCACCAGGACCCGCACGCCGCCATCCACGTTCCAGGCCAGAACTCGATCGCCGCTCTTCAGGCCCGGGAAGTCCGTCGCCTCGGCGACGACGCGGCCGCCCAGGTTGTGCTGCAGCGCCGCGCCGCCGGTCGCCGCCGGCGCGAGGCGGGCGCGAAAGACGTCGGCGCCCTCGCGCAGGTGCAGCTCGAGCACGCCGTCGCAGGCGCCGAGCTCCAGCAGCAGGCCGGTGTCGGTCACGGGGTGCTCGCCGGGTTCGCCCGGCAGCCCGTCGTTCACGGTCTCCGCGAAGCGCGCGCGGCCGGGCTCGTCGCCGGCGGAGAGGCGCACGCCGCCTGCGGGCAGGTCCTCGCGCTCGCCGGGGCCTTCCCAGGTCCAGGGCGCGGAAAGGCCGCGGGCCGCGTGCACCGGCACGAGCAGGCGCTGGATCAGCTCGTCGGGCTTTTTCGCCAGCGCGTACGGCGAATCGGCGTCCGGCGCGGTCCACAGATCGCCGTCGCGCAGCGACACGCGCTCGCCGGGCAGCGCGGCCACGCGCTTGAGCAGCGCGCCGAAGCCCTCGGGCAGCTCGGGGTCCACGCTGCCATCCACGACGACCACGTCCCAGCGCTGCAGCGCGCGCGGGTCGATCAGGGAGCGCAGCACGAGCAGGTGGTCGCCGCCGTCCGACGCGCCCTCGAACAGCGGTGCCATGCTGGAGGAGCGGATCGCGAAGGTGTCGAGCACGCACGAGCGCAGCACGACGGCCGGCAGCACCACCACCGCCGCGAGCGCGACGAGGCGGCGCCAGCGCGGCCTGCGCGCTGCCGGCGCGGCCGCCTCAGCCGTTCTGCCGGACGGCAGCGCCGCGAGCGACGGGCCGGTCTCAGCGGAATCCATGGCAACCCTTCGGCCACTCGGAAAGTGTGGCGCAACGAGGTTATCCGCGGCGGCTTTCCGTCACCACGCGCCGGACGGGTTACTCTGCCGGAGGCCTGCCGTAAGGGCGGCCTTCCTGCGGGAGCGCTGCGGCCGGAAGCTCATGACGAACCCCGAAAAGGACGTGCTGGCTGCCCTTCTCGACGCCGTCGACCGGGGCGCCACGGACGTGCTGGAGCGGCTCGCCGCGCGCCCGCGCGAGGGCCGTTTCTTCGAGCTTCTCGCGCGTCACGACCTGCTCGACGAGGAGGCCCGACTGCTGCTCGTGGCGCTCTCCTCGCGCCTCGCCGGCAAGGCGGCCCTCGCGGGGGCGGAGCTGGTGCGTCGCGCCGCGCCCGGCTCGGCCACGCGGCTCGCGGCGCTCGCCCTGCTGCTTGCCGACGGCCGGCTCGTCGCGCGCGGCCTGCTGCTGCCCGACACGCTGCCCGTGGACCCGCCCGCTGCCGAGACGGCCAGCTACCGCCTCGCCGACCACGTGCTGCGCCGCGCCTGCGAGGTCTTCGCGCTGCGGCCGCCCGCAGCCGCCGAGCTGCCCGGCGGCGCGTACCGCACGCAGGCCGAGCTGCTGGCCGACCTGCGGCGCCTCTCCCTCGCGTGGCGCCGGCGCGCCGCGCGCGTGTTCCAGCTCGACCCGTGGTCGGGCACCGGCATCGAGACGCACGAGGGCACGTCCGAGCTCATCGCCGAGGCGCGCGCCGAGGGCGACCGCGTGTCGCAGCGCCTCTCGCTCACGCCCAGCACCGACGCCGT
>Ga0209382_10004882_pt1 | contig 17658 bp, 13 predicted proteins | sample SoiMetdeltSBSDD5_FD_187599 | JGI IMG/M metagenome (GOLD analysis project Ga0209382, IMG submission 187599) | Bulk soil microbial communities from a Populus tree surrounding site in Tennessee, USA - Soil MetaG P. deltoides SBSDD5 (SPAdes) (version 2) | ecosystem: Environmental > Terrestrial >...
GTCGTGCCGGCGGCGCCCGATGCCTGGATCCAGGCGCTGCAGCGCTGGGGCACCATGAGCTTCGGCGAGGTGGCGGCCGCCTCGGTGCGCTTCGCCAAGGAGGGGTTTGCCGCCCATCCCTTGCTGTGCGAGACCATCGAGACGCATCGCAAGGGCTACGAGGAGTGGCCCTCGAACCGGGCGATCTATCTGCCGAACGGGCGCCCGCCTAGGGTCGGCGAGGTGTTCGTGCAGAGCGACCTCGCCAACAGCCTGCAGTACATGATCGACGAGGAGCGGGCGGCGGCCGGCAAGGGGCGGCAGGTCGCGCTGGAGGCGGCGCGGGCGGCCTTCTATTCGGGGGATTTGGCGCGCACCATCGTCGCCTATCACGAGGCCAACGGCGGCTTGCTGCGCATGGCGGATCTGGCCGAGTTTCGCTCAGGCATCGAGCCGTCGGTGGCGGTGCAGTTCGGCGATCTGTCGGTGCACATGTGCGGGCCCTGGTGCCAGGGTCCGGTGCTCGGACAGATGCTGCGGCTGGTCGAGGCCACCGGCTGCCACAGGCATGCGCACAACTCCTTCGCGTATGTGCATGGCCTGACCGAGATCATGAAGCTCGCCTTTGCCGACCGGCATGCCTATTACGGCGATCCGAAATTCCTCGACGTGCCGCTGGATCGGCTGCTGTCGCGGAGCTACGCGGAGGAGCGGGCGGGGCTCGTCCGCGCCGATCGGGCATGGCGGGAGATGCCGCCGGCTGGGCTTGCCAGGTCGAGGACGGCGGAGGCTGCCGGCCCCGTCACGGCCTCTCCGCAGCCGCACCTCGATACATCCTACGTGTGCGTCGTGGATCGCCACGGCAACGCCTTCTCGGCAACGCCCAGCGACGTCTCCAGCAGCACGCCTGTCATCCCGGGCACGGGCCTGTGCCCCTCCTCGCGCGGCTCGCAATCGTGGGCTGACCCGTCATTGCCGGCCTCGGTGGCGCCGGGCAAGCGGCCGCGGCTCACCCCCAGCCCGGCGCTGGCGCTGGGCGCCGATGGCCGCGCCATCCCGTTCGGCACGCCCGGCGGCGACGTGCAGGCGCAAGCGATGCTGCAGACGCTCATCAACCGCATCGTGTTCGGCATGGACCCGCAGGCCGCCGTCGAGGCCCCGCGCTTTGCCACCTACAGCTTCCCCGACAGCTTCGAGCCGCACAGCATGCAGCCCGGGCGGCTGGTGCTGGAGGCGCGCCTGCCGCAGGCGCTGGCCGATGAGCTCGCCGCCGTCGGCCACGATGTGCAGTGGTGGCCGGACTGGACGTGGAAGGCGGGTGCGATTTGCATGATCGACAGCGACCCGGGGGCGGGGCTGCACCGGGCCGGGGCCGATCCGCGGCGGTCTACGTATGCGCTGGGGTGGTGATGGGGGGTGGAGAATTCTGAACCCGAACCCGCGCCGTTGCCGATTGGGCCCTCCAAGCCATCCTGCCCCACAGCCCAAGTTGCGTGCCCAGGCCTGTCCTCAATTGCCGTACGTAGTTGAACACCAAGAGGGACTTGGGGCCTTTCGGTTCGAAGGAGCATTGACATGTGGTGGCAGAATTCCGCAAACCTCCAAATGTTTTTCTACTGTTTTGCAGCTGCTACGGTTGTGGTGTTCGGTCTTCTGACGTATCGAAACCAGCGGCCGCTGCCGCCGCCAAACCTCTCCAAACGCCGCCGGGTCAGCCTCTCGTCCAGTGTTGGCTTCCGAAAAGCATCGCGCTCTTCCAACCCACGCACTACATGGTCCGTATCGCCATGGCTTTTCCGCAACCGGAAGCAAGTCCACACATCTGCGACTGCCCGCCACTCGCCTTCTCTTGCGCGCGAAAGAGGCATTAGGGCCTTTTTCAGGCCCAAAGCACGAGCTATTGAGCCGCTGCTGCGACAGCCACCGGACACTACCGTTACGTCACGGCAAGAATCATACGAACCCGTACTACAGCAGTCGCCTCCGGAGGAGGAAGAGGCACTGCCGGTGGATCGTCGTGAACAACCAGACGAGGAAACAAAAGATAGAGCGCCAGTAGAGTTCTTCATATTGGCGCCCAAAGAAGTCGGTGGCGATTATACATTCTCAATTAACGTCCACATTGTGAACTTGCCAGAGTCCGATTTGGACTTAGATCAAACAGATGCGACCTTTCAAACCCTAATCACTGAGATCCAAAATGGATCGCGTGTTGGTTTGGTGCTACTCAGCCGGCCGGCGACCAAGTCACAATTGAATAGGGATCTCCGGATTAGCATCGACACGCCCTACCAAGCACTAACCTGGAGCGGCCGGAACTTGGTTGCAACGTTTAATGTTCAGTCCCCTCCTTCTGAGTGGTCCGCGTGTCTCCAGAGCAGATTATGGATCACCATAAGAGGTATAGACATTGGCACGATCGACGTCGAGGTCCCGCTCAACCCCAACGCGCCTCAGCCATGGGGCTCGAGGGAACACAGGCTTCCGCCGGATGCCCATCCCATCTATCAAAAAGAGTTACAAACACACAGGCAACTTAGTGAACTGATTGGACAAGGGCGACGAGCACTGTTGTTTAAGACCGCATTTATATGCTACGCGCATGCGGACAAGGAACTGGCTGACGTCTTTCATGGCGTAATCGAAGCCGCATTATCAAAATGCTACAAAGATGATCTTGATATGATTCTCGAACCACACTGGCTTCTGCAAGCATCGGGTTGGATCGACAAAGTGGACGTAATTTACATCATGTGGAGCAAAGCGGCGGAAACCCGGCCCAGCATTCAACAGGAGTTGGACGTTATCGTTGCCCAGAAACTGCTCCGCGAGAGAAGGGCCGCCGCGGCAGATCCCAAGGATCCTAACCGTCCCACCCAACTCACAATTTGCGTCGCGCTTTTGGGGGGAGATGTGGCTAAGCTTCCGGAAAAGATCAGGCTGGACTGCGGCTTTACTAATAGGCCGGCAGCTCTGCGGGGTCAAGTTGGACAAATGAGGGAAGGCGCCTAAGTCGCCGGAATATGGAGGAATAGCTCGAAGGTGCGCTGCGTTTCATCGGTGCCAGAAACCGTGAGACCCTCTAGGATGTGCAACTCAATCCCATACCCAGCACGGGCCAGAAGTGCCCGGATCGAGGCCGCGCGAAGCACAGGAAGATGTCTATTGTCTACGGTATCAACAATTACCTGATCAACGTATCTTTGGTCATACGCACTTGACTTATTTGGAAGGTAGGGCACCCGCTGGAAGCTGATCGCACTGCTTGGCAACGGTCCGATGGGTCCACCGCCATCTGCGCGACCCCGAACAAACATTTCAATAGTGCTGTTTGCCGACAGTTTTAGGAGAAGTTCTGATGCGAAGGCATTAAATGAGTCGATCAACTGGGCTTCCTCGTCGCCGAGCTGGAATTGTCTGGACTTGAACCTAAATGCTGAGCCGGTTGATACGTTCTTTAGGACCACGGCGTAGAATGACCCTCCCCGGCCCTCGACCTTGAGATCGTGAGGCGTCACAGAATAGGTATCTTTAGTAACCCCGCTCCGCAATGCCAGTCTTAGGTCGGAAATGTGTTTTGGCTCCAGCAGCGGGGTCCGAGACTGACTTACGACCTCGAGCTCCAGTTGGGCCTCGAGGGCACCTAACCTGGCTGACACCGAGCGAAGCGCATCTGTCGTTTTTTCCAATTGTCCCCTCAAGTTGTCGTACTGCTCGCGAAGTGCCCCAAATTGGTGCATTGTTTCCTGGTACTTTGTTTCAAAGACAGAGCTTTGCGCAATTGCAGCGCCGAGCTGTTCCGCGGTGTCGATAAGGGAGCGATTTATCGCAGTATTTTTCTCCCGAGATATCAGCAGTTCTGCTCGAACTCTGTCAACCTCAATACGAAGCCGTGTTACGCGGCGGTCGAATGCGGTAAGTGCGGACGCTTGCCGTGCGGATTGTCCTTCAAGGGTGTGGCGTGTAAGTTGTTCTGCCGATAGTTCATGCCGCACCTGATGCAGCGCGCCCTCCAAGGCACTTAGGCTCTGGACGTGAGTTCGCAGTTGCCTTTCGGTTGTCGTGAGTCTGTTGGATTGTCGGTTGAGATCCGAGCGCAATTGGTCTCGCTCGCCTCTTACGAGCAACAAGGCCTCTCTAAGCTCTACTACATCTTCACTTAGCGGGGCTCGGACCAATGCCGGATGAACTCTAAAGATTGAAAAGGCGAGCAGGAGCAGGCCGCCAATGTAAATTAGAGTAGCGGCCGAGCCCAGACGCGACCAAGCCAACAATAGTCCTGTAAGAACCAATATCAGGCTCAGGCTGATCCAAGCCGTGCTGACGGCGACGTCGATCGTGTCAACTAGACCAATCATTGGTTACATCGATGGACCCCTGGCCCTGTGCATTGTGGCTGATACGGGTCGAGTTGTCACTTCGACTGATGGAAACCCTCTTTGCAAGGTCCTATGACTATTTCGGATCGGGAACCGGTTGAAGGGCCGCTTGCCGGATCTTGGCCAGCGTGGAGGGCGTCGATTGCTTCGGACGGACACGCTCGACATCGCACCGCTGCTGATCAAGACGACGATCTGCGCTTCCGCTGCGAGTCGCGTCCCGGCGCAGGGGCGCTGGCGCTGCTGTACTGCATGGAAGACGGGGTCAGGGCAGCGAGGCAGCGCGATGCCAGGATCACGGCTGGCGAGTATCGGCAGGAGGATTTGGAGACGGCCGATCTTTAGCCGACGAGTTCGCAGCTGTGGCCGCGATGTGCAATGGTGGCCGGACTAGACCTGGAAGTCCGGGGGCGATCGGCATGATCGACAGCGATCCGAAAGCCGGTCTACGTATGTGATGGAGGGTGCGAGCCCCAGGCAGGGAGAAGATGTCTTCGTCGCAATCTAGCCGGGCCGTCAACCGCCGCCGCTTCCTGGAGTTTCTGGCGGCGAGTCCGTTGCTTGCGCACGGCAGCTCCTCGGCCGGGGCTCAGGGCGCTGTAGGCGCACTTGCGCGGGAGCCCGAGAATGCGATCGCCGATCCGAGCCAGGCCATCAACGTGTTCGACTTCGAGCCGGCGATGCGGAAGAATGTTGCTCCGGCGCATTTCGGATACGTGGCGACGGGGCTCGACGATGAGGTGACGCTGCGCGCCAATCGCGAGGGCTTCCTCAAGTTTCAGCTGCGCCCGCGCCGGCTGATCGATGTCAGCAGCATCGACATGCGCTGCGATATTCTCGGTGTCACCTACGACAGCCCGATCGTGCTGGCTCCGGCCGCCAGCAGTCAGGCGTTGCATCCCGACGGCGAGGTGGCCGTGGCCAAGGCGGCAAGGCGCGGCAACCATCTGCAGATCCTCTCCACGGTGGCCTCCACCTCGGTGGAGGAGGCCACGGCCGCGCGCGGGGCGCCGATCTGGTTCCAGCTCTATCCGACGCGGGATTGGACGATCGGCGACCGCCTCGCCAAGCGGGCCGAGGCGGCCGGGTGTCCGGTCGTGGTGCTGACCGTCGATACGCTCGGGCCGCAGAAGTGGGAGACCTACATGCGCTTGCGGCGCGCCGATACGCGCGACTGCGGCAGTTGCCACGCGCCCGGCAGCTACTTCTCGCGCAAGCCGAATTTTGCCGGCATCGATGTCGCCGGCGTGCCCGGCACGGCCTCGCCGAACCTGACCTGGGACTTCGTCAAGCGCCTGCGCGACAGGGTTGGCATGAAGATCGTGCTGAAGGGCATTCTGGCCGCGGAGGATGCGAGATTGGCGGCCGATGCGGGGGTCGACGCCATCGTCGTGTCCAACCATGGCGGGCGTGCCGAGGACGGCGGCACCTCCACCATCGAGGCGCTCCCGGAGGTCCTCGAGGCGGTGTCGGGCCGCATGCCCGTGCTGGTCGACAGCGGCTTCCGGCGCGGCACCGACATCGTCAAGGCGCTGGCGATGGGAGCGCGCGCCGTCTGCATCGGCCGGCCGCACCTGTGGGGTCTCGGCGCTTTCGGCCAGCCGGGCGTGGAGCGCGTGCTGGAGATCTTGCGCGCCGAGACGCGGGCGGCCATGCAGCAGATCGGTGCGCCGTCGCTGAAGCATCTCACCCCGGCCATGGTGCGACGGGCGTGAGGTGGCCGGCACGATGCAGCGTCACCGCCAGTTAGGCATGCCATCGGGCTCAGCTCGCCGGCCGACGTTCGATCGACTGATGCGGTTGGCGACCGAAGCTCGCGGCGTCACCCTATCATCGGCTCGCTCACCGGCGCCGCTTGCTGAAGATCTTGCTGGCGCGACGCCTGACACTCAGACACAGCGCGTGAATGGACGGCAAAGGCCGCAGCAGCCAATTCGGTGCGCCGAGATGGCGCAGCGCCTCCATGGCGCCTTCGAGATTTCGCTCGTTGAACGCAGCGTCGGTCCAATAGTCGTCGGCGGTGCACATTTCGAGGCTGCGTTCGGCCAACTCGCGCACGCGCGCCCCGTTCGGCAACTTGGCCGCAAAGGCCAGCTCTCTGCGCAGGCAGACTGCCTCCACCCGAGCCCGCAGCTCCTGCTCGTAGCCGACGCAGCAGCGCATAAGTCTCGCATGAGTGGCTTCGTGCACGATTGTCGAGGCGATCATTTCCAGGGATGATGCCTCGTCCAGCACGTACCGAGTGTCGAGCTGACAGGCCATCAGTCGCTTGTTGAAGCTTCCCAAGTTTCCCGTAAGCACCAGAACCCACACGCGCTCGAGGTCGCGGATGAGGCGTTCGTAGCGAAGCCGATCATGCGTCTTGATCAGACAGAGCGCCGCCTCGACGCGGTGAAGCACCGCCTCGCCCTTGGCGCCGTCGTCCCAGCTCCCAATCCACAGGCCATCGACGCGTTTGCTGACGGACAACCAAAGCACCACCCGATCGGGCCAGCGTCCTTTGGTGCGGTTTTCGCGGCATGGCATCCGTAGGAGCAATCCAGCTCGCTCGCGGTCGAATGGGCGTTGAACCTAGGCAATTACCCTGAAACAGCACAAGCAGGAAGCCGTCCGCGGCAACAGGTGCTCGATTGCATCGGCCCATCGGCGTCGATGACCTACCCGTTCGCCATTGCAGCGCTCATGATCAAGACGCCGCCGCAATAGCTGGCTAGAACGCCGGCCCGTGCCGCTGCGATGACGTCGGTTGTGCTCAATCCGTTTGCGAGTCTCGTGCATGGCTGCTGACGCCCACTTTGTGCCGATCGCGGAGTTCGTGCCCGAGCTCGATCGGCTTGCGGCCGACACCATGGACGACTGGAAGGTGCCGGGGGCGGCGCTGGCGGTGGTGCAGAACGGCAAGGTGGTGCTGGCAAAGGCGTATGGGGTGCGTGATATCGAGGCGAGCCTGCCGGTCGCGACCACCACGCAGTTCCTGATCTGCTCGATCACCAAGTCTTTCACCGCGACGGCCATGGCGCTGTTGCAGAGCGAGGGGCGCGTCGACTGGACCAAGCCGGTGCGCGAGTACCTGCCGGAGTTCCGTCTGCAGGATGCGGTGGCGAGCGAGCGGGTGACGGTGCGCGACCTGTTGTGCCATCAGTCCGGATTGCCGCGGCACGACTGGGTGCATGTGCCGGGCGATCGCACGCCGGCCGAGCTCATGAGCGCGATGCGGCACCTGGACTCGAGCCGCGATTTGCGCGCGGCCTGGCAATACAACAACCTCGGCTACAACGTTGCCGGCCTCATCATCGAGCGCCTGAGCGGACAAAGTTACCAGGCCTTCATCCGCACGCGGCTGACCGATCCGCTCGGCATGACGGTCAGCTTCACGCTCGAGGACCTCGAGGCTTCCGCGGACGCGGCGCGGGCCTACATGATGCACGAGGACACGCGCCTGCCGGCAATCCGCCTGCCGATCCGGACCCTGGCCGGCGGGGCGATCAATACCTCGGTTGCGGACCTGGCAAGCTGGATGCGACTGCATCTGGGCCGCGGCGAGGTCGACGGCAAGCGCCTGCTGCCGGCCGCGCTGATCGGCGAGCTGCATGCGCCGCGCATCTACAACACGGTGCCGGGCTTCGCCGAGTTCGGCGAGGCGCACTACGGGCTCGGCTTCCAATGCCTGAGCTATCGCGGCGACCGGCTGGTCCTGCACGGGGGCGGCTGGCCCGGCTGGGGCACGCTGATGACGCTGGTGCCCGACTTCGGCATCGGCGTCGCCGTCTTGACCAATCGCAGCCCGAGCGAAGTGCCGGGGACGCTGACCTGGTACCTGATCGACCGGCTGCGCGGCCGCGAGCCGATCGACTGGCGCGCGCGCTTCCGCAAGCAGCGCGAGGAAGTGATTGCGCAAACGCGTGCCGACAAGGAGGCGCGGGAGAAAGCCCGCCACCCCGACACGCGGCCGGCGCACGCGCTGGCGGCCTATGCCGGGCGGTATGAGCACCCCGCCTACGGGGTGATGGCGATCGAGGATAGGGGCGGAGCGCTGCACTGGTCGTGGCGCGGCATGTTCGCGCCGATGGCCCACCGCCACTACGAGACCTTCGAATTGCCCGAGGTGCCGGACCGTCTGCTGCCGGACAGGCTTGCGATCGCCTTCCTGACCGATCGCGACGGCAACATCGTCTCTCTCTCCGCGCCGCTCGAGCCGATGGTCAAGGATATCGTGTTCAAGCGTCTGGCCGCGGGCGAATGCACCGAGCTGGCGTTCCGGGAGCGGTGCGTGGGGACTTTCAAGAGCGGCCCGACGGTGCATCGCGTCACGCTGAGGGACGGGCAGCTGGTGCTCGACTCCGACTACCAGCCGCCCTACCGCCTGGCGCCGCACCAGGGGCGCAGCTTCCGTATCGTCGAGTTGGAGGGGTTCGTCGTGGAGTTTCGCGGCGAGGGCACGAGCGTCGACGAGGCGGTCTTCCATCAGCCGAACGGGACGTTCGTCGCAAAGCGCGTGAAGGGATAGCAGGCCTCGAGATGCGACAGCTGGGTCGCCGGCGCGTTCAGTTGTATCGCTTGCCTCGGCGCCCGCTCTTGCGCTTGGGTCGGGTGGGTGGCGGATCCGGGATATCGCGCAATCGGCGGATCAGCGTCGCAAGGTCCGGGTCCATGCGCGCCAGCGCCGTTTCCGGCTTATCCGCTGCATCGAAGTCGGCCAGCGCGCGCAGCAACCCTGCGCTTTCCGCGGCCTGCGGGGCGAGGTCGTCGGTCAGCAGCGAGGCCACGTCCCGCAGCAGGCCGGGATCGCGGCAGGCGGCGGCAAAGCCGGAGACGAGGTCGGGCAGCCAGGTTGCGTCACGCTTCTCCTCCGGCAGCTTTGCCATGAAGGCAGCGATGCGCGGCAACAGGCCGGCGAAACGCCTCCTCGTGCCGACTGAGCGAGCTAAGATTGAAAGACATATATCGGAGCGATCTCGCTTCGTCTTTCTTGTCGCCCGCCGTCCTCGCCAGCTCAACAGCGCTGCGAGACGTCTCCAAGGCCTCTTCATACCGGCCAACTATTTCGAGCGACCGCTGGAGTACATGTAGCCGCACAATGGCAATGGGAGATGGAAGGAGCGGAGGCGAGGCCGATTGCAAGCGCAGGCCGACTTGGGCAGCAGCCGATCCATCATTCTCGACATGATGCAGGAAGTTGGCCAATGAGCCGCACGCTATGACCTCGGCCGTCGGATCGCCGCCCGCGGCAGAGCTGGCGCGCCCCAATTCCGTGCGCGCTTCACTTGAATGGCCCATGCGATAAAGGGCATGTGCTTTGACGACTGCAGCGATGGCCGCAGCAGGCGGTGTCGCGCAAGCAGCTTTGCGGCAAAGCTCGTGCACCTTTTCAGGTGTGGTCTCCAGCATCTCCAAGATCGTGGCGGCGTTGACGCCCAAGGCATCCGGCACGGCGTCGAGGGAGCGTTCGATCAGATAGGCAAAACTGCCGTGGTAGCCAACATTGGCGGGCGGTTCGCCCTCCATCGCCAGTCGCCTGAAGATGGCGGCTTCCGCCACGCGGCCGGCCTTCAGATGCAGGAGCGACTGGGCGCGTTGCTCGTCGCGGGAATAGAAGCTCTTCAGGAAATCGAGGACGGTTGCCAGGGGCGTGTCGCGCACGGCCCGATCGCCCTGGCGCAGGCGGTAGTAGTGCACGAAGACGCGATCGGTGACGCTGTACAAGGTCTCGCGGCTGTCCGGCGCCGGGCGCCCACGGACGATGTCGGCCTTCTGCAGGTCGGCCATGGCCCGTGCAATCGTGCTCTGGCCGTCGGCGCCGACCCTTACCGCAAGCTCAGTCTGCGAGGCGGGCTCCCCGCCGCGAATGAGGGCATCCAGCAGGCCTCGACCGAGCGCCGGCAGATCCTCGATGCGGCGGCGGTAATACTCGGCGAGCCTGTCGGCCAGCGCCGACATGGTCTCGGTGACAGTCAGGGCGTCCTGCGTATCGATGACCTCGGCCAGCAACTGGGCGAGCCGTGGCGTGCCGCCGATGAAGTCGGCGATGGCGCGGGCCTTGGTGGCCTGCTCCGCATCGAGCGGCGGCTTGCCTTCATGTTCGCGCTGACGGTTGAAATAGGCGATGCAATCGATCGCCATCCACGGCGGCAGGCCGACCGGCTCGAACGCCTTGAACAGCGGGCGATCGTAGTCGATGTCGACCGTACCGGTCGCCGTCGCGAACACCATCAGCCGGTTTGCGCGTCGATCGAGCCAGAGCCTCAGGCGCTGCTCGTCCTCCTCCGCCTTGAAAAGGGTGGCGAGCAACACGTCGAAGTTCTCCACCACGGCGACGACCAAGCCCTTGCCGGCGGGCAGCGCCGCGTCGATGGCCGCCTCGAGGCCCGCTGCCGCCGCATCCCAGCGCTTGGCCTCCTCGCCGGGCTTGGGCCACTGAAACAGCACGGCCTCGTAGCCCGCATCGCCGCCGTGCTTCAAGCCCGCGAGCTTCAGCGCGATGGTATCGAGAAGGGCATGCGGACTGCGTTGCAGATTGTGCTGCTCCTCCGGCAGCAGCACATAGGCAACGGGGCCGAGGCTCGCGTCCAATTCGGCGACGGCGATTTGAACGCGCCGGGCCATGAAGGACTTGCCGAAACCGCGCGAGCCGTAGAGCACCACGTGCTGCAGGGCGCCTGGCGCGGCTTTTCGCGAGCGGCCGATGGCGGCCATGATGCGACGAAACTCGGCCTCGCGGCCGGTGGAGAGTGCGGCGATAAGCGGCACCGCATTGTGTCAACTATCTATTTCCGTAGATATCTACTGCCATGCATATCTGGCACCTGCCGCCCGCGTCCCTAGAAGCTGCGGGAGACGAACAGCAGGAGCGTGCCGAGCAGGCCCAGCATGAGAGCGACCCCTAAGAAATCGGGGACGCGGAAGACGCGCATCTTGGCGATCGACGTCTCGAAGAGGACGAGGAGGAAGCCGCCGGCGAAGAGCTTGGCCAGGTAGGTTGCGACGCCGACGGCGAGGGCCGCGGGGCCGGCGTCGGCGGCGGCCAGGCCCCAGGGGAAGAAGATGCAGGCGATCAGCGAGACGTAGAGCAGGAGCTTCACGGCGGCGGCGAGCTCGATCATTGCCAGGTGCCGGCCGGAATATTCGAGCACCATCGCCTCGTGCACCATGGTGAGCTCCAGGTGGGTGGCCGGGTTGTCGACGGGGATGCGGGCGTTCTCGGCCACCGCGACGATGATCAGCGCCACCAGGGCGAGGCCCAGCGACACGCGCAAGCTGGCGTAGTCGAGCATGTAGGTGGCGATGTTGGAGAGCTGGGTGGAGCCCGCCACCAGCGCCACCGTGAACACGATCATGATCATGGCGGGCTCGGCGAGCGAGGCAAACATCATCTCGCGCGAGGCGCCGATGCCGCCGAAGCTGGTGCCGATGTCCATGCCGACCAGCGCCAGAAAGAAGCGGGCCGAGCCGATCAGCGCGGTGATGGCGATGAGGTCGGCGGCCCAGCTGAAGGTGAGGCCGGTGGCAAAGGTCGGGATCAACGCGGCGGCGACCCAGGTGGCGGCGAAGATCAGATAAGGGCCGCTGCGGAAGAGCCAGGAGGCGTTCTCCGCGATCACCGCCTCCTTGCGGATCAGGCGCAGGAGGTCGCGATAGGGCTGCAGCACCGGCGGGCCGCGGCGCCTGAGCAGCCGCGCCTTGACCTTGCGGGTGAAGCCCAGGAGCAGCGGCGCCAGCGCCAGCACCAGCAGCATCTGCACGCCCTGCAGGGCGAGGTCGCGGATCAGGGCCATAGCGACACGGCTAGCAAGAGGGTGACGAGGGCGGCGAACACCAGGCTCAGGTATTGGCGGATGGTGAGGAACTGGAGGCGGTTGAGGCGTTCGGAGGCAGCCGTGACGGAGGCCGAGATCGGCGCGTAGAAGGCTTCCCAGACGAGGTCGCGGAGGATGACGGTGAGGCGGGCGGGGCGCCGGTCGCCGGGGGTGGGCATGTCGACGCGCTCGGAGGCCTTGAACACCACCTCGCCGAACACGCGGCGGATCGGCTGGGCGAAGCTGTCGGCGGTGTACTGGGTGGCGGGATTGGCGTCGGGATAGCCGCAATCCCAGGCCGGGCCGCGGCGCACCGCGCGGGAGGCGAAGCGGTGGATGGCCTCGACGGCGAGGAGGGTCGCAAGCGCAATGAAGATCAGCACCAGCAGGCCGTTGTAGGAGCTGCGGCTGTCGGCAATCGGCACGATCGACAGCCAGGGCAGCGCCGCCTGCACGGGCATGTGGGCGCCGACGAGGCCCTGCGTCACGGGCGCGAGCGCGTCGATGAAGAGGCCGGGCAGGATGCCGGCCAGCAGGCAGATGACGGCGAACGCCAGCATGGCGGCGAGCGAGGCGCGGTCGACCTCGTGCGCGTGCGCCGCGACGGGCGTGCGCGGCCGGCCGAGGAAGGTGACGCCGAAGGCTTTGACGAAGCAGGCGGCGGCCAGCGCCGCGGAGAGCGCCAGCATCGCGCCGACCGCCGGCACGATGATCTTGAGGCCCCAGGAGGGCAGCGCCGGGCTCAGGAGGATCGCCTGGAAGGTCAGCCACTCCGAGACGAAGCCGTTGAGCGGCGGCAGCGCCGAGATGGCGATGCACCCGGTGAGGAAGGCAAAAGCAGTAACCGGCATGCGGTGGATCAGGCCGCCCAGGTGCTCCATGTCGCGTTGCCCCGTGGCAACGAGCACGGCGCCGGCGCCGAAGAACAAGAGGCTCTTGAATATGCAGTGGTTGAAGACGTGGAAGAGAGCGGCGGTCAGCGCCAGCGCCGCCGGCGCCCGCATGCCGTGGGCCGAGAAGGCAAGCGCCAGCCCCAGGCCGATGAAGATGATGCCGATGTTCTCCACCGTGTGATAGGCGAGCAGGCGCTTCAAGTCGTGCTGCATCAGTGCGCTCAGCACGCCCAGCACGCAGGTGATGCCGGCCAATGCAATGACCAGCATGCTCCACCACCAGGCCGGTTGGCCGACTAGATCGAAGACGATGCGCACGAAGCCGTAGACGGCAACCTTGGTCATCACCCCGCTCATCAGCGCGGAGACATGACTGGGCGCTGCCGGGTGAGCAAGCGGCAGCCAGACATGCAACGGGACAAGGCCGGCCTTGGAGCCGGTGCCGATCAGGACAAGGACGAGGACAAGGCCTGGCCAAGTCTGACCAGCCGACCTGATGTCGGCAAAGGCATAGCCGCCAGCGCCCCCTGCAAGCAGGCCAAAGGCCAAGAGCAGGGTGAGCGTGCCGAAGCTCGCCATGACGATGTAGATGAAGGCGGCGTTGCGGTTGTCGGGGTCATGGTGGTGGGCCATCACCAGCGCCCAGGAGGAGAGCGACATGAACTCCCAGGCGACCAAGAAGCTGAAGGCGTCGTCGGCCAGGACGACGAGGTTCATGGCGCCGAGGAACACGGGATAGAACGGCAGGACACGCCCCGGAGCCTTCTCGTGCGCGCCGTAGCCGATGGCGAACAGGCTGGCGCCGGCGCCGCCCAGATTGGTGACGAGGAGAAAGAAGGCGCTGAGCGCGTCCATGCGGAAATGCGCGCCGATCCACGGCAGGCCGACGGGCAGATGCAAGGCAGGAGCCGTTGCGCTTGCATGCAGAAGCTGCATGCCGGCGACGCCCATATTGGCAAGGCAAACGGCAAGGCTGATGAGGTAGACCAGCGGCCCGGCCAACCGCGTCCGGTGGATGGTGACGGCGAGAACGGCTGCGGCAAACAGCGCCACCACCCCCCAAAGCGCCACCGCAACGGGCATCGGCCCCGTGCCTCCACGCGCGGCGTCGCGCCGCGTCCCCATGCCGGGCTCGTCTCGTTGATTCAGCGTCGCACGCGACCGCCCGGCAAGTGCGGCTTAGCAGGTGACAACGACCGGCATCAAGGTTGGATTGCTTCGTCAGACCGACCCAGCGGTGCGCCGACCGGTGTCACATCCGCAGCCGGCAGTAGAGGCCGTTCTGGACCACAGGCGCAGAGCCGCTGTCGCCAAAGAAGGTCGCGGTGTTGTTGTTGGAGGAATACTCCAGGGCTTGGAAGTAGTGGAACCCCAGCGCCATGGTCGTGAAGTCGCCGAAGATCGGGCACGCATTGTTGGAATTGTTCTGGAAGCCGGTGCGGCCGGAGAAGGTCGACGTGCTGTCGAAGCCGACACCGGCGGCGAGGAAGGCGCCCGTGCCCGGGACGGCACTGTCCGAATAGCTCCCGAACGCCTCGTCCTCGGCCAGGCCGGTGACAAAGGAGCAGCGCATGCTGTCGCTGGCATTCACCGAGCGGGTGCCGCTCGCGGTCTTGGTCCAGTTGTCCGTACTGTCGCCGACGAAGACGCCGACCGGCAGACGGTTGTAGGCGTTCCAAAGCAGCAACCGCGCCGCGCCGCCGCCCGCGGCGATGCCGCCGAGCACGTACTCGGTCTGTCCGTCGGCCGAGGCGCGGAATGTCCCGATCCAGCTGGCCCTGCTCGCCGCGATCGCCACCGTGTCACCGCTGTTCGTGCCGTGGCGCGCCGTCATCGAGGCGGCGTTGAGCCAGATGCCATTCTGGCGGGCGATGGCCGCGGCTCGCGTCGTGTCGTTGCTCCAGGCCGGTCCGCTCACCAGCCGCGGCGCGCCGCCGTTGTGGTCGAGAAAGAGGTCGAAGTTCTTGCCCGACTGGTGGTAGCCGGTGTGGCCCGAGTTGGAATCGAGCGCCAGCGAGAGCTCGGCGAGGCTGGCCAGCACCCAGCTCATCCCGTCCCAGAACGGCGCCACGGAGCCAGCGTAAGGCGTGTAGTAGATCGTCGTCTTGGCGGTCTGGTCGGAGGTCAGCACCGGCGTGCCGCTCGTCAGGGTGAGGCGACCCTGTGGGGCAACGATCTGCGCGCTGAGCGGCAGGCGCACGGCTCCCGTGGTGCGATCGATGACGAGCGCTTCCTTCCACGTCGAGCCGTCGGCGCTAACCTTGATATGAAAATCGTCGTCGCCGGCGAGGCCGAACTCGGCGCGGCCGGAATAGTTGGTCTGGTAGAGCGTGCTCGCCGTGTCGCCGGCGGCGTTCTTGTTGATCTTCTGCTGGTGGCCGTTGCCGACGTGGTCGAGGAGGCTCGCCGTGCTTCTGACGGCCAGGCGATTGGTGGTGTCGGCGGTGGCATTGACGCCCCAGGTCGCGGCGCCGCTGCCGGGGTTGGCGATCAGCTCGGCCCACGCGCTGCCGCTGTAGGCGTAGACCTTGTCCTCGTCGGCGACCCAGGTGAGCCAGCCCTCGCGGGGGGTGAGGAACGCCCACGCGCCGTCCTGCCAGGCCGCAACCTTGCCGGGCTGGCCTGCCCAGGCGCCGGTGGGGCTGGGGGCCACGATGTAGCGGTTGCCGTCCGCGGGCGAGCCCGGAGGGCTGGCCAGGTCCTTGTCCAGCACCGCCAGCTGCACGAGCGCATCGAGCGCGCGGATCGCCTCGTTGTGGGTGACGTGCTTTTGGGCCTGCGCGGCCATGATGTAGGGCAGAGCGAGGTTGGGGGAGGTGTCCATGCGCGGGGAGCTTTACTTTTGCTGTTGCACACCCGCGCATGGTGCCACAGCTGCGGAGAGCGGGGATAAGTCCGGGCAGGGTTAACGCGGGCGCTCAGCCTTCGTCGCCGCGGCCCAAGGATTGCTCTGCTCAAACCCTCGCCGTTGCTCCGCGAGCGTCGGTTCGAGCGGCAATGATGCAGTCGCCGTAAGAGATGCGACGAGGCCCCAATGCCAGCGCACCAAAGTAGGCACAACCAGGAATACGAGAAGACATGGAATGTAGAAGGCGTCGGCCATGACCTGCACGCTGCCGCCCAAGTCGGCGACATCGCGGCACTAACCGCGGCCTATGCATCGCAGACGCTGCTCTCCCCTGAACTGGGGATGCGATCACTGCTCATTCTCCCCATCTAACCAAGAATTCTCCAACCAGCTTTGCGGCCGGTCGACCTGCGCCGCTCGTGCGTGAAGGACCCACATGGCCAAGAAGCCCAACAAACCCAAGGCACTCCTCGATCTCGAGAAGCATGACTGCCGCTGGCCCATCGGTGAGCCGCGTCTGCCCGATTTCCACTTCTGCGGAATGCCGCAAGTGGCAGGTCGTCCCTATTGCGAGCTTCACTGGCGAATGTCGTTCCAGCCGTCGCGGTCGCGCCATGAACAGCCGAGGACGCCCGTCCCCGACCTACGCGCCGCCTAACGCGAGAACGCCCCTCCAATTGAGCCAGTCAAGACGCGTTTCTTGGTCGCCGCCGGCACGGGTCCGAGTCGCGCCGTCGTCGACGGGATCGCTCATCACCCTGGCCCGAAGGCGGGAGCCTGATCCCCATCTACCTCCGCAACCCGGCATGGCCGGCTGGAACGCCGGAGTAGGCGGCGGGGATGTAGCTCGATCGCCCGCTGTGGTCGACCGGGACGACAGTGTTGCCTCTAATGTGTGTGGCTGAGGCAGACACGCCCGGCGCCCTGTAGTTGGGCATCGGAGGTTTGCCCACCCGCGGACCCTGCTTTACAGCGAAAGGATGGCTCCCCCGCCCAGGGAAGGGAGCCGGGACAATACCGCGTGGCCGTCGGGGATCGACGGCGGCGACGTAACCTCGCCCGCTGTAGGGTTGCGAATATGGGACACCGAATGAGGGGCGCGCGTAGTAGCCGGAGGGCGCGTGGTTGCCCGGAGGCGAATACAAAGCCACAGTGGGACCGGCGTAGTAGACCTGGGGCGCGTAGTAGACCGGAGGCGGCGCATAATACGCCGGCGCATAGCCGTAGGCCGGGGGCGCGTAGACCGGAGGCGCTTCATAGGCGTAGGCAGGCGCCCCGTAGGAGCTAGCGGCTCCATACCCATAGGCTTCATACCCGTAGGCTTCATATCCGTAGGCTCCGCAGCCACAGCCGCCCCACCCGCAAGCAACTGCCGGTGTACTACCCAACGCAAACATGGCGAGTGCAAAAGCTGGGCCGGCCACAATAGATCCACGCATGCTACAACTCCTCTGACCAGCAACCTCCAAGCTCTCGCGAGCTTGGCACGCCGACCCCAACCTAAACACTCAGGGAAAAGCCGATTTGCTTGGACATGCTTAATGCTGCAAGGGCTAACCCCTGCAGACAGAGCGAATGCTGTTGGCCGAGGCGAAGAGCGTGCAGCGCACCATCGTCGGGTTGACCAACCAATGGTTAGGGAACCAAATGCCCCCGCACGGTGGGCGAGGAGGCGTCTCGCCCCAGCGTGGGGTAGGATCATGAAAAGTATTGCGCTCAGTGGGCGCTCGATCCTCGTTGTCGAGGAGGAGCCGCTCCTTGCACTT
>Ga0209382_10004883_pt1 | contig 17657 bp, 14 predicted proteins | sample SoiMetdeltSBSDD5_FD_187599 | JGI IMG/M metagenome (GOLD analysis project Ga0209382, IMG submission 187599) | Bulk soil microbial communities from a Populus tree surrounding site in Tennessee, USA - Soil MetaG P. deltoides SBSDD5 (SPAdes) (version 2) | ecosystem: Environmental > Terrestrial >...
CAACGACATCGTGTCGGACCTCGCGTGGGAGCTCTATCCGCAGGCGCGTGAAGTGGTGCTCGTACGCGACCCGCGTGACGTGCTGTGTTCGGTGCTGGCCGCGAACGTCAAGCGCGGGCAGCAACCCCCTCCGGCGGACCCGATGCGCTGGATCGGCGACGAGTTCGAAGGCCGGATCGCCGCCGTCGCGCAGAGCTGGGAGCGGCGCAGTGACCGCGCTCACCTCGTGCGCTACGAGGACCTGATGCTCGACCCGGTGCCGACCCTGTGCGGCCTGCTCGGCTACCTCGGCCTCGATGCCGGGGAGGAGGCGGCGCGAGGGATGCTGGCCGCGGCGCAGGAGTCGCTCCCGGCGATGTCGGAGCACCGGACTACACCGGATCCGCAGGCCTCGATCGGGCGGTTCGAGCGCGACCTGGACCCCGCCCTGCGGGAGGAGTGCGAGCGCCGCCTCGGCGACGCGATCGCGCTATTCGGGTATTCGGTGGGCGCCGCGCACCAGGCCTGAGTTTGCGGTCGGCCGGGGCAGGGGTATCGGAGCCCTGGCAGAAACTCTTTCCGTCTCCCCCTGTTCCTATCTTGTATCTCGTGCCACGAGTCCTCGCCAAGCGATACGCGGAACGTGACGTGCCCGACGTCGAGACCTACGTGCGGGAGTCGGTCGCGGGGCTGGGGCCGCTGAACTCGGACGACGAGGAGGCCCTGGTGGCGAAGGGCATCTTCCTCGTACGCCGGATCGCGTTCGCCCTGCCGCCCGAGGCATCGCTGCGGGTGGCGCTGCGCGAGCACTTCCCGGAGGGCCTGGCTGCCCTCCGCGACGAGGCGGGCCCCTCCAGCACGGACAAGGACACGGATCCGGCCCCGGCCGGCACCACGTCCCGCGCCGCCTAGGTCACTTCGCTTACAAGCCCCTTGGCCCTGTGGGCCGGAAACCGCCGTGAAACCGGGCCGGAGCGGGTGGGGTGGACGTTTAGGCCATCCCGGGCCGAGGTACACAGGCGGCCGTGGGGACGGGAAGCCTCAAGCGGATTGCAGCACACACGATCTTGGCCACGGTCGCGGTCCTCGGCCTGGGCGCTCTGGCAGCGCCCGCCCAGGTGACGCTGCCGGGGACGACCGTCACGGTGCCCAGCACCAAGGTGACCGTCACGACCCCCACCGTGCGCGTGCCTTCGACGGCGCCGACGCCCCCACCGGCGCCGAAGGTCACGGCTCCCGCCCCCAAGCCGCCGGTGAAGGTGGCCCCGGTCGTGAAGCAGGTCACGAAGCCCGTGAACAACGTCACGAAGCCCGTGAACAACGTCGTGCAGAAGACGACGCCCAAGGTCACGGGCACGGTTCCGAAGGCAACCGCTCCCGTCAAGAAGACGACCGGCACGGTGAAGAAGACCGTCGGCAGCGTCGGCTCCAAGGTGACCGGCGGCGGAGGTTCCGGCGGCGCGCCTTCCGGGCCCGCCGGGCCCGTCACGAAGGTCGTCACGACCGTCAAGGGCAGCCTGGACAGCACCACGGGCGTGATCCGTGACGGCGGCGGGTCGTCCGGCGGAGGCACGTCGGGCCTTGTCAACTCGCTCACCGGCACTCTCGGCGGTTCTGCGACAGGCCTCGCCGGCTCGGGGTCCAGGGCTCTCGGCGGATCCTCCGCGGGCGCCGGCTCGCTGACGCTCGTGCGCACCGCGGACGGGAGGACCTTCCTGGCCGTGCCGGGCGGCAGTGGCCCGGGCGGGCCCGGTGACATGTTCGGCGGCGGCGGCGCGGGCGGCGGCGGGCTCCCCGGTGCCCTGGCCGGCGGCGGCGGATCGCTCGCCATGATGCTCGCGGGCGCGAGCCCGAAGCAGCTGCGCAACGTCCTCTCGCACCTCGAGGGCTGCCTGCCCTCGCTGCCCGCGCTCGACCGCCGCGTGATCTCGATGCGCGCCGGCCTGAACGGCGCCCCGCTGTCGCGGCCTCAGGTCGGTCAGCGCCTGGGCATGTCGCGGCAGCAGGTGCGCAGCACCGAGCGCCGCGCCTTCAACAGACTTCAATACGCGGCCGCCAACACCGGCTGCGCCGGCAACCTGGTCGGCCCGTTCGACGTGGCGGGCATCGGCAACCTGATGCCGCAGCTCCTCTTCGCCGGCGCGGTCCCGGTCAACGGCGGCGCCGTCTCGCTCGCGTCCGGCGCGTCCGACCCGTTCGCACAGGCGCGCGGGATCGTGTCCCGCTCCGCCTCACCGTTGTTCGACCTCGGCGAGGGCGGCGGCAGCGGGCCTGCCTGGGCGATCATCCTCTTCACGGTGCTGTTCTCCGTGTCGATCGCCGCGCTCACGCGCGAGCTGCGCAGCTCCTTCTAGGTCCGCCATCACGCGGTCCGGTGTCCGTGTGACCTGGTGCCAGGTGTAGCGCAGGACGGTGTAACCGGCGGCGCGGAGTGCGAGGTCGCGCCGATGGTCGGACTCGAGCCGCGCGGCGGCTGTCACTCCGCACAGTGCAGCCCCGGGTCCCGCGTAGAGCAGGGCGGCTGCCAACTTCCCCTCCCAGCCGAGCGCAGGGTGTCCCACCGCATACACACCGGGGTGAACCCGGTGCAGGCGCCGCTCGCGCAGCCAGCGCGAGACGCCGGCCTTCTCCAGGCCGCTTTCCTCCAGCTGGGCACGGGTGACGACGCCCCATTGCCGTCCCGCCATGGCGGCGATCCGAACTCTCGCGAGTCGGGTGCGGGGGGTGCACCCGGTTTGCGGAAGTTCGGCCATGGAGGCCAGGATGCCCTCCACCGTGTGAACCGTGGCGCGGCGGATGTACCGAAGCTGCGGACGGTCTGTGCCGACAAGCACAGGTAGCAGGGGTTTCCATGCCGTATCTTGAAGCGCATGGGGATGCAGGCTTGCGGTAATTGCGGAACGGAGAATCCCGAGGGCGCACGCTTCTGCATGGCGTGCGGGAACGCTCTCGCCCGGAACTGCCCCAACTGCGGGAACCCCGCGCCGCCCGCGGCCAAGTTCTGCATGAACTGCGGGTTCAACCTCGCGGGAGACGCCGCTCCTCCGGCCCCTCAGCCCGCCGCGCCCGCCGCGCCGACGCTCGCGTCCGCGCTGCCAGAGGAGCGGCGCCAGGTGACCGTCGTCTTCGCCGACCTCTCGGGCTACACGGCGGTCGCCGAGCGGATGGACCCCGAGGCGGTCAAGAGCCTCGTCGACCGCGCCCTGCGCCGCCTCGGTGAAGAGGTGGACCGGTACGGCGGCCGCGTCGACAAGTACATCGGCGACAACGTGATGGCCGTGTTCGGCGCCCCGATCGCGCACGAGGACGACGCCGAACGGGCCGTGCGGGCCGCGCTCGGCATGCAGGAGGCGATGACGGAGATCAACGAGAGCCTCGGCGCCACCCACGGCGTCAACCTCGCGCTGCGCGTGGGCGTCAACACCGGCGAGGTCGTCGCCGGCGCGGTGGGCGACGGATACACGGTGATCGGCGACACGGTCAACGTCGCGGCGCGACTCCAGTCGGCCGCCCAGCCGGGCAGCGTGACCGTCGGCGAGCGCACCTTCCGCGCCACCGGGCTGGCGATCGAGTACCGGCCCCTGGAGCCGCTCACGCTGAAGGGCAAGGCCGAGCCCGTGCCCGCCTGGGAGGCACTCGACGTGATCGCCCGTCAGCGCGCGCGCCGCACCAGCTTCGGCGAGACGCCGCTGGTCGGGCGCGACGACAAGCTCGAGCTGCTGCGCTCCATCTACGACCGGGTCGAGCGCGAGCGCCGCGCCCACCTCGTGACCGTGATCGGCCAGGCCGGCGTCGGCAAGTCCCGCCTGCGCCAGGAGCTGGAGCGCCTCCTCGGCCAGCGCCATCCGCCGCCGACCTTCCGCGAAGGTCGTTGTTTGCCCTACGGCTCGGGAATCGTGTACTGGGCGCTGGGCGAGGTGATCCGCGCCGAGGCCGGCATCCTCGACGGCGACAGCACGGAGGAGGCGTGGGCCAAGCTGCTGGCCTCGGTCGATGGCCTGATGAAGATCTCGGGCGAGCTGGCCGAGCCCCCCGAGCGGCGGGCCGCCGTCGTGGGCCGGCTGCTCGGCATCGAGGCGCCGCTCGACATCCCGCAATCCGAGGGCGAGGACCCGCAGCGCATGCGCGAGGTGTTCTTCTCCGCCGTGCGGTCCGTGATCGAGGCGATGGCGCGGCGCAACCCGCTGGTGCTCGTGTTCGAGGACATCCACTGGGCCGACCACGGGATGCTGGACCTGATCGAGTACCTGACCCAGTGGGTGCGCGGCCCGCTGATCCTGCTGTGCCTGGCGCGTGACGAGCTGATCGACCGCCGCCAGCGCTGGGGCGGAGGCCGCCACGAGGCCACCTCGATCGTGCTCGACCCGCTCACGGTCGACCAGACCCGCGAGCTGGTCGCGTCGCTCGTGGGCGCCGAGAACGGCGAGAGCGGCGCCGTCGCCGCGGTGGCCGAGCGCGCCGGCGGCAACCCCTTCTTCGCCGAGGAGATGGCCCGCCGCCTCGCCGACGAGGCGGCCGGCGAGCTGTTCGAGCTTCCCGACACCGTGCAGGGGCTACTCGCCGCGCGCCTCGACTCGCTCGACCCCGGCGAGCGCCAGCTCGTCCAGCACGCGGCGGTCGTGGGCCGCACGTTCTGGGAGGGATCGCTGGGGATCGCGGGCCAGGGCGAGGGTGCGATCCGCGAGGCGCTCCAGGGCCTGCAGGAGAAGGACATCATCGTGCCCGACGTCGGCGTGCGGCTGGCGGGCGAGAAGGAGTACTCGTTCAAGCACGTCCTGATCCGTGACGTCGCGTACGGCATGCTGCCGAAGGCGGTCCGGGCCCGCAAGCACTTCGACATCGGCCGCTTCCTCGAGGACCGCGCGGGCGAGCGCACGGACGAGGTCGTCCCGCTGCTCGCCGAGCACTTCGGCCGCGCCGCGCAGCTGACCAACGAGGGCGGCATGGAGGGCGCCGACGTCGAAGCGATCCACCGCAAGGCGCTGTTCTACCTCGAGGCGGCCGGCGACGCCGCCGCGGCGCTGTACTCCAACCCGGAGGCGTTCGAGCACTACGAGGCCGCGCAGAAGATCGAGTGCCCGCACGACCCGGGCGCGATGGCGCGGGTGATCGAGAAGCAGGGCGACGTCGCCTTCCGCATGGGCCGGGTGACGAACGCGGTCGACCTGTGGGAGGAGGCGCTCGAGTACCACCGCCAGCAGGAGGACCTCACGCGCGTCGCTGACCTGCACCGCAAGATCGGCGCGGGGCTCTGGAACCGGGGTGAGCGCAAGCTGGCGATCGAGCGCTACCAGAAGGGCATCAACCTGCTGAAGGACGGCCCGCCGTGCCTCGAGCTCGTGCACCTGTACGAGGAGGCCGCATCGCTCTACATGCACGCGGGCGACAACATGCTTGCGATCTACGCTTCGGAGAAGGCGCTGCGACTTGCGGAGAAGCTGCAGGAGACGCGCGTCGCGAGCCGCGCGCACGGGATCTTCGGCCGCGTGTTCGGCCGCATCGGCGACACGGCGAAGGCGCGCGAGAACCTCGAGCGCTCCGTCGAGCTCGCCCGCGACTCCGACGACGGCGAGACGATCCGCGCGCTGCTCACGCTCGGGCACCACCTCGAGGTCTCGGAGGCCGACTACGACGGTGCCGGCCAGGCGTACGGCGAGGCGCTGGCGCTGGCGCAGCAGGTCGGCGACCTGCCGGCCCAGGTCGAGCTCCAGTCCTCGATCGCCCAGGTGGCCGCCTACCGCGCCGCGTGGGACGAGGTCGAGGTGGCAGCCGAGGCGAGCGCGGACCTGGCCGAGCGCGAGGGCCTGGTCGGCAAGCTCTGCTACCCGTGCGTGCTGCGCGGCGTGCTGGCGTGGCGCGAGGGCCGCTGGGACGACGCGGAGCAATGGTGCCGCCGCGCGCACGAGCTGGCCGAGCAGGTGGGCTGGTCCGAGGTCTCCTTCGCCGCGCTCTACTGGCTGGCGCGCGCGCTGCGCGACAGCGGCGACTACACCGGCGCCATCACGGAGCTCGACCGCGCCCTCGACGTGTGCGAGCGCGCGGGCCTGATCGCCCAGTCGATCGAGGCGATGTCCGCGCGCGCCGTGACGCTCGTGATCGCGGGCAAGAAGGAGCAGGGCCGCGAGACCGCCGAGGAGGCGAGCCACCTTGCCGACCGCCTGCACTACCCGGTGGGCAGCGCCGCCGCCCTGATGGCGATGGGGACGACGGAGTGCGACCCGGAGCAGGCCACGCGCATGATGGGCGAGGCGAAGGACCTGTGGGACAGCATCGGCCGCCCGCTCGACGCCGCGATCGCGGACCTCCTGCTGGGCCACGTGCTGGCCGACTGCGGCAACGGGGACGGGCGCGAGGCGCTCGAGCGCGCGGCGGCCGAGTTCGAGCGCCTCGGCGTCGCGCACCTGGCCGAGTACGCGAAGTCCGTGGTCTGAAGCGCCCTCAGGCCCTCTGCCAGACTTTTGGGCATGCCTTCAGCACGCACCCCGGACGGCGTCGACCTGCACTGGGAGGCACGCGGCGACGGCCCGACCGTCGTGATCGCGAACCAGTTCTTCTCGTCCCCGGACGTGTTCGGCGGGCTGATCGATCTGCTCGCGGAGCACCACCGCGTGATCACCTATGACCCGCGGGGCATCGGGCTCTCCACGCGGCAGGGCCCCTACGACCTCGCCACGGATGCCGCCGACCTGGCCGTCCTGATCGAGTCGGCTTGCGATGAGCCGGCCGTCGTCGTGAGCATGGCCGACGGCTCCAATCGCGCCGTGCGGACGGCGGCCGAGCGGCCCGGGCTGGTGCGCGCGATCGTGTGCGTGGCCGGGAACCCGGTCAGCCGCACGGCGATCGAGGGTGGGGAGGGGCTGGCCGCTTCCGACTCGGTGATCGAGGCGCTGCTTTCGATGATGGACACGGACTACCGCGGCGCCCTGCGGACGATGATCTCGACCGCCAACCCGGACTTGGACGAGGAGTCCGTCCGCAGCCGCGTCAACTCGGGCGTCGAGCGGTGCCCGCAGGAGGCGGCGGCGCCCCGGATGCGCTCATGGATCGAGGACGATGCGCTGGAGCGCACGCGGTCGCTCGGCGATCGCCTGTGGATCCTCGAGGACGGCAGCAACCCGTGGTTCCTGGAGACGACGCGCCGCACCGCCGAGTTGCTCCCCGAGGCGCACGTGCACCTGGTCGAGGACGGTGCGGTGTCGCGCCCCGAGATCGCGGCTTCCTACATCAGCGACATCACCGGCGTCACGGATCCGGCGGGCGCCCGCGGCCAGGAGTCCTGAACGAGAAAGGGCCGCGCCTCCAGGCACGGCCCTCACGTTCGCGCCTACTCCGGCGCTAGCCGCAGACGGGCCAGTGGCCGCGGCCGCCGTGCTTCAGCAGCATCGCGGCGCGCCGGTCCTGCTCGGCCTCCGAGGCGCGGGCCGGGTCGCCCTTGCCGCCGACGCTTGCCCAGGTCCCGAACGAGAACTGGTACTTGCCGCGGTAGGCGCCGCCGCCGCCGATCGCGCGCGGGTTGCCGTGCGACTCGCAGGCGGCGATGCGCTCCAGCGTGGCGCGCACGCCCGGCGTCAGGCCGGCGCGCTTGTCGCGCAGGTCCGCGCGAACGCTCCGGATGCGCTTGCCGAGCTTCCGGTTCGCGCGCACGAGGGCGCGGTCGGACCAGCGCAGCTGGACCGGGGCGCGCACCTTGCGGACCTTGCGTCCGTCGCGCTCTGCGACGAGGCGGTTGAGCCGCTTCCGGAGCTTCAGGAACCGCTTCGCCAGCCTGCGCTGGTGCAGCAGCTCGTTCGCATCGGGTGTCGTTGTCTTGGTGGTCGTAGTCACTGTCTTGTCAATTGCCTTCACGTCATTCGGCGTAGCCGCCGAGATCGCAACTGCTGGTACCGCTGCTGCGACGCCGACGCTGAGAACGGCAATCAGGGGGGCCCTCAATGGTCCTCCTCATGTCGTGGTCAGTGGTCGGCCTCTCTCCCTCACACGCAGCGTTCGTCCCGGCAGCCACCTCCTTCATTGCGGCGTGCTGATGGACGCTGCGTCCAGTCCCGCCCGCGGCCTGTCCGAGGCCGCTGTCGGGACCGCGCGGGCGAACTGCCGGCCCGCGATCGACGCTCGCCCAAAGGCGTTGCCGCGTCGTTGGTTCTCATTCCGGCCCGCGGCGGCCGCCACCATGGCGGTCCGACCGAGGCAGGCCGGTCTCCTTTTTCGGTTTCCCGGTGCTTGCTACCCGGTTGACTGATAAGTCAATCGAGACCGTAGCAGCATTCCTTGACGATCCGTCAGTTGCTCGTGCGGGTTGTCACGAAATTGACCGGGCCGGTTGGCGCCGGAGCGCGGCGCACCGGGGCCAGGAACCCTCTCAGTCCGGGGAAGTTGCGACGGCGGGACCGCTCCGTGACATTGGTCACTGATCCCTGACCCACCACGCCGCGGGGGTGGATTCGGGCGAAAGCGGTGGTTTGCCGGCGGCCGGAGCGGGTGCGCGTGCGAACGATGTGCCGTCGCGTGCACCCCTCGCACCCGGCGCGGGAAGTTCGGGGCCCCGGCGCCGGAAGTCGGTCCCCGCGGCCCCCTCCGGTGACGCGGAGACCTCCCGTTAGCATCACGCGAGATGAAGGTCACCCTCCCCGACAACACCTCGAAGGAGCTGCCGGACGGCGCCACCGGCGCGGATCTCGCCCGTGAGATCGGCCCCGGACTGGCCAAGGCCGCGCTCGCGGTGAGGGTGGACGGTCACGTCGCGGACCTCACGGCGCCGCTCCCCGACGGCGAGCAGGTCGAGGTCGTGACGGATCGCAGCCCCGACGCCCTCGAGCTGATCCGCCACGACGCGGCCCACGTGATGGCGACCGCCGTGATGGAGCTCTATCCGGGCACCAAGATCTCGATCGGACCGCCGATCGAGAACGGCTTCTACTACGACTTCGAGTTCCCGGAGGGGGTGAAGGTCTCCGACGAGGACCTCGCGGGGATCGAGGAGCGCATGCGCGAGCACGTGGCCGCGGACGAGGCGTTCGAGCGCACCGACGTGCCCGCGGACGAGGCGCTGCAGCGGTTCGAGGCCGAGGGTCAGGACTACAAGGTGGAGCTGATCCGGGACCTGGTCGCGAACGAGGGCGTCGAGACGGTCTCGCTGTACCGCAACGGGCCCTTCACCGACCTGTGCCGCGGCCCTCATGCGCCCTCGACCGGTCGCATCAAGGCCTTCAAGCTGCTGTCGGTGGCCGGCGCGTACTGGCGCGGCGACGAGCGCAACAAGATGCTGACCCGCATCTACGGCACCGCGTTCCTGTCCAAGCAGGACCTGGAACGGCACCTCGAGATGCTGGAACAGGCAAGGGCCCGCGACCACCGCCGGCTGGGCCCGCAGCTGGGGCTGTTCCTGCTGCGCGACGAGGCGCCGGGCATGCCGTTCTACCTGCCCAACGGGACGGTCCTCGTGAACGAGATCCAGCGCGTGCTGCGTGAGCACGTCGGTCGTGGCGGCTACGGCGAGATCCGCACGCCGCACGTGCTCGACGTCGACCTGTGGAAGCGCTCGGGCCACTTCGACAACTACCGCGAGAACATGTTCTTCACGCGCTCGGGCGACGAAGACGCGCGCGAGTTCGCCCTCAAGCCGATGAACTGCCCGGGCGCCTGCCTGGTCTACTCGGCCGGCCGCCACTCGTACCGCGAGCTGCCCATGCGGCTGGCGGAGTTCGGGCTCTGCACCCGCAACGAGCGCGAGGGCGTGCTGCACGGGCTGCTGCGCGTGCGCGCGTTCACGCAGGACGACGGGCACGTGTTCTGCACCGAGGAGCAGATCGTCCCCGAGACGCGCGCGATCACCGAGGCGATCGACGAGCTGTACGCGCTGTTCGGGTTCGAGGACGTGCGCGTCGAGCTGTCGACGCGGCCGGAGAAGTCAATCGGCACGGCCGAGCAGTGGGATGCGGCGGAGCGCGCGCTCGCGCAGGCACTCGATGAGATGGGCCGCGAGTATCAGGTCAACCCCGGCGACGGCGCGTTCTACGGCCCCAAGGTCGACTTCCACATCACCGACGCGCTCGGCCGCAGCTGGCAGTGCGGAACCTGCCAGGTGGACTTCTTCATGCCGGAGCGGTTCGGCCTCACCTACACGGACGCGGAGGACACGCAGCGCACCCCGGTGATGATCCACCGCGCGCTGCTCGGGTCGATGGAGCGCTTCCTCGGCATCCTGATCGAGCACCACGGCGGCGAGTTCCCGGTGTGGCTTGCACCGGTCCAGGCGAAGGTGCTCCCGATCGCCGATCGCCACGTCGAGTACGCGCAGCGGGTCGAGCGCGAGCTGCACGACGCCGGTGTCCGCGTGGAGCTCGACGACCGCTCGGAGTCGGTCGGGCGGAAGATTCGCGACGCGGAGCTCGCGAAGGTCCCGTACATGCTGGTGGTGGGCGACAAGGAGCTGGAGCAGGCGGGCGCGTCCGTACGCCGCCATGGGGAGGGAGATCTGGGGCTAATGCCGCTTTCCGCCGCTGCCGATCGAATCCGCGGTGAATCACTTTGACGGTCCTGCCGCCGCTATACTCGCATCCATTGATTGGCACTTTCAAACCGCAGCGGTAGCGCTCCTGCGCGTGCCCATCCCTCTCCTGACCCGGCCGTCCGCTTACGGACGGGCGGTTTTTTTCTCAGTGACTAGCTAGTGCCGATCCCGCGCAGGTTCGACCGGCGCCCGCCGGAGCGGGACACGACCCGGATCAACGAGCGCATCCGTGTCCCCGAGGTGCGGCTCGTTGACGAGAAGGGCGAGCAGATCGGCGTCATGAAGGTGGACGACGCCCTCAACTACGCGCGCGAGCGCGACCTCGACCTGGTCGAGATCGCACCCGAGGCGCGCCCGCCCGTCTGCCGCGTGCTCGACTACTCGAAGTACAAGTACGAGCAGGAGCAGAAGAAGAAGGCGGCCCGCAAGCACCAGCAGCAGGTGACGGTGCGCGAGATGAAGCTGCGTCCCAAGATCGCGACGCACGACTACGAGACCAAGAAGGGCCACATCCTGCGGTTCCTCAAGCACGGCCAGAAGGTGAAGGTCACGATCATGTTCCGCGGCCGTGAGATGGCGCACCCGGAGCGCGGCGAGGCACTGCTGCGCAAGGTCGCCGACGAGCTGGCCGAGTTCGGCACGATCGAGCAGCGGCCCAACCAGGAGGGGCGCAACATGATCATGATCCTGGCGCCCGTCAAGGCCCCGGTGCGCAAGCCGGACCGCCCCGCGGAGGGGGAGGCTGCGCCCGCGGCTGCCGAGGCGCCTGCGGCCAACACGCCTGCGCCAGAGCCTGCGGCAGAAGCGCCTGCGGCAGAGACGCCTGCGCCAGAGGCCGAGGCCCCGCCGGCCGAGGTCGCGCCCGAGCAGTCCTCCAAGACGGGGTAGCTCCACGGCGCTGGCGCTGCCGCCGGACGGTCTCACGGACGGCGTGATCCGGCTACGGCCGCCGCAGGAGCGGGATGCCAGGCGCATCGCCGAGATCTGCGCGGATCCCGAGATCGCGCGCTGGACGAACGTGCCTTCCCCCTACACGCTGGAGGATGCGCACGCCTGGATCGCGCTGGCCGCCGTCGAGCGCGCGCGCGGCACGGGCCTGCACCTGGTGGTGGTGCGTGAGGCGGAGGACCGAGTGGTCGGGTCGGCGGCGCTGCGCGTCCGCGGCGGGCCGGAGCCGTACGGCGACGCGGGCTACTACGTGGCGCCCGACGCGCGGCGGGGCGGAGTCGCCGCCCGCGCGCTCGAGCTGATCACGCATCTGGGCCTCGAGGAGTTGTCGCTTCCGTACGTGGAGGTCGTGATCTCCCCCGACAACGCCCCGTCCGCCGGGGTTGCCCGGCGCGCCGGCTACGCGGAGCGCCGCCGCGAGCTGCGGGAGTTCAAGGGCGCGCTGACCGAGTTCGCGGTCTGGCGCCGCGACGCCACCCAGCCGTAGTGGCAGCTCTCGACCGCCTATGGCGCGGTCGAGAGCTGCCACCTCGCCGTCAGCCCTCTTCGCGGTCGTCGGCCGGTGACTCGCGGTTGTTCTCCTGCGCGTCTTCCTTCGCCTTCGGCGCGGCGCGGGTGACGGTTTCGCAGGAGCCCTTCGGGTTCGCGGCGGTCGCGTCCACGATCACGTCCACGCCGTCCAGCACGGCGCGGTCCTTGGTGCCGGTCCCGCAGTCGACGTTGTCCGGCTCGCCGTCGCGCGTGTAGAACGTGTCGTTGCCGTCCTCGCCGTGGAGCGTGTCGACGCCCGCCAGCGGCACGTCGGCGCTCGCGAGCGCCCACAGCTTGTCGTTGCCGGAGCCGCCGAACGACTCGTCCACGCCGCGGTTGGCGAAGATCGTGTCGGAGCCCGCGCCGCCGATCTGCGTGTCGTCCCCCAGCCCGCCCGACATGAGGTCGGTGAGGTTGTCGCCCTGCATGCGGTCGTTGCCGTCGCCGCCGTGCAGGCGGTCGCTGCCCCCGCCGCCCTTGACGGTGTCGTTGCCGGGGCCGGCGTAGACCTCGTCGGCGTTCTCGTCGCCTCCGCTGAGCGTGTCGTCGCCCGCGTTGCCGGCGATGAAGTCCTTGCCCGTCCACCCGTTGATCACGTCGTTGCCCGGGTTCCCGTACACGAAGTCGCGCCCCGTGCCGGCGCTGATGAAGTCGTCGCCCGAGTTGCCGCGCAGCTTGTCGTTGCCGGACCCTCCGTACAGCCGGTCGGCGTCGGATCCGCGCCCTCCGGTGATCTTGTCGTCTCCGCTGCCGCCGCTCGCGCGGTCGCGGCCCCGGCCCGCCGACACGATGTCGTCGCCGCCCTGGGCCCGGACGCTGTCGTTCCCGCTGCGCGCCTTGATGTAGTCGGACCCGTCGGTCCCGACCAGCCGCTCACCGCGGTTGGTGCCGCGTATGCTTGCCGCCAGCGCCACGGACATCGTCACCATGACGGTCACGGCCAGCGCAATGCTGAGCGTAGTCAGCCTCATCGTCGCGATCCTCCTCGCTGATTGAACGGGGCCAACATAGCCACGGCGCCCGACCGATGTGCCGGTTGTTCCGGCGAGCGCCGCAGGCGCGAAGCAGAGGGCTTCGGGTGGGCGAAGCCCCAGACGTTCCAGGCACTTTTGCCCATCTGCTTCAATAGCGAGGTCTCGATGCCCAAGATGAAGACACATTCGGGCGCGAAAAAGCGCTTTCGCAAGACGGCCACGGGCAAGATCCTGGCCCGTCACTCCTTCACGTCCCACAACATGGGCAAGAAGCCGGCGAAGCGCAAGCGCCACCTGGGGCGGCCGGTTCACATCACCGACGCCGACAGCGGCGAGGTGAAGAAGCTGCTGGCCGGCGGGAAGGGCGCGCAATGACCCGCGTCAAGCGCTCCGTCAACGCGCGCAAGAAGCGGCGCGCGACTCTCGAGCGGGCCAAGGGCTACCGCGGCGAGAAGCACTCCAGCTACCGCCGCGCCAAGGAGCAGGTGATGAAGTCGGACGCGTACGCGTACCGCGACCGGCGCAACCGCAAGCGCGACTTCCGCGGGCTGTGGATCGTGCGCATCAACGCCGCCGCCCGGCGCGAGGGCCTCACCTACAGCCGCATGATGGCCGGCCTGCGCATGGCCGAGGTGGACGTCAACCGCAAGATGCTGGCGGACGTCGCCGTGCACGACCCCGAGACATTCCGGCGATTTGCCGAGCGAGCCAAGCAGGCCCTGGAGGTGTCCGCGGCCGGATCTTGATCCACCTCGGACGAAGGCAGACCCCCAGGGCGGCGACCGGCAGGTCAGCCGCCCTTTTTCGTTCATGAGCCAATGACAGAACCGATCACAAGCAAGAGCAATCCCCGCCTGAAGGAGCTGCGGAAGCTGCACGAACGCAAGCACCGCGATCACACGGGCCTGTTCCTCGCCGAGGGGGAGGACATGCTGGCCGCCGCGCTGAATCACGGCCACGTGCCCGAGACGGTCTACTTCGACGCTGCGGCGGCGCCCGCGCTGCCGCACGACGTGGAGCAGGTCGCCGTCGAGCGCGAGGCGCTGGACGCGGCCGGCACGCTGGGGAGCGGCTCGCGGGTCGTCGGCGTTTGGCGGCAGGTCTGGTCCGAGCTGGACGTGCCGTCGGTCTACCTCCACGACGTCGCGGACCCGGGCAACGTCGGCACGATCATCCGCGCGGCCCAGGCGTTCGGCGCGGGCCAGGTGGTGCTCAGCCCGCAAACGGCGGACCCGTTCGGCCCCAAGGCCGTCCGGGCCGCGATGGGCGCCATCTTCGGCCAGCCGGTCGTGCGGGCCTCCTGGGAGCAGGCGCGCGCCGCCGCCGGTCTCGCGGTGGCGCTGGTGCCGCGGGAGGGCGCCGCCCTGCGGGAGCTGCCGCTCGACCGCGCCCCGATGTTCGTCCTGGGAGCCGAGCGCACGGGCCTCCCCGCCGAGATCGTCGCGGCCTGCGACCGGACGGCCCATGTCCCGGTCGGGAGCGCGGACTCGCTCAACGTCGCGATGACCGCGACGCTCTGCCTCTACGAATATTCCCTGCGAGCGGCGGAGGCGCGAAGCACATGACTTTAGGCGGGCGAAGCCCTAGATATCGTGCACGTTCCGATGCCTGACGCGCCGCTCGACCCCCAGCAGGCGATGGAGCGACTCGGCCGCCTGGCGGAGGAGGGTGAACGCGCCGTGCTCGAGGCGCGCACCCCGGCCGAGCTCGAGGAGCTGCGGATCCACTATCTCGGGCGCAAGGCCGAGCTGACCCAGATCCTGCGTTCGATCCCGTCCCTGCCGGAGGAGTGGCGCGCGCGGCTCGGCAAGAGCGGCAACGAGGCCCGCCGGGCGCTGGAGGCGCTGCTCGAGGAGCGCTCGCACAGCCTCGCCGCGGGCGAGCTGGAGGGCCGCCTGCGCGGGGAGGCGATCGACGTCACGCTCCCGGGCGAGCCGCTGGGCGCGGGCCACCTGCACCTGCTGACCACGACGCGGCGGGAGCTGGAGGACATCTTCGTGGGGCTCGGCTACCGCGTCGTCGAGGGGCCCGAGGTGGAGCTCGACTACTACAACTTCACGGCGCTCAACCATCCGCCCGGCCACCCGGCGCGCATGCTCCAGGACACGTTCTACTTCTCGGACGACGTCCTGCTGCGCACGCACACCTCCCCGATGCAGGTGCGTTCGATGGAGCTCCAGCAGCCCCCGATCTTCATCGTCGTCCCCGGCAAGGTCTACCGGCGCGACTCCGACGCCACGCATACGCCGATGTTCCACCAGCTGGAGGGCCTCGCGGTGGACGAGGACATCACGCTCGCCGACCTGCAGGGAACGCTTCACCAGGTCGCGCGCGAGTTCTTCGGCGGGGACCGCCGCGTCCGCCTGCGCCCGCACTACTTCCCGTTCACCGAGCCGAGCGTCGAGTTCGACGTGTCGTGCTTCTCGTGCGGCGGCTCCGGCCGGCTGCGCGACGGCAGCCGCGACCCGCTGTGCAAGGGCACGGGGTGGATCGAGGGCGGCGGCGCCGGCATGGTGGACCCGAACGTGTTCGGCTTCGTGCAGAAGCACGGCTACGACCCCGAGTACGTGCAGGGCTTTGCGTTCGGCCTCGGCATCGACCGCATGGCGATGCTGAAGCACGGCGTGCCGGACCTGCGGCTCCTGTTCGAGAACGACCTCCGCCTGCTGGAGCAGTTCTAGTGGCTCACCTGGTGACGCGATGAGGATCCCCGTCTCGTGGCTGAAGGAGTACTGCGACCCCGGGCACGACGCGGACCGGCTCGCGAACACGCTCGCGCTGAGCGGCACCGAGGTGGAGCGCGTGTCGAGCGTCGGGGTGCCGCGCACGGACGGCAACGGCGGCCTGTTCCGGATCGGGCGCGTGCTCGAGGTCGCACCGCATCCCGATGCGGACCGGCTGAGCGTGTGCACCGTGCGCCTCAGCGGCTCGGACGAGCGCACGATCGTGTGCGGGGCGCCCAACGTGTCCGCCGGCCAGGCCGTGATGGTCGCGCTGCCCGGCGCGGTGCTCCCGGACGGCACGCGCCTCGGCAAGGCGAAGCTGCGGGGCGTCGAGTCGGAGGGGATGATCCTGTCCGAGACCGAGGTCGAGCTGGGCTCGGACAGCCAGGGGATCATGGTGCTCCCCGACTCGTACGAGGCCGGGGAGGAGGCGCTGCGCTACCTGCCGGTCGGCGACGACGTGCTCGAGCTCGAGGTGACGCCGAACCGCCCCGACTGCCTGGCGGTGTACGGGGTGGCGCGCGAGGTGCACGCGGTCACGAAGGCGCCGCTTGCCCCGGATCCGGGAGATCAGGACGTGGATCCCGCCGCGGCGGGAGGCGGCGAAGCTGCCGACCGGCTGATTTCGGTCGAAATCGAAGATTTCGACCTGTGCCCCCGCTTCAGCGTGCGGGTGTTCACGGACGTGCAGGTGGGTCCCTCGCCCCTGTGGCTGAAGGCACGCCTGATGGCCGCCGGCCAGCGGCCGATCAGCAACGTCGTCGACATCACGAACTACGTGATGCTCGCGCTCGGCCAGCCGATGCACGCCTACGACCTCGACCGGGTCGCGGGACCTGCCCTGCACGTGCGCGCGGCGCGCGAGGGCGAGCGGCTCACCACGCTCGACGGCGAACAGCGCGTCTTCGACAGCGATGCGGTGCTGGTCTGCGACGCCAGCGGGCCCACGGGCATCGGGGGCATCATGGGCGGCGCGACCAGCGAGGTGTCCGAGGACACGACCCGTGTGGCGATGGAGGCCGCCACCTGGAACGGAACCAACATCCTCCAGACCTCCAAGAAGCTCGGCCTGCGCACGGAGGCCAGCACGCGCTTCGAGAAACAGCTGCATCCGCGCCTCGCGCTGCAGGCGCAGCGCCTGGCGGCGCGGCTGATGGTCGAGCTGTGCGGCGCGCGCATGGCGGAGGGGACGGTCGACGTGGCCGCGCCGGAGCCCGAGCCGCACAGGATCGTCATGCGCAGCGCCCGCCTGCAGGGCCTGCTCGGCGAGCGCATCGAGCCCGCGGAGTCCAGGGAGATCCTGGAGCGGCTCGGCTTTGCCACGCAGGCGCCGAACGGCGACGTCGAGGTGCAGGTGCCGTACTGGCGCCACTACGACGTCAGCCGCGAGGCCGACGTGATCGAGGAGGTCGCGCGCGTGCACGGGCTGCAGCAGCTCCCGGTCACGCTGCCCGCGCGCCGGGAGGCGGTCGGCGGCCTCACCCCGGTGCAGCACCTGCGGCGCACGACCGAGGACTACCTGCGCGACCGCGGGCTCAGCGAGACGGTCACCTTCAGCTTCATCTCGCCGGAGGCGGTGCGCTGCCTGCGGCTCGACGAGGACGCGACGCGCAGCCGCGTGCTGCCGCTCGCGAACCCGTTGAGCGAGGACCAGTCGGTGATGCGCACGTCGCTGCTGCCCGGGCTGCTGCACGTGGCGCGGCACAACGTGGCGCGCGACCTCGAGGACCTGCGCCTGTTCGAGACCGGCCGCGTCTTCTACTCGAAGGGCCCGTACGAGCTGCCCGACGAGCGGCTGCACCTGGCGATCGCCCTGACGGGCGACTTCGCGCCCCGCACCTGGCGCCGGGAGCCCGCTCCCGCCGACTTCTACGTCGTGAAGGGGCTGCTGGTCGGCCTGCTCGACCTGCTGGGCGTGCGCTGGCGGCTGATCGACGGCGGGCCGCGGTTCCTCCATCCCGGGCGCGCGGCGGAAGTGGTCGTGGACGCCCGCGA
>Ga0209382_10004886_pt1 | contig 17651 bp, 16 predicted proteins | sample SoiMetdeltSBSDD5_FD_187599 | JGI IMG/M metagenome (GOLD analysis project Ga0209382, IMG submission 187599) | Bulk soil microbial communities from a Populus tree surrounding site in Tennessee, USA - Soil MetaG P. deltoides SBSDD5 (SPAdes) (version 2) | ecosystem: Environmental > Terrestrial >...
CGAGCCGGTGCTGGTCGAGGGCAAGGCCATCCAGATCCACCCGCTGGTGTGCACCGCCTTCAACGCCGACTTCGACGGCGACCAGATGGCCGTCCACCTGCCGCTGTCGGCGGAGGCCCAGGCCGAGAGCCGGGTCCTCATGCTGTCGGCCAACAACGTGCTGTCGCCGGCCCACGGCCGTCCGCTGGTCACCCCGACCCAGGACATGGTCATCGGCGCCTTCTACCTGACCGCCCATGTCGAGGGCGCACCGGGCGAGGGCAAGGTGTTCGGCAACCGCGCCTCCATGGAGCGGGCGCTGGACGCCGGCGAGGTGCACCTCCACGCCATGGTCAAGCTGCGGCTCTCCAAGAAGGAGATCAAGGAGGAGATCGACGAGGGCCTACGGGATCCTGCGGACCTCGACGAGCCCAAGCCGATCTTCCGGGAGAGCACCGTCGGCCGGTTCATCTTCAACCGGGCGCTACCGCTGGGCTTCGGCTTCGTGGACGAGCCCGTCAAGAAGAAGAACATGGGCGAGGTCGTCGACCGGCTGGCCAACGACTACCCCAAGGCCATCGTCCAGCGCAGCCTCGACCAGCTCAAGGACATGTGCTTCGCGTACGCCGCTCGCTCCGGCCTCACCATCTCGATCGAGGACGTCAAGACGCCGGAGAGCAAGAAGGCCATCCTCGAGCGCTACGAGAAGGAAGCGGAGAAGGTCGAGAGCCAGTTCCGGAAGGGCATCATCACCGACGGTGAGCGGCGCCAGAAGGAAGTGGAGATCTGGACCAACGCCACCGACGAGGTTCGGGCGGCCATGGAGAAGGGCCTCCAGGAGTCGCAGTTCAACCCCATCGACATGATGGTCGGCTCGGGTGCCCGAGGGAACATGATGCAGGTGCGCCAGATCGCCGGCATGCGCGGCCTGGTGGCCAACCCCCGTGGTGACATGATCCCCCGGCCGATCAAGTCGAACTTCCGTGAAGGCCTGTCGATGCTGGAGTACTTCATCGCCACGCCTGGTGCTCGGAAGGGTCTGGTCGACACCGCTCTGCGGACCGCCGACTCGGGCTACCTGACCCGTCGACTCGTCGACGTGGCCCAGGAGCTGATCATCCGGGAGTACGACTGCCAGCGTGAGGGCGAGCCGACCCGCGGCCTCTGGATCGAGGACGTCGGCGTCGACCAGCCCGGCAAGCGCACCTACCTCGAGACCCGCCTGTTCGGCCGCACCCTCGCGGTCGACGTCGAGCTGTCGCCGGAGAACCCCCACGAGGACTTCGCCGGCACCACCGCGGTGGCGGGTACCGAGGTCGACGACTTCCTGCTGGAAGCCCTGCGTGACGACCCCAAGGTCGAGCGGGTGCGGGTGCGCTCGGTGCTCACCTGCCAGGCCGACTTCGGGGTCTGCGCCAAGTGCTATGGCCGGTCGCTGGCCACCGGCAAGACCATCGAGATGGGCGAGGCCGTGGGCGTCATCGCCGCCCAGTCCATCGGTGAGCCCGGCACCCAGCTGACCATGCGGACGTTCCACACCGGTGGCATCGCCGGCACCGACATCGCCGGCGGTCTGCCCCGCGTCGTGGAGCTGTTCGAGGCTCGGTCCCCGAAGGGCAAGGCCACGCTGTCGCACATCTCGGGTGTCGTGCGCATCGCCGAGGACGAGGGCAAGGGTCGGGTCATCACCGTCGTCGCCGACGATGGTGCCGAGCACGCCTACACGGTCCCCTCGCTGGCCCGGCTCGAGATCGAGGACGGCCAGGAGATCCAGGCCGGCGACTCGATCGTCGACGGCCCCCGCGACCCGAAGGAGCTGCTGGAGATCCGCGGTGTGCGGGAGACCCAGCAGTACCTGGTCATCGAGGTCCAGCGGGTGTACCGCGACCAGGGTGTGTCCATCCACGACAAGCACATCGAGCTGATCGTGCGGCAGATGACCCGCCGGGTCGTCGTGCAGGAGCCCGGCGAGAGCCGCTTCCTGCCCGGCGAGACCGCCGACGCCAAGGCCTACACCGACGAGAACAAGGTGCTGGTCCAGGAGGGCAAGGTCCCGGCCGAAGGCCGCCCGGTCATGATGGGCATCACCAAGGCGTCGCTGGCCACCGAGTCGTGGCTGTCGGCGGCGTCCTTCCAGGAGACCACCCGGGTCCTCACCGAGGCTGCCATCGAGTCCAAGTCCGACGGGCTCAACGGCCTCAAGGAGAACATCATCATCGGGAAGCTGATCCCGGCAGGCACCGGCATGGAGACCTACCGGGACATCGGCACCAAGGCGCCCGACTACCAGCCCATGGCCTACTGGTCCTCCGAGCGCGAGGAGCAGGGCCTGGCCGAGTGGCTCACGGGCACCTACGAGGCCACCCAGGAAGGTGAGCTGGGCGCCAACGACGCCCGCGACCTGGCTGCGGTGGTCGGCCTCCCGTCCTCCGACGACGTCCCCACCGACGAAGTCGGCTGACGTCGAGCTATCGGTGAAAGGGCCCCGCTTCGGCGGGGCCCTCTTCGATTTCGGCGCCGCGCCGAAGTCGTCGTTCGGTCAGCCGGTGCCGAGTCGATCGCGGACCTGCGTCTCGCTGATCCCGGTCACCCGGAACCGCTTCCGCCGGCTCGATGCCCCACCGACCAGCTCGACGTCGGCGTCCAGGACCCGGGCCAGCAACGCTTCGACCGCCTGGTTGGCCTTGCCGTCGACCGGTGGCGCCGTGACCCGCACCTTCAGGGCGTCGCCGTGGGGGCCCATGACCCGGTTGTCGCGGGCACCCGGTTGCACGTGGACGGAGATGATGACGTTGCCGTCGCGGTCGACGTCGAGCATCGCCGCCCGAACGTACCCGGTACCGTCCCCCCGCATGGAGAGCACGGTGCTCACGATCCACACCGGCAACCGACCGAACGTCGTCGACGTGACCGGAGCGGCCGAGGACTTCTGCCGGTCCAGGGGCGACGGCCTGCTGTCGGTGTTCGTCCCGCACGCCACCGCGGGGATCGCCATCCTCGAGACCGGGGCCGGCAGCGACGACGACCTGCTGGCGTTGCTCGACGACCTGCTGCCCCGGGACGACCGCTGGCGCCACCGCCACGGGTCGGCCGGCCACGGGGCCGACCACGTGCTGCCGGCGCTGGTGGCGCCGAGCGTGACGGTCCCCGTCGTCGGCGGGCGGCCGGCGCTGGGCACGTGGCAGTCGATCGTGCTGGTCGACACCAACGTCGACAACCCGACCCGTGAGCTGCGCCTGAGCTTCCTGGGAGGATGACGGTGGACGGTGTCACCCTGCGGCCGATCGGCGAGGCCGACCTCGAACCGATGGGGCGGTTCCTCGCGGATCCCGAGGCCGGCAGCCACTTCCTGTGGACCGGCTTCAAGGACCCGCACCGCGTCCGGCGCCGCTGGGACGAGGATGGGTGGCTGGGCGCCGACGACGGCGCGCTGGCCATCGGGCTGGCCGACGGGACCTTCGCCGGGTTCGTCCGCTGGTGGGACCGCAGCCTCGGCGACATGAAGAACCTGGTCTACGAGATCGGGATCTCGATGCTGCCCGACCACCGGGGCCACGGCATCGGGACCGAGGCGCAGAAGCAGCTGGTGCGCTACCTGTTCGACACCACACCCGCGCACCGCATCGAGGCGTTCACCGACGTCGAGAACCTTCCCGAGCAGCGCGCCCTCGAGAAGGCCGGCTTCCAGCAGGAGGGCCGCTACCGCGAGGCCGTCTTCCGCTCGGGCGGCTGGCACGACAGCTACCTCTACGGCCTCCTCCGTCACGAAGCCTGACCCGGCCAGCCGACGAACGGGTGACGAACCCGGCGTTCCATTTCGTGGAAGCGATTCCATTGACTTACCGGCCGTCAGGGTTTAGAACGGACCTCACTTCGTGTGGAAGCGCTTCCACGAACTCAGGGGAGCGCTTCGAGGACAGGGAATCGGGGGAGGGGGGATGGTCACGATCGCCGATGTGGCGAAGCGAGCGGGCGTCGGCGCCGGCACCGTGTCGCGGGTCCTCAACGACAGCCCCCGGGTCAGCGCGACCACCCGCGCCCGTGTCCTCGCCGCCATGGAGGCGCTCGACTACCGCCCCAACCCCATGGCCCGGGGCCTTCCCCGCGGCCGCTGCCAGACGGTCGGCGTGGTCGTCCCCTTCTTCACCCACGCCTCGGCGGTCGAGCGCCTGCGGGGCGTCGTCGCCGAGCTCGACACCAGCCGCTACGACCTCGTGCTCTTCAACGTCGAGTCGACGCTCCACCGCGACGAGCACTTCGCGGCCCTCACCCGCCGGGACCGGGCCGACGGTCTGCTCGTCATGTCGCTCCCGCCGCCGCCCGAGGATCTCGACCGGCTCGTCACCGCCGGCGTCCCCGTCGTGCTGCTCGACGCCCGCAGCCCGGGCGTCCCGGCGCCGACGGTCCTCACGGACGACGTCGAAGGCGGCCGCATCGCCACTCGCCACCTGCTTGCGCTGGGCCATGAACGCGTCGCGTTCATCGGGGACGACCCGGCCAACCCCCTCGGGTTCATCTCGAGCGCCCAGCGCGAGCAGGGGTATCGCGACACGCTGGCTGCCGCAGGCATCGAGGTGCGCGAGGACTATGTGCGCCACGGCCCCCACGTCCGCAGCGTCGCCCGCCGCCGCACCGAGGAGCTGCTGGCGCGGCGCGACCACCCGACCGCGATCTTCGCGGCCTCAGACACTCAGGCCCTCGGGGTCCTCGAGGCCGTGCGCGCGGCCGGTCTCGGGGTCCCCGAGGACATCTCGGTGGTCGGCTTCGACGACATCGAGGTCTCCAGCTACGTCGGGCTCACGACCGTGCGCCAGCCGCTCTACGACAGCGGCCGCCGGGCCGCGGCCCGACTGCTGGAGATCCTCGGCGCCGAAGGCCCCGTCGCCCCGGTCGAGACCCAACTCGAACTCGACCTCGTCGTGAGAAGCACGACAGCACCACCCAAGGATCGGGTACGGGGGATGTAGCGGACATGGGGAGACCAGGCGTGGAGCTGAGGGCAGGACTTCGAACAGGCAAAGCAACAGGGGGAAATCCCATGACACGACAGCGCAAGCGGCGGTGGCGGGCCTTCTTGGCACTCGGCGTCGCCTTGACCCTCGTCGCCGCGGCGTGCGGCGGTGACGATGACGATGATGACACCAGTGGTGGCGGCACCAAGGGCGGTGGCGACCGGAAAGAAGACACCGGCACCGTCAACGTCCTGAACGCCATGGAGCCCGATGAGGGTGATGCTGTCCAGGCGGTGATGGACGACAACATCGACGCCGACTACGACGTCGAGATCGAGGCCTCCAGCGAGTTCGAGGAGCAGCTCCCGATCCGTGCCGAGGGCGAGACCCTCGACATCGCGCTCGTGCCCCAGCCGGGCGGCGTCATCGACCAGGCCGAGGCCGGCACGATCGTCTCGCTCGAGGACCTCGGTTTCGACATCGCCGAGCTCGAGGACCTCTTCGGCGAGTACTACGTCGGCCTGACGGAGCACGAAGGCAAGCACTGGGGCCTGCCGACCAACATCAACCTCAAGTCGATGATCTGGTACCCGAAGGACGACTTCGACAAGGCCGGCTACGAGGTCCCGGAGACCTTTGACGACCTGCTCGCTCTCAGCGACCAGATCGTCAAGGACGGTGGCACCCCGTGGTGCGTCGGCTTCGAGAGCGGCGGTGCGTCCGGCTGGCCGGCCACCGACTGGATGGAAGACATCATGCTCCGGACCGCGGGCACCGAGACCTACGACAAGTGGGTCGCCCACGAGATCCCGTTCGACGACCCGGCCGTGGTGACCGCGGCCGAGGACTTCGGCAAGGTGATGTTCGGCAAGGACTACGTCCTGGGTGGGGCCAAGCAGACCCCGTCGGTCGCCTTCGGCGACGCCCCGGGCCCGATGTTCAAGGACCCGCCCGGCTGCTGGCTGCACCGCCAGGCGTCGTTCATCAACGCCTTCTTCCCCGAGGATGCCGAGGCCGGCAAGGACTACGACTGGTTCCCCTTCCCGACCATCGAGGAAGGCCAGGACAACATCCTGTTCGGCGGCGAGTTCGCCGTCGTCGGCACGGCCGGCAACCGGGATGAGGTCGTCGACTTCCTGAACCAGTTCATGGCCGAGAAGGTCCAGTGCGCCATGGGCAAGGAAGCGGCATCGTCCCGCATCTCGCCGAACGTCAACGTCAAGGGCGACTGCTACGCCAACGACATCCTGGCGGACTCGTCGGAGATCCTGACCACCGCCCTCAAGGAGGGGACCGGTCGCTTCGACGCCTCCGACATGCTGCCGGGCGACGTGAACTCCGCCTTCTGGACCGAGATGCTCGGTTACATGCAGGACGGGGCGAGCTCCGCCAAGTCGCACCTCTCGGCCATCGAGAAGACATGGCCCTGAGCTAGCACTGACGACGGGGGCGGCGGAGACGCCGCCCCCGTCGTACTGTCTTGAGCGGAGCAGGAGGTCGTAGCCCATGGTCAGGCAGGCGGACGAGCTGGTCGAAGAACCACCGCCGGACGTCGACGACGCTGACGCCGACGCCGCGGGCAAGCCCTCGGTGGCGTCGCGTGGCCTGACGCTGGCCGGGGTGTCGCTGCTGCGGATCGTCGGGGCGCTGGCCATCCCGCTGCTGGGCTTCACGGCCCTCTGGAGCACCTTCGACTTCCTGCGCGACGCCGACGCCAACCGGTTCCTGGTCATCGGCGTTGCCGTCGTGGTCGGCGTCGGTGGCGTGTTCGCCCTCTTCTGGGGCATGAACCTCGTCACCGACCTGCTCCCGGAGCGCCTGCGGGACGGGATCCGACCGTACGTGTTCGTCGGGCCGGCGCTGGTCATCCTCAGCGTCTTCCTGATCTACCCGCTCATCAACACCGTCTTCCTCAGCCTCAAGGACCGGACGGGCGACGAGTGGGTCGGCCTCGACAACTACCACTTCATCTTCACCAACGACTCGATGCTGCGGTCCATGCGCAACACGGCCCTCTGGATCGTGCTGGTGCCCCTGCTCGCCGTCACCATCGGGCTGGTGTTCGCCAGCCTGGCCGACCGCCTCCGCCGCGGCGAGGCCGTCGCCAAGTCGATGATCTTCCTGCCGATGGCCATCTCGTTCGCCGGGGCGGCCGTCACGTTCCGGCTGATCTACAGCTTCCGGCCCGAGGGGTTCGGCAGCAACGTCGGTCTGCTGAACGGCATCAAGAGCGGGCTCGGCATGCAGCCGACGCCCTGGATGCAGCAGCAGCCGTGGAACAACTTCCTGCTCATCGTGATCATGGTCTGGATGCAGACCGGGTTCGCCATGGTCGTGCTGTCGGCGGCGATCAAGGCCATCCCCGATGAGATCATCGAGGCGGCCCGCATCGACGGGGCATCCGAGCTGCAGGTCTTCCGGCGCATCATCGTGCCGACGATCGGCCCGACCATCGTCGTGGTGACCACCTACATGGTCATCAACGCGCTCAAGGTCTTCGACATCGTGTTCGTCATGTCGGAGAACGCCGAGAACAGCCAGACGGAGGTCATCGCCGAGCGCATGATCAGCACGTACTTCCAGGGCCGCAACGCCGGCCGAGCAGCGGCGATCGCGGTCGTGCTCTTCGTGGCCGTGGTCCCGATCATGCTCTGGAACATCCGCCGGTTCCGGGCCGAGGAGGCGATCCGATGAGCTTGACCGCACCTCTCCCGTCGGACGTCGAGGCGGCGGCTGCCACTAGTGGCGGCCCCCAGACCGTCGGCGTGAAGCAGGGCGGCTGGTTCGTCCGCATCACCCTGGTCGTGGTCATCGTCATCTGGTTGATCCCCACGTTGGGGGTCCTCATCACGTCGTTGCGGCCCGAGGCCAAGGTCGACACCACGGGCTGGTGGACCGCGCTGCCGCACCTATTCGACAAGACCCAGTGGACCTTCGAGAACTACCGGACGGCGCTCGACCAGGGCGGCTTCGAGAACGCCTTCCTGAACAGCCTGGCGGTCACCATCCCGGCGACCGTCATCCCCATCACCATCGCCGCCTTCGCGGCCTACGCCTTCTCGTGGATGGAGTTCCGCGGGCGCTACGTGATGTTCGTGGCGGTGGTCGGCCTGCTGGTCGTGCCGCTGCAGATGGCGATCATCCCGATCCTGCGCCTCTACACCGGCGGCGCCCACCTCGGCGAGGTCCAGATCTTCCCCGACCTCGACCTCAACGGCACGTTCCTCGGGGTCTGGCTGGCCCACACCGCGTTCGGGTTGCCGTTGGCGGTGTACCTGCTGCGGAACTACATCGGGTCGTTGCCGTCGTCGATCATCGAGTCGGCCCGCATCGACGGCGCCGACCACTTCACCATCTTCTGGCGGCTGATCGTCCCGCTGTCGGTGCCGGCGCTCGCCGCGTTCGCCATCTTCCAGTTCCTGTGGGTCTGGAACGACCTGCTGGTCGCCTATGTGTTCCTCGGCGGCGCCCGGCAGGACCGGGTGGTCACCACCGCGCTCCAGCAGATGGTCGGGGCGCGGGGTGAGAACTGGCATTTGCTCACCTCCGCAGCCTTCATCTCGATGATCCTGCCGCTGATCGTCTTCTTCTCGCTCCAGCGTTACTTCGTGCGCGGCCTGACCGCCGGGGCGGTCAAGGGATGAGCGTGTTCCGGGTGCTCCGGGCCGACGTGGCCGCCGGCGCCGAGCCGCTGCCGCCTCAGCGCAAGTGGCGGGCGATCACGCTCGCCACCCTGCTGCTGGTCGTCGCGTACTGGTCGTTGCTCGGTGGCCTGGTCTCCATCGCGTCCGACGACTCCGACGTGGGCGGGCCGCAGGCCGGTGCGGCCATCGCGCTCGGGCTGTCGCTCATCCCGTTCGTGTTCGTGGTGCTGGCCTTCATGTCCGAGCACCCTCGGGCCTCCACCGCGGTGCTCAAGGCCATGGGGCTGGCGCTGCTGATCGGGATCCCGGTGTCGGCGCTCGCGGCGGACGCCGTGACCGGCATCGTGGCGGGGGCAGGCGCGGGCGGCATCGCGGCCCTGCGAGCCGACCGGCTGCACACCTGGCAGATCCGGGCCGCAGCGCTGGCCTTCGCGACTGCCTACACGTTCGTGCTCGTGCGGACGATCGGTGCGCTGGCCCTGTTGCCGGCGCCGATCTTCCCGTTCACCGCGCTCGGCCTGGCCGACCACTACGCCGAATGGCGGGAGGCCCGGGAAGGCGCTGCTCCGACGGCTTCGAGGAAGGAACGGAGGTTGCCGTGGCTGAGGTAGTCATGGAACGGGTCACGAAGGTGTACCCCAACGGTGTCGCCGCGGTCTCGGACCTGGACCTCGACATCCAGGACGGGGAGTTCCTCGTGCTCGTCGGGCCGTCGGGCTGCGGCAAGTCCACCGCCCTGCGGATGGTGGCCGGGCTCGAGCACATCACCAGCGGCACGCTGCGCATCGGCGAGCGGGTGGTCAACGACCTGCCGCCCAAGGCCCGGGACATCGCCATGGTGTTCCAGAACTACGCGCTCTACCCCCACATGACCGTCGAGCAGAACATCGGGTTCGCCCTCAAGCTCGCCAAGGTTCCGAAGGACGAGATCCGCAAGCGGGTGCACAACGCGGCCAAGACCCTGCAGCTGGAGGAGTGGCTGGGCCGCAAGCCGGCGCAGCTGTCCGGCGGCCAGCGCCAGCGGGTGGCCATGGGGCGGGCCATCGTGCGCGACCCGGCCGTGTTCCTCATGGACGAGCCGCTGTCGAACCTCGACGCCAAGCTACGGGTGCAGATGCGGGCGGAGATCGCCCGCCTCCAGCGCAGCCTCGGCACCACCACGGTGTACGTCACCCACGACCAGGTCGAGGCCATGACCATGGGCGACCGGGTGGCGGTGCTGCGCGACGGCATCCTGCAGCAGATCAGCGAGCCGGAGAAGCTGTACGCCGAGCCGGCCAACCTGTTCGTGGCGGCCTTCATCGGGTCGCCGTCGATGAACCTGCTGGAGGCGACCGTGCGGCTCGGGGACGGTGCCGAGGGTGCCGCCGAGGTCGACCTGGGGGAGCAATCGCTCACGGTCCCCGCCGAGGTGCTCGCCGACAACCCCCGGCTGCGGGAGTTCGACGGCCAGCAGGTGGTGGTCGGGATCCGGCCCGAGCACATCTACGACGCCGCCCTCGCGGACGGTCGGATCGACGCCTCGGACGGCGCCCGCCTGCACGCCGAGCTCGAGCTGCGGGAGGCGCTGGGGTCTGAGCTGGTCATGCACCTGCGCACCCAGGCGCAGCGGGCGCTCACCGACGACACCCGCAGCGCGGCGGACGCCGACGACGCCGTGCTGGAAGAGCTCGAACGCCAGGTCGAGGCCGGCGAGGCGCTCCTGGTGGCCCGGTTCGACGCCCGCAGCCGGGCCCGCATCGGCGACCGCGTCGAGCTCGCCATCGACACCTCCCAGCTCCACTTCTTCGACCCCGCCACCGGCCAACGCCTCTCGACCAAACCCACCGAGGCGTGATCGGGTTCTGATCCGGGAGCAATCGGGGCGTGATCGGGCGGGCGACTCGTTAGCTTGCCGGGCGTGGCTGACAGCACGGGGGACGGCGTGGGCGAGAAGGAGTACCGGCAGCACCGCTTCACGCGGCCGCCGGGGGCGACCGAGATCATCCTGGTGAGGCACGGCGAGTCGGCCCCGGCCCGGCTCGACCAGCCGCCACCCAGCGTCGACGGCCGCTCCGACCCGCCGCTCGACCCCCAGGGTCAGAAGGAGGCGGACCGGGTCGCCGATCGCCTGCAGGACGTCGGCGTCGATGCGATCTACGTGACGTCGCTGCGGCGGACGGTCGAGACGGCCGCGCCGCTGGCCGCCCGGCTCGGCCTCGAACCGCAGGTGGAGCCCGACCTCACCGAGGTCTACCTCGGCGAGTGGGAGGGCGGCATCTTCCGCAAGCACTTCGCCGAGAACCACCCGATCGCGCTCCAGGCCCGGACCGAGAGCCGCTGGGATGCGATCCCCGGGGCCGAGTCGAACGAGGCGTTCCAGGCCCGCATCCGGGCGGGCATCGCCCGCATCGTCACTGCGCACCCCGACCAGCGAGTGGTGGCCGTGACCCACGGTGGGGTGATCGGGACGATCGTCGAGATGGCCACCGGCGCCCGGGCGTTCGCGTTCGCCGGCTCCGACAACGGTTCGATCAGCCATCTCGTCGTGCTCGGGGAGCACTGGCTCATCCGCCGCTTCAACGACACCAGCCACCTCGACACCGACCTCGACCGCCCCGTCCAACCCCTGATCTGAGGGCGTTGGGGACCTTCTTGCAGTCGAAGACCTCGGCCCGCCTGGTGCCATCCGCCTACCGCTGGCTGTCGTCCCCCTCGAAGACCCACACCTCCCCGGTGTAGAGGACTCCCCCGGCAGCACCGGCCGCTTCGGCTGGGCGGTCGGCACCCGCCTGGCGACCGGCGTGCACGACCTCCGCGTCGGCGGGCTGACGGACCGCGTCCCCATATGCGATGGGTGATGTCACACCCCCTTCGTAACGTCTTGCTTACGAAGAGAGGCGGACGATCAAGGAGGTCGGGAGGATGGTCCCAGTCGGTGAGGCGCCCTCGAGTTGGGCGAGGAGTTGTTCGGCCATGGTGCGGCCGATCTGTTCGATGGGCTGGCGGACGGTCGTCAGCGGGGGATCGGTCGAGAGCGCCAGCTCGCTGTCGTCGAAGCCGACCACGGCCACGTCGTCGGGCACCACCCGGCCCTGCCGCCGGAGCGTGTCGAGGACGCCGACTGCCATCAGGTCCGAGGCGGCGAAGATGGCGTCGAGCCCCGGGGCCTTGTCGAGGAGCTTCGCCGCGGCGGTGGCGCCGCCCTCCCGGGTGAAGTCGGCGGTGACGGCGAGCTCCCGCCCCGGCTTGAGCCCGGCGTCGACGAGCGCGGCTCGCCAGCCCTCGTGGCGGTCGGCGCCGACGGACATGTCGGTCGGACCGCCGACGGTGGCGATCGTCGTGCGACCCTGGGCAACCAGATGGTCGACGGCCAGCCGGGCGCCGCCCTCGTTGTCGGCATCGACGAACCCCACGCCGCGACGGATGGACGGGCGATCGTCACCGGGCCGACCGGCGACGACGCACGGCAGCCCGCCGCGGACCAGACGGCTCGGCAGCGGATCGTCCCGCCGGGTCGACAACAACAGCACGCCGTCGGTGGTGCCTCGGAGGAGGTGGCGCTCGATGCGGGGCCGGTCGTCGTCGGCCTGGGTGGTCAGCAGGACCAGCTGGTAGCGGCTGTCGGCGAGCCCGGCCGCGATGCCCCGGACGGTGCCGGCGAAGAACGGATCGGCGAAGAGGCGGCTGCTCGGCTCCGACACGACGAGCGCGATCGTGTCGCTGGAGCTGCCCGCCAGGCTGCGGGCCGCCCGGTTGGGCGTGTACCGCAGCTCCCGGACCGCTCGTTCGACGGCCTCCCGGGTCGCGCTGGTCACGTGCGGGCTTCCGTTGACCACCCGAGAAGCGGTCGCCCGTGAGACCCCCGCCCGAGCGGCAACGTCCTCCAGGGTCGACCCCACCCGCCCCCCATCCCGCCCACTCCGTCGCGCCGAGACCCTCGTCACGACGACGACTCGACGCCGGCGGAGGGCTCGGTGGCGTTGGTCCTCGCCAACTGCGAGTACCACCAGGCGCTGGCCTTGGGGGTGCGGCGCTGGGTCGGGAAGTCGACGTGGACCAGCCCGAAGCGCTGGCTGTAGCCCTCGGCCCACTCGAAGTTGTCGAGGAACGACCAGACGAAGTAGCCCCGGAGGTCGACCCCGGCGGCCAACGCCTCGTGGCAGGCCTGCACGTGCGACCGGAGGAATCCGACCCGGTCGTCGTCGTGGATGTGCCCGTTGCCGTTGGGCTCGTCGAGGAACGCGCCGCCGTTCTCGTGGACGTAGAGCGGCGGTGGGTCGTACTCGGCGGCGACCCGCACGAGGGCATCGAGCAGACCGTCGGGCTCCACCGCCCAGCCGTTGGTGGTGGGCGTCCTCCCGTCGGCGGGCTCGGCGAAGGCCACGTCGGTCGAGCCGGGCCAGGGTGACGGCGAGGCCGAGGCCCCCGGCGACCACCGCACGTGGTAGCGGCGGTAGTAGTTGAGGCCGAGGGAGTCGATGGGTCGGGCGATCTGCGCGAGGTCGCCGTCGCGGATGTGGCCGAGATCGGAGACCGACGAGAGGTCCTCGAGGACGTCGGCGGGATAGCTGCCGCGCATCACAGGGTCGTACCACAACCGGTTGGCGATGCCGTCGATGCGGCGCACCGCGTCGTCGTCCCGGTCGTCAGGGGTGTCGGTGGCGTAGACGACGGGATAGGGATTGAGCGTGATCCCGATCTCGGCGTCGCGAGGGGTGTGCGCCCGCAACACGTCCATCGCCAGGCCGTGGGCGAGCAGCAGGTGGTGCGCGGCCGCGACGGCGGCCGTCGGGTCGGCCCGGCCCGGTGCGTGGATGCCGGCGGCGTAGCCGAGCATCGCGGCGCACCAGGGCTCGTTGATGGTGGTCCAATGCCTGACCCGGTCGCCCAGCGCCGGGGCCACCAGCTCGGCGTACTCGGCGAAGCGGTAGGCGACCTCGCGCTCGGGCCAGCCGCCGCGGTCCTCCAGCGCCTGGGGAAGGTCCCAGTGGTACAGCGTCGCCACCGGCTCGATGTCGTGGTCGAGGAGGGTGTCCACCAGGTCGCGGTAGAAGTCGAGGCCGGTGGGGCTTGCCGGCCCCGTGCCACCGGGCTGGACACGGGGCCAGGCGATCGAGAAGCGATAGGCGGGGATCCCGAGGGCGGCGAGGAGGGCGACGTCGTCGCGCATGCGGCGGCGGTGGTCGGCGGCGTCGTCGCCGGTCGCGCCCCGGCACTGCCCGAGCCGCGAGAAGGTGTCCCAGATGGACGGCGTCCGGCCGTCGAGGGAGGTGGCACCTTCGATCTGGTAGGCGGAGGTCGAGACGCCCCAGAGGAAGTCGTCGGGGAAGCGGCGTGGCCCGGTCATGAGAGCGCTCTCATACGACCACGAAGCAGCGTCCTCGTCAACCGCCGCCCTCACCGGACATCGGTGGACATCGGAGGGCAGAGCGGCGCGATCGAGGGTTCCTACCTTGCTCGTGCGGGCGCGGCGGTGCCTGCAGACACGAGGAGACATCCCAATGAGCAAGCAGACCGATGCGCTCGCCACCCCCGGCGTGGCGCTGGCGGCGGACACCGCGAGGTGGGTCATCGACGCCAACACCCTGTTCTGCGTCGATCAGCAGGAGACGAACCTGACGAAGGGCGACGAGGTGTACCTCGCCTCGATCCTCTTCCGGACCAAGCCCGGCGTCGCCGGGTCGACCACGACGGCCTTCCACGGCGGGCTCGTCGACATCACCAACATCAACACCGGCGAGACCCACAGCATCCCCGACGGGATGGGGCGGGTCCCGTTCCCCAACGTGACCCGGCTCGGGGCGGCCGAGATCTTCGCGGGCCAGAGCCCCGAGGTGATCGGCACGGCGACCGTCCTCATGGAGAGCGACCTGAGCGGCAACCAGAAGGTCAACAACCTGTTCACCGAGGCGGCGGTCGATGCCCGGCCCGTCATCGCGGCGGTGTCCGAGACCCTCTCGTTCGCCGACCTGGTGTCGAACCAGGACGAGCTCGGCGCGGTCCTGAAGCAACTGGCCAAGGACGTCGAAGCGGCCATCACGCCGACCTTCGGCGAGAAGCTGGCCCTGTTCATCACATCGCTCGGCGACCCCGACGACCCGGTGGGCAACAGGCTCAACGTGTTCATCGCGGTCGACGACGTGCTCGGCCCGATCGTCGACGCTGCGGTCGACGACGCCCTCCCGGCCAGCGTCGGCGTCGTCGGTGCCTTGCGGCCTCGCACCTACAGCCAGCAGTTCGCCGGCAAGGGCGCGAAGTACAACGTGACGTTCAGCGTCGCGAAGGCCTGACGGTCTGCCCGCCGGCGGTCAACTCGAGGGCCGCCGGCGGGCTTCGACGACCTGGCGCCGCTCGATGAACAGCTCGTCGTAGGGGAACTGGACGTGGCACAGGTTCCCGGCGACCGGCTGGTCGGGGTCGTCGTCGAGCCGGAACAGGTCGACGTCCCACCCGGTGACGTCGAGCAGCAGGACATCGCCGAGACGCCGCAACGTCGTCGCCGACAGCCCGAGCGCCGTCCGCAACCGGTGCACGACCGTGTTGAGGCGCCGCCGCCCGACGTCGACGTCCGCATCCGGCCACAACAGGTCGACGGCCTGCTCGACGTGCAACGGGTCCGGCCACACCGCGAGCAGCGCCAGCAACAACTTCGCCACCATCGTCCGCAGCTCCACGACCTCGCCGCCGACCGAGACCTCCATCACCGGCACCATCACCCGCACGACGACACCATCGGTCGAGGTCGACTGGACCGACGGTAGACCGGGTGACAGCGGCAGCGACCACTGGTGCTCCCACCGGGTGCGGCGGCGGGAGTTCGGGAGGCGCGGTAGGGCCCAGGTGCGCAACGACGACGCGACCTCGGGAGACCCCACCCGGTCGAAGTCGCGGCCGAGCGGAGGCGCCATCGCGGCCGCTCGGCGCGACAGCCCCAGCGACGCCAGGGACTCCAGCACCGGCGTCACGGCGTCGAGCGGCACCTCCAGACCGTCGAGCACGTCGAGGCGCAGCCGCAGCGCCGACCCGGCCAGCCCCATCGCCCGGTTCGTCGGCGGCCACGACAGCCCGGCCAGGCCCACGGCCCGGGCGTCGTCGGTGCAGGCGTAGTCCGCCAGCAGGTTGGCGATCCGCAGGTGGTGCAGGCCCAGCAGCGGCGGGTGCCGGTCGTGCAGCCGCTCCAGCGCGCCCGTCACCGCCTTCACCGCCGGATCCGATCCGCCCGCTGTCACCAGCGTGTGCTCCGCTCGGGCCATGTCGGCGAAGCTGGCGAACACCGGGTGCACCTCCCGCCGCCGCTCGACCGCGCCGATGGCCGCGTCCGCCACCGGGAGGTCGCCGGCGGTGAGGGCGACCAGCGCGTGCAGCTGGGCGAGCACCGGTACCCACACCGAGTCGTCGGCGTCGCCGAGCATCGTCCGGGCGTCCGCCACGACCGCCAGGTCCTCCAGCACGTCGTCCCACGTCGAGATGGCGTGGATCGCGGCCGCCAGCCCCCGGGTCAGGGCCACCTCGGCGGTGAAGCCGGCCCGCTGGAAGTCGGCGATGGCGAGGTCCCGCAGCCGCTGGTGCTCGGACACCGCGTCCGGCGACGGCGCCACCAGGTACACGGCGCTGGCGATCCGCCGGAGCCGGCCCCGGACGTAGAGCAGCGGCAACGTCGCGAAGGGCTCGGACGGCAGGGAGGGCAGCGCCTGGACCGCCAGCGGGATCACGCCCAAGTCGGCGTCGAGCCACGCCCGCTCCCCGAGGATGGCGAGCGCCCACCACTGCGCCAGCGGTTGGTCCGGCGCGTCCCGGGAGGCCCGCTCCTGCAGCGACCGCAGCGCCGCCAGCCCGACCTCACCGATCCGCGCCGCGGCGTCCGCTGCCGCGACCTCCGCCAGCAGGGGCGACGCCGCCCGCAACCGGTCGAGTGGCGCCGGGAGCGCACCGAAGCGCCCGTCGGCGAGGCTGCGCAGAACGTCGTGCAAACCGGCCAGCTCGTCCAGGCCAGCCATTCTCCCCAAAACGGTCGGGAAGAAGCGCCAGAACCCCTTATAGTGGTGGCGTTCCTGCGGGTGGCGGGGTGCGAGGCGGAGTTTTGCCTGGCCGCTCGTGTCGGCCGTAGGATGCCTGGCTGGCTTTGCGCCGTCCGCGCGCAGCCGCCGGTTTCCCTCCTGAAGTCTGTTCGCCGTTCGTTGCACGCGAGGTTCGAGTGCCCACCATTCAGCAGCTGGTCCGCAAGGGTCGGCAGTCCAAGACGTCGAAAGTAAAGACCCCGGCGCTCAAGGGCGCGCCCCAGCGGCGCGGTGTGTGCACCCGCGTGTTCACCCACACCCCGAAGAAGCCGAACTCGGCGCTGCGCAAGGTCGCCCGCGTCAGGCTCACCGGTGGGGTCGAGGTCACCGCCTACATCCCCGGTGAGGGCCACAACCTCCAGGAGCACTCGATCGTGCTCGTCCGCGGGGGCCGTGTCCGCGACCTCCCGGGCGTCCGTTACAAGATCATCCGCGGCACGCTCGACACCGCCGGCGTCCGCGACCGCAAGCAGGCCCGTAGCCGCTACGGGGCCAAGAAGGAAGGCTGAGTCCGATGCCGCGCAGGGGCCCTGCACCTCGCCGAGACCTGATGCCCGATCCGGTGTACCGGTCGGTCCTGGTCACCCAGATCGTCAACAAGGTGCTGCAGCGAGGCAAGAAGACCACCGCCGAGAAGATCGTCTACGACGCGCTGGAGATCGTCGCCGAGAAGACCGGTGGCGACGCCCTGACCGTCGTCAAGCGGGCGGTCGACAACATCAAGCCCCAGCTGGAAGTGAAGAGCCGTCGCGTCGGTGGTGCCACCTACCAGGTGCCCGTCGATGTGCGGCCCCGGCGTGCCACCACGCTCGCCATCCGTTGGCTGGTCGGGTTCGCCCGGGGCCGCCGCGAGCGGACCATGGCTGAGCGCCTGGCCGCCGAGCTGATGGATGCCAACAACGGCATCGGCAGCGCGGTGAAGCGCAAGGAAGACATGCACAAGATGGCCGATTCCAACAAGGCCTTCGCCCACTACCGCTGGTAGCCCTCACGTCGGCGGGGGCGCCTCCGGCCCTCGTCCGGATGCGCCCTCCCCG
>Ga0209382_10004887_pt1 | contig 17646 bp, 12 predicted proteins | sample SoiMetdeltSBSDD5_FD_187599 | JGI IMG/M metagenome (GOLD analysis project Ga0209382, IMG submission 187599) | Bulk soil microbial communities from a Populus tree surrounding site in Tennessee, USA - Soil MetaG P. deltoides SBSDD5 (SPAdes) (version 2) | ecosystem: Environmental > Terrestrial >...
GTTGACGGCGAACGGCGAGGAGCTCCAGGCTGGCCCCACGGCCGCGGTGCCCGTGACCGCCTCGCTCGAGCGCTGGGGTCTCCACCTGACGAGCCCCGAGGCGCGGTTCGCCGGCCCGTGGCTCGCGGTCGGACCGCTGCAGGAGGGGTTCCAGCTACGCACGGTCCTCATCGGCGCCGACGGCCGGCGCCAGGAGCACACCTCGCAGCTCCCCGAGCCCGAGCGCGTCGCCGAGTCGACCGTGGTGACGCTCGACGGCCGCCCCACGCTCGTCACGGGAACGTTCCGCGGGCTCGGCCTCATGAGCCGCAAGCGCCTGCGCGTCTTCGCGCTCGCCGGCGAGCCGGGAGCGCCACCGCGCCGGCCCATGCTCGCGCGCGAGCTCGACGCACGCGCCTGGCAGGAGACGTCGGTCCGCACCGGCGACTTCGACGGCGACGGACGCGACGACCTTGCCATCGCCTCGGCGCAGGGGCTGACCGAAGGCGACGCCGTGGTGACGCTCTTTCGCGGCATGGGCGGCGGCCGCCTCCGCGCCGAGCCGGTGGTGGCGAGCTTCTCCGTCAAGGGAGTCGGCTGGCGCTACGGCGGCGACGTCGACGGCGACAAGCGGCCCGACTTCGTGACCCTCGGTGGCAACCGTCTCGAAGTGCGGCCGGGCATGGCGACGAACGGCCTGCCGGCGAAGAAGCCCTCGCTCACCGTGAAGGTCGAGGGCACCGACGTCGAGTCGCGACGCACCGTCGCGGTGGGGATCGGGGCGAAGGGCGCTCACGCCGAGGAGGGCAAGGAGGCGCAGCCGCCGGCCCAGGAAGGGAGCGCCAAGGGAGGCTCTTCCGAAGAGGAGCCACGGTTGCCGCCGCCCGACTGGCAGCTCGTCGACGTCGACGGCGACGGCCGCGACGAGCTGCTCTGGTGGGCGGCCGAGCCGGGGGGCCGGGAGAGCCGCCTCATCGTCCTGAAGTTCTGACTCGCGCGCTCCGGCCCCATCGGCGAGAGGCTGCCCGGAGCGCTCCGCTATCATCGGCGCGACTTCCCGGGAGAGCAGCGTGCGCGCCGGCGATCGACTCGGCCCCTTCGAGATCCTGGCCCCGCTCGGCGCCGGTGGGATGGGTGAGGTCTGGCGCGCCCGCGACGACCGCCTCGGGCGCGAGGTGGCGATCAAGGTACTGCCGGCGGGCCTCCTCGCCGACGCCGACGCGCTGGCTCGCTTTCAACGGGAAGCGCGCGCGGTCGCCGCGCTCTCGCACCCGAACATCCTCGCGCTGCACGATTTCGGCGAAGCGACCGACGGCGCGCTCTACGCCGTCACCGAGCTGCTGGAGGGCGAGACGCTCGGGCAGCGGCTCGAGGCGGGGCCGATCCCCCTGCGCAAGGCGCGCGAGTGGGGCGCGCAGGCGGCGCGCGCGCTGGCCGCCGCCCACGACCGCGGCATCGTCCACCGCGACGTCAAGCCCGACAACCTCTTCATCACCCGCAACGGGACGTTGAAGCTGCTCGACTTCGGCCTCGCCCGCCGCGACGCGCTGGAGGGCGATGAGGGCGCCCCGGAGCTCTGGCGCACGGCGCCGGGGGCCGTGTTCGGCACCGTCGGCTACATGGCACCCGAGATCATCCGCAGCGAGCCGGTCGACGGCCGCGCGGACATCTTCTCCCTCGGCTGCGTGCTCTACGAGATGGTGACCGGCGAGCGCACGTTCCAGGCGCCGAGTGCCGTCGAGACCCTGACCGCGATCCTGGTCGAGGAGCCGCCCGGCCTCGAGAGCCTGCTCGCGGGCACGCCGGAGCTCGGGCGCATCGTCCGCCACTGTTTAGAGAAGCGGCCCGAGGAGCGCTTCCAGAGCGCCCACGACCTCGCTTTCTCACTCGCGACGGGCGGCGGCGCGGAGACCGCGACGCGCTCGGGTCCGGTCACGGCACGGTCCGTCGCAGCCGCCGCGCCGCCGGCGCGACGGCGGCTGCGGCGCTGGCTCGCCGGGCTCGCGGCGTTGCTGGCGGCGAGCGCGCTGGTTCTCGTGGGACGGCTCAGCGCGCCGGCGCCGACCGCGCCCAAGCTCCGCCCCCTCAGCTACTCGGGGCGCGACTGGGGCGCGGCGGTGGCGCCCGACGGCCACACCCTGGCCTTCGTGTCCCGGCGCGACGGCCGATCGCGCATCTGGTTGCGCGAGCTCGTCACCGGCGAAGAGGCCGCGATCACCAGCGGTCCCGACGACGCGCCTCGCTTCTCGCCCGACGGCGCGAGCTTGCTCTTCGCGCGCCACGAGGAAGGCCTCACCTCCCTCTACCGTGTGCCGTCGCTCGGCGGCGAGCCGCGACGTGTGGTGCCGGGCGCCGTCGAGGGCGACTGGTCCCCCGACGGCAAGCGGGTCTGTTTCGTGCGCCAGGGGGCGGGAGGCGCCTGGGTGCTCGCCGTCGCCGCCGCCGACGGCAGTGGCGAGCGCCTCCTCAGCGCGCCCGGCGACGAGCGGTCGCTCGCCTCGCCGCGCTGGTCGCCCGCCGGCGATCGCGTGGCAGTCGTCGCGAGCGGCGCGCTCACCAGCGTCGGCGACGAGCTGCGCATCGTCGACGTCGAGAGGCGCCGCGTGCGAGTCCTGCCCATCGCTCCGGGTGGGCTCGTGTCGGCGCCGGCGTGGCTTCGCGGCGGCCGGGCGCTGCTCTACGCGCAATCCGAGCAGGTCACGCTCTACACGCCGGCGAGCCGCCTCGTCGTGCAATCGGCGGACCGCGGACGACCGCGCGTCCTGCTCTCGTTCCCGCAGGTGGCGCGGACCGTCGACGTGCTTGCCAGCGGCAGCGCGGTGATCGACCTCGTCACGCGCAAGGCGCACCTGCGAGAGCTGCCGCTCGGCGCGACACCGGCGCGAACAGGGCTGCTTGCCGGCACTGGCGAGGGGCGCTGGCTCACCGAAGGGGACACCATGGACCGCCAGCCGGCCTACGCGCCGGACGGCGCGCGCGTGGCGTTCTCTTCGAGCCGCAGCGGCAACCTCGACATCTGGGCCGTCGACCGGGGAAGCGGTGCCCTGCAGCGGCTCACCGACGACCCGGCCGACGACTGGGACCCGGCGTTCACCGCCGACGGCCGCAACCTCGTCTGGAGCTCCAACCGCAGCGGGCACTTCGAGATCTGGATCGCCGAGGCCGACGGCCGGGCCGCGCGCCAGCTCTCCCACGACGGCTCCGACGCCGAGAGCCCGACCGCCAGCCCCGACGGCTGGGTCACCTACGTCTCCGGCAACCCGCGCAAACGGGGGCTCTGGAAGGTGCGGCTCGACGGCACGGCGGAGCAGTGGCTGGTGCGCGATCCGCTGGTGAGCCACCCGGAGATCTCTCCCGACGGCCGCTTCGTCGCGTACCACACCCAGGCCGACCACGGCTGGGTAGGGCTGCGCGTCGTGCGCCTCGCCGACGGGGCGCCGGTGGGCGCGCTGCGGCGGCTGCGCGACAGCGCCCTCGCCCGTGCGACGGTGCTGGTCCTGAACCCGGCCTCGATCGGCCGGCTGCGCTGGGCGCGCGACGGGCGCGGCCTGCTCGTCGTCAGCGTCGACGAGGGAGGCCGCACGGGAATCAGCCACGTCGCCGTCGGCAACGGCCTGGACGCCAGCGCGCCGGTGCGCGCCGTCGCCGGCTTCCTGCCCGAGCTGCAGCCGGAGTCGCTCGGCGTCTCGCCCGACGGAGCCTTGCTCACCGTCTCGGTTCCCGAGTTCACGATGACGTTGATGGGGCTCGAGGGGCTCGCCGGCGTCGAGCCGCCGCGCCCGAGCCGGTAGGATGGCCGCCATGCGCCATGCCTTCGCCGTCTCGCTTCTCGCCCTGGCGTCGCTCTCCCCGGCGCTCGCGGCCGATCCCGATCCGCAGCCCGCAATCGTGCCCGCGCCGGCGGCCACCGCGGCGCCGCTGCGCGTCCCCGCGCCCTCGCTGCCTGCCGACCCCGCCGCGCGCGTCACCGCGCTCGCCGACGCCTACGTCAAGTCGTTCTTCGAGCACTTCCCCGACCAGGCGACCGCACAGGGGCGCGCCGACGCCGACAACTCCCGTCTCCCGGACAACTCGCTCGCCGGTCGCGAGGACTGGCGCGACGAGGAGGACGCCCTCCTCGACGAGCTCGACAGCGTCGCGCGGGTGCAGCTCTCGGGGCCGGCGCTCGTCACCCACGACTTCCTGCGCGAGCTGCTCGAGGCGTCGGTGGGGCAGCGCGTGTGCGAGACCGAGCTCTGGCAGGTGAGCCCGACGTGGACCGGCTGGCAGGCGAACTACACGTTCCTCGCCTCGATCCAGCCCGTGGGGACGCCGGAGCTGCGAGCGGCGGCGCTGTCGCGATTCGCTCAGCTTCCGCGCTACCTCGACGGCGAGATGTCGCGCCTGCGCGAGGGGCTGCGGCGGGGCATCAGCGCGCCGAAGGGCAACGTGCGGCGAGTGATCGAGCAGATGGATAGCCTGCTCGAAGGACCCGTCGCCGACTCGCCGTTCTACGACCCGGCGAAGCGCGACGCCGATCCCGCGTTCGGAAAGGCGCTGGCGAAGGTGGTGGAGGAGCAAGTGCGCCCGGCGATCCACCGCTACCGCGACTACCTCGAGAAGGAGTACCTGCCGGCGGCGCGCGAGGCGATCGCCGTCGCCGCCAACCCGCAGGGTCGCGAGTGCTATCGCGCGGCCGTCCGCTTCCACACCTCGATCGCCATGGAGCCCGAGGAGATCCAGCGGCTCGGCATGCAGCAGATGGATCGCACCACCGCCGAGATGAAGGCGATCGGCACCCGCAGCTTCGGCACGGCTGACCCGGCGGCGCTGCTCGCCAAGGTGAAGCAGCCGCCCTACACCTTCACGTCGCGGCAGCAGCTCGTCGACTACGCCACGGCTGCGGTCGAGCGCGCCCGCGCCGCGGTGCCGCGCTGGTTCGGTACGGTGCCGACGGCGACGGTCGTGGTCGTCCCCTACCCGGCGTTCCGCGAGCGTTCGGCGCCGGGTGCGGAGTACCAGTCGGGCTCGGACGACGGCACGCGGCCCGGCACCTACTACATCAACACCTTCGAGCCCGAGAAGCAGAGCCGCGCCGGGGTCGAGGCGACAGCCTTCCACGAGACCTACCCGGGCCACCACCTGCAGGGCGCGGTGGCCAAGATGCTGACCGGCGCGCACCCCGTCCAGCGCTACTTCGGCTCCTCGGGCTTCAGCGAGGGGTGGGCGCTCTACAGCGAGCGGCTCGCCGACGAGATGGGGATCTACTCGGACGACATCGCGCGGCTCGGCTTGCTCTCCAACGAGGCGCTGCGCGCCGGGCGGCTCGTCGTCGACTCCGGGATGCACGCGCTCGGCTGGTCGCGGCAGCAGGCGATCGACTACCTGCTCGCCCACAGCACGCTCACCGCCGAGCGTGCCGCCGCCGAGGTGGACCGCTACATCGCCGTCCCCGCGCAGGCGACCGCCTACATGATCGGCAATCTCGAGATCCGCCGTCAGCGCGAGGGGGCAGAGAAGGCGCTGGGCGATCGCTTCGCGGTCTCGGCGTTCCACGACCAGGTGCTCGGCGACGGCGCCATCACGCTCGGCATGTTGCGCGAGAAGATCGCCGCGTGGGTCGAGCGCGAGCGGGGCGGCGCGACCGCGGTGCCGACCCCCGGGTCGTAGCCCGCCGCGCGGCGAGGAATGGCCGCCCCGACAAGGGGTGGTTTATGCTTTCGGCAGATGAAGCGCGTCTACGTGGCGGGGACTCCGGTCGACGCCCAGTTCGTCAAGGCGTTCCTGGAGTCGGCGGGCATCGAGGCCACGGTGCGCGGCGAGCACCTCTTCGCCCTGCGCGGCTCGGTGCCGATGACCGACGACACGCTCCCCTCGGTCTGGATCGAAGACGACGACGATCTCGAACGCGCCGAGCTCCTCCTCGCCCAGCTCGAGGCCCGCTCGCGCCTCCGCCCGGTGGACGCCGAGATGGCGGACGAGGGTGACGGCGGGGAAGAGTGGGACGAAGGGGAAGAGCAGATCGGCTAGTCGCGCGGGTTGCGGTCGGAGCAACCCTGCCGTGGCCGGGGGCGGAATGGTGCGCGATGCGCACCCTACGAAGAGCGCTCCGCGTAGGGTGCGCACCGCGCACCATCCGGGGTCTGCGCGCTCGCCAGCTTCAGTCGTAGACCCCGTCGGCGAACCAGTCCCCTTTGCCGGCCTCGCGGAACAGACGGTAGACGCCTCCCTCCTCGAGCTCGACGTCCCAGTACTCGCGCTCGACCGGCTCCGACACCCACCAGCCCTCTTCCACCGACCAGGGGCCCGAGGCCACTCGCACGTGACCGGCGATGCGCGGCGGGCGCTTGCCGCCGCGGCGCCGCTTCTCGGCGTCGGCGACGAGGCGGCGACCGGCGCCGACGTCCTCTCCTTCAGGCGTGCCGGCGATGGGGGCGAGGGTGGTGGGGCGGCCGATGCCGTCGCCGCCGTCGTGCACCAGCACCTCGAGTGGCACCGGTGGCCGCAGCACGCGGACGGCGAGCAGCCCGCGGCCGGTGGGCGCCGGCGGCCGGGCGAGCGGTGGCGGCGGCGGGTCGAAGGGGGCGAGGGCGCAGCGCTCGGGCCGGTGGCCGTCGGTGGTGAGCGGCGTGCCGGCGCGGCCGGGCCCGAGGAGCGCGAAGAGACGCGCGAGGGTGGTCGCCAGACGGTCGGGCGGGATCTCCTGCGGCCCGAAGAGCGTGCGTTGCGCCACGCGCGGCCGGTCGGGATGGGCGACGAAGGCGAAGGCGCCCACCGGCGCGCCGGGAGGCTCCTGCTCGAAGGCGAGCCGCAGCAAGGTGAGCAGGACCTTGACGTCGCGTGTGGGGGCGGGGAGCTCGATGGTGCGCTCCTTCCACCCCTCGGGCTCGAGGCGCAGCGACACCGAGAGACGCAGGCAGGCGAGCCCGCAGGCGGCAAGCCGCGCGGCGAGCCGATCGAGCGCGGCGCGGGCGAGGAAGAGGAAGGGCTCGAGCGCCACGAGCGGCCATTCGAGCGACATCCCCTCGCGCAGGTCGGGGGGCATCTGCCGCGCCATCAGCGGGCGGGGGTCGAGCCCGCGGGCGCGCGCGTGCAGCTCGCGTCCGGTGTCGCCGAGCCGGCTCGCCACTTCGGCCGCCGGCAGCCGCGCCAGCTCGCCGATGGTGCGCAGCCCCCAGCGGTGCAGGGTGTCGGCGATCTCCAGCTCGGGGGCGAGCCGGCCCAGCGGTAGCGGTGCGAGGAAGGCCGGCTCCTCGCCGGCCGTCACCACCTGCGGCGTCGGCGCGATGGCCGAGGCCACCTGCGCCGCGAGCTTGCTGCAGGCGATGCCCGCCCGTGCCGGGAGACGTGCGCGGTCGGCGGCGAGGAGCAGCGAGCGGGCGAGCTCGTGCTCCGAGACGTGGCGACCCAGGCACCCCTCGAGGTCGAGGAAGAGCACGCCGGCGGTGGCGTCCTCCACGCGCGGCGAGAACTCGTCGGCGACCTCGAGCAAGGCCTCCTGCGCGGCACGCTCGCCCTCGAGGTCGCGGGCGCGGGTGACGAGGCGGGGGAGGAGCGCCTGCGCCTGCGCGAGCGTCGACCCGACGGTTACCCCTGCCTGGCGCGCGCGCCGGCTGGCGGCGACGACGCTTGCGGCGGGGCCGCTGCCCTCGAGCACCGCGACTGCCTCGCCGCGCAATTCTGGTTCACAGCGCAGCCGCGCGGCGAGAGGGAACAGCGGCACCGCCAGGCAGGCGACTCGCATCGCGAACGCTCAAACGCCCGCTGCGGACGGCACGGGCGCCGACGCCTTGGCGGCGCTCGCCGACAGCGTGGCGCAGCGGGCGGAGAAGTCCACGAGGAGCGCGGGGGGAGCGGCTCGCCGCGCCGGCACGGGCAGCAGCGGTGCCGGCACGCCGCGTTCGCGCTCGCCACGCGGTGCCGACGCCGGCCGTGCCGGTGGCAGCAATCGCGTCCCGCGCGGAGCGCGCGCCCGCTCCGGCAGCGGCCCCAGGAGCGCTGGCGCGCGCAATCCGAGCGACGCTGTCGGCTGCGTCGCATCCGCCTGGCGGCGGCTCTTCTCGCGTACCAGGCGCGCCTCGACGCCGGCGAGCAGGCGCGGTGCGGCGCCGCTGCCGATCCAGACGCCACCGCGGCGCGTGAGCGCCAGCACCTCCCCCGCGGCGCTCCCGGTGACGCGCCAGGGAGTGGCGACGACCAGCGCCGAATGATGCAGGCGCGCCGCGCGCGCCAGCCGCAGCCAGGCGTGCTCGTCGCCGGTACCGTAAGGAAGCGGCGGCATCCCGAGCTCCAGCACCACCAGCGGGAAGTCGCCGCCGAGGGCGATCTCCGCCGCGGCGAGCGCCTCGCGCAGGCGGCTCGGGCGGGCCCAGAGCAACCGTGGCAGCACGACGCCGCAACCGGCCGCCTCCTGCGGATCGAGCTGGTCGCCGAGGTCGACGAGCACCGCCGTCTCGCCGCGGGCGGTGGTGGCGGCGAGCAGCGCCAGCACCAGCCCGAAGCGGCCGCTCGACGGAGCGCCGCGCAGCTCGGTGAGGCAGCCGCGGGCGATACCACCGGCGAGCAGCGGGTCGACCGCCGGCAGCGCGGTGGGGAAGAGCGACTCGTCTTCGGCGGGCTTGCGCAGCAGGTCGCGGCCGCGGCCGAGCCGGTCGCGCAGGGCCGAGAGCGTCGCGGGACCCTGAGAAAGCCGGCTGGGGATCGTCGCAGCCTCGGCCGCGAGCTGCTGCGCATCCTGCAGCTCCTGGAGGCGTTCCGCGCTGACCGTCACGAGATCTGCCCTCACTAGAGCCGCACGGCGCGCCATGAGGTGAGGATAGGCGTAATGGAGGCGTAAAGTCAATGCGCAGGTGAGGTGCCGAACCACCGCCCGCGCGGGAAGAGAACGCGCCAGGCGGACGGTTATCATTCCCCGCAATGCCCCCGCCTTCGCCCGAGCCTGCGGCGTCGCAGCAACGCCTGCGACTGGGCATCTCCACCTGCCTGCTCGGGGAGCAGGTGCGTTACGACGGCGGCGACAAGCGGGCGCCGCTGCTCTGCGACGTCGTCGCCTGCCGGGTCGAGTGGGTGCCGGTCTGTCCCGAGGTGGAGATCGGCCTCGGCACGCCGCGGCCGCCGATGGTGCTCCTGGGCGGGCGCGCGCGCCGGCTCTGGGTCCCCTCGACGGGCGCCGACCACACCCAGGCCATGCGCACCTGGGCGCGCGAGAAGCTGGTGCGCCTCGCGTCCGCCGGCCTCGCCGGTTACGTGCTGAAGAGCCGTTCGCCGAGCTGCGGCCTGCGCGGCGTGCCGCTGCACGACGGCGACGGCAAGCCGGTCGGCGCCGGCGCGGGGCTCTTCGCCAGCGCGCTCGCGCGGGCGATGCCGCAGCTTCCCCTCGCCGAGGAGCAGGACCTCGAGGACCCGGCGGCGCTCACGCAGTTCCTGCGTCGCGCCTTCTTCTACCGACGGTGGCAGATCCGCGACGAGTCGCTGGTCGACTTCCACCGCCGTCACCGCTCGTTGCTGCTCGCCTCTGGAGCGGCAGCCACGCGTCGCATCGACCGCCTGCTCGCCGCCGCCGGCGAGGATGCCGACCAGCTGGCCCCGCACTACGTGGCAGAGTCCCTGCGCATCCTCCGCCACATCCCTTCGCGGCGCTGCCACGCGCGCAACCTCGGCTGGGTGGTGGGTCACCTCGTCGTCCACGTCGGCGACCGCCAGCGGCGACGCAACGTCGAGGCCTATCGCGCCTACGCCCGGGGCGAGCTTCCGTGGGCGGAGGCCGCCTCGCTGCTGCGCCGCTCGGCCGAAGAGGTGTCGCACCTCGGCGTCCTCGAGAGCGCCTACCTCTTCCCCGAGGTGGCGGAGTGGGAGCTGCTCGTGCGTCTCGACCGGCTGCAGCCGCCCGAGTGCGCGCCGGTCAACTGAGATGCGGCGCGCTCGCCCCGACGACGGGCCCTCCGCCTGATCAGCGTGCGCATCTCCGCGGTGACTTCGGAGTAGATCCGCAGCTCGTCGACCCGCGGCATTCGAGCCCAGCCGTTGCCCGCAGCCGGTCGCGAACGGTCACCGTGGCCGCGCCGTCGTATTGCTCGAGAGGCGCCACGACCGACCCGACGTCGGACGCGGTGATCGCCGCCCGGGAGGCCGCTGCAGCTGCTCGCCTCGCGGTTGACGCGTGGGCGAAGCTCGCCTGGATGCGGGGCGAGCGCTACCTGGCGCTGGCGCTCGGCGCGTACAGCCGACTTCGCGGGCTGCCGCGACAGCTCTGTCTCTCGGCCGTCGCGCGCCCTCTGCGGGGCCGGACGTGCGACTACTCGCCGGCCAGCCGGCGCGCCGCGGCGACGACGTCGTCGGTGTTGGGCAGGAAGTCGTGCTCGAGCGGGGGCGAGTAGGGGATCGGCGTGTCGGGCGCGGTCACCCGCCGCAGCGGCGCGTCGAGCTGCCAGAAGAGCTCGTCGCCGAGGATGGCGGCGAGCTCGCCGCCGAGGCCGCCGCGGCCGGTGTCCTCGTGCACGACGAGCGCGCGGTGCGTCTTCGCCACCGAGGCGCGCACTGCGTCGAGGTCGAGGGGCCAGAGCGTTCTCAGGTCGACGACTTCGGCGGCGATGCCCTCGGCGGCGAGGCGCTCGGCGGCGGCGAGCGACGCCCACGCCATGGCGCCGTAGGTGAGGATCGTGAGGTCGTCCCCCTCGCGGCGCACGGCGGCGCGGCCGATCTCCACCTCGTGCTCGGCGCCGAGCGGCACCTCCTCCCGCAGGTCGGTGCGGAAGAAACCGTAGAGCCCCTTCGCCTCGAGGAAGACCACGGGGTTGTTGTCGCGGATGGCGGCGAGCATGAGCCCCTTGGCGTCGGCCGGCGTCGAGGGGGCGACGATCTTCCACCCCGGCGTGCGGAGGAACCACATCTCGGGGCACTGGCTGTGGTACGGCCCGCCGCCGAGCAGACGCTGGCCGGTGCCCGTGGCGCCGCCGTAAGGGAGGCGCACGACGAGCGGCACCGCGCGCCCCCAGCGCCAGTGCAACTTCGCCGCGTTGTTGACGAGCGCGTTGAAGCCGCTGGCGAGGAAGTCGGCGAACTGCATCTCGACGATCGGGCGCAGGCCGGAGATCGCGGCGCCGACGCCGCAGCCGACGATCGCCGATTCGGCGATCGGCATGTTGACGCAGCGGCTGTCGCCGAAGCTCTTGGCGAGCCCGCGCGTGACGCCGAAGGCGCCGCCGTAGCGGCCGCCGACGTCCTCGCCGAGGACGAACACCCGCTCGTCGTCGGCCATCGCTTCGCTGATCGCCTGGCGGATCGCCTCGTCGTAGGCCATTACCCGCGTGCGCGGCGGGTCGGGTACCGCCGGCACGGGGTCGATGCGCGGCGCGTAGACGCGGTGGCGGTAGTCGTCGCGATCGGGCCATGCTGCGGCCTCGGCGGCGCGACCCGCCTCCTCGACCGCGGCGCGTGCCTCGGCACGCAGCTCCGCGAGGCGCTCGCGCGACGCGACGCCGAGCTCCGCGAGGCGGTCCTCGTAGAGGGCGAGCGGGTCGAGATCCTCCCAGCGGCGGCGCTCGGCCTCGTGCTCGTAGCCGCCGATCTTCGCCTCCGGGTTGCCGAAGAACCGGTCGTCGTCGTGGTGTGCGTGCCCGGTGCGCCGGTAGGTCACGAGCTCGACGAGCACCGGCCCGCGGCCGCCGCGCGCCAGCTCGGCGGCCCAGCCGACTCCTGCCGCCACCTCGTCGGGATCGTTGCCCATCAGCGTCACCGCCGGCATGCCGTAGGCCGCGCCGCGCAGGGCGAAGCGGCGGGCAGCGGTCTGCTCGCTGACGTGCGTGCCGAGCGCCCACTGGTTGTTCTCGATGACGAAGACGAGCGGCAGCTTCTGCACGGCGGCGAAGTTGGCCGTCTCGTGCCACTCGCCGAGGCTCGCCCCGCCGTCGCCGATGAAGGAGACGCCGACGCGGCCGGCGGCGGGACCGCCCCGCAGCTTCCACGCGTAGGCGATGCCGGCGAGGGTCTGGGTGGCGATGGTGAGCGGCGCCGCCGGCGGCAGCACGCCCCAGTCGAGGTCGCCGACGTGGAGGTCCCGCCCGTCCACGACCGTCCCCTTCTTGCCGTATTGGACGAGGATCGAGGGGAGTGGGTCCGGGCGGAACATCAAGATGACGCCGAGGTCGCGGATGAGCGGTGCGACGACGTCGCCGTCGTAGCCCGGTCCGGGCGTCGCCTCGGGCGGTCTTCGCAGCGGCAGCGCGGCGCCGACGATCGCCTCCTGACCGGTGGAGCGGAACCCCTTCTGCGGCGACGGGTGATCGCCCCAGCGGATCGCCTTGGCGTCGAAGGCGCGCTTGAGGAAGTCGTCGAGGGCGCGGGTGAGCGCCATCGCGCGGTACATCTCGAGGCGTTGCTCGTCGGCGATCGCGGCCTTGAGCTCCTGGCGGCGGAAGAAGCCGCGCACGAGCTCCTGGACGTCGTCGAGGCTCCAGCGCGTCGCCGCCGCCTGGGTGACGCCGGGCCAGAGCTCGTCTTCGCTCCACCGCGTCGCGCCCTGCCAGCGCGCGGCGGCGCGCGCGAGCAGCAGCTCCTCGAGCTCGCGGGGCGGCAGGTCCTCGGGCAGCTTGGCGGCGAGGAACGGCGCCTCGAGCGCCAGGAACGCGTGCAGGTCACGCAGCAGTCCCGGCAGCTGTGCCGGCGGTGCCTGGGCCATGGGCGCGGAGTATAGCGGCGCCGAGCGGGCGCCCCTGGCCAGGCGCCCGCCGCAGCGAGTCAGTTGCCGATCAAGGAGGCTCGGGCCGCGGCGGCGAGTGGCCGATGGCGGGACGGCGCGTGCCGCCCGTGCAACGCGCTAGGAGGCCGGCTCGCTCAGGTCGAGCCGCTCGGCGGCACCGTGGCGCGCGGCGACGATCGCCGCGGTTCATCAGCCCGACGATGGCGGCGAAGGCGACGAGCCCGGCGAGCGTCAACCACCCGGTGAGGGCGGCGGGGCGCAACAGCTCGAGGAGCGAGCCGAAGAAGGGAAGGCCGGCGTCGGGGTGGTCCTTGTAGGCCTTGAGGGCGTCCATCAGCGCGACGACGATCGCCGCGAAGACACCGCCCGCGGCGGCACCGGCGAGAGCACGCTGCACGAGCTCGGCGCGCGTGAGCGGCCGCCCGCTCTGCGCCGCCTCGACGGTGAACTCCGGCTCACGTGCGCCCCAGGGCACGAAGCGCGCGAGCATCAGCATGCCGGGGATGCCGAAGAAGAGGGTCGACCAGAAGAACGCCTCCCAGCCGATGGCGTAGACCATGAAGCCGCAGACCGGGCCCGAGATGATGCGCGGCAGGCCGAAGAGGCTGGAGAAGAGCGCGTATTGCGTCACCGAGAAGCGCTTCTGCGTCATGCGCAGCATCAGCACGAGGAAGGCTCCGCCGCCGAGCCCGCTGGCGAACGCCTCGAAGAAAAAGGCGCCGTACATGAGCGGCCGGTTGATCCCCTCCTGGTGGGCGACGAGCGCGTAGCCGACGTTGGAGAAGATCTGGAAGAAGCCGAAGATCCAGAGCGAGCGGCCGAGGCCGAGCGGCTTGGTGAGCAGCCCACCGGCGAAGGTGCCGACGATGTTCGCCACGAGGCCGATCCAGAAGAGCATGAAGCCGCGGTCGAAGTCGCTGTAGCCCTTGTCGACGAGGAACGGCCGCTGGAGCGCTTGCACGAGCTGGTCGCCGAACTTGTAGAGGAAGACGAAGGCGAGGATCTCGAGCGCGCGGTGGCGCGCGAGGAAGCCGAGGAACGGGTGCCACACCGCCTCGCGCAGCGTGCGTGGGGCGTTGCCGGCGACGACGGGCTCGGGCGACTTGAGCGTGACGAGCAGCATCGGCAGGTAGAGGCAGGCGAGGAAGACGTTCACGGCCGGCCAGCCCCACCAGCCGGCGAGCGTGATGGAGAAGCTGCCGGCGAGCTGCATGCCGGTGCGGTAGAGCATGTTCCGCGAGCCCACCGCGACCGCCTGCTCGTCGGGCCGCAGCACGTCGACGGCGTAAGCGTCGATGGCGATGTCCTGCGTGGCGCCGGCGAACGCGATCGCCAGCGTCAGCGCGAAAAGTACCCAGGGCGCGTCCGGGTGGTCGCCGAGCCCGGCGAGCGCGAAGGTCGCGGCGAGGAGCACCACCTGCGCGATCGCCGCCCACCCGCGCCGGCGCCCGAGCCTCGGCGGCACGAAGCGGTCCATGAGCGGCGCCCAGAGGAACTTGAAGGTCCACGGTGCCTGGGCGAGGGTGATCAGGCCGACGACGCGGATGTCGATGCCCGACTTGCGCATCCAGTCGGGGATGGCGATCCACACCAGCCCCAGCGGCATACCGGAGGCGAAGGACATGAGCGACACCGAGGCGGTGCGCCAGGAACGCATCGCGAGCCAGAGGCTCTGGAGCGCACCCGGGGCCGCTGCCTTGGTGTCGGTGGGCGGCTGCGGCATGGTCACTCCCTCCCGGCCGGCTCGGCCGCACGCCGCGCCTCGAAGCAAACTCCAGGCCGGCGCAGCGCCGAAGGGCCTTCTAGCGCAGCTCGCCGGCGGCGAGCGAGCGGTCGATGTATTCGCTCAGCTCGGCGGTCTCCTCCGGGGGGGTCTCGACGAACGCAAGACCGATCCGATAGAGGCCGGCGGTCCCCATGTCGGGCCCGACGAAGACGATCTGGGCGGCGCTGCGGAAGATCGAGTCGCCGAGCTCGAGGGAGACCTTGACCCGCTCCCCGAGCGAGAGTTCGGCCGGCAACCGGATCAGCGCACCACCCGCGCTGAGCTTGAGCGTCTCGAAGAGGCGGAAGCCGTCGAGGACGCCGGGCAGCCGGCCGACGTCGTAGCGCGGGAAGCGGCGGCGCTCGTGGGAGTTCATCGGTTGGCGCGGAGCATACTGTGTGATCCCCATCGCTGTCCCTGTCGCCGCGGGCGATTGTCACGGCCGGAGCCCGGCTTTTTTCTGTATGATGAGGGAGATCCCTTAGCTGCAGGCCGGCCGTTAGTGCTGCCGCGGCTTTTGTCATGCCTTAGCCGCCAGGCTGCCAGGAGGCGGCAAGCTGCCCGATCCCCACAGGAGGAAGAGACCCGTGAGCAGGGAATCGGAGAACCACCACATCTCCCGGATCGACCAAGAGTCGAAGAATCAGCACGGCTGGTACGTGCGCATGCGTTTTCGCGGCCAACCTATCAGCCGCTTCTTCTCGGACCAGAAACACTCGGGCACCGAGGCTGCGCTCCTCGCGGCCAAGGACTGGCGCGATCGCACCTTCCGCGAGCTGGGACGCCCGTCGACGCGCCGGCGCGTCGTCAAGCTCGGCAAGCCCAACCAGGGCATTCGCCGGGTCGACGGCCCGCACGGCCCCGTCTACGAGGTGACCTGGGCGCCGGCGCCGGGGAAGGTCTCGCGTACCACCGTGTCGATCAACCGCCATGGCGAGGACGGTGCGTTCCTCATGGCGCTCAAGATCCGACGCGACAAGGAACGCGAGATCTACGGCGCAGTCCTCTGAGAGCTTCGCGGGGGCCGCGTGTCGGCCCTCGGCGCAAAGGTCTTCGCTAGCCTCCTCGGTGGGAAGGTCCCAGCTGGACCTGGGCCGCGCGGTATCCTCGCGCTCTGAGCGCGCACTCGCACCACGACCATCACCACGGTCCTGCGACGCGACGCGCCGGGCGCCGGCGCCTCGCGGTCACGCTCGTCCTCGTCGGCCTCTACATGGGCGCCGAGGTGGCAGGTGGCCTGCTCACCAATTCGCTCTCGCTGCTCGCCGACGCCGGGCACATGCTGTCCGACGCCGCGGCGCTGGCGCTCTCCCTCTTCGCGCTCTGGATCGCCGACAGCCGCCCGCCGGGGCCGCTGCGCACGTACGGCGCCTACCGTGCGGAGATCCTCGCCGCACTCGCCAACGGCGCGGCACTCGTCCTCATCGCGTTGCTCGTGGCGGTCGAGGCCCTCGGGCGGCTGCGGGATCCGCCGGCGGTCGCGGCGCCCGGGATGGTGGCGGTGGCGGCCGGCGGGCTCGTCGTCAACGTCGTGGCCCTCTTCGTCCTGCATGGCAGCCGGCACGACAGCCTGAACATGCGCGGCGCGTGGCTCCACGTGCTGAGCGACGCGCTGGGCAGCGTGCAGGCGATCGCCGCGGGCGTGCTGATTTGGGCGTTCGACTGGCGCTGGGCGGACCCGCTGGCGTCGCTTCTCATCGCCGTCCTCGTCGTGGCGTCGGCGTGGCGCCTCCTCAAGGAAGCGATCGCGGTGCTGATGGAGGCGCCTCCCGGTCACATCGACGTCGAGCGCGTGCGCGAGGCGATGCTCGCCGTCGCCTGCGTGGCCGACGTCCACGACCTCCACGTCTGGTCGATCGCCACCGGCTTCGATTGCCTCTCGGCGCACGTGGTCGCCGACGGGGAGCGGGAGCGCGACCCCCTGCTCGACGAGCTGCGCCGCATGCTGCACGACCGCTTCGGCATCGAGCACATCACCATCCAGCTCGAGCCGCTGGGCTTCGTCGAGCACCACCGGAGCTGCTGAACAAGACCCCGAGAGTCTCCCTGCCCCGTCAGGCGGGTGGCAGCGCCCTTGCGCGCGGGGGCGATCAGGCGGGGATCCGGCGGCCGGTGACCCGCTTCCAGCCGACGGCGGCGCCGCGCCGAGCGCTGAGGCCGGCGAGGCCGACGACGAGGGCGGTCGCCGCCGTCCAGCCGAGGGCGGTCACCCAGCTCACCTCGGGCCGCTCGGGGTTGCGCGGCGGTTCCTTGCCGCTCGCGAACCGCCACCCTTGCGTGATTGCCGTGTGCGCGAGGCGCTCGGCGAGGAAGGCCGCGCCGGTCGTGAGCAGGAGGTAACGGAGGCGCGGCGACCGCGCACCCTTACGTAGTTCTCGCGAAAGCTTGAGGCGCCGTGCCATCGGGTTTCCCTCCTCGACCAGGCAACCAGCAAACGGGATGCCCGGGGGAGGGACACGTTGCGGCCGCCCCAAAGTGAAAGGAGGGGGCTGAGGCCCCCTCCCGGCGTAGTCCCTCCCGTTGCGGTCCGAGGCCTGGCCTACCGGCAGGTCTTATCGCCCGGCTTCCCCTTGCACTGATTTGAGCAGCACTGGCTGTCGCTCGTGCAACTCACGCCGGCCGCGCTGCAGCTGCCGCCCGACCCTGGGTTGAGGAACTGTGCCACGTTGGGATAGGTGGCGGCGAAGGCGCCGTCGACGGTGGCGTTGTTGTTGGCGTCGCAGACGTCATTGAGGTTGGTGCCGCACGCGCCGTACAGCTGGCCAACGATCTGGCCGGAGCCGTTGACGACGGGCGAGCCGCTGCTGCCGCCTTCGGTAGCGCCGAGGTTGTCCTTGCTGTAGAGGAAGGAGCCGCGAGGCAGCGTGCGGCACGTCGGCTTCGTCGGGTCGACCCGTTGCTCGGAGTAGGCCTGCGGTGCGCCGCTCGGGTGGCTCACACGGTAGAGCTGCGTGGTCGTGGCCGAGATGTTCGTGATCGACCAGCCGAGGTACGAGGCGACACCGTCGCTCGTCGTCGGCGTCGAGGAGAGCTGCAGCAGCGAGTAGTCGCTCGACGTGCCGGTGGCTTTGATCGTAGACCCAACGGTGTCGCCGGGATTGTTGTAGGGCTGCGTGCAGTTGGGGCTCGAGCAGGTGGTGGTGTAGTCGAAGAAGGTCTCCAGGCTCGAGGCTTCGCTGCTGCGACTGATGCAGTGGTGCGCTGTGAGGAAGTAGGGGATCACCGA
>Ga0209382_10004890_pt1 | contig 17639 bp, 7 predicted proteins | sample SoiMetdeltSBSDD5_FD_187599 | JGI IMG/M metagenome (GOLD analysis project Ga0209382, IMG submission 187599) | Bulk soil microbial communities from a Populus tree surrounding site in Tennessee, USA - Soil MetaG P. deltoides SBSDD5 (SPAdes) (version 2) | ecosystem: Environmental > Terrestrial >...
CTGTTGTCCGATCTCGGCGGTGGGCCAGGCGACGGTGGTCAGCGGGACGCTCAGCATGTCGCCGTAATGGATGTTGCCCGCGCCGACGACGGCGATGTCTCTCCCGACGCGGTAACCGGCCTCCGTCAGGGCGTGCATTGCGCCGATGGCCACCGGGTCGTTGACCGCGAAGACGGCTTCGGGCAGGTCGCCTTCGGCGATCCAGGCGCGCATCGCGTCATAGCCCTGGTCTTCGATAAAGCCGCACTCGCGCACGAGGGACTTATCGAACCGGAGTTTGTGTTTCGCGAGCGCCTGCCTGTATCCCTCCAGTCGCATTCCGGCCACCGAGGCGGACGCGCCTCGGAGGTGGCCGATGCGGCGATGGCCGAGGCTGATCAGGTGCTCCGTGGCGATCATGCCGACCATCACGTCGTCGGTGCTCACGGCCGGGCAGCGAAGGTTTTCCAGCAGGCGGTCGACCAGGACGAGCTTCAACCCGTCTTTGATCAACTTTCGGTAGGCCAGCCCTTGTTCCGGCGAGAGTGAAGAGGCGACGATCAGGCCGTCGGTGCGCTGGCGCAGGGCCTCGACCTCGGCGATCTCGTTGTCGGCGTCTTCGTATGTGTTGCAGACCAGGATCCGGAGTTTTGCCGGGCGCGCGACCGACTCGATGCCGCGAAGGATCTCGGCGAAATACGAATGCATGAGGTCCGGCGCCACCATGCCGAGCAGGTGAGAGCGGTTGGTGATCAGAGCGCGCGCATGCTGATTCGGTTGGTATTTCATCCGGCGCGCGACAGCCAGCACGCGCTCCCGCGTCTCGGCATTAACCTCGGGATGATTGTTGATGGCCCGCGAGACGGTCATTTTAGAAACACCCAGCTCGCGAGCGATGTCGGCTAGTGTAGTTGGCATGCCCCGATTGTCTCAGCGTGCGGCGTCTCAATCAAGCCTGAAAATTTCCATGAGCGGCTGAAAATCGGGAGATTTCATCGGCCCGACGCGCTCCTGCCACGTCCGGTCGAGGGGGTCTTCGTCCAGCGCGGCGCGCGCCAACTCGTAATTATCGGCCTCGACGTACATAAAAAGCTGCTCGCCGAGCAGGAACAGCCTGATCTGGTGAATGCCCGCCGCGCGGTATCTCGCCCGCAGTTCTGATGAAAAGCTGTTGTGCGCCTCGATGTACTCTTCCTTGCGCTCCGGCCTGAGTCTGGCCACGAAGACCTTGGTTTCCATGTTATTTCGCTCTCTGTCTTGGTCGGTATTTCATAATTACATATGCCAGATGTCATATACCATATGTAATTTAAGCATGTGCAAATGTTGTTGAATACGGTCAATTACATGAAATGGCGGCAGCCTTTGGAGTGCGGGCGCTCGGGACCGCTTTGGTAGTCCACTTCGATACTCTGGCAATGACGGAAAGGGAGCCCACTCGGGTCTCCTCTCTCGGAAGTTTGTAGAATCTGGAGATGACTACCAAAGCGGTCCCGAGCGCCCGCACTCCAAAGGCTTCGCCGATCCGATTTATGCGTACGCGTCGGGTGATTATTGCCGATCAGCGGCGTTATACGGGTCAACGGCGTAACTCTTGCCGGCCTCAGTCTCAAAAACGACCACGCCAGGTTCCGGTTGTTCAATCTTTATCACTTTGCCGCCGGATTTGACCACGACGGGAAGCCTGGCGCGCACGCGACAGCGCAGTCCCGCGAGGGAGTGAATCTCCGCCGACTCGAGCTTCCCGCTCCTCCATCTTATATCGACTTCAAATCCGCCGCGGGCGCGAAGCCCTTTGACGCGCCCGTCGGCCCAGGCCGCGGGCAATGCGGGCAGCAGGTGAATCTCTCCCGCGTGGCTTTGCAGCAACATCTCGGCGACGCCCGCGGCGCCGCCGAAGTTGCCGTCGATCTGGAACGGCGGGTGAACGTCGAACAGGTTGGGCAGCGTCGATTTGCCGAGCAGCGCGAGCAGGTTTTGATACGCCTGTTCTCCGTCTTCGAGTCGCGCCCAGAAATTGATGATCCATGCGCGGCTCCAGCCCGTGTGCCCGCCCCCGTTTTTGAGCCTGTATTCGAGCGTCTTGCGCGCGGCGGCGGCCAGTTCGGGCGTCCCGCGCGGCGTGATCTGATCGCTGGGGTGGAGCGCGAACAGGTGCGAGATGTGGCGGTGTCCCGGATCCGGCTCTTGGTATTCTTCAGACCATTCGAGCAACCGGCCGTCGCGCCCGATCTGCATCGGCGGAAGGCGTTCGCTCGTTCGTTTCAACTGCGCGCGGAACTCTTCGTCGACGCCGAGCAGCCGGGCCGCCTCGGAGCAATCGCGGAAGAGGCCTCGAATGATCTGCGTGTCCATCGACGCGCCCATGCATAAGACTCCGATTTCGCCGTTCGGCAATTGGTATCTGTTTTCGGGCGAGACCGACGGCCCGGCCACCAGCCGCCCCTTGTTATCTTCGACCAGGTAATCGAGAAAGAACTCCGCCGCCTCTTTCATCACCGGGTAGGCGCGTTCGGCCAGAAATTTGCGATCCTGCGTGAACTGGTAATGTTCCCACAAATGCTGACAGAGCCACGCCGCGCCCATCGGCCACAACCCGCTGCGCGCGCGGTCGCCCGGAGTGGTGAAGCCCCAGATGTCGGTGATGTGATGCGCGACGAAGCCGCGCGCGTTGTAATGCAGCCGCGCCGTGCGCCGCCCCGACGGCCGCAAACTTTCGAGCAGGTCAAAGAGCGGCAGATGCAACTCCGACAGGTTGGTCACTTCGGCCGGCCAGTAATTCATCTGCAAATTGATGTTGAGGTGATAGTCGCTGTTCCACGGCGGTCGGAAGCCGTCGGCCCAGACGCCCTGCAGATTGGCGGGCAGGTCGCCGGGGCGGCTGCTCGAGATGAGCAGGTAGCGGCCGAACTGGAAATACTGCGCGACTAGCTGGCGGTCTTCGCCGCCCTGCTTCACACGTTCGAGCCGCTTGTCTGTGGGCAGATCGCTCGATCCGCCGAGCTCCAACTCGACGCGATTGAAGAGCGATTGATAGTCGGCGACGTGAGCCTCGCGCAGTTTGGCGTAGCTCTGCGCCGCCGCCTGTTTGATCTGCCGTTCGCAAGTGGCCTGCGGGTCATTGCCTTGATAATTGGTCGAGGCCGCCACGAGCAGCGTCACCGCATCGGCTTTGCTTATGACGAGTTGATCGCCCTGCGCCCCGCTCTGAATTTTGACCGAGCCGCCTTCGGTCAAGGCTTTGAGTATGGATTGAAATTTCAAGCCTGAGCCGCCGTCGAGTTGTCCCCGCATTATCAAACTGTCGCCGGAGGCCGTTGGCGCCGCGTCGCGCTCGCGATTCAAGCCGACCGCGACCGAAATCCGGTTGGGTTGCTCGCTCGTCAATCGCACGACGATCACCTGCGCGGGATGGCTGGCGAAGATTTCGCGACTGAAGCGGACGCCGCCCACGCGATAGCCGACGCGCGCCACGGCGCTGGCCAGGTCGAGCTCGCGGCGATAATCGGTCGCGGCGTCATGCCCCTCGAACGCCAGCCAAAGGTCGCCGAGCGTCTGGTAGGGAAGCAGACGGCGCGGGCGCGCCATCATCGTCTCGTCGGCCAGCTCGATGGCCTCGCGCGGTTTGCCCGCGAAGAGAAGTCGCCGCACATTGCCGATCTCCGACATCGCCTCGATGTTGACCGTGTCGCGCGGCCCTCCCGACCAGAGCGTCTCCTCGTTGAGCTGAATGCGCTCGCGGCCCGTATCGCCGAAGATCATCGCGCCGAGACGCCCGTTGCCGACCGGCGTGGCATGATCCCATTGCGGCGCGGCGCCGGCATGCCAGAGCGTCATCGCGCCGACCTGGAGTTTGGACTGCGCGGTGGCAGTTTGATTCTCAACCGGCGCGCGACTGACCGCCCACGCGACAGGCAATGCGAGTGGAATGAACAGTCCCAGCAAAGCCGCCGGTAATTTTGCTCTCCTCATAAATATTTCCGCCAGGTCTTAATTGTCGTTTTAGTCACGGACGCTGGCGCAGTCTAGGCGTTACCGATAACGGTGTCAATGTTCAACGGGTCTCCCGGCGCCACAGTCCTTTAACCCGTACACCGACAATGCGGCGGTTGGCGACAATCAGCGGAAGTTTTCGAGCAGCATAATGTCGCTGCCGCGCCTGTCAACCTGCGAAAAGAGCAACCAGCGCCCGTCGGGCGAAACAGATAGGCCGGGGCCGCCCAGCGGCAGCCCTTTTTCAAACGCCATGACGGGAGCGGCTTTGCTTGTAGAAAAGTTGAAAAAGTTGATTGCCGGGCGGTCTGAAGAATCGGCGCCGGCGAAGTAGATGCCTTCATTCGTGATCGTCCAGTAGCGGGAGCCCGGCAGGCCGAAGTCATGGACAAGTGTTTCTTCGCCGCCCTTGACCGGGATGCGCCAGATGGCGGGAATGCCGCGCTCCTTGGTGTAATAGAGCCACTGGCCGTCGGGCGACTCCAGGGCCTCGTGGCCGCCCTGCTTCGTCACCTGCTCCGCCGCGCCGCCCGCCGCGGGCGCTCTCCAGATTTGCGTTTGCCCGGTGCGCGTCGAACAGAAGTAGACCCAGCGCCCGTCGCGCGACCAACTCGGCAGGACATCTTCGGAAGGCTCTGAGGTGAGTCGCCGAGGCCTCCCGCCTTCGCTGTCGATCACAAAGATGTCGGCGTTGCCGTCGGGGCTACAGTCGAAAACGATCTGCCGCCCGTCAGGCGACCAGCGCGGCGCCCCCGCGCGCGCGCCGCGGAAGTCGGTCAATTGCATTGGGCGCTCGCCCTCGCTGTCACAGACCCAGATCTCCTGATTGCCCAAGCGGGTCGAGACGAAGACGATGCGTTTGCCGTCCGGCGAGTATTGCGGCGCGCCTTCATACAGCGTCGAGGCGATCAGCCGTTTCGTTGAAGCGGCCTGCTTATTAGCAGACCTGGCGGCGGTCAGGTCGAGCCGCCAGATGTTGGTGTCATTGGCGTATTGAACGTAGGCCATCCGCCCGCCCTGCCGCGCGAAATTGGGGCAACAAACGCCCTGCCCGCTCTCCAGCAAATACTTCGGCCGGCCGCCTGTCGCCGGGATTCGCCACAGACCCTGCATGCCGTGGCGGCGCGTGGTGTACACGATTTCGCGCCCGTCCGGCGTCCAAGCCAGGTCGCCGATCCGGGAATGATCGAAGGTCAGACGCAGGGGGGCGCCGCCGGCAGAGGGCATGACGTAAAGGTCTTCGACTTCGGCGCTATTGACGCGAACGAAAGCGATCGTCTTGCCGTCTGGCGCGAAAGCCGGGCAGAAATCGCCGACCACCGGCGCAGACGGCGATGTGACGCGGCGCGTGAGGCCCGTCTCGCGCGCAATCAAGATGATGCCGTAAGGACCGGACGCAGAATCCCGCTCGGAGGCCGCGAGACACTCGCCGCCCGGCGACCAACTCAACCAGCGCGCGAGGGCGCCGCCGCCGGAGCGCGCGCGCGTCGCGGCGATGAGTTTGCGCTCGCCGCCGCCAAGAGCGGGCACAATGAAGATGCCCCCGCCCTCCTCCGCCTGCCGGTAGAACGCCACGTATCGCCCATCCGGCGACCAGACCGGGTTGAGGTCATCAGCGGCGTCCGTGGTCAGCCGCAGCGGGCTGCCACCGTCAATCAGTTTGACGTAGATGTCCAGGTTGTCGTCCTGCTCGCCGCTCCATACAAAAGCGATCTGGTTGCCGTCGGGCGAGAAGGCCGGGGATGATTCGCGCCCTTGAAAGCTGGAGAAGGGGATGACTCGCGACAAAGACTCCGCGTCAGACGCGCTACCAGGCGCCATCTTTCGCCACGCATAGGCAAATCCGGCGATGAGCGCAGTGGCGACGGCGAGCGAGGCGATCAGGGCGCCAGGCTTCCGCAGCCTCCGAGATGGTTTTATGGAGACTGATGGCTTGATGTCTTCCACACGGTCCTGATCGGGAGGCTCGCCGTCCTGATCGGTTAGCTCTCGGACGGAGGCGATGAAGCGGTAGCCGCGCCGGGGCAGCGTCTCGATATAAGTGTGTTCATTGGGCCCCTCGCCCAACGCCTTTCTCAAGGCCGAGATATTGACGCTCAGGTTGTTCTCTTCGACGATCGTGTCGGGCCAGACTGCCCTCAGCAGTTCTTCCTTCTCGAGGATTTGACCGGGGCGCCGCACGAGAACGATCAGCAGGTCGAAGACCTTCGGTGATAGTGGGACTGGTTCCCCCTCGCGCAGCAGCCGGCGCTCCGCCGAGTCAAGGCGGAATGGGCCGAACTCATATTGTTTCAAAAAAATAGGATTCATGTAATGTCGCAGTGATTCCGAAGCCAGTCTTAGGCGCATCCTAGGCGAACTTTAGGCGAACCTTAAAGACTTTAACAGTGTGATTTGGGCAAAGTCCCTGGTGGATAGCGAGACATACGGCTCTACGTTTCGCCGAACGCCCCGGCGCGGTGGAGATCAGGCCGGTGGCTGCGGAATATCGTCGCCGGCTTGGTCAATCCGCGCGCATTTTAGTCCCGATGAACCGGACGCACAACCTGGTACAACTGGGGCAAAGCCGGAAGGGGATGGCTTTGGCTGCGCGATGAAGACTCCGAAGGCAAGTCAATAACTGCGGGCGGTTGACCGAACCACAAATTCGGCTGGCCGCCCGTTCATAACAGACCACCAACTTATAGACCGGTGAAATACAGGCAATGGCGCTAAGTTAATCCCAGTCTTGAGTTGAACTCAGAAGAGACTCAACCACGGAGACCACGGGGATCACGGGGATAAACTTGCTTGTAAGATATGTTGAACCTTTCTTCCATAAAGCCTTGTCCTCTTTTTTCCCCGTGCTCCCCGTGTTCACCGTGGTTCTTTTTCCTCAAACCCAGGAGGGCTCTCATGCGCAGTCACAAATTTACTTCACTCAGGGGCTCGCTCATAACTCTCATGCTGTTGCTCGCCAGCGCAGTTTTCGCGCAATCGTCCACCGCGACGCTCAATGGCGCGATCAGCGACGAGAGCGGCGCGGTCATCCCCGACGCCAAGATCACCGTCACGAGCGTCGCGACAGGGCAGGCGCGCGTGACCAACAGCAACACCGCGGGCTTTTACACCTTCCCTCTGCTTAAGCCCGGCGCCTATAGGTTGCGCGCCGAACGCCAGGGCTTTGCGCCGGCGGAAAGAGAGAATGTGTTGTTGCAGGTCGGCGACACAGTCGCGCTCGATCTAATCTTGAAAGTCGGAGGCGTGGGCGAGACGGTGCAGGTGGTGGCCGGCGCCGCGCCGACGCTCGAGACCGGTTCTTCCTCGCTCGGCGAAGTCGTCAACAGCCGCACGATCGAATCGCTGCCCTTGAACGGGCGCAACGTCATGCAATTGGTCGCGCTCACTCCCGGCATCTCGACCACGAGCGCTTATCGCACGTCCACCTTCGGCAGCGGCGCCATCGCGAGCAACGGCTTTTCGGCCAACGGCGGACGCAACGTCTCCAACGAAATCATGGTGGACGGGTCGCCGCAGGTGGTGATGGGCTTCAACCAGCCCGCTTATGTCCCCAACCCCGACTCGACGCAGGAATTCAAAGTCCAGACCAACAGTCTGTCGGCCGAGTACGGGCGCACGGGCGGCGCGGTGGTCAACCTGGTTACGCGCAGCGGGACGAACGGATTTCACGGCGCGCTGTGGGAGTTCGTGCGCAACGACCTGTTCGACGCCAACAACTTCTTCAACAACCTGAACGGCAGTGACAAGTCCCCGCTCCGCTTCAATCAATTCGGAGGGACGTTGGGCGGCCCCGTTTACCTGCCGAAATTCGGAGAGGGCGGCAAAAGTCTTCACTCCGGCAGGAACCGCACGTTCTTCTTCTTCAGCTACGAGGGCGTTCGCCAGGTCTCGTACACCCCCACTAGCTCCACCATGCCGACCTTGAAGATGCGGCAGGGGGATTTCTCGGAGACGCTGGGCGCGCCGCAATGCGTCAACGCGGCGGGCTCCATCGGCGCGTGCGGCGGCGCATTCAGCAATCCCTACTTCGCCACCGACACGGCGGGCAGGCGCGTGCAGGCGCGGGCCGGAATGATCTTCGACCCGGCGACAATTGACGCCTCGGGCCGCCGCAGGGCCTTCGCTAACAACGTCATTCCGGAGTCGCGCATCAGTCCCATCGCGAGGCGGATTCTGAGTTACTACCCGCAGCCGACCGGCGGCGGCCTCATCAACAACCACTTCACGCAGGCGGGCGGCAGCGTCGGCGTCGACGATTACTCGATCAGGCTGGATCATCGCTTCACAGAAAGCCACAGCGCGTTCATACGTTACTCCCGCAACTTTCAGGACGCCATGCTGCCGGACATCTTCAACAACTCGGCGTCGCCGGGGAATGGGACGACGGCCGCCTACAATCACAGCGCCACGATTGATGACACGCTGGCGCCCGGGCCGTGGGTCTTCCATTTCAACTACGGCTACGCCTACAGCGCCAACCCGCGCCACTACAAAGATGAGGAATTCGACGTTACAGGGCTGGGCCTGCCGGCGGCGATCCGTGACTATTCGCAGATCGACAACTTCCCGTCCATCGCCATTTCGGGATTTCAGCTGCTCGGTTCGCCGGCCGCGTGGTACATCGACAACAGGTTCGAGACGCACACGTTCACCGGCGACGCGACGCGCGTGGCGGGCCATCACACGTTCAAGTTCGGCGGGCAATACCGCTTGAACCGCGTCTCGACCCTCCGCCCCGTCGCGCCTTCTGGACAGTATAGTTTCAATGAAGGCTGGACGCGCGAACTGTTCAACGGCAATTTCGGCGGTAACGGCGTCGCCTCGCTGCTGTTGGGATTGCCGGCGGCGCCCAGCAACATCGGCGCGGAACCGGCGCTCGCATTACAGGTCAAATACTTCGGCGTTTATCTGCAGGACGATTGGCGCGTCAATAACCGGCTGACATTGAACCTCGGCCTGCGTTACGACGCGGACCTGCCGTTGACCGAACGCTTCAACCGATTGGCGTGGTTCAACCTCGATGCGGCGCTCCCGGTAAACGTCACGGCGGTTCCGGCGGGAATTGACCCCGAAGAGTTCAAGAGCCGTTTGCGCGGCGGCCTGGTCTACGCCAACCGCGACGGCGCGCCTCGGGGAAACAAGGACGCCGACCTGAACAACTTCGCGCCGCGCATCGGCCTGGCCTATAAGCTCACTGACCACTTCGTCGTCCGCTCAGGCTTCGGCGTCTTCTTCAACCCGACGACGGGCATCGGTCCCGGCACGCAAACTGTCGGGGCCAATGGTTTCAACGAGCAGACGACCGTCGTCATCTCCAATAACGGCAATCGCACGCCGGCGACGACGATTGCGAATCCGTTCCCGAACGGATTCGTCCGCGCCAGCAACGGCGAGGAAGGCTTGCTGACGCAGATCGGCCAGGCCATCAATGTGCAAGTGCGGAACGACGTCGCGCCTTACTCAATGCAGTGGAATTTGAACCTGCAATACGAACTGCCGCGGAGCATGCTGATCGACGTGGCATACGCCGGAAATTCCGGCAATAAGTTGCTGGCGTCGGCGAATCTCAACCAATTGCCGGATCAATATCTGGCTCTCGGCGCCCAATTGAATCAGACGGTCAACAACCCGTTCTTCGGGATCTTTCCGGCGAGCTCTCCCCTGGGCGGGCGGACGACGACTTATGGACAGCTGCTCCGCCCATACCCGCACCTGAACGGAGTGTTTCACACGTTCGGATCGATGGCGCATTCCAACTACCACTCGTTGCAGACGAAGTTCCGGCGTCGGTTCAGCGGCGGCTTGCAGTTCCTGGCGGCCTACACATGGTCGAAGATGCTCGACGACGTTTCGTCGGTCGCGAATTTCCTGGGGCAGCAGAATCCGGGCTACACCAACAACAATCAGCGCCGTCTGGACAAATCGCTTTCGGCGCTCGATCAGCCGCACACGCTGGCGGTGAACTTCCAGTATGACCTGCCGTTCGGACGCGGGCGTAAGCTGCTCAACCGGAGCAAGGCGCTGGATTGGATCATCGGCGGATGGAACTTGAGCGGCGTGATGACCCTGCAAAGCGGCCTGCCGATCTCGATCTTCTCCACTGCTCCCAACACGATCAGTCCGTTCGGCGGCGTTCTACGCCCGAACCAAGTGGCCGGGAGCGCCGCTGGCATTCCCATCCGCGAGCAGATCGACGCGCAGTTACGCGGCGACACGACCAGAAACGGCTACTTCAACCGCGACTCGTTCGTAGACCCGGCGCCATTCACATTCGGCACGGCGGGACGCTTTCTGCCCGACATTCGCGGCCCGGTCTATTACAACTCGGACCTGGCGATCCTGCGCGGTTTCAAGTTCACCGAGCGCGTGAATCTGCAATTCCGCGTCGAGATGTTCAACGCCTTCAACCATGTCAACTTTCAACCGCCGGGCGGCGTGACTTTCGGACTCAATACCTTCGGCGTGATCAATGCGGCCGGGAACGCGCGGATCATGCAGCTCGGCTTGAAGCTGCATTACTGACGTGATGAAGAAAGCGGAGTCCGCTCGGCTAAAAGGCTATGACTTTAAGTCTGGACATCAAAATCGGCGGCAGCCTTTGGAGTGCGGTTGCCTGGAACCGCTTTGGTAGTCCACTTCGATACCCTGGCAATGGTGGGAAGAAAGCCCACCGTCTCTCTTATCCCGTGAGTTTGTAGAAACCACAAATGACTACCAAAGCGGTTCCAAGCAACCGCACTCCAAAGCTTCGAGCTCATTCACGCTAACTGAACTCCAGTCCGGGTTTGAGGAAAAAGAACCACGGGGAACACGGGGAGCACGGGGAAAAAAGAGGACAAGGCTTTATGGAAGAAAGGTTCAACATATCTTACAAGCAAGTTTATCCCCGTGATCCCCGTGGTCCCCGTGGTTGAGTCTCTTCTGAGTTCAACTCAAGACTGGGATTAAGTTAAGTCAGAGGCCGTGCGGCGCTGGGGATTAAGTCAGAGGCCGTGCGGCGCCGGGGATTGACTGCTTGGCTAGGACCTGAACGGTTACATCGCAGAGTAACCGTTCAGGTGGGCTCCGGAAAATTGCGGCAATGACAAATCGGAACCTCGCCCGGCGTAATGACAAGCAATCATGACATCGGTCGTGTGCGGAAGGGCTTTTGAGAATTGAAGTGGGATCACTTCCAGCTGGGCGCGAAAGGACTGTTATGGCAGATGAACCATTGGAAACAGGACTGATCGGTGGCGTCGAAAAGCGCGAGATCAGGATTGTCGGCTACGACACGGATTGGCCGAAGAAGTTTGAGACGCACTCCAGGATCATCGCCGACGCGCTTGGCGGCTCCGCCCTGCGAACCGAGCATATTGGGTCGACATCCGTGCCTGGTCTGGCAGCCAAGCCCATCATTGATATTCTTGTTGTAGTCCCGGATTCTGCGGATGAGTCCACATATCTGCCCCAATTGGAGGCGGCGGGGTATGGCCTGCGGGTGCGGGAGCCGGATTGGTACGAGCACCGGATGTTCCGGACTCCTGAAAAGGACGTCCACCTCCACATCTACTCGGTCGGTTGCGAGGAGATTGAGCGAGTCCTGACCTTCCGAGACCGCTTGCGCCGAAACAGCGACGACAGAAGCCGCTACGAGCAGGCGAAGCGCGAACTGGCCGCGAAAGAGTGGTCCGACATGAACGCATACGCGGATGCCAAGACGGAGGTGATCAAAAGTATTATTGCCGCGTCGCAAGCAGCGGGCGAAATCTCCCAATAGCTCCTTTGGGGCTTGAACGATTATGTCTCCTGTCTGCTTACTTGAACGGTTACCCACGCAGAAGTGCGAAACTAGCGTCTGATAACGGATAAACAAAATAGAGATCCACGATGAACAAGCCAGCGCGGACGTTAAGATTATGGGCGAACTGACAAGCCCTATCGCTAGAGCGCCCAATCCTTTACATCAATCAAGCCCCTCATTACTATGTGCGAATGTGGATAAAGCTGATCACTTCCGCGATTCTACCTGTTCTTATCACGGTTGTCTGGGCGCGTTCCGCTATGGGCCAGGCAGTCCCCACTCCGGAATCGGTTCTCGGTCACAAACCGGGCGACGATTTTTACCTTGCCAACTACGACGAGTCCCGCGGGTACTTCCGCAAATTGGCCGCGAGTTCGAATCGGATCAAGCTCTACTCTGTGGGCAAAACTACAAGAGGTCTGGATTGGGAGATCGCGTTGATCTCGTCCCCACAGAATCTTGCGCGGCTCGAGAAATATAAAGAGATCGCCAGCCGTCTGGCTCTCGGCCGCGGACTGAGTGACGAAGACGCAAGAGCCCTTGCCCGCGAAGGGAAGGCCATCGTTCACCTGGACGGCGGCCTCCACTCGACTGAGGTGGCTGGCGCGCAACACACCATTCAACTGGCTTACAAGCTTGTCGCGACCGAGGGTGATCCCGAAATAGATTCCATTTTGAACAACGTCATTCTGATGCTATGGCCGACATTGAACCCCGACGGTCAGAACGAGGTCGTCGCGTGGTATCGAAAAAATCTCGGCACGCCCTACGAGGTCAGCCCTTTGCCCGATCTCTATCAAGAATACGTCGGTCATGATAACAATCGCGACGGCTACATGAATAACATGCTCGAATCGCAGGAGGTGACGCGCGCCGAGCTGGAATGGAATCCGGTCGTCTTCTATTGCCATCATCAGACGGCGCCGTTTCCCGCTCGCATCTTCATCCCGCCCTTCATCGAGCCGATCTCGTCGAACATTCATCCATTGATGGCGCGCTGGCTGAATGTGTACGGGATCAACATGGCGGCTTATCTGGATGAGCGGCAGATGCCCGGCGCCGTCCATCGCACAGGGTTCGACAACTGGTACCCGGGATTTCTCGACTTTACTCATATCTTTCGCAACAGCATCGCGTTCTTCACCGAGACTGCGCTCTACCGCTATGCGACGCCGCACTTCTACACTGTCGAGGAGTTTCCGCGAGACCGCCAGGCGCTGAGGGCCGAGGTCTTCTACAGTAGTCCGTGGAAAGGCGGATGGTGGAGGCTGGGCGACGCGGTGCGTTACATGCTGGGCGCTTCGATGGCCGTGCTTGACACGACGGCGAAGTATCGCGAGTCGCTGCTCTACAACCGCTATCAGGCGGCGCGCGACAACATCGAGCGATTCAGGAAGGAGCCGCCCTTCGCATACGTGATCCCGCAGGAGCAGCGCGACCTGCCGACGGCCGCGACTTTGGTGGAAAAGCTCCTGCTCAACGGCATAGAGGTTCATCAGGCTGTCAAGCCTTTTGCCGCGAACGGCCGCGAGTATCAAGGGGGATCGTGGGTTGTCTTGATGGATCAGCCATTCGCTCCGCTGGTCAAGGAGCTCTTCGAGCCGCAGCGTTATCCAGATCTGCGCGAGTCGCCGAACGGGCCTCCGATTTTTCCGTACGACGTGGCCGGCTGGACGCTGCCTATGCAGATGGGAGTGGAAACCGCCGCCGTGTTGCAGCCTGTCAGCGCCGATCAGCGCGCGGGATTGCGACTTCTCGAACAAGTCGCGCCGCCGCCAGGAGGCGCCCAGGGAAGCGGCCCTGTTTTCGTGATCAGTCATCGAACGAACGCTTCATTCAAAGCGATCAACGAGGCGCTTTCGGCGGGCGGCAAAGTAGGCTTCGCCGCAGGAACATCGGCGTCCGCCTCCGAGGATGCCTCCGGGCTTGAAGGACGGCAAGCGGGAGACATGATCGTAAGCGGCATTGATCGCGACCGTCTGAACGAGATTGCGCGCAAGAACTCCGTCGTCGCGCGGGCGGCCCCGAAGGCGCCCGACGGCGTCATCTCAACCTCAAAGCCCCGGGTCGGGTTGTACCGGGCTTGGGTTCCGGTCATTGACGAAGGATGGACACGATGGATTCTGGAAAACTACGGCTTCGCTCCGGCGACGCTTCGCAACGGCGACGTTCAAGCCGGACACTTGAGCGAGCGGTTCGATACGATCATTATCCCCGACTCGTCATCTCGGGTAATCATGGAAGGCTTCGCACCAGGAACGATCCCGGGAGAGTACGCCGGCGGCTTAGGCGAAGCGGGAGCGGAAGCGTTGCGAGATTTCGTGCATCGCGGAGGGACGTTGATTACATTCAACAACGCTTCACTGATGGCCATCGAGTCGCTCGGCTTGCCGGTGACCAACGCCCTGGACGGTCTCAAGAACGATCAGTTCTTTTGCGCGGGATCGCTGCTTAAAGTAGAGCTTCGAGATTTGAATCATCCGGCGCTTTGGGGCATGCCGCGCGACCCGATCGTGATGTTCGAGCGAGGGCCCGCCTTCGAGCCGAAGAGCGGGTTTCAAGGGGCGGTTCTGGCTACATATCCCAGGGATCGCAATCCGCTGGCGAGCGGGTTCCTACTTCACCCCGAACGCATTCAAGGGAAGGCCGCCGCAATGGAAGTCTTTTATGGCGGAGGGCGGGTTTATCTGTTTGGCTTCAGGCCGCAGTGGCGCGGGCAATCTCACGGCATGTATAAGCTGATTTTCAACGCGATCTACGACTCGCCGAGTCTGGCCAGGCCGACATCGCTACAGAGGCCGTCTGAACAAAAATCATCTGATCTGGCGAATTCGCGGCCGGAAAACTGGAGGGCTGTGACAAGTCGGATTCACACGGACCTGGCGTCGCTCCTGCGGCAGAATCAAACCTTCTTCGCCGCGCGCGGGCCTCAGGCTGTGGAGGAACGCAACAAGCTTTCCGCCGCGGCCGATCAGTTTGAGAAGGACAGGATTCAAGACGTCGAAGATGCGGCGATCGAGTTGAATGAACCGGCCAGGAAAAAGGCAGGCGAGTACGTTCGGATACTGCGACGCATGGCCGCGGACCTGAAGACCAGGGAATTCGAGAGTTCATTGAATAATGACGGGCTGTTGGAACGCTACAGGCTCGCCGAGATCGAGCAAGAGATCTCAACAGTTTCGTCAAGGCCTAAGTAGCGAACCGTCGGACACTGTCCTTCGCCTTGCAGACTTTATTCACAGGCGTTCGAGAAGCCGACTCAAGAGGTAGGTGGTGTAGAGGGGAGCTACTATACAGCCCTCGCCTTAAGAACAATCTCGATGAACTTCCGCAAGGCAGGAACCTTATTGTCCTCCCTCCAAATGGCGGACAAATCCACCGTGAGCCGCAGATCTTCTACCTCCTTTAATACTACGCTGTCGGGCTTCCTTCTCTCCGCCGACTTGATGGTGAAACTGAGCCCGATCCCCCCGGCAACCAAGCTCAGCATCGTTGTGTCGTTGTTTCCTTCCTGCACGATGTTCAGTGTGAGGCCCGCGGCATGACAGGCAGAGAGAACCCGATCGTAATAGAGGGGAGCCACCGCGCGCGGAAACCAGACAAATGGTTCCCCTTTTAGATCCACAAGTTTCACTCGCTTTCTTTTAACGAGTGGATGCGATTGGGGAAGGGCGAGCACAATCCGCTCGGAGCTGATTCTGTGGGCCCTCAATTGGGGGAGATCAGTCGGAAGTACGTACACGAACCCCATGTCCAATTGCTGCTCGCGCAATTGGGCGCCCGTAGCGACAGAGCTGCTCGGAAAGAGATCCAGTCGAACGTCCGGCCATCTGTCGCGGAAGTCGCACAGGATAGAGGGAAGCTCGCCGCTGTATGTAGCGCTATCGGCGAATCCGATGCGCAAGCGTCCGACCTTGCCTTGAGCTACGAGCCTGGTTCGCTCTACGCCCCGTTCAAGATCGGAGAGGAGTCGCCTAGCTTCTTCAAGGAAGGACCTGCCGGCTTCTGTCAGGCGCACGCCCCGCTTTAATCGCTCAAAGAGCCCGTATCCAATCTCTTCTTCAAGCTGTTGTATCTGCCGCGTCAAAGCAGGCTGAGCCACGCGCAGTCGCTCGGCCGCCCGCCCAAAATGCTCTTCTTCCCCAACAGCGATGAAGTAACGAAGGTGTCTCAGTTCCACAAAATCTCCAATAGTCGGCGCCGCTATACACAAACGTATACGTCCGGTCGCTTCCCGAGCCCAGACGTTGGGCGCGAAGCAGACCGTTTGTTGACCCGCTCCCGACAAACCCCTGAACATCTCCAAGACCGCTATCCGGTTCGCTACTGGTCACTGAAACAAGGTTGAAGCCGGCTGGTCCTGAAAGCGAATCGGTCACGTTCACAGAAACAGGCATAAATTGATCATGCGCATCTGCACACACATGTCGCCCGTGCTTTCAGTCGCTTTCTCGCCGGACGGCAAACAGATCGTTTCCGGCGAACGCGATCATTCAGTGCGACTCTATACCCGGCGACGCGCGTTGTGGGGGTGGCGTTTGGGCCATTGAGGAGAACTAGCCTGCATCTATGAAAAAGTCTGGCGCCGGACTCTACAAATCATCAATAATGCGCCATACTTCCGCCTCTCTTTCCTGGCGGATTTTCTATTACGCAATGTTTGACCACAACCTGGAAACAAATAACCGAAGGGAACGAAAATGAAAAAGCACATTCTTTTCCGCGGCGTATTGTTCGCCTGCGTGACATTCTCATTGGCCTGCGCTACCGACACAGCTAAAAACAGCGTCGCGCCGGAGGCGTCCACTGAGACCAAGTCCGCGCTCGAAAGCGTCACGAGTGACAAGCTGCTTCAACACATCAAAACGCTCGCTTCGGATGAGTTCGAAGGCCGCGCGCCGGGCACAAAAGGCGAGGAATTGACCGTCAACTATCTGACCGAGCAATTCAAACGTCTGGGCCTCAAGCCCGGCAATCCTGACGGCAGTTACACGCAGAAAGTTCCTCTCGTTGGCTACACGCCTCAGCCGTCGGCGTCATTTACCATCGGCGGCAAGCAGCTGCCTCTCGCCAGTGAAGATTACCTGGCGCGCTCGCCGCGGTTCACGCCGGAGACCAGGGTCGAGAATTCGGACGTGGTCTTCGTTGGTTACGGCGTCGTCGCTCCCGAATACGGCTGGGACGATTTTAAAGGCGTGGACGTCAAAGGCAAGACGATCGTCATGCTCATCAACGACCCGGCGATCCCTGACCCTGTAGATCCGAACAAACTCGACGAGAAGATGTTCAAGGGCAGAGCGATGACCTATTACGGCCGCTGGACGTACAAATACGAGATCGCTTCGGAGAAAGGAGCCGCGGCTGCGATCATCGTTCACGAAACCGGTCCCGCAGGTTATCCGATCGCGGCGTTGGCCAGTTGGCGCCAGGAGAACTTCGACGTCCAGACGCCGGATAGAAATATGAGTCGAGTCGCCGTTGAATCGTGGATCACTGTTGACAAGGCCAAGCAGGTCTTCACCGCAGCCGGGCAAGACTTTGAAGCTTTGAAGAAGGCCGCGCTCGGCAAAGATTTCAAGCCCGTGCCGCTCAACGCCAAGGCCAACTTCACGATCAAGACCGCGCTGCGCGAAGTAGCTTCGTCCAACGTGATCGCCAAACTGGAAGGCTCGGATGAGAAGCTCAAAGATGAGTGCCTGATTTACACAGCGCACTGGGATCACATGGGGCGCGACCCGAAATTGAAGGGCGATCAGATCTTCAACGGCGCGCACGACAACGCGTCAGGAACCGCCGGTCTGCTTGAACTCGCCGAAGCGTTCGCGAAGTTGAACCCCGCGCCCAAACGTTCGATCCTTTTCCTGGCGGTGACGGCGGAGGAGAA
>Ga0209382_10004891_pt1 | contig 17629 bp, 14 predicted proteins | sample SoiMetdeltSBSDD5_FD_187599 | JGI IMG/M metagenome (GOLD analysis project Ga0209382, IMG submission 187599) | Bulk soil microbial communities from a Populus tree surrounding site in Tennessee, USA - Soil MetaG P. deltoides SBSDD5 (SPAdes) (version 2) | ecosystem: Environmental > Terrestrial >...
GACCCGGTGTCCGCACGCATCATCGATCAGCTGTACCCGGCGCCGAACACCGCGGGCCGCCGCTCGGCAACCGGACAGACGATCGACAACTACGTGATCAACCCCACACAGCGGCGCGATGACAATCAGTTCGACGTGCGCGTCGACCACTCCCTCAACCAGGCCAACCGCGTGTTCGTCCGCTACAGCCTGCACAACGCGGCGCGGGTCATTCCACCAGCCCTGCCGAACGGTGACGGCCTGCCAACCGCCGGCGACTACGACATCGACGCGCAAAGCATCGCCGTGAACGACACGCACGCGTTCGGATCACGATGGCTGAACGAGTTCCGTATCGGTTGGAACCGAATCAGCAATGGATTCGTCAGGCACGGGACTGGACAGAACACCGCGGAGGACATGGGCATTCCAGGCATCAACCTCGGCCCATTGACGACTGGAATGGCGAGCATCTTCTATACGCTGCAGGATGCGCGCTCCGTCGGCGCCGGCGGTGTCGGGACGGCCAACACCGCGGCATTCCAAGTGACCGACAACGTGACGCACGTCAGAGGGCGGCACACGCTCAAGGCTGGGGGGAGCTGGATCATCAGAAAGCGGCGCAATTACGTGTCGGAGTCTCCGGTCGGCTTGTTCGTGTTCAACACGAACCTCACGTCCAGTTGTGCGGGAACGATTGGCGCCTGCACGCCGGATCCGAATTCCGGAACGTCATTCGCGAGCTTCGTGCTCGGCCATCCATTCCTGTACAACCGATCGCTGCTGGCCGGGCCGTATACGGAGCGCCGGCCGGAGTTGTCGGCGTACGTTCAGGACGACGTGAGGTTCAGCGGACGACTCACGCTCAACCTCGGGCTCCGGTGGGATCTCTTCGTGCCTTATCGTGAAGACGACGACCGGCAATCAAACTTCGATACCTCCACGGGACAGTTCGTCGTCGCCTCCAAGAACGCCACGATTAATGGCGTACGAGTCGGACGCTACCTGCAGACGTACTCGAAAACAGATTTCGCGCCGCGCCTTGGATTTGCCTACGACGTCAGCGGAACAGGACGCACGATCCTCCGCGGTGGATTCGGTGTGTTCTGGAACACCCCGCTGACGGGTACCGCGTCATCCAAGGGCCAAAACCCGCCGTTCGTCCTGGCGCAATCCCTGAACAACCCGTTCACGTTCGTGCCCGTTCTCAACTTCTCGAGCGGCAGTGCGCCGCCCACACCGGTCACAGGAGGCAACTCGCGCTCGAGTTTCGATCCCAACTTCCGCGATGGATACGCGCAGCAATGGTCCCTGAACGTGCAGCGACAGCTCGGCGCGCAGCACATGTTCGAATTGGGGTATGTGGGTGCGCGCGGGCGTCAGCTGGTCATACTGGTGGACGTGAATCAGGCACCGGCGCAGTTGGGGGTGACCAACCCCAACGTGAACAGGCCCTTCTTCGGCGTCAACCCGGCGCTGGGATCCGTGCTGCAGTCGCAGAGCAAGGGGACGCTCGACTATCACGCCCTGCAGGCGCGCTTCGTCCGGCGCCTCTCGGCTGGCCTGTCGGCGACCGCGTCATACACGTTCGGCAAGGCAATCGATCTCGCCTCGGAGACGGATGGTCTGACGGCGTTCCCGAATGCCTACGACCTCGCCTCGAACCGCGGCCCCGCGAACTACGACGTGTCTCACGTCTTCACTTCCACCTGGACCTACCTGCTGCCTTTCGCTCGCAACCGCCTGTTTGGCGACTGGCAGATCAGCGGCCTGCTCCTCGCACGCTCGGGGTATCCCTTCACTGTGTTCACCGGGCAGAACCCGTTGTCGACGCTCACCTCCGCCCCGCCCCCGACGCTCTATCGGCCCGACAGGATTGGATCGGGTCACGTCGACTCGCCCACCGTGGATCGATGGTTCGACACCAGCGCGTTTGTGCCGCCTGGTGAACCAACCGCCACATTCGGGAACTCAGGACGGAACATCTTGCGGGGACCAGGCCAGCTCACTGTTGATGCCGCGCTCGCGAAACTGACCCGGGTCGGCGCAGTCGACACCGAGCTTCGAGTAGAGGCGTTCAACCTGCTAAACAGCCCCGCATTCGCCAACCCGGTCAGCAACATCGGCTCGCCGAACGCGGGAACCATCTCGAGCCTGATGCCATCGACTCCGATGCGTCAGATTCAGTTCGTAGTCAAGGTAAGATTTTGACGTGGGTGACGACGCTCACGCTGCGCACGTCCGCGCCGAGCTCGATCGGATTCTGGCGAGCGAGGTCTTCAAGCGCTCGGGGCGCCTATCATCCTTCCTGAAGTTCATCGTCGAGCGAACGCTTGCGGGCGACGGCGACTCCCTGAAAGAGCACGTGATCGCCATCGAGTTGTACGGCAAGGCCACGGACTTCGAGGCCGCAGTTGACCCGATCGTGCGCGTCGACGCTCGCCGCTTGCGCGACAAGCTGCGGGAGTACTACGCCGGGGCGCCGCAGAACGGCGTTCTCATCGCGGTGCCGAAAGGCAGCTACACACCCGTCTTCCAACAGAGGATCGATGGCGACCGGGATGCGGACGCAGTTATCGCCCCAACGTTAGCTGACGCCCACACACGCCGGTCGGCCACGTACAGATGGTGGTGGATCGCGACCGCTGGAATCGCTGCGATCGCCATCGCCTATGGTGTGACGCGCCCCGGGACCAATGAACGATCGGAACCGCTGCGCCTGTTGACCGCGACGGCGATGCCCGGCGCGGAGGAAAATCCCTCGCTGTCTCCAGACGGGAACTTCGTCACGTTTTCGTGGGGCGGAGCCGAGCCGAACGCCAACCATGACATCTGGGTCAAGGCCGTCGAGGGCGAGGCGCTCCAGAATTTGACCAAAACTCCGACCGCAACGGAAAGGAATCCAAAATATTCGCCGGACGGGCAGCACATCGCCTTCACACGATTGGAGACGGGTCAGCCGGCGATCTTCAAAATCTCGGCTCTGGGCGGACCCGAGGAAATGATCGCGGAGCGTAGCAGTGAAGCAGCGTGGACGCCCGACGGCAAATCTTTGGTCGTCGTCACTCGCACACCGAGCCGTCGCTCAGGACTCGTCCATCACATGCTGGATACCGGTGAACGCCGGCAGTTGACCGATGTGGCAGATCCGTTTGGCGAAGGACATCCTGCGGTCTCCCCCGACGGTAAGACGGTCGCGTTCCTCCGATACGCCGGCACTCGATCGGCGGTCTTCACCGTGCCGCTCGTGGGAGGCGAACCGCGAATCCTCGGCGAGTGGAACAGCGGAACTATCGCCGGCGTGACGTGGATGCCGAACGGTCGCGAACTGCTCATCGCACGACCACATACGAGCGGCAGGCGAGTCGTGCGCGAACCGCTCGACGGTGGCGCACCGGCAGCGCTCGTGCCCGGTGTTCCGCACGGCTCCGTCAATCCCACGCTGTCCGGCTTGCGTGGAGATACCTACCGGCTCGCGTTCACCAGCGGTCTTCAAGACGTCGGCATGCGAATGGTCGACCTGCACGCCCCGCAGAAGGAGGGCACGATCGTGGCGCACGATGGCTTCTGCGACGCCACGCGCATGGATGCGCCGGGACGATTCTCGCGGAACGGCAATATGGTTGCATTTGCATCCGACCGGAGCGGCAGCCAGGAGGTCTGGGTTGCGAACCGCGATGGGTCGGCTTTGCGGAGCGTGACGCAGCTTCGGGAAGCAACGGTCAGCCTCGGCTCGTGGTCCCCTGACGGGCGTTCCCTGGTGTTCGATGCAACCATTGGTGGCGAGACGCACATCTATGTTGCGGTGGTCACCGGTGGACCCGCCCAGCGACTGACCAAGAGTCCCTCAGTGGAAATCGACGCAGAATGGTCGAGGGACGGCCGGTGGATCTACTACGCCTCGAATCAGTCGGGCCGCTATTCAATCTGGAAGGTTCCTGCCGAAGGAGGAACCGGCACGCCGCTCACGTCCGAGCTCGGCTTTGAGCCGAGGGAATCTCCCGATGGGAAGAGCATCTACTTCATAGACCGTCCCCGCCGCCCCGGCCTTGGGATGGGCGCCACGCTCAAACGAATCTCCGTTGCCGGAGGCCCCGTGGAGAAGGTCGACGTCCCGGTTATGCCTGGCGCCTGGGATATCGCCGATAACGGTATCGTCTTCATCTCGGTGCCGAGGCTCGATGGGCCCATGGGTTTCAACCAGGCTCCCGATGTTCTCCAGCACTACGATTTCTCTGACGGCCGGATTCACACGCTCGGTACTTTTGGATTCCGCGTCGGCCCGTTCGCGTCCAGTCACTTTCTGAAGGTCTCGCCAGACGGCCGGTGGGCGGTCGTCAGCCACGTCGACCGATGGGATCGCGACATCCTCGTGATTGACAAGTTCCGCTGAATGGAGACGAGGCCTCACGCCGCGTTCGTGCGCGCCGAGCTCGAGCGAATTCTCGCGAGCGATCTGTTCACGCGCTCGGAGCGCCTTTCTTCCTTCCTGAAGTTCATCGTCGATCGCACGCTCGACGGCGAGGGAGAGTCCCTCAAGGAACACGTCATCGCGATCGAGGTGTACGGCAAGGGCGCAGACTTCAACACTGCCGCCGATCCAATCGTGCGTGTCGACGCGCGCCGCCTGCGCGACAAGCTGCGTGAGTACTACGCCGCCAGACCGTCGAACGGCGTCGTCATTTCCGTGCCGAAAGGCAGCTACACCCCAACTTTTCAGGAGAGCAGCGCCGTTCTGGTCGCGTCGGTGCCGGCAAAGGCGAGAGGCTCGAGCCGATGGTGGCTCGCGGCCGCTGCACTCGCAGTCATCGGGACCGCGGCGTATGGTGTGACACGGGTGAGCCTCAGCGATCAATCCGAACCCGTGCGTCTGCTGACCGCTACATCGCTGGCTGGCAATGAGGAGAATCCCTCTCTCTCGCCCGACGGTAACCTCGTGGCATTCTCGTGGGGCGGCGGAAAGCCCGACGCGAGCCACGATATCTGGATCAAAGCGGTGGAAGGTGATGTTCTGCAGAACATGACCAACACGCCTGACGTGCTGGAAAAGTACCCGAAGTGGTCGCCCGACGGGCAGTTCATCGCTTTCACTCGATATGTGAAGGGCAACGGGTCAACCTTCAAGGTATCGGCGCTCGGGGGAACCGAGGTCCTGATCGCAGAAGCGAGCGCCGAAGCGGATTGGTTACCCGACGGCCGATCTCTCGTTGCCGTCAGTCGGACGCCCGCGGGCCGTTCCGGACTCATCCATCACATCCTGAATACCGGCGCCCGCCGATGGTTGACCGAAGCAGAGAATCCTTTCGTCGATGCGCATCCGGCGGTGTCGCCCGATGGGACAACGGTCGCGTTCACGCGAATGGCCGGCAGCCGGTCAGCGGTGTTCCTCGTGCCGTTGTCCGGAGGCGAAGCCAGAAGGCTTGGCGAGTGGTACAGCGGGCTCGTCGGCGGGCTGGAGTGGAGTCCCGACGGACGTGAGATAGTCCTCGCACAGCCTGAAAACAGCGGGAGACGGCTCGTACGACGGCCCATCGCAGCAAACGAACCGGCGCGTCCCGTCCGTGACATCCCTCATAATTCGATTGCTCCCTCGTTCTCCGGCCCGCGCCCCGGAAACACGCATCGGCTGGCGTTTGTTAGTGGCCTTGTGGACGTTGGCCTTCGCCTGGTCGATCTGCACGCTCCGCAACGAGAGGGCGCGATCGTCGCCCACGCGCCTTTTTGCGATGCGACGCGGATGGATTCGCCGGGGCGATTCTCGCCAGATGGCAGTCAGGTCGCGTTTGTTTCGGATCGCAGTGGCAGTCAACAGATCTGGGTCGCCAACCGGGATGGATCGGCGCTACGAAGCGTGACGAACCTGCGGGACGCAAGCGTTAGCCTCGGTTCTTGGTCCCCGGACGGACGTTTCCTGACCTACGACGCGACCATCGGCGAAACGACGCACATCTACACCATGCCGTTGAATGGCGGGCCTGCCAAGCGATTGACTCAGAGTGCGTCGGGGGAAATCGACCCTGAATGGTCCAGGGACGGGCGCTGGATCTACTTCGCCTCGGACCAATCTGGCCGCTGGGCAATCTGGAAGGTCCCTGCAACCGGCGGCGCCAGCAGTCAGCTCGCATCCGAGCTTGGCTTCGATCCGCGCGAATCTCCTGACGGACGCAGTGTCTTTTTCATCGACCGGCCACGCTACTGGGGCCTGGGGTCGGCAACCTCCCTCAAACGTGTGTCCGCCGACGGAGGCCCTGTGGAAACCCTCGACATCCAGGTGATGCCGGGTGCTTGGGGTGTCACCAACGATGGAATCGTCTTCATTTCTATACCCGGACTCGGCGGCGCGATCGACTTCGCGCGTCCGCCGGATGAGCTGATGATCTTCCCGTTTGCCGATCGCCGCCTCCGGGCTCTCGGAACGTTCGGGTTCCGCGTCGGTCCTTTCGGGGCCAGCCGCTTTCTGACGGTGTCCCAAGATGGTCAATGGGCTGTCGCCAGCCATCTCGATCGCTGGGATCGCGACATTTACGTGATCGATAAGTTCCGCTGACGCTTCCCGAACCTCACTCAGTCCCAGTAAACCACCGTAAAGACCTGCCGCGCGGACGCCCGCGCGTTCATCTTCGCCACCTCGCTGCACGGAGGTGGCCATGGCCGCAGGCCAAAGTGTCCAGGCGTGTCTCGTCACCCTCATGGTTGGCTGGATGGGATCCACCGGTGCAGCGGCGAGCACCACTGACCCCGACACTGTCTTGGAACTCCGGGTGCTAGCGTACGGAGCTACCGCCACGAAGGAGGTGCGGCTTGCCCGGGAGACTGTTGAGAGGCTCCTGGCGTCGGCCAAAATCCAGGTCGCCTGGCGCGATTGCGGTGGTGACGACCAGTGCGACGACTCCGCTGGTGACCGTCCCTTCGTGAGGGTGCAGTTGTTGCCCACGAAGAGAGATTCGGATCCTTCCGTGACGGGCGACGCGATACGTGCGCCAGGTGTCTGGATAGCGTTGGTCTACGTACCTCGAGTCGAGGAGATCGTGAAGGAAATCCGTCAGACTCCCACGCGCCGGTCGCATACGGCCCTGATGACTCTGACGGTCGGGCATGTGATCGGGCTGGCCATCGCGCACGAGGTTGGCCATCTGCTCGGACTGCCCCACAGTCCGCGCGGCCTCATGACGGCGAAACCCAACGTTGAAGACGTGATCGCGTCTCGGCAGGGCGCCCTTGGATTGTCCCGGAAGGATGCCGAGCGCATGCGACAGACCCTGCACCGCGAGCTCCTGAGCCGTGATAGTGTTCGGCTCGCTCGTGAGGAATCGCGCCGCTAGCAGTCACACCCCAGCGTCAACCACCCACGCACACCCGGCGTCTCAGCTCGTCCGCGGTCTCACGATTGCTGACACCACGGCGCTGGTCGTCGGAACCGTGATTGGCACGGGCGTCTTTCTCAAGTCGGCGATCATGGCGCAGGACGCCGGATCGCCGTTGCTCGTGCTGACCGCCTGGGTGGCGGCGGGCCTCCTCTCGCTCGCCGGCGCCCTGACCTACGCAGAGCTCGGCGCCATGCTGCCCCAAGCCGGGGGCGAGTATGTGTACCTTCGCCGTTCCTACGGCGAGCTCGCCGCATTTCTCTTCGGCTGGATGCGCTTCGCCGTAGCCGGATCGGGATCGATCGCCATCCTCGGTGTAGGCTTCGCCACGTTTCTCTCAGCGATCGTGCCGATGAACAGCGTGTGGGCACACACGTCCTACACGTTCCTTGGACGCTCGATGCAGTGGACGTTCGGGCTCACGCAGCTGGTCGCCATCGTCTCAATCATCATCTTTGCGATCGTCAACTGCCTTACGGTGGTTGTGGGCGGAAGAGTACAGACGATCCTCACCGTCCTCAAGGTCGGTGGCATCGCGATTGTCGTATTGGGGATCGCGTTTCTATCAAACACTGGCGACTGGGCGCACCTTGCGACGCCGTCGAACCGTCCAACTGGTGGCGTCGCAGCCTTCGGGCTGGCAATGCTCGCGGCGTTGTGGGCGTACGACGGCTGGAACAGCATGCCGATGGCGGCCGGCGAGGTCCAGAATCCCGGCCGCAACGTACCGCGCGCGCTCATCGGCGGCATGCTCGCCGTCATGGCCATCTACTGCCTCGCCAACCTCGCGTACTTCTACGCGTTGCCGTGGGCTGATGTCGTGACGTCGAACTCGACTGCGCATCGCGACGCACTGCCGATCGCCACGCGCGCCGCGCAAACGGCATTTGGCGAAGCCGGTGGCAAGCTCATGTCGATCGCGTTCGTGTTGTCGGCGCTCGGCGCACTGAACGGCGTGACGCTGACAAACGCGCGGGTCCCGTTTGCGATGGCGCGCGATGGGCTCTTCGCCGCACGAGCGGGGGTGCTCAGCACGCGAACGCACGTGCCGGTCGCGGCGGTGTTGATGCAGGCGGCGTGGGCGTGCGTGCTGGCCGCGTCTGGAACGTACGACCAGCTGACTGATTACGTGGTGTTCGCGTCGTGGATCTTCTACGGGCTTGTCACGTCCGCCGTCTTCGTACTCAGGTATCGCGCGCCGGATCTTCCACGGCCTTACAGGACGGTTGGCTATCCGATCGTGCCGCTGATCTTCGTCCTCGTGGCGATCTGGCTCGTGATCAACACGTTGATGAACCGGCCGCTCGAGTCGATTGCCGGCCTGGTGCTGATCGCGCTCGGGCTGCCCGTCTACTTCTACTTCCGCCTGTCTCGGCGCACAGCCGCCACGTCGTTCAACGGCTGACCGAAGGCGCGCTCACTTGCGCGGCGGGGACGAGATTGGGAGAGGCAGGCACCTCGCGCAGCGCCGCAATTAACGCGTCGAGGTCGGCGTCGGTCAGATTCCTGGTGATGCTCCACGGCATCACCCACAGCTCTCGACCCGCACGGTTCTTCCCTTCCCTGAGGACGCGCTTCAGGTCGTCATTGCTGTACGCGCCGATGCCGCTCGACGGGTGTGAGGTGATGTTCGCAGCGTAAACGGTTCCCCACGCACCTCTGAACTCATTGCCGCCAGCCAGCTCTTTGCCGGCAATCGGGTTGCCACGATCATCGCGGGGCGTGTGACACTCACCGCACATCATGATCCTCACCAGGGCATGACCGCGCTCGACGCCGGAAGCGGGTATACCCGGCGGTGGGCCCTCGAGAGGTTTGGGAACCATGCGAATCATCGTGCCGACCGGGAAGTCGAGCTCGGTCTTCCCGTTAGCGCGGGTGACTGCCTTGCGCGTGCGAAGATACGCGACGATCGACAGCGCGTCCTCATCCGAGAGATCGCGATAGTTGGGATAGTTCATCAGCGGAAACAGCGGACGGCCGTCGCGACTGACGCCTTCTCGAATCGCGCGAACGATCTCGCCATCCGTCCACTGACCTATGCCGGTTTCACGATCGGGCGTGAGGTTGGGCGCGACGATCTTTCCAGGGAATCCTGATCCGGCAGGAAACACCCGCCCTGCGTATTCGAGCCCTGGCTGCGGAAAATCTCCCGGGCGCGATTCGTCGATGGGCGAGTGACACGCCACGCAGCCGGTGATCGCCTCGGCCAGATACTTGCCCCTCTCGATGGCTTCGGGGGTCGTAGGGGCCGCCATCTGCGGCGCTGGCCGCATCTTCGGAAACGCGACGTAAAAGTAGGTTGCCCCTCCGGCGGTGATTGCGACGACGAGTGCAACGAGAAGGATGAGGATTTTCTTCAGCATGATTCGTTACTGTCGCTTCAGCGTTCTCACATAGGTACCCAGGGCGTTGATCTGTTCAGCTGTCAGCACATCCTGGAACGGCGGCATTGCTCCTCGGCCGCCGCGGATCGCGGCGGCGAGCTCGACGTCGGATCGCGACGCCTGCCAGGCCGCAGACGTGAGGTCCGCCGGACGCGGCCCGTTGGCGACCATCGGCAGGCCACCGGTACCATCCGCGGCGTGGCACTTCGCGCACGCTTGCGCGAACAAGCCAGCGGCGTCAACTTGCACGCGTTCTGCGGCGGGGGCCGACCGGGAACACGCTCCAACACCTGTGGACAGTACGAGCGCAAGCGTACATGCGACGCGGCGCCCGCCGAAGCGGCGCATCAAAATACTTCTCCTGGACGGGGTTCGCAGCCCGGCTATTGTACACGACCGGGTCTACACGGCGGGTTCTACACGGCGGGTTCTACACGGCGGGTTCTACACGACGGGTTCTACACGACGGGTTCTACGCGACGGGTTCAAACTTCGGCGCGGGCTCGGCTCATGCCTATCGCAACAAGGAGCCACGCTACCGACAAGCTCGCGAATCCGACGAACATCGGCACCATCGACTCTGAGGCGCCCGCCGCGATGCGGCTATACGACTCCGGCGTAAACTGGTCGGTCCTGGCAATGCCGGTCAGGACGTTGAGAAAGCCGACCGCGCCTCCGGACAGTGCGGCAAACAGCCCCGCCAGCGAGAGCGGGCGCATCAGCGCCAAGTTGTGCTCGGTGGGCCGCAGCACGAACACTACGGCCATGATGAGGGGGACCAGATCGATGGCAAGGGTCAAGAGAGCGAGGACGCCGGCGTGTCGCAGAAGATCCATCAAGCCTCCTAACAGTCGTGTTCGACCGTACAACGCGCGACAGGCGTTGCTGTGACGCGTCACAGTCGAGCGCGGCCCGCGTTTCTATGTAGATAAGGTATGGACCGGGAAACAGAAATCGCCCTCGTCGGGCGGCTTCGCAAGGGCGACGCCGCGGCGTTCGACGCCATCCACGAGGCGTTCCACGCGCGCTTGTTCACGTTTCTGCTGCGCCTGTGCCGGCGCCGGGACGTGGCCGAAGACCTGCTCGAGGAAACGTGGCTCCGGCTGGTGCGGCATGCGCATCGCCTGCGCCCGGATACGAGCCTCCAGGCGTGGCTGTTCACTGTTGCGCGCCGCCTGCATGTGAGCTACGTCCGCGCCCGGGTTCTGGAAGATTCAGCCGCTGCAGGGCTGATCGCGCTCTGGCCGTTCAGCGCCGAGCGTGCGTCTCCCTTCGAGGAAGCTGCCGCCAACGAACTGGAGCGACGAATCGAACGTGCACTCGCCTCGATGCCGCTCACGTCCCGTGAGGCGCTGCTGCTCGTCGGCGTCGCGGGCTTGAGTCAGGCCGACGCGGCGGAGGTGTGCCGCGTCTCCCCGGAGGCCTTCCGTCAACGTCTAAGCCGGGCACGTGCGACGCTCGCCCGGGTTCTGACCGAGAGTCCGTCAGGGGCGCGTGTGTTGAAGGAGGTATTACCGTGAACGATCCGTTGCTGCGAATGCTCGGCGACCTGCCGCAGGCGGAGCCCAATTTCGAACGTGCGGCCCGCGTCCGTGCTCGCTGTCATACGGCGCTCGCGCGCAGCCAGCCTCGCGCGCACCGACGGAGTGGTCCGCGGATTGGCGAGACCCTGCTCGCAGGATTGGGCGTTGTGTACCTGTTCGAAACCGTCCGGCAGGCGCTCTTCTTCTTGGGACTGGGGTAGTCTGGGGTCAGATTGACCCCCGAATGCGCCAACACCTGATCATCGACGCCGACGATACCCTCTGGGAGAACAACGTCTACTTCGAGCGCGCGTTCGATGAGTTCGTCGAGTTCCTCGCACACTCGTCACTGGCGCCACCGCAAGTGCGCGCGGTCCTCGACGAGATCGAGGACGCGAATGCCAGGATTCACGGCTACGGCTCCGCAAGCTTCGGACGCAACCTGCGGCAATGCTACGAGCGCCTGGCGGAACGGGCGATCGCCGAGCACGATCTGGCGACGGTTATGGGTTTCGCAAAGCGGATCCTCGAGCAGCCTCTGGAACTGATCGAAGGCGTGCCCGAAACGCTCGAGTATCTATCAGGTCGCCACGAGCTGACGCTCTTCACGAAGGGCCACCCCGACGAGCAGACACTGAAGATCGACCGATCGGGCCTGGCGACGTACTTTACGCACACCACCGTCGTACCCGAGAAGGACGTCGACGCGTACGCGCAACTCGTCGAGGCTCGTGCCCTGCCGCCCGAACGAACCTGGATGGTCGGCAACAGCCCGAGGTCAGACATCAATCCCGCGCTCGCCGCCGGACTGAACGCGGTGTTCGTGCCCCACGCTCACACGTGGGTGCTCGAGCGGCAGGACATCAAGCCAGGCCGCGGACGCCTGCTCGTCCTCGAGCGCTTTCGCGATCTGCAGGGGCATTTTTGAAGGGATGGTCCCGCTAAAGCCGGACACTACTTTGTTCGCGGCGGATCGTTCAGCGCCTGATACACGAGCGCCGGAATCAGCTGTCCGAGATCGCCGCGGTTTGGCAACAGCTGAATCATGTACACCATCACCATCTTGGCATCGGGATCGACGAGGTAGTTCGACCCATAGGCACCTCCCCATCGATAGGCGCCAACCGAGCTGAAGCCGAGCGCGCCGTAGCGATCGACGGTCTCGAAGCCAAAGCCAAAACCAAGTCCGGTCGTCGAGTGAAGCGGGCCACTCTGGTTGGTCGTCATCAAGGCGACGCTTCGCGGAGAGAGAACTCGAACGCCATCGAGCGTGCCGCCGTTGCGCGTCATCTCGAGAAAGCGGGCGTAATCGCGGGCCGTCGAGACCAACCCCGCTCCGCCAGAGAAGTTCTTGCGCGGGCCGTCGACGTAATGACCCTGACCACGTGCACCATCTGGCGCGCGAACGATCGTGCCGTCAGGTCCGCTCGTGTACACCGTCGTCAAACGGCCGCGATCGGCGACTGGAAGGAAGAAGCGCGTATCTTTCATTTTGAGCGGCGTCGTGATCCGCTCCGCGATGAACTTGTCGAGCGCCATGCCTGACGCACGCTCGACGACACAGCCGAGGATGTCGGTGTTGTAGCCATAGACGTAGGAGTCACCGGGCTGCGCCATGATCGGCAGCGTCGCCAGCCGCTCCATCGTGGCGCACACCTCTTCGTCCTTGTCCGCTGTGTACCAGCCGAACCCGGCGGCCGTCCCGAGTCCTTTCGCTTCGTACGCGGCTGCAACCAGATTGTCTGTACCGTAGGAAATGCCGGCTGTGTGCGTGAGCAGATCGGCAATCGTGATCGGCCGTCGAGCCGGCACGGTGGACATCCCCGACTCGCCCTTCATAGCCACGGTCGTGTTCGCAAACCCTGGAATGAACCGGCTGACAGGCATGTTGGGCGTCAGGCGACCGTCTTCGGCCAGCGCGAGAATAGCTGCGCTCGTGAGCGCCTTCGTTTGCGAGGCGATGCGGAAGATCGAATCGACAGCCATCGGACGCTTCGCTTCCTTGTCGCTCCAACCCAGCGCCCGCTCGTAGATCGGCTTGCCATCGCGCATCACGAGGACGACGATGCCCGCGATGCGGTTTTGATCGATGTGCTCATGAAGCAGGGCGTCAAGCCGCTTGAATCGGTCTTGCGAGACGCCGGCAGCGGCCGCTGGTTTCGGCGTCGCTTGCTGCCCCGCGGTAACGGTCGCCGACAGTATGAGAACAAGAAGCGCAATCGTTCTAAATCCACGCATCACGAGGCTGCTCCCGGGGTGTGGAGGCACGCTGTCGCGCCAAGTCTATCGTGGGTTGCCGGTCGAGGTCGCTTGCTATTCGTGCCGAATGGCGGCAAGCGCGTCGAGGCGCGTCGCGGTTCTGACGGGGATGCAGAATGCGATGAGAGACACCAACGCCAGCACGGCTGCCATGCCAATGAAGGTGCCAGCGTCGGCCGGAGTTACACCGAACAACAGGGTTCCAGTGAATCGCGTGAACGCGAAAGAGCCGACGGTGCCAAGCGCGAGGCCCGCGGCAACCATCACCGCTCCCCGCCCGCCAACCGCGCGAACGATGTCACGCCGACGAGCGCCGAGGGCCATGCGGATCCCGATGTCACGCGTCCGACGACTCACCGCAAGGGCGGTCACGCCATACACGCCGATTCCGCTCAGCAGCAAGGCAAACACGCCGAAGACCCCCGTCAACACGGCGGCTTGGCGCGTTGCGGCGAAGGATCCGTCCAAGTGCTCCTCGAGCGTCGTGACCTGAAACAGCGGTACGCGCCGATCGAGTTTCTGAAGCTCGCCGCGGATAGCGCCGATCACGGTGTTCGGGTCGTTCGAGGTGCGAACGTGAAGGCTCATCGAATCGCTGGAATGGGTTTGGAAGAGCGGCCGGTACACCATCGGTCCTGTCTCAGCGCGCAAGTCCCTATACTTCACATCTCGGACGACGCCCACGATCTCCGCCATCGGCTTGCCGGTATCGGGCAGGCGAATCCCCTTGCCGACGGGATCCTGACCCGGCCAGAACAGGCGGGCAAGGCGCTCGTTGACGATCACGACCGGCCTCGATGCCTTCCCGTCCCGATCGTCGAACTCGCGGCCGGTGACCACAGGAATGTCCAGCGTACGAAAATACTGTGGGCCGATGAAGTTCGTGTCCAGTTCCAGCTTCTCGCCTGACGACGGGTGGACCCATGGTTGCCGCTGGCGGCCCGGCGCCAACGGCACCGTTCGAGCGAGTGACGCGCTGTCCACACCAGGCACCTGGCTCACGCGCGCGAGCGTGCTTCGCCAAAAACCTTCGATGCGGCCGGAGTCATAGCCCACGGCCGCTGGATCGAGCGAAGCCAGCAACAGATTGTCGGCTCGAAATCCGGGCTTGACCGATTGAAAACTCCGCAGACTTTGCACGAACAATGCCGCGCTGATGAGCATCGCCAGCGCTAGCGCAATCTGAAGCGTTACAACGCAGTCGTGCACGTTCAGCCGGCGTCCCGCGGTCACGAGCGTTGTGGATGCACTTTCGAAGGCGGTCGTCAGCTTGATTTTTTTCGACGCAAGAATCGGGGCGAGCGCAAGCATGATTCCCGACAGGACCGACGCAGCGAGCGCAAAGGCCAACACCCGTACGTCGAGCCCTACCTCGATCCCGAGCGATCGCGGCTGTGATGCGACCAGCAGCCGAGCAGCGGGTGGCGCGATGAACAGTCCGGCCACGCCGCCAAGCCCTGCCAGGATTAATCCTTCGGTGAAAAGCTGACGTACCAGGCGGGAGCGGCTGGCGCCAAGTGCCAACCGGATCGCCACTTCTTTCCCTCGGCCAGCCGCCCGCACCGCGAGCAAGCTGGCGATGTTGACGCACGCCAGCCCCAGCGCGATCAGGGCCAGCGTCATCAGGATTGCGAGCGCCGGGCCGAGCTCCGCCCGCACGGGGGAAATACCTCGCTCGCCGGAAACGATCACAACCCGCCGACTTGCCGTCCGATCTCGCAGTTCCGGCGCACGGCGATCCAACTGCTTCGTGAGTTCCTCCGCAGCGCGTTCCAGCTGCACGCCTGAACTCGAGCGCCCGATGATCTCCAGCCAGTTCGTCCGCGCATCCGCGATCAGATCGCGGCCCGTTGTGCGCTGCATCATCATCGGAATCCAGAGTTCTGTCGGGCTCCCGACGTCGGTTCCGACAAAGCTCTTCGGTGCAATGCCAACGACTTTGAACATCTGCTGATTCAGCTGCAGCTCACCGCCTATTACCAGTGGGTCTGAGGCCAGCGCGCGCCGCCAGAATCGATCGCTGATCACGGCAACGGGATGAGCGCCGGGTATCCGATCGTCGCCGGCAGTGAGCAATCGGCCGTGCTGCGCGCTCACGCCAACCACGCTGAAGTAGTTGCCGGAGACGAGCTCCCCATTCACTCGAAACGCTTGCCCGTTGACCGTGGCGGTCAGGGGCACGCTCACCCGCGCGGCAACACCGTCGAGAATATTGTTCTCGCGGATGGCTGCGTAATACGGATAGGAGAACCGCGGGCTTGCCTGCGTCAGGATGCGCTCGTCGGTGATGTAGACCAGTTCGTGCGGATTGGCTACGGGAAGCGGACGAAGCAGCGTGTGCTCGATGACCGCAAACACCGCCGCATTGACGCCGATGCCCAGCGCAAGCGACAGCGTGGCGGTCACCGTGAACAGGGGCGACTTTCGCAGGTGCCGGGCCGTGTAACGAACGTCGTGGATGAGATCGTCGATGAGCGCTCTGATGGCCATCGTCTTCTTGCGGTATCGCTGCTCAGTCTGGTAATAACGAAGTAGATGGGTCTCGGTTAACAGCGGCTGTCTATGGCACCAATCATTCCCAATCCAGCCAAGATCAAGAGCTTCCGCACGGAAGACGCGTTTGAAAAATGGCTGCGCCGCAACCACGCACGCCAGACGGAGGTGTGGCTCAGGATTTACAAGAAGAATTCCGGCGTGCCGTCGATTACCGGCGCCCAAGCGCTCGACGTCGTGCTCTGTTGGGGATGGATCGACGGCATCCGCAAGGCCTTCGATGAACGCTCGTTCCTGCAACGCTACACGCCGCGGCGGCCAAAAAGCCTGTGGAGTCAGATCAACCGCGATCACATCGCGAGGCTGACCGCGGCAGGCCGCCTGACCCCGCACGGTCTGCGGCAGGTCGACATGGCGAAAGCCGATGGCCGCTGGGACGCCGCTTACGCTCCGATGCGCAGCGCGACGACCGGCACGGTTCCCGACGACCTTCGTGCCGCCATCGAGGCGAGCCCTCGCGCACGCCGCACGTTTCTGGCACTGGGACGCGCGAATTTCTTTGCCCTGGCTTTCCGCACGAACAACATGAAGACACCGCAGGGTCGTGCGAGAAAGATTGCGGCTCTGGTCGCGATGCTGGAGCGTGGTGAAACGATTATTCCGGAGAGTCGTCGATGAGCCTTACGCACTCGTCGCGGGCTCGAACCGTCGATCGGGAATGAACCACAGTGCGGCAATCGCCGCGTAGATCGCGAGTGAGATCCAGACGTTCACGAAGGCAAGCGCGGTCGCAATGGCGTACCCGGCCAACGGAACCTTGCCTTTCCAGTCCGTTCCGACGCGCGCCGCGAACTCGGATCCCGAGCCATGGACCGCGATGAGCGCGCGCACGAGAATGAAATAGGCCACGGCGCACATGAACAAGTCCGCGCCGTACAACGCGACCGGGAGCGGGGCGAAGTGGTTCTCGCCCATCCACCCGGTGGTGAACGGCATCAACGAGAGCCAGAAGAGCAGGTGCAGATTGCCCCACAGCACCGCGCCGGTGACGTGCCTCACGGCGTGGAACATGTGGTGATGGTTGTTCCAGTAGATCCCGACGATCACGAAGCTCAGCACGTAGCTCACGAACACCGGCCACAGGGGCGCGATGCTGTCGAGGTATTCGCCATGCGGCACCTTCATCTCGAGGACCATGATGGTGATGATGATCGCAAGGACACCATCGCTGAACGCCTCGAGCCTCGTTTTACTCATGCTCACCCTGTCAGAGTGTAGCCTTAGAAGAGGAACTTCACCGCCACCGCGAAGTTTGCGACTGTGTCACCACGATGAAGCATCGCCGTCCGTCGCAAGATACAGCTCGTCAGCACCAAGCGTAAGTGCTCGCGCGGTTTCAGCGCGCGGGCTTGGCGCTCCTTTTGCCTTTGCGCGTTTCGCGATCCGCACAATCTGCCATCTCAGGAAGTAGGGCCACCGTGATTCCACGAATCGGGTGCGCGATCGCTCTGTCTTTCGTCCCCTTCGCCACCAGTCTCTCGGCGGATGCCGCCGGACTCGCCGCCAGCCTGATCGGCCGTCCGTATGTCTGGGGCGCCGAAGGGCCCAACGCCTTCGACTGTTC
>Ga0209382_10004894_pt1 | contig 17612 bp, 19 predicted proteins | sample SoiMetdeltSBSDD5_FD_187599 | JGI IMG/M metagenome (GOLD analysis project Ga0209382, IMG submission 187599) | Bulk soil microbial communities from a Populus tree surrounding site in Tennessee, USA - Soil MetaG P. deltoides SBSDD5 (SPAdes) (version 2) | ecosystem: Environmental > Terrestrial >...
TTTTCTTAAGCTCGGCCTTTCCGGCCTCGCCGTCCTTCCTTTCACCCGCGCAAGGCTCCGCGCCGCCGAGCTTCCCGAGGTGGCCGCCTACCGCAATCCGGGCTGCAGCTGTTGCGAACAATGGGCCGAGCACCTGCGGCAGGCAGGTTTTCGTGTCAGCATGAGCGATGACGCCGATCTCGCTGCCCGGCGCAAAAAGCTCGGCATGCCGGACTCGCTCGCCGGCTGTCACCTGGCCGTGGTCGGCGCCTATGTGATCGACGGCCATGTGCCCGCCCAAGACATTCACCGCCTCCTTGATGAAAACCCCGATGCCCTGGGCCTCGCCGTGCCGGGAATGCCCATGGGCTCGCCCGGCATGGAGGGCGGCGACGCCGAGCCCTTTGTCGTCATGCTCGTGGCGAAGGACGGCAGCACCCGGGAATTCAGTCGCCATTGATCAGCCTGCCTCGTTCTCGATGCGCGCCACCGCTTCATTCAGGGCGGCCACGAACTCGGGGCGGTCATAGAGATCATTGTGGCCGGCACCTGCAATGGTGCGGTCGAACACCAGCCGCTTGATGCTCTTTCTCAGCGCTTGCGTCCTGTGCGACGGAACGATCAGGTCCTGCTCTGCGGCAAGGATGGCGACGGGTGTCTCGACCGGCTCGAGCAGGCCCGCCACCTCCATCTCATGCCTGAGCAGCAGCCGTACCGGCGCCCACCAGTAATGGTCACGCGCCAGCGCCCAAAGCGAGTCGAAGGGCGTGACCAGAATCAGCCCGGCGACAGTGCGGTGGCGCGCAAGATTGGCCGCAGGCCCTGAGCCGATGCTGATGCCAAGGGTGATGATGCGGGAGGGCGAGAACTCGCGTGCGGCGAAGTCGTGAACTGCGATAGCATCCTGCATCAGGCTCCTGGCGCTGGGTGAACCCTCACTCGGCGCATAGCCGCGGTAGTGAAACACCAATATGTCGCATCGCGGAAGCTGCGCCTGCAGATAGGCTGCCAGCACCTCTGCATTCCAGGCGTTGCCGCCGAAGGCGAGGATGAGAGATGTATTTCCGGAAGCCTCTGCCAGCCGCGCCGGCAGATGAACGCCATGGAGGCGCACGCCATCTTCCGCCTGGAACGAAAGGCGCCGGGCGGAGGTTGGGAGTTCCGCCCGCCCCGAGGCGGCCATGCGCGCCGGAAACAGCAGGCTCGTCTGGCTCAACGCCATGGCAACAACGACCAGGGCATAAAGCAGACCCAGGGCAATAACGAGTTTCACGAGCATGGGCGTCTCAGAAGCGCTCCACCCAGGGCCTGAGCTCTATCTCCCACGTCCAGGCGCTGCGCTTCTGGCCAAGCACATGCAGATAGTTCTGGGCGATGGCATCGGGGTCGAGAAGCGAATCCGGTCTATCGGGTGGATCCTGCCTCGTGGCGCTGCGGATGCCGCCGTCGATTACGAAATGCGCGACATGGATGCCCTTCGGCGCCAATTCGCGCGCCATGCTCTGGGCCAGTCCGCGCAAGGCGAACTTGCCCATGGCGAAGGGTGCCGACTCGGGATAGCCCTTCACGCTCGCCGAAGCGCCGGTAAAGAGAATGGCGCCCTTGCCGTTCGGCAGCATCCGGCGCACCGCTTCCTGCGCCACCAGAAAACCGCCGAAGGCGCTCACCATGATCGAGCGTTCGACGTCCCGAGCTTCGAGCGACACGAAGGGCCCCCTCGCCCTGGCGCTGGCGTTGTACACGACGACGTCGGGCGCGCCGCCCTTTCCATCCAAGGCCTGGAACAGCCTTGCGACATCATCGCCCTTTGTTGCATCGCAGGCATGCGCTTCGGCTCCTGTTTCCGCGCAAAGGTTTTCGAGCTTCGCCGTGTCGCGCGCCGCAAGCGCTACGGCAAGGCCGTTCAGAGCGAAAAGCCTGGCGAGTGAAGCGCTCAAGCCATGCCCCGCGCCTACGATCAGTGCTCTGGAATAAGGATGGGTCATGCTTAGGCGGCGACCTCCACATCCATCCAGCTTTCGAAGCAGTGATTATTGGCGAGCGACATGACGCCGATAGTGGCGCGGCAGCCGATTCCCCGCTCCGGCCCGAAGACCTCGGCAAGAAGGTCAGTAAGGCCGCTCGAAATCAGATTGGGATCGGTGAATCCGGGCGCGCAGACGACGAAATTCAGCGTGCGCACGAGGGCCACCACCTTGTCGAGATCTCCGATGGCCTGCTTGATGCCAGCGAGGCAGTTGATGCCCGTCTGACGCGCGGCCTTGTAGGCGTCCTCGACGGTCACTTCCGCACCTACCCGGCCTGGATGCATGACGGACCCGTCCGCCAGATCGGGCACATGGCCCGACAAGAGCAGAAGATTGCCCATGCGGTGAAACGGTTTCATTTTGCCGTACTGCTGGCCGTAATACTTTTGCGTGGTTCCCAGATTTGAGTTCCACGTGCCGAGCTCCGGCAAGTCGATGCCCATGGAGGCAAGCTTCTTCTCGATGACCATTGTCCCTCTCTTGCGTTGCGATCTTTTGATCTGTCATTGAGCGCTGAGATAGCGCCTGTTGACCCAGCCTTGATGACCTTCAACCCTGATGCGCTGCCAGTTTTTCACCGCATGGGGCAGAAAGGCAATGGCGCACTGGTTGCGCGGCAGGCGGTGGATCACGCGTGATTGTGGAGAGGGATAAGCGCGCAGATTGAGGACATCGCCCGCAGCTACTCCCGTGACGCAATATATGGCTGGCGACACCATCGCGAGATAGCGCCGGTGCGTCCAGCCGAGCGAATGTCCATCCTCCACCGGACACCAACTGGCGCCGCAGCGGCGATTGACCCTGATCCCGCACTCATCATGCCGCTTGCGCGCGACGATTTGACTTCCCGCGCTGGGTCTTTCCCGCATGTTCAGGACATCGCCAGGCCTCACATTGATGACGCAATGTTCCTCCCCCGGGACGATGGGGTCGGCCAAAGCCATGGACACCGAACAGATGAAGCCCGCCGCCGCCAGAGCAATGCAGCCGATACGCGTCATTCTGGTCATGGATTAACGCGCGACCTCGAAGGTATGCGACATGCGCGTGACGATCCGGTCGAACTCTTTCTTGCGCGAGCGCGGATAGGTGATGTCGAGGATGCAGGCGGTGTGCTGATCGTCCGAGACGGCCACCTTGGTGTAGAAGATCGTCTCATCGCGGTATCCGGAGAGAACGAGAAACTCCCTCTTCGTGCGCTCATAGATGACATTTCCTGGCATATCGGCGCGCAGATATTTCTCCTTGATGTCGGATGTCGTCCACTTGGCAATGTTTTCAGCGCCCATGATGCGGAAATATGTGGACTCATCCTCGCTCGAGAAGCGCTGAGGCTCTCCCGGTTCCTCCGGATCGCGGGTGAACAGTGCCAGAGGATATTCGAGACGGCAGCCATGCAATTCGTCTTTATAAACACCCCAATCGAGATCCTGGGCTAATGCCGTTGGAGAAAAACTCAACGTCGTAGCCAAAGCTAAGACGTATACATAGCGAGGCGCGGCCATCATGTTGATCGTCCTGAGTGTATTTCCGTAACGCGGAGTATGGAATGAGGGTTCCTTGAGCCTGCGTTAGGCCCAAAAACACTTTGGCCGGGAGATGACCCGGCCAGTTTAATTCATGCTTCCTGTTGTTTTCCCCACCTCGGGGACCATATCCAAAACCTACCTGTCGAGCGTCACGCTGTCAAGGACTTTTTTCTAGAATTATCATTTTTTACCACGGTAACCACCACTCGAAGCTACCGCGACACAACCTCGAGCAACCTTCGATAAGCCTCGCGTGCCTCCTCGTCCCTCTCGGCCACGGCCAGACCCTTGATCCTGTCATGCAGCCGCAATCGGTCGGACTCGGTAAGAATGACGCTGAGCCGCGGGTAATGAGTTATGATTGCATCGGAAAGAGCGGCAACCTGATCGGCCGTATACACGTCCCGTTCCGACATCGACTCGACCACGTTCCAAAGGGTCGTCTTCCAGGCGCTCGCAGCGGCATCTCCCCTGCCCCCGCTCAAGGCCACGGCCCGATCGATCAGGAACAACATGAAAGAGCGGACACGTGTCAGTTCCTCCTGCAAAGGCTCGCCGACGTAAAGCGAATAGGCGTAGGCCGCGCGAATCTCACCCATGGTCGAGAGGATTACGGCTAGCTCGCCCCGTTTCTCGTCGATCGAGGCGCTGCTCTCGACGAGTCGCCTGACATTGTCCGGATCGACCAGGCGGTCGAACAGGCGCGCCGTCGCTTCCGAGCGCAGATGCGGCAGGGCGCGATTGCCGTTGTAGTGGCCGAAGTAGAAATTCACATATTCGCGCGACGTCCAGGGCTGATGCGGCGATGGAAAATGCGACAACTGGCTCGCAACCGCGCTCGCGCAGGTGGCGAGCGTGATGAGAAGGTAAAAGGCGGCACGATGGAGCAACGGGCGCCTCATTGGAGGATTATAGAGTACAAAAGGCCCCTTTCATACACTCGTTATCCGGTGGAAACCCCCCGCCGTCGGCCGGAGCGCTCCGCAAGCTTTTCGACCGCCTGCAGGATCGTCAGTGGTGCATGGTGGTGGACCATGTGACCGTCGTGGGGAAGCACGTAGAGCTCGCTCCCCTCGATCTGCGACTGGAGCCGTGCGGCATGGCGGTCGACATTGACGATTCCGTCCTCGGCTCCAGAGATAATGATCGTCGGTTTGCGGATACGGCGATAACGTGCCTCAAGAGCTTCAGCCGCCGGCATCATCAGCGCTAGATCCTCGGCGGCAGCGCGGATGTTGATGGGACGCGTGGCGAGGTCCACCGGGAACTCGCTGAGAAATCGCCCGCTCACCGGGCGCGGGGCGAAGGCGTTCTGCATTGCACGCCTGGAGAGGAGCCTGGTCAGGATCGGCAAGACCGTATGGCCCATGAGGTCGCCGAGTACGGGTAAGGCTGGAACTGAGAGGAGCGCCACGTCGCGTCGTGCTTCGGGGAAATAGAGGCCGCCAATGAGGAGCAGGCCGCGAACGAAACGCGGATGCCGTAGGGCAAGCTCGAGGGCCACGAGAGTTCCCCAGGAATGGCCGAGGACGAGAGCCGATCCGAGCTCAAGCCGGCGCATCGCGGCCTGCATGAGGTCGGCTTGCGCGGCCGGTGTCCAGGTCCGGGTTCGCGGCCTTTCGCTATGGCCGAAGCCCGGCCGGTCGAAAGCCACGACCCGGTGGCCCGTCGACAGTTGCTCCACGATGCCGCTGATTTCGAGCTCCTTCGCCATGGAGCCATTGCCGTGCAACAGAAGGATCGGCGGATTCTTCCCACCCGTATCGACATAATGGAGGCGCACCCCGTCGACGCTGATGAAACGCCCCTGGGGAGGATTCCTGCGCAAGGCCTGGCGGGCGCTCCACTGCACAAAAAGGGCAGACGCTGCGAGAAGAGCGCCGGCAGCAAGACATGAAGCAACAAGGCCACGGGCACGCCTTCGACCGGTGCTTTCGCCAATCTTGCGCAGAACGATCGCCATGGGAGTCTCCCGACGTTGCTCTGTGAAGCCGAAACAAATGCCTCCGGGCAAAGTTCCCGAAACAGGGGCCGCCCTCGCGTGCTAAGGCTTGAGTCCAGCCCTCGTTCCAGGAGAATTACATCGATGCAACAACCGCCGCACGGTTTCAAGACGGAGGAATTCACAAAACGTACCGGCCGCGCGCAAGAGATCATGCGCAAGCACGAGCTCGACGCTATCGTGCTCACTGCACCGCCGAATTTCCGCTATTTCTCGGGCTTCGAGAGCCAGTTCTGGGAGAGCCCGACCCGGCCCTGGTTCATCATCGTGCCCTCGAGCCGCGAGCCCCTCGCCGTGATTCCCGAAATCGGGGCGCCGGAAATGCTGAATACCTGGATCAAGGACGTTCGCACCTGGCCGGCGCCGCGCCCAAGCGACGATGGGACAAACCTGCTTGCGAGCACGCTCGACTCATTGCCCCGCCGTTTTGGCCGCGTCGGTTTCGAGCTCGGCCGCGAGCACAGCCTGAGAATGCCGGTCGTCCAGTTTCTGGAGCTTGGTTCTCTCTTGCATGGATGCGAGCTCGTGAACGGCTCGCCCTGTATTTGGGAGATCAGGATGGTGAAAACCGAGGCTGAGATCGACCGCATCAGGCACATTTGCCGAATCGCCAGCGACGCTTATGCAAGGGTGCCAGAGGTCGTGAAGATCAGCGACAGTGAGCGCGAGGCCGCGCGCAAGCTCATGATCGAGCTTGCCCGGCATGGTGCTGATTCGATTCCCTTCCTGCCCGCGATTTCGGGTGAAGGAGGTGTGGCGCAGATCGTCTGTGGGCCCCACGACAGAAGAATCCAGTCCGGCGACATTCTTTTCTTCGACACGGGCGCAACCTATGACGGCTATTACTGCGATTTCGACAGGAACTATGCGGTGGGCGAGGTTTCGGACGGTGCCAAGCGCGCCCATGAAGCCATGTGGCGGGCGACCGAGGCAGGCATAGAAGCCGCTGTGGTGGGCGCAACGACCGATCAGCTTTTCGCGGCAATGGCGAAAGTCATCGAGGAGGCAGGTTCCCTCGGCAATAATGTGGGCAGACTCGGCCACGGTCTCGGAATGCAGCTGACCGAGCCTCCCTCCAACATGCCGGGCGACGGCACGGTTTTGAAGGAGAACATGGTGCTGACCATTGAACCCGGTTTTGAATATGCTCCGGGCAAAATGATCGTGCATGAGGAGAACATCGTGGTCCGAGGCTCACGCGCGGAGCTGTTAACCAAGCGCGCCCCTCGGGAGCTGCCTGTGATCAGACCCTAACGGATTGGTTTAGGGCATCGCTAAGGATGTCGGGCGATGCGGCTGGTGCCTACCTCTGAAATTCTATTCCCTTCTCGTCCAGACGTATGCCGCTTGGTTAACCGGCATTAACGGTTCGACCCGACGGAGCCTCAGCCAGGAACAGGCCCTCCGTCCTGGCGTTCCAGGGAGATCATGATGCTCGATCAGTATTTTGTGTTCCTGCACGAAGGCGAGTGGAAGATCTCGCATGACGAGAAGCAGGACGGGCCTTATGTCAGCCAGCGCGCCGCCATCACCGCGGCCGTCGCCCGCGCACGCATGGCCGCAAAGCGGGGCAAGCATTCCCAGGTTATGGTGCAGGACGAAGGAAACGCGTTCCGCGAGGAATGGAGCTATCGAAACGAAACGCTTGAGGTCCCTGCCCTCAGGCGGCCCGCCCGAAGGAATTGAGCACGGCCATCCTGATCCGGTGATCGTCCGGCAAACCGCTTGCCGAATACATCGCCACCCGTTCTGCGACCTGCCGCTTGACGCCTTCCAGATCGGGATATTGCCTGAGTTCGCCCCAGACCGAATCAACGATCGATTCGAGCCGCTTCAGCCCGTCGGGCCGCTGTACCGTCCAGCAAAGCCCGTGGTTTCGCGGTTTTTGTGCCTGCATCATTGCGCCTCTGCTGTTGCGCCGGAGTTCCGCTGTCCGGCTCTCGGGGCAGTATACAGCAAGAGACCGCGTCGTTTTCATGACGCGAAGGTAAAATTTTGCCTAATTTGGCCGCAGTGCGGCCTGACCGTTATTCGGTCAGGCGCACGATTTCGTCAGCCTCCGGAAGGTCGGGCAGACCACTCGACTGGTAGTTCTGCCCAATCTTGATGTTGAGCTGCCCATTGCCCTCGATCGCGATTGTATCGGCCATGATGGCGAACTGTGCGGCACTCGTACCGATGTCGCCATTGCCAGTGATCTTCAGCGGCTGCGAGGGGAAATACAGGATGCCGTTGATCTCCATCGTGCCGCCGCCGATGATTAGATTTGGGGAGGAAGGTATTGAGTTCCAGTGCTGGGAAATCGCTATACCCTTGAACGGGCTGCTCGTGCTGGCCGAGATATTGATGCTGGCACCAGCCTGCGTGACGAGACGGGTATCCGAATTTCCTTCGAAAAGAATGGTGATATTCGTTCCTTCCAGCGTGCCTTGAGCCTGGATATCAAGCGCGCCGTCACGGAAGACATAGATGCCGGGAGAAAAATGCACCGTCCCCTTTTTGATCGAGAGGCCGCCGCAGAAAACGCCAGGTGAGAAATTCGTCGTGACCGTTGTGGCCGTATTGATCTGTGCAAGGTTCGTATGATCGCAAGCCTTGCTGCTGATTCCGTATGTCGACCATTCGGACTTGTAAGTCGATAGAAGCGGATCGTTCTCGACCATGCAGCCGTCTTCCGGCGGAGGCGTGAAGTTGCTGCCCGAATGCTCGCCCTTCACGCAGAAGCTCGCGGCAGTGGCGCTGCCATTGCCATTCTGGTAGAGCGCGTTGCCCTCGGCCTTGGAGTTGACATGCACGGCGCAGCTGTTGGCCATGATATCGGCCGTACCCTGTATGCTGAGGGACTTCTCAGCGGTGGGATTGAGTGCCATCATGCAAATGGGCACGCCATTGGAAACGCCGGCTGTAGCTTCGACGAAGAGATTCACTTCCTCGGTCACCAGGCTGCTGAGCAACGGCGTGGTTTTGACCGTTACGCCCATGTGCACCGTCTTGCCTGGAAAGTCGATCGCCACGTCGGGCGCACCGATGATGAGCGACGCGAGCGCCGGAGACAGGTTGGCGTAGAAGGTATCGACCGCGATCTCTTCCTTGTCATCCTCGGTGGCATTCACGGCGAGACGCGTTGCGGCGGCGAGCACCGCTGAATCCGTGGCTGCCTGAATTTCCGATTTCATCGCCGATGCATTCGACATGTCGAGGCCGATGGATACGGCCATAGCGATGGGAATGGCGCAGATGCCGAAGATGAGAGCGACATTGCCGCGCTGATGCCTGGCGAAGCTTTGAATAATCCGCTGCTTCGGAGGAAAGAAATGATGCATGTTTCCGTGCTCCTCGAATTGGAGCAAAATTTAGGGAAATTCTTTTTAAGTTCCCTGAATTTCCTCGCCAAAATTTGATTCAAATTTTATGTAACGGCGTGATTTCTCTCGCTTGGTTAATACAATCGATCAGCGATAATTCGGCGGCAGGGCATTGTGGATCTCTGTTGCGGCGATTGCCGCATGCCCCGTTGCCACACTGAGCTGGTGAAGGTCGGATACGACGTCTCCAGCCGCATAGAGATCTTCGACGGACGTCCGTTGCTTCTCATCCACGATCAGCGCTCCATCCTCGGTGCAGCGGGCGCCAAGCTCGACTGCAAGTTGCGATCGAACGGCGGCACCGAGGGCGGGATAAAGAACGTCCACCCGGTAGCGTTCTCCATTCGCCAACACGGCCGAAATACTGTCGCCCGACCGCTCCACGTCGACCACGCCTTTCACGATCTTGACCCCGGTATTGCTCAGCAGCGCAAGCACCTCGCGATCGAGCGGCTTTGGGGCATCGATGGAAAGCAGCACCACCTCCCGGCTATAGGTACGCAGGAACAGTGCCTTTTTGGCCGCCGTCGCCACAGACCCGAGCACGCCGATGCGCCGGTCGACCGCCTCATAGGCATCGCAGATCGGGCAGAAACGCAGGGAACCTTCGTAGATCACTTGTTTGAGCCCAGGCAGCTTAGGACCTTCATCGATGATGCCGGTTGCCAGCAGCACCTTAGCCGCTCGCACCCTGGCCCCGCTTCCAACTTCGGCTGTGAGCCCGCCCTGCGGTTCGCGGGAAAGTGACACGACTTTTTGCCGTTGCACCTCCACGCCGTACTGGCTCACCTGATCGTCCAGAATTTTGAGAAGTTGCGCCCCCGAAATACCGCGAAAGCCCGGATAATTGTGACTCTCCGGGATGAGCGCGGCTCGGCTTCGCCCCTCGTCAATGACGAGGATGTTTCGCCGGTAGCGGGAAAGATAAATCGCTGCGGTGAGGCCGGCGGGACCTGCGCCGATGATGAGGCAGTCGAAGATCATACGCTTTGCCTATTCGGATGCGGAGGGTGAACCAGTCAGCTTCACATCGGTTCCGCCGTCCGGTCTTTGCGGCCATTTGGGACCTCGACAAACACGCCGCGGCTGACCTCGAGCGTCCACACGAGACCGGTCCTGGCGAAGGCCAGCTTGCCAGTCCCCTCGAGCGCTGCAGGCGCGAGCTTCTCCAGCACCTGCCGGCCAAAGCCCGCCCTGGTGCTTCGTCGTGGCGGCGGTCCTCCGGACTCCGCCCAGCTCAGGGTGAGAGTCGGCTCTGAGTCGCCATTTCGACGACCGAAGGACCATTTCACGTCAATCCTGCCCTCGGCGACGGACAGCGCTCCGTACTTGGCCGAGTTCGTGGCGAGTTCGTGAATCGCCATGCCGAGATATTGCACGGCCGTGGGCTTGAGCACGGCCTTGGGGCCAGCGATTTCGCAGCGATCAACCGAACAGAAAGGCTCAAGCTGCGTCCTCACCAGCTCCGCCAGCTCCACGCCGATCCATTCGCCGTTGACTAGGAGATCGTGTGATCGGGAAAGCGCGACGATGCGCGATTGCACCTGCTCCTGGAAGCCCTTGGTCGTCCTCGTTCTCTTGGCAGTCTCCCGCACCAGCGCCAGGATTACCGCATACTGGTTCTTCACCCGATGAGCCACCTCCGCCATCAGTGCCCGGATGCGTTCTTCCTTTTCCTTGCGGTCTGTCACATCCTGCCCGATGCCGAAGGTCGCCTGGCCCTCGCGGATGCTCCTTGGCGTGAAGACGTGCAGCCAGCGCGTCTGGCCATCGGGCGTGATCACACGATATTCCTGCTCCGGAACCAGATTATCCTCGCGGGTGCGCGCCACGGCTTCGTCGAAATAAGCACGATCGCTCGGATGCACCCAGGATAAGAACTCCTCCATCGTTGGGAACTCATCTTCGGGCCTCAAACCAAGCATGGCGCGGGCGGAGTTGTCCCATTCGAGCTTGTCGGGGGGAGACCATCGCCACGCCCCGAGTTTGGCCACTTCCATGGCGAGCCTTAAACGTCTCCGTTGGCGGTCGAGCCGGGCGAGTGCCTCGTTGAGCGCGCTCAAGGAGATGACGAGCAAGGCACAGAAAGAAGCATAGATGGTGAGGTTCGCGATGGCCCATGGGGTCAGTTCCCAGCTGCGGGCCGGCGCGGCAAAAAAATACCAGGTGGCGAGAAAGCCGAGCGTAGCGGCGAAAACCCCTGTGCGCCAGCCGCTGAAGAAGGTGACGATCAGTACCGCTGCATAAATTGGCGTCAGGGTTGTGATCGGAAGATAGAGCCTTGCCGCTACGCCGCCCACCACCAGGATCGCAGCAACGAGGAATCCAATCGACTGGTGCCGTTGCAAAGTCGGCAGTGCGCGCTCGATCCACACGTGAGACCTCAGGGAAGTCGGGACACCGCTATTAATAATTGTCCGCGCGCAGCTTAGCCAATTGAATTTCAGCCAGTGCCTTGAATTCCCCCTCCGGATATTTCTCCAGATATGCCTCGAGCATGGCGGGATCGTTGCTATCCTTGACGGAATTCCAGAAGGTTAGCTCGATGTTGACGGCGACCGGATCGAGCGGCTCGGAAGACGTCGCCGGCTTGTCGGGCTCGGAGGGCGCCGTGTCCGGTTCGGCTTCCTTGTCGAACACCACGCGGAAAATGCGGATGGGCCTCTCGATGTTCTTGACCTCCTTCTCCCCGAGATCCTCGAGCTCCAAATCCAGCCGATCGCGGATCTGATCGCGCACGGCGCGGGTGATACTGATGCCCCCAGCCTCCGCCAGGGCCTCCACCCTGGCCGTGACGTTGACATCGTCGCCATAGAGATCGCCTTCCCTGACGATAATATCTCCCACGTTGATGCCGATGCGGAATTCCATACGGCGTTCCATCGGCAACGGCTTGTTGGCCTGGTGAATGTGCTGCTGGATGGCCACGGCGCATCTGACGGCATCGGTGACGCTCGCGAATTCGGCCACGATGCTGTCGCCCGCCGATGCCGACACCCGCCCGTTGAAAGTTGCGATCAGATTGTCGCAAATTGCCCGGTGCGAAGAGAGAGTCTCCAGCGTGCCGGCCTCGTCCTTATGCATCATCCGGCTGTAGCCTTCGACATCGGCAGCCAGAATGGCCACGAGCCTGCGCTCGACGGGCCGTTCCTCCTCGTTGCTAATCGCAATTCTCCTTCATGCTGGGATGTGGGGGCGAGGACCGTTCATGGGCGAGATTGGGAACCCGTTCATTTGCGGGGGGTTTTATCAACAGTTTCAGCGTTCAGCGACACAATTCCACGGGCTCGCGCAACTGGCAATCGGTGTCGCCGCATGTAAGGTCAATCTGCCGTGAATGCATCCGATGTTGTAGATATCGACGCCGAACTCCGAGGTTTCCTGGACCAGTCGCGTTTCCGCGTGGCGGGTTCCGTCATGACCGATCTCGACGGCACGGCTGTGCACGAGGATCGCGGCCGCATCTACATCCCCGAGCCTGTCGAGCTGGGTCTCAGGGAATTACACAGGACCGGGCGTCCATTTATCCTGAACTCCCTGCGCTTTCCGCTCTCCGTGCTGCGGACGTTCGGCAGGGAATGGTATTTGATTTCCAACTCGCCCATACCTCTCGTATCACTCAACGGCAGCCTCGTCGGACTCGTGACCAAAAATGAAGCCGGTGAACTAATGTTCGAGGAGATGGAGGCGTTCCCGATCACGGTCAAGGAAATCGAGGAAGTGCTGCGCGGGGTTAAAGGATTGCTGGACAATAAGGTTAAGGACCTGCTGATTTTCTATTATCCGCGTGACTGGCGCATGGGAGAGATCATCTGGACGCCGGTGCCCGACAATGTCTTCCACGTGAAGCAGAAATATTTGAGCGCCTCTTCCGTCACGGCGGTGGAGTTCAACAAGCTCTGCGACCAGCTATCCGCCGAGCAACTCTGCATGATTTTCCTGCTGATCGACCTTCCCCATGATCAGCTCATGGCCTATCAGCACACGAAACGGTCAAATTTTTTCACGCATAAGGGCGTCGACAAGCTTTTTGGCGCACAGCAGATTGCCAGGCACTTGAGCATTGACCTCACCCAGTCCATCGGTGCAGGTGATACAGAGCTCGACAGCTTCTTGAGCGGCGTCGGACTCGCCGTTCTGGTGGGAAACAACAATCTCGACTACAAGGGGCTGATGCACACCGTCCGGCTGAGCAATGCCTTCCAATTTGGTTCACTGCTTTTCCGTCTGGCGGAACTGCAGCGGGAGAGCGCTTGATGCCGGCGCCGCCTTCGGCCGAACTTAGTGTCTCGAGAGCGCGGGAAATGGCGAGAACGGTGATCACCCATCACTTAGGCTCCGAGCCGAAACGAATCCTAGCTCAGGGCGGCGGCCTCACCAATTTCGTTTTCATGGTATCGCATCCCGACGGCGAATTGGTCGTACGGCTGTCCCCCGACGCGGCGAAGATAAATCACTACATCAAAGAGCAGTGGGCGATCCAGAAGGTGCGCAAGCTGAAGGTGCCCACACCTGATATTCTCGAGGTCGGCAACGAGATCGTGCCGCATCCCTACATGATCTCGCGCAAAGCAGACGGGAAGGAAGCGACCTTCCAGCACCAGCGCATGGACATTTTGCGCGAGGTGGGCAGATATGGCGCTTTGATCAACTCCATCCGCACCACCGGCTTCGGCAGTACCTTCGACTGGTCCAACAATCAGCTTTCCAAAAACGACAGTTGGGATGACTTTCTCGACCGCGAGCTTTCACTGGCTCACCGGCTGGAGGTTTTAGAGAAGCAGAAGATCCTGTCTAAAGCGCAGACCAGGAAGATTTCCACGACACTGCGTGGTGTCGGCAAGCTGTCGAAGCAGCCAACGCTCAATCATGGCGATCTGAGACTCAAGAACGTGCTGGTGAACGAAAAAGGCGCGATAACGGCCATCATCGATTGGGAGAATTGCATCTCCTCCTTATCCCCGTTCTGGGAGCTGTCGGTTGCGCTTCATGATCTCTCGGTCGACGAGAAGGAGGTTCTGCTCGAAGGCTATGGTCTGAAGACCAGCAAGATGGGTGACCTCGTGCCCGTCTGGCGAGCGCTCAACATCATCAACTATGCGCCGAAGATCGAACGGCTCGTGGAGGAGAAGGATTCCGCACGCCTTGAACAATACCGGTTCCGGCTGATTGGCGGGCTCGACCTCTATTGCCCTTGACCCAGGATGCGCAAACCAAAGGCGGGCGCGCAGACTCAAGTCGCGAATTCGTGAAGGCGTGGATAAAGCGTCTTGAGGCGCTCATAAGTCTCTCGCCATGAAGCATATTTGCCGAGGTAGCGCCTGCTGCGCGCCGGCTTGGGCTCGAAGCTGCGATCTTCCTCCACATACTCGGCGATGCGGTCCCAGTCGCCGATTGCGCCTGAGGCCTTCCCGGCGAGGAAGGCGGCGCCGAGACATGAACCTGGATGCCGCGCGATTCGCTTTACCGGCCGTTCCAGCACGTCGGCCGCGATCTCAAGCCACAAATCGCTCGCTGCGCCCCCGTCGGCGGCAAAGACGCGGGAAATTTCAAGTCCGTTTTGGGTGAACACATCGACATGGTGACGCATGCCGAACACGATCCCCTCGAGTGCCGCGCGCCAAATATCGCCGATCCCATGGTGCAGGCCGAGGCCCACCAATGTGCCCTTGGCATATGGGTCCATGAGCGGCGTCTTCTCCCCCAGAACATAGGGAAGGAAGAGCAACTCGGTATCGCTTTTCGCGGCAAGCCGGTCGAGCCATTGATGAGGTTGCATGCCTGCAGCCGCTGAAGCCTGAGCTTCGCCACTGGCGAGACGATCCACGATCCAGTTGAGGAGGTTTCCTCCGGCCGCCATGCAGCCATTGGAAAAGAAGAGCCCGGGAACGATGTGGTGATCGATGTAAAGCCTACGGTCCTTCACCGGCCTGTCGGAAGAGAGAAGTATGTCCGCGGAGCCGCCGAACTTGATCACCAGATCGCCGTTCATCGATGCGCCGCACACGAAGGCCGAAGCGACGTGATCGGCGCAACCGGCCACCACGGGCACGCCCGGCTGGATGCCGAGCTGGGCCGCAGCCTCTGCCGTGACGACTCCCACCTGCTCTTGGCTCTTGCGGATTGGCGGCAGGAGCGACGGCTCGATGCCGGAGAGTTCGAGCAAGCGTTCATCATAAGTCCCTGTTGCGATGTTCACGAAGCCCGATTCGAGCGCCCAGTTGTGTTCTACCTGGATCGTGGAGGTGAGCTGCGATGTCACATAATCGGAAGCACCCACCACATGGCGAGCGGACTTGAAATGGTTTGGCTCGTGCCTCTTGAGCCACATGAGCTTGGGCCCGACGAGCTGCTGGCTATAGCCCGTGCCGGTCAGCATCACGAACTCTTCCTCAGACATGCCGCTGCGGAACAGCTCGAGCTCTTTCAGCGCCCGTGCATCGTTCTGCTGAATGCTGCGCCGGATCGGCCTGCCCTTGCCATCGAGCAAGATAACGGCGGGAAGCATGCCGGTAACGCCGATTCCGGCCAGCATACTGCTGGAGGCTCCACTCCCGCTCATCAACTCGCGGACGATGCTACGGACGTTTTGCCACCACTCTTCCGGGTCCTCCTCAGCCCAATTGGCTTGGGCGGATTGAAGCGTCGCAGGTCGGGAGGCCACGGCCAGCGTGTGCCCCTCCGCATCGATGAGAATGCCGACGGTCGAGGTCGTGCCGATGTCGAGCCCGAGGAAAAGCGCCATGGCCTAACGAAGTCTTGCGACGCGGTCCATGAATCGCTTCACTCGCGCCGGATCGACCGGCTTCCACGTGTCACCGTCGACCTTGAAATGCGTGCCGACGATGGCACCGTCCCCGACCGACAGTACCGTCTCTACATTGTCGATGTTGACTCCTGTATTGGCGAAGACGGGAACGGCACCCACCGCCTTTTTTGCCTCATGCAGGTTCGACATCTCGACCGCTTCCCCCGTCATTGGCCCGGAGACGAGAACGACGTCAGCCAGGGACGAGAAGACGGCGCTCTTCGCCCGCTGCGCAATCGAGCGCTCGCCGATGGGCGACGCGAATTCGGCATTAATGTTGAACATGAGCTTGAGGTCGCCCCGCAAGGCGTCGCTGCGAAGCCGGACCGCACTTGCGGCATCAGGCGCCCACAGGCCCATGTCGGAATCATAGACTCCCGTGAAGATCTCGCGGGCGAACCGCGCCCCCGTTGCGACGGCGAGGGCCACGCTCGCCACCGGATCCCATAAGTAGTTCACGCCGAAGGGAAGCCTGATCTGCGATTTGAGCTCGCCGACGATGAAGGCATAGCTTGCCAGCGCCACGGGTGAAGCCTTGAGGAGATAGGGTCTGTCGCCCTCGTTGCCGAACATAAGCGCATCGACACCGCCCTTCTGCAGCGCCTCGATATCATTGGCGGCGGCGTCGATGATGTGAGCCATGCCGCCTTTCCCCTGATAAAGAGGTGAACCCGGCAAAGGCAGAAAATGCACCATGCCGATGATCGGCTTTTCATTTCCGAAGGTTTCTCTGAGCATATGCCCTCTCACTTCAGCAGAATGCCGCGGCTCGTTTGGCCAGCAAAGTGCTTTCGTTTGCCTCGGCTCCTGATATTCTATCCTCCCGCCACGTTCTCCATTCGCATGTCATGGCCTATCGCATCAATCCCGAAACCGACCGCGCCTATATCGAGGAGTTCCGGCGGTCTCCCATCGGGCTGCACAGCCCGGGTTTGAGGCGTGTGCTCAACACCCTGCGCTATGATCCGACTGGCAGACAGGTCATTCTGGTCTGCCGCAAGCCTTTCAAGGAATGGGTGCTGGGCGAAATGCCCGCGCAACGCTCCGAACCCCTGGCGGTCGAGGCGGGACCAGTGTTCACGAGCCGGGAGGAGGCCGAATGGGAAGTCTTCCGCCGGCGGTGGAAGGCGCACACGGGTGAGAACATCAACCTGCCTTTGAAGGAGCAGGACTAGTGCTCGAGATTCTGGGCTATCCTGACCGGTATAGCGTTCCCCAGGGTGGTGAGATTCGCTTTATGGTCTCGCTCGAGGAAGGCGAGAAATTCGAAGCGCGGCTGGTCCGTGTCATCAACGGCGACTGCAACCCCGAAGGACCCGGTCTCAAGTTCAAGGAGATCGCCCATGCCGCGAATGGTTCGTACCCCGGCAAACGGCAGAAGATTGACGCCGGATCGTACATGGTGGCGCCCTCCGTGCCGCGGCTCGGCAGCTTCACCTTCACCGCTTATGTGTGGCCGACCTTGCGAACGCGGAACTTCCAGACTATCGCCGCGCAAGGCTCGGTGAAGATTGGCCTGGTCGAAGGCGCACTGACCCTGGCGGCGGGTGAGGAACGCCACGCGCTCGACTGCCGAATGCTCACCCGCCAATGGTATGCGATCAAGGTTTCGCTCGACGCCAAGGCGCGCAGATTTACTCTCGAGCAGATGCCTCTGTCGACTTATGCGTTGCAGAACGACCGCGGACGGAAGAGTGGCAGGATCGCTGCCCTTCCCAAGACACGCAAAGGCTTCTGGATTGCCGGTTGCCCGCAAGGTGATGGAACTGTTGGCGAGCATTTCGATGGCAAGATCGAAAGCCCTGCCCTCCTCCGCATCGCTCGTTGGGATTTCTCCAGAGAGATCCCGACCACCAAGACTATCGACCTTGGTCCCTCCAAGCATCACGGCCGGCTCGTCAA